>MTLD01004619.1_pt1 | contig 14210 bp, 10 predicted proteins | sample 1982471 | NCBI WGS metagenome assembly MTLD01 (sample SAMN05712604, study PRJNA340218) | biofilm metagenome | isolation source: sample SPM anode biofilm adapted to -50 mV | place: USA | collected 2012-02-03
GGCCTCGGCGGGCAGGGCCTCCGCCAGCCGCTGGAAGGCCCAGGCAGCCTGGGCCCGCCGGGCGCGGTAGGCCTCGCCCGCCAGCCCCCGCGGCGTCAATTGCGGGGCCAGGCAGTGCGCCGCGCAGGGCTGGAGCGTGAATCGCACACGGCCCTCGAGCCGCTGCAGCGCAGGCGGCGAGCCCAGCAGGTCCAGGACTGGATCCCCGAGGGCGGCCCAGTCGGCTTCGGACAGCTCCAGTTGCTGGGCCTCGCGGGAATCCAGGTTCACCAGCACCAGGCAGGCGTCCAGGCTCTCGCCGGAACGGCGGGCCAGGGCCAGCACCGGCGAATCGTCCGGGCTCAGCCGCGCCACCTTCGCGCCATCGAAGAAGCAGGGGTGCTCCGTCAGCAGGCGGTTCAGCGCCGCGAGCTCGGCCACCAGGTTCGGCTCGGCGCCCCAGGCCAGTCCGCGCGCCTCGTGGACATCCAGTTTCTCCTCCGCCAGCCACTCCACCCCGGCGCTGAATCCGTACGCCCCGCACGTGCTGGCGAGGCCGCAGAGGCGGTTGCGCAGGAGGGACCAGACCGGCCCCCGCAGGGCCAGGCGGTCGTTGTCGTGGGTCTCGCTGTAGTGCACGAGGGGGCCCAGGCGCGGCGCCTGGCGGAGGCAGTGGTCCAGGTAGGCCGACACGGCCCGGGGCTCGTGGTTCTGGAACAGCTCCGAGTAGGCCCACTGCATCCCGCCCTCGCCCAGCAGGCGCTCGGTGGTCTCCCAGGCCCCGCCCAGGCCCTCCAGGAGGAAGAGGGCGTCCGGAAACTCCCGGCGCACCCGCGCCCCGAGGTACTGCCAGACCGCCAGGGGCACCATGTAGCCCGCGTCGCAGCGGAAGCCGTCCACGCCGCGGCGGCACCAGGTGAGCAGGGATTCGGCCACCGCCTCCCAGAAGGCCGGCGGGCCGCCTTCCAGCTCGGCCAGGTCGCCCCAGGTGACGCCCCAGGCCCCCGGGCTCTGGAAGGTCCCGTCCCGGTCGCGGCGGAACCACTCCGGATGGGTCTCCATCAGCCGCGAGCCCCAGCCCGTATGGTTCACCACGATGTCCAGGAGCAGCGTCCCGCCGCGCAGGTGCACGCCATCGGCCAGCTCCCGGAACTGGTCCACGGCGGTGGTGCGGCGGTCGAACTCGACGAGGGCCGGGTCGATCGCCGTGAGGTCGAGCTGGGCGTAGGGGCTGCCGAAGCGGCCCATGCGGGCGAAGGTGGTGGGCACGGGGCCCACGGGCAGCAGGTGCAGGATGCGGCAGCCCAGGGTGTCGAAGATGTGGGGCAGGCAGGCGGCGAGGTCCCGCAGCGTGCCCGAGGGCGGGATCACCGTCATCCCCTGGGCGTCCAGGTCGGCCCAGGCGGCCTCCCGGGCCGGATTCCGGGCCTCCCGCAGGACGCGCCCGGCGCCGAACATGCGCGGGAAGGCGCAGTACACCAGGTTGGCGCTGCGTAGGCGGTCCGGCAGGACGCTCACGCCCAGGTCGTCCCCCTCCGGCCAGTGCTGGCGTCCCGCCGGGTCCACGGCATAGGCCTTGGCGCGGAAGTGACCCGCCTCCGTGAGGGCCAGGTCCAGGGACCAGCCGCCCTCCTCTCCGTGAAGGGGGATGTCCCGCCAGGCGGCGCCGGCGAAGGTCCGGGCCTCGGGCAGGGTGCCCGCCAGGGCGAGGATCTCCTCCCGGGCCCGGGCGCCGCGGGTGAGGTTCGTGCGCAGGCAGGCCCGCCAGCCCGGCTGGCCCGGCGCGGGATGGGCGAGGTCCACACGCAGGCGGTCCCCCACGTAGCGCACCGCGTGGTCTCCTGGGACCGGTGTCATGGCGGGTCGGAGCACGGCTCCCCCGGGTGGGACGTGCCCCATGGTAATCCCCCCGGTCCCGGGCCGCCGACGATTGCGGGTTCCCCCATCCGGACGCCCGGGGGCAGAATGGTCGCACCATGCCCAACACCGCCAACGCCACCCTCGAGTCGCTCGTCGCCGAATGCCGCAAGGTCATCGTCGGCCAGCCCCTGCTGCTGAACCGCCTGGTGGTGGCCCTGCTCTGCCGCGGCCACGTGCTGCTGGAGGGCCTGCCGGGCCTGGCCAAGACGCGCACCATCAAGACTCTGGCGGCGGCCAGCCACACCAGCTTCCGGCGCATCCAGTTCACGCCGGATCTGCTGCCCAGCGACGTGGTGGGCACGCTCGTCTTCGATCCCAAGGCCCTCACCTTCACGCCGAAGAAGGGCCCGGTGTTCGCGAACCTCCTGCTGGCCGACGAGATCAACCGGGCCCCCTCCAAGGTGCAGGCCGCGCTGCTGGAGGCCATGGAGGAGCGTCAGGTCACCCTGGGCGAGGAGAGCTTCCGCCTGCCGGACCCCTTCCTCGTGCTGGCCACCCAGAACCCCCTGGAGCAGGAGGGCACCTTCCCCCTGCCCGAGGCCCAGATGGACCGCTTCCTCTTCAAGCTGCGGGTGGACTACCCGAAGCAGGAGGAGGAGGTCGAGGTGCTCCGCCGCGCCCACCTCACCGGCGACGAGGTGCGCCCCGTGGTGGACGGCGTGGCCCTCCTGGCCGCCGGCGCCCAGGCCGAGCAGGTCCGCATGGACGAGGCCATCCGCGGCTACATCGTGCGGCTGGTGCAGGCCACGCGACCCGGCCACGGCAAGTCCTGGAAGGGCAAGGAGCAGCTCCGCTGCGGGGCCAGCCCCCGCGCCTCCCTGGCGCTCCAGGCTTCCTCCCGCGCCCTGGCCTTCCTCCAGGGCCGCGACCACGTGCTGCCCCAGGACGTGGTGGACCTTGCCCCCGACGTGCTGCGCCACCGCCTCCTGCTCACCTTCGAGAGCGAGGCCGACGGCGCCACCACGGACCAGGCCATCGCCCAGCTGCTGCAGGCCGTGCCTCGGCCCTGAAGCCCGCCCCAGATCCCCCCAACCCCTCCGGAGACGCCATGGCGACCCGCACGACCCCGAAGCGCCCCAAGATCACGGGCATCACCCTGAATGTCCTCATGCCCGACGGCACCACGCGCACGCACACGCTGGATCCCGTCGAATGCGACGCCCTGGCCTGGAGCGACCGCGGAGTGAAGATCCTCGGCAAGTTCTACGAGAAGGGCGGCCCCGCCGAGGGCAAGCGGATGTCCCGCGAGGACTTCCTCCGCCGCTTCCCCCAGGCCGCCAAGCTCCTCGGGAAGAGCCAGGACATCCTCATGACGCCCGAGCTGGTCGAGCGGATCTGGAACCTCGCGAAGGAGGACGGGACGACCCCCGCCTTCCTCTGCAAGCACACCATCAACGTCATCAACGGCTAGAAGCCGCGCCAGGCAGGATCGAGGGCCTTCGCGCGGGCGAGGGCCTTGGATCCCGCCTCCTGATTTCCGCAGGCGTTCTCGAAGGCTGCCAGACCATCCCAGGCCATGGGGTCGGAGGAACCCTGCCGGGCAAGGAAGGCTGCCAGGCGGCGTCCTTCCGCGCGGGCACTGGCCGCCGGTGTCGTCGGCCCGACATGGATCCTGAAGGCAAGGGCCTTCAGCCAGACGCCAGCCACCACGTCGGGCTCCTCCTCGGGATGGGCCAACAGGGGGGCAAGCCGGTCGATCTCATCCAGGTCCGACCGGGGATCGCCCGCATGGGCAGACTTCCACCTGGCTTCCGCCAGGAGGGCCTGGGTGAGGTAGGGCGCGAGGGACTGGAGCGGGGCCCCGGTCGCATGGGCGGTTTGGAAGGCCCGGCGGGCTTCCGCCACGGCCTGGCCTGGATCCTCCCCATCCCGGGCCCGGGCCATGGCCAGGTCCGCCAGGCCGATGAGCACCCCCCGGTGGAAGCCCACATGGTGGGGCTGCGCCTTCAGACCCTCCCCATAGGCCAGGACGGCCTCTCTGGCCTCGGGACGGGGGTCCCCGCCGGTGTAGAGGGCGGCCGTCGCCATGGCCTGGGCCAGGCCGCCCAGGTTCCCCTGGTAGTAGGGTTCGGAGGGATGGGCCTGGGCCAGGCGCCGCGACTCCTCCAGGAAGGGCAGCACCTCTTGGCGGGCGTAGGTCCCCCGCATGCCCGTCACCCGGATCCAGGTGAGCAGGGCCGCACTCCGGATGTTCATGAGGATGACCTGGGAGGGGTCCAGTCCGAGGCCCTGATCCGCCACCCGGACCGCCTCCTTGAACTTCCCGGTGGGATCCTGGCCCTCGTTCAGGAGCCGGAAACCCTGGGTCCGCAGCACGGCGGCGCGGGCGGTGAGGGCATCCAGATCCAGGGGATCCCGGCGGAGCGCTTCGGCCGAGGCCTGGTCGGCCTGGGTCAGCCACGGATCGGGATCCCGGTCCCGCTGGGACAGGTAGCGCGCCTCCTCGGCCCAGGCCCGGGCCCGCCAGGCCATGGGCTGGGCCGCGGCGGGCTCCAGCCGCGCCCAGCGGTCGGCCACGTCCAGTTCCGCCTGGACCAGGGGGCGGGGATCCGCCTCGGTCTGCCAGTTGAGGACGATGGCTTCCTGGCGCTGGCGCATCTCCAGGCGCAGCAAGTCCACATCGCAGGGAGCGCGGGACTCGGCCTGGGCCAGCAGGGTCCCGGCCTGGGCGAGCAGGGCATCCGCCAGGCGCGGATCCCGCTGGCCGTGGGCCTCGGTGATCTGCGCTTCGGCCTCCAGCCGCAGGGCCTCGTAGAACCAGGGCGCCTGCTGCTGCGCCTGCTGGGCCAGGTCGATGGCCCGGCGGGCATCCCCCTGCATGAGGGCCAGCAGGCCCTCGCGGTAGGCCGGCGGCTCCAGGGTGGCGGCAGCGCCCTGCCGCAGCCAGGCGGCGGCGGGCTCCCGCAGGGTGCGGTCCAGTTCCGCGATCCGGCGCTGCCGCATCTGGGGATCCGGCAGGGCATAGGCCTTGCCCACCTCCTCCTGGTAGAGGGCCGCCAGGGCGCGGCCCAGGGCATGGGCGGCCTCCGGCGTCCGGAACCCCAGGGTCCAGGCCCGCTCCAGCTCGGCCTTCGCCTGGGCCGGCTCGTCCAGGGCGAGGTGGGCCCGGCCCAGGGCGTAGGCGCCGGGGGCCTCGGCCAGGGAACCCGCGGCCCGCACCTCGGCCTGGAGGCTTCCCACCCGCGCCCGGAGATCCGCCTGGTCCGTGCGGAGATCCCTGGCCGGCTGCAGCCGGAGGTACCGGGCCAGGGCCTCGATGCGCTCGGCCTCCTGCGCGAACCGCTGGGCGTAGGCCATCTGTTCCCGGGCCCGGAAGCGCTCGCGCACGGCGAACCCGCCGAAGACCAGGGCCGTGAGGAGGACCAGGCCTGCGGCCACCACGGTGGCCTTCCGCCGGCGTCCCCAGCGGACGGCCTTCTCCATCCGCGTCGTGGGCCGCGCCTGGATGGGTTCTCCGTCGAGGATCCGGTGCAGGTCCTCGCCCAGGGCGCGGGCGGTGGGGTAGCGGCGGCGGGGATCCTTCTCCAGGCAGGTGAGGACCACGGTCTCCAGGTCCGCCGGAAGGCCCGGCACGAGGCGGCGGAGGGGCACCGGGTCGTCTTTCGCGATGCGGGCCATGCACTCCAGCCCCTCGCCCTCGAAGGGCGGACGGCCCGCCAGCAGCGTGTAGAGCGTGGCTCCCAGGGCATACACATCCGAGCGGCGGTCGATCTGGGCCGATTCGCCGCGGGCCTGTTCCGGCGACATGAAGCTCACGGTGCCCATGACGTGGCCGGTCTGGGTGACACCGCCCCCCTCCTGGCCCCGCGCCAGGCCGAAGTCCAGCACGCAGGCCCGGACGCCGCCTTCCTCGGTCTTCTCGACCATGAGGTTGGCGGGCTTCAGGTCCCGGTGGACCAGCCCCACGCGGTGGGCGGCATGCACCCCCTCGCAGACCTGCACCATCAGCTCCAGCAGGGTCTCCCGCGGCAGGCCGGGCCCGGCCTCGCGCAGGGACTCGCCGTGGACGTACTGCATGGCGATGTAGGGCTGGCCCCGCCACTCGCCCACCTCGTATACCCGGCACACGTTGGGGTGGTCCACCCGGGCCTGGAGCTGGGCCTCCTGGAGGAACCGCTGGAGCAGGTCCGGGTCGTCGCGGCGCAGGAGCTTCAGGGCCACCGCCCGGCGCAGCTTGGGATCCTCGGCCCGGAAGATGCGGCCCATGCCCCCCTCGCCCACCAGCTCCAGGGACTCGTAGCGCCCCCAGTGCGCCACCCGCTTGGCCCGGAAGAGCCCCTCGGCCCGGGAGGCGCGGATCCCCGCCAATGCCTCGGAGCTGGCCTCCAGCGGGCCCGCGTGCGTGGGCGACTCGGAGCCTCCGGAGGCGCCCGGGGCCGCCCCTGTCATGTCCACGGACCAGTGGGAATCCGAGAAGCTCTCCAGATCCTCCTCCAGCTGGGCCCGGTCGGCTTCCGCCAACCGGCCGGAGGACACCAGGCCGTCCAGGCTGGCGCCCCGGGCCTCCTCCGGCTCCACCAGCCCCCGGGCCACGGCCAGGGCCAGCAGCCGCTCCTCAGGGGTGGCCAAGGCGGGGCTCCGGCACGGTGTCTCCTCCAGGGTGGGGCTCCATGGTGACGCGAATCCCCCGGATTGGACCCCCTGGATGCTCGCGGAAGAAGACACGGGCTGGGACGAGGGCTTGGTCCGAACCCGGCGCGGGGGTCCCAGGGGGGGCGCAGAGACGCCGCCGGGCGGTCCCCCCTGGAAGACATGGTTGACCCCTCCCGGCGAGGGTGGGCAGACTGCCTCTGGCCCCGGCGCCGGAAAGGAGGTTGCGATGGGACGACAGACCGACCTCGCTGAACCTCCATCGAGTCGCGCCGCCCGCTGAGGCGGCTTCCCCGGCTCCCCTCTCCCCCGCCCCCTGACCCGGATGGCGGCCCGCACCGGCGCGGCGCATCCCCTCCTCCGGACCGGCCATGATCCACCGCTTCCTCGACACCGTGTGGGGACAGGCCAATGCCCTGTTCCTCCCCTTCAAGCGCCGCCGCTGGGTCGATCTCTTCGTCCTCGTGGCCGGCGCCGCCATCCTCTACGGCCTGGTGATGATGGGCCGCCAGTGGACCGGCATCCACCGGCCCCTGGTGGAGATCGACCTCTCCCCCTCGGCCCTGCCCAAGTACACCTTCTTCTCCATGATGCGGGGCCTGGTGGCGTACGTGATTAGCCTGGGGTTCACCCTGGTCTACGCCTTCTGGGCCGCCAAGGACCGCCGGGCGGAGAAGCTGCTCATCCCCCTGCTGGACATCCTCCAGAGCATCCCCGTGCTGGGCTTCATGCCGGGCCTGGTGCTGGCGCTGGTGGCCATCTTCCCCCGCAGCAACCTGGGGCTGGAACTGGCCGCGGTGCTGATGATCTTCACGGGGCAGGCCTGGAACATGACCTTCAGCCTCTACCACTCCCTGAAGTCCGTGCCCCAGGACATGCAGGAGGCGGGCACCGTGTACGGCTTCAACTGGTGGCAGCGGTTCCGCTGGGTGGAGCTGCCCTACGGCACCACGGGCCTGGTGTGGAACAGCATGATGAGCATGGCCGGAGGCTGGTTCTTCCTCATGATCACGGAAGCCTTCAAGCTCGGCGACAAGGACTTCCGCCTGCCGGGGCTGGGCTCGTACATGAGCGTGGCGGTGGAGCAGGGCAACCGGCCCGCCATGGTCTACGCCATCCTGGCCATGGTCGCCATGATCGTGTTCCTGGACCAGGTGCTCTGGCGCCCGGTGGTCGTGTGGGCCCAGCGGTTCCGGGTGGAGGAGACCGCCCAGGCGGAGATGCCGCGGAGCTGGCTCCTGAAACTGTTCCGCCGTTCGCGGCTCATCCGCTGGCTGGAGGCCCGCCGGGTCCACCGGAGGGCCACGGCGCACCCGAAGCTCCGCGGCGCCCGGCCGACCCGGGCCGCCACCCTCCGCCTCCGCGGCGGGCAATGGCTGGCCAACGCCGGCCTGGCCATCCTGCTGGTCGTGGCGGCCTGGTCAGCCATCAGCCTCGTCGCCTTCCTGCGGCCCATCCCGGGCGCCCGCTGGTGGGACCTGGCCAAGGCCGGGGGCCTCACCCTCAGTCGCGTGCTGATCTCCACCCTCCTCGGCACCCTCTGGGCCGTGCCCGCGGGCCTGGCCATCGGCCTTTCGCCGCGGCTGTCCAAGCTGCTGCAGCCCGTGGTGCAGGTGGCGGCCTCCTTCCCCGCCCCCATGCTCTTCCCCGTTGTGATCGGCGTGCTCGCCTCCTTCGGCGTGGGCCTGAACTACGGCTGCATCCTGCTCATGCTGCTGGGCACGCAGTGGTACATCCTCTTCAACGTCATCGCGGGGGCCATGGCCATCCCGGGTGATCTCCGTGAGGCCGCCACCAGCTTCCGCCTGTCTCCCTGGCACCGGATGAAGGCGCTCTACCTGCCCTCGATCTTCCCCTACCTGGTCACGGGCTGGGTGACCGCCGCGGGCGGGGCCTGGAACGCCAGCATCGTCGCGGAATACGCCGAGTACAAGGGACACGTCCTCACGACCTGGGGCCTGGGTTCCACGGTGAGCGCCGCAGCCTACCACCGCGATCTTCCCCTCCTCGCCGCAGGCGTCATCCTCATGTCCAGCCTGGTGGTGACCTTCAACCGCCTGGTCTGGAAGCCGTGCTACCAGCTCGCCGCCACCCGATACTCCCTGACGAAGTAGGTGACCCCATGCCGTCCGAAGCTCCCATCTGCGAACTCAAGGGCGTCCAGAAGTTCTTCGACCGCGGCGGCGGCAACCTGCTGCGGGTGCTGGAGGACGTGAACCTCGACATCCGGCCCAACGAGGTGCTCTGCCTCATCGGCCCCTCGGGCTGCGGAAAGTCCACCATCCTGCGGATCTTCGCGGGCCTGATCGAGGCCAGCAAGGGCGAGGTCCGCTACCACGGCCAGCGCCTGGAGGGGCTGAACCCCGGCGTATCTATCGTATTCCAGGGCTTCGCCCTCTACCCCTGGATGACCGTGGAGGAGAACGTCCGCACGGTGCTCCGCGCCAAGGGCATCGCCGAGGACGAGGTCCGATCCCGCGCCGACCGCGCCATCACGCTGGTGGGCCTGGAGGGCTTCGAGGAGGCCTACCCCCGCGAGCTCTCCGGCGGCATGAAGCAGCGCGTGGGCATGGCCCGCGCCCTCAGCGTGGATCCCGAGATCCTCTTCATGGACGAGCCCTTCAGCCAGGTGGACGCCCTCACCGCCGAGGGCCTCCGGGCCGAGATCCTGGACATCTGGGTGGACGCGGAGCGGAATCCCTCCTCCATCCTGATGGTGAGCCATGACATCAAGGAGGTCGCCTACATGGCCGACCGCATCGTGGTGCTGTCGGCGAACCCGGGCCGCGTCCGCACCGTCGTGGAGAACCCCCTGCCGCGGCCCCGGGACACGCGGTCGGCCGAGTTCCTGCGGCTGGTGGACCAGCTCCACGACATCATCACCAGCGCCGAACTGCCCGACGTGGAGATCACGGCCCCCGAGCCGAGCCTGCTGGCCGACATGGCGGAGCCCCTGCCCTCCGCCCAGAGCGGCGACATCCTCGGCCTGCTGGAATTCCTCGAGACCCAGGGCGGCACCTGCGACCTCTTCCAGGTGGTCTCCCACACCCATGTGCCCTTCGAACTGGTGCTGGCCTCCACGAAATCCGCCGAGATGCTGGAATTCGTGGACACGCCCAAGCGCTCCGTCATCTTCACCGCCCTGGGCCAGCGCTTCGTCCGCGCCGGCATGGAGGAGCGCAAGCAGATCTGGAAGGCGCAGCTCCTCAAGCTCAAGCTCTTCCGCGTGGTCAGCGACCTCCTGGAGATGCGGGAGGGGCAGTTGAGCCGCGAGGAGCTCATCTCCGAGCTGCACCACCGCCTGCCCATGGAGGATCCCGAGCGGACCTTCGAGACCCTCGTGGCGTGGGGCCGCTTCGGCGAACTCTTCGCCTACCGCGAGGAACGGGGCGTCCTCACGCCGGAGTAGCCGGCTTCGCCGGCGGGCTGAAGGCGCTGAGCGCAATGCCGGTCAGCACCAGGAGGATGCCCGCGCCCTGCAGCGGACGCACCGCCTCCCCCAGCAGCACCCAGCCCAGGCCCACGGTGGCCACGGGCTGCACCATGAGGGTCACGGCGCCCAGATTGGTGGGGACGTGGCCCAGGCCCCAGGTGATGAGCCACCAGGCGGCCACCTGCACCACAAGGCCTAGCCCGGCCAGGGACAGCCAGGCGTGGGCCGGGAAGCCGTGGAAGGCCTCGCCCCCGGCCCGTCCCAGCAGGCCGAAACCGGCGGTGCAGCAGAGGACCACCCAGGCCAGGGCCTCCGGCGCGGCCAGCTCGCGGCGGGCCTTGCCCAGGGCCAGGGTGAAGCAGGCGTAGGCCACGGAGGCCAGCGCGGCCAGCAGTTCGCCCTGCCCCGTCCCCCAGCGGGCCCCCTTGGCCAGGCCCAGCACCAGCCCCCCGGCCAGGGCGAAGGCCAGTCCCAGCCAGAAACGTTTGCGGAGCCGCGTCCCCAGCCAGAGCACGGAGATGGCGGCCACCCACAGGGGCGCCAGTCCCACCAGCAGGGTGGCGTTGGCCGCGCTCGTGTGGTCCAGGGAGGTGTGCCACATCCAGAGATCAGCGATGAAACAGAGGCCCGCCAGGAGGGCCCAGCCCCTGGCCGCGCCCCGCCCCGGCCGGCGGGCGCGCCAACCCATCCAGGCCACGAAGGGCAGGGCGAAGGCCATCCGGTAGAAGCCGATGACCAGGGGACCCGCCGGAGCCGACCAGCGCACCAGCATGGCGGCGAACCCCAGGAGGGCCGCCCCGAGCAGTACGGCGGCCAGGCCCCGTGTGCCGCCCGCCTCCGTCTCCGTCCCGCCTGCGCCCATCCGACCAGCATCCCCGGACGGGGCCTCAGCCGGCAAGCGCCTCATCCACCCTGGCCGCCAGGGTGGCCGGATCCAGGGGCTTGAGCAGGAACCCGGAGATGCCGTGATGCTGCATCCGCAGGAGCGCCTCGTCATCCCGGTGCGCGGAGAGCAGCAGCACCGGCAGGCCCTGGAGGGCCGCGTCCTCCCGGCAGGCCCGCACCAGGCTTTCGCCGGGGCACTCGGGCATGAGGAAATCCATGACCAGCAGATCCACGGGATGGTCCCGCAACACCTTCAGCACCGCGAAGAGGGACTCCGGCTCGACTTCGATGACCTCGTGGCCCCGGGCCCGCAGGGCCCCCGCCGCGAACACGCGGGCCAGACGGCTGTCGTCCACGATGGCGATCCGGGCCATGGCTTCCCCCCCGATCTCATCGGCCCGCGGCGGCTGGGCATGAAGTTCAGTTCGCCCAGCGGGACACCAGGGGCCAGATGTCCTCGTCCGAGGCGGGGCCGTTCAGGAGGATGGCGAAGACCCGCACCCGGCCGTCCGGCATCTGGATGTACCCGCAGAGGCTGTCCACCCGGTCCAGGTGGCCGCTCTTCACCCGGAGGCGGCGGGCGAGGTTGGGATCCTTCATCCGCAGCTTCCAGGGTTCGCCCCCGATGATCTTGAGGGAGGCCACGTACTCGGGGCCCACCTCGAAATCGTGGTATCCGGCCCGCAGGACGATGGCCAGGGTCCGGGCGGACAGACGGTTCTCCTTGCTGAGGCCGGAACCATCGGTGATGTGGATGTCGTCGGCGGAGAGGCCGAAGGTGGTGGCGTAGAAGTCCTGGATGCGCCGGACGCCCCGGGGCCAGGAGCCCTCGCCGAACCGCCGGACCAGCATCTCCACCATGAAGTTGTTGGACCACTTGTTGATGTCCAGCACCAGGTCGCGGAGCGGCAGGGAGGGCCACGTGAGCAGCTTGCGGGGTTCCGTCTGCGCCGGGGCGGGCCGGCCCTCGAAGGTGATGCCCGCCTCCTGGAGGACCTCGCGCAGGGTGCGCCGCGCCAGGCCGTCCGGGTCGCCCACGATGTGGCCCCGGTCGTCCCGGTTGAAGTTCACGGAGAGGGCCTCCACGGGCGGCAGGGTGTCCGCCGTGGTGTTCTCCCACCCCTCGGGCTGCTTCTGGGCGTCGAAGGCGGACTGGTCCAGGCGGATGCCCCCCGTCACGCGGTCCACGCCCGCGCGGCGCAGGGCGTGGGCCAGCATCCAGATCCGCTCGCTCGTGAGGAAGGGGTCCCCCCCGCCCTTGAAGACGAGATCCCCCTGCACCGTGCCGTTCTGGAGATCCCCCCAGACCTCGGTCTCCAGGGTGAAGTCGGGCTTCAGGCTCTTGAGGAGGGCATAGGTGGTGACGGCCTTCGTGGTGCTGGCCGGGATGAGGGCGAGGTTGTCCTTGTACCGCTCGACGGCCTTACCGGTGGCCGCGTCCCAGAGCCCCGCGGAGACCGTCACGCCCCGCCGTTCCAGGCCCTTGGCCCAGGTTCGCAGATCCTCGGCCCGCAGCCCGGGGAGGGCCATCGCCAGGACCATGGCCGCGCCGGTGAATCGCTTCAGGTTCATGCCGCCTCGCTCGGTGAAGCCCGCCGGCCCGCTACTTCTTCGGGGAAGCGGCCGTGCTGGCGTTGGGGTCCAGGAGCTTCTTCCCGCGGGCGACGTCGTCCGCGGTGAGGCCGCCGCCGCCCAGCCCCAGCAGGTTCGGATCGGCGGTGAAGGTCCACTCCGAGACCAGGGTCTTGTGCTGGTAGATGTGGATGGCGTCCTTGGTGCAGCGGCTCCGCACACCCACGATGGGGAGGCCCTCGGTGTTGCCCGAGGCGCCGGCCTGCACCTGGGTGATGAGCTCCCAGTCCCCGCCGGGGGTCATGGGATCCGTGTACTTCTGGCGGAGGATCCGCGGCCGCACCTTCATGACCTCATCCAGGTCCGTGGGGTACTTGTGGAACTTGGCGAAGTACACCCGGATGGCCTCGGCGATGGCTTCGCCCCGGAAGATCAGCTCCGATTCGTTGGCCCGCTGGACCTGGGCAGAGAGAAGCGGCCCCGCCTTCATCAGCATGATGCCCATGACCACGATCATGGCGAGGGCCAGGGCCATGGTGAAGCCGCGCTGCCGCCGCCTCCCGGCGGGGAGGGCGGCCACGGGCTGGGCGGAACGGCGGGGCATGGAGGCTCCGGGCCCAGGGTACTAGCCCCTGCCCTCCTTCTGTGTCATGAGTTCGGAAAAGGCTTCCACCACCCGGGGATCGAACTGGGTGCCCGATTCGTTCTTCAGCTCCTCCAGTGCCTGGCGGAAGCCCCGGGGTTTCCGGTAGCTCTTGCCACTGGTCATCACCTCGTAGGCCTCGATGAGGGCGATGATGCGGCTGCCCATGGGGATGGCGGTCTCCCGCAGGCCATCGGGGTAGCCGTAGCCATCCCACCGCTCGTGGTGGTGGCGGATCATCCGCACCACGTCGAAGGGGAAGCGCAGGTCCTTCAGGAAGACCGCCGCCAGCTCGGGATGCGTGCGCACCCGCTTCATCTCCTCGGAGGACAGCTCGGCCTTCGCGAGCATCTGGGGATCCAGCAGCAGGGTGCCCACGTCGTGGAGGATGGCGGCGATGCTCACCGCCTCCACCTCCTCGGAGGGCAGGTCGAGCCGCAGCGCCAGGTCCCGGGCCAGCCGCGCGGTGGCGAGGCTGTGGGGCCGCAGGGTCGGTAGACGGCTCTCGCTGGACTGGAGGATGCGGTGGCTGACGGAGATGAAGGCGTGGTAGTAGCGCTCGTGGAGCCGCGCCTCCTGCAGGTAGAGCCCCAGCATGCGGCCAAGCTGCTGGATGGCTTCGATCTCCGTGAGGGAGAACGACTGGTCCTCCTGGCGGAACACCATGAGCAGGTCGTGGCCCTCGCTGGATTCGTTCAGCAGCAGGGGCATGTAGGTGGCGAAGACGCCCTTCATCTCGGGGATGTCCGCCATCTCCACGCGGGTGATGAGGCGCAGGTCCTGCTCCCGCACCTTGGGGAGGTGGAAGGTGGCGTGGGCCAGGATCTGCTGCTGCAGCTCCGTGGAGAGGGGGAACTGGCTGTAGGCCAGGATGGGCCGGATCTCCTCCGGATCCTCGATCCAGAGGGCCACGGCGCCCGTGGAGAGGATCTGGGTGAGCAGCCCGGCGATCTCCCAGAAGTAGGCCCGGTGCTCCGGTGGCGTCATGCCCCGCTTGCGCTCGGGACTGACCGGCGGCATCACCCAGCCGCTGAGGGTGCGGTCCGCCTCCCAGGGGAGGGCCGTGAAGGCCTCCTGGCCCGCGTGGAACCCAAACAGCCGCTCCCGGGTGCCGGGGCCCGCCCCGTGGAGGGTCGATTCCTGAGAGTGGAGGGGCGCCGCGGCGGGTCCGGGCGGCGGCGGCAGAAT
>MTLD01000966.1_pt2 | contig 14204 bp, 14 predicted proteins | sample 1982471 | NCBI WGS metagenome assembly MTLD01 (sample SAMN05712604, study PRJNA340218) | biofilm metagenome | isolation source: sample SPM anode biofilm adapted to -50 mV | place: USA | collected 2012-02-03
AAAAGTTTTGCCGCAGACGCCGGGCGCGGACGTTAGGCTATAGCATCCGGTCTCCTCTGAAAACAGCCATGGATGGCATAGCGAAGGATGGGAGGGATAGGTAGGTTGCTGGGGCATCTAGGCGGACTAAATGAGACAATTGGTCTAATTCTTATGTTCCGGTATCTCCGATCCGTCTTCGCGCGGTATCCTTGGCGAAACAAGAAGAGTCTCAACTCAAAAAACGACGGCTTACAGGGAAATACGGAAACTCACTGCGTTCAGACAACCGTATTTCTCATCCTGAAAGTCGTCATTTTTTGTCCTACGGACCGTCTCGCCTCTAAAAGTTTCTCCAAGCATACCGCACTACGGTATTTGCTTTTCTAAATAAGTAGGTTTTACCGCTTCGCTCGCAAAAGTTTTGCCGCAGACGCCAGGCGCGGACGTTAGGCTGCCAGCTTGCGAATAGACATGCCTTTCTTGATAACGGGAAGTGGCGCGAAGCGGCGGTGGGCTTGTAGATCTCCTTTCAGCGGCATCTGTAAGAGCCGCTGATTGAATGAGTGCATCGCCAGGGCGAGGAGCTTTTTCGTCTAACAAGAAAGGGGGCTGCAGAAATAGCGGCGCTCTTTCAAGGTTTCCCTGACGTAGTCAGACGGAAAAAGAACCGCTCTGGCGTATGACAGGAATCAATTAGTGGCTCTATAAAAAACAAGAAGAGTCTCAACTCAAAAAACGACGGCTTACAGGGAAATACGGGAACTCGCTGTGCTCAGGCATCCGTATTTCTAATCCTGCAAGCCGTTGTTACCGTCTCGCCTCTAAAAGTTTCGGCGCACACCGCGCTGCGGCGGATACTTCTAGATAAGCCGTGCGGATTGCAGCTTAGTCCCGAACCAAGAGGCCGTGCGACCGCAACCACCCCAATGTAGAGGTCTGTCGTAATGGTGGAGGCGAGCCGAACCGCCCCCTTGCCTGCGCTCCCGGCTCCGGAGGCCGGTGCTTAAGACCGAAGAAACACTAACTTTTTCTACAGAACCGTATATTGTTGTTTTAGCACTGTACTAACAAATACGACTGAGTTGATGAATGTTAGGGAAATAGGCATTAAACATATTTACTGAGAGGGGATGCGTGGTTTAATGTGAAAATGGAACGTGTTAGTTTACAACAACATACCAATAAAAGAAATAAATGTTGATAAAATGTAAAAAGACTATTGACAGATGATAGTAAATCAAGGATAATGTACACAGTATTAAAAATGAATACTTCAAAGGCGAAGAACGGAATGTTCAATCCTAGTACTGGATTCAGAGAACCGGTGGTTGCTGCGAACCGGGACCAGTAGGAAAGAACGCTCATCCGGGAGCTGTCCTGCGGAAAATAAGTACGCATGAACGTGTTCCGAGCGTAAATCGGCAAAGTAGAATGTAGGGTGGTACCGCGTTTAAACGCCCCTATCGGGAAACCGGAGGGCGTATTTTTTATACCCTTTTTCGGGACGATGTTTTACGGCGTAGGTATCTGGGTGCAACATTGCTTGGCAATGTTCCCATAAATAGCAAAATGAAAGGAGGAGGAGAATTATGCATTACGTGCTGGCTGTTCGCGTACACAACCATCCAGGAGTGTTACTGCGCTTGGTAAATTTGTTGTACCGACGTGATGTTGATCTGCGTAGCATGACAGCAGACTTGGCGCCTGACAGCCCGACAGGACATGTTTCTCTTGGTGTGGATGTGGAGGAGGCGCAGGCGGCACAGGTATGCAAGTATTTAGAACGACTAGAAGATGTTATTTGTGTGGAAGCACTGCAGCAAGACAAAAATTTGTGCCGTGAGCTGGCGATCTTAAAAGTTCCCAAACAGGCAGCTACGGCGCAATGGCTACAACGAGGACAGGTCCGGTTATTGGCGGAAACACAGGATGCTTGTTGGGTTATGGAAGTGACAGGTTCGGTGGAAGAAGTAAGCAGTTGGATTTTAGAAGCAGAGTCCTGGGGATTGCGAGAAAGTAGAAGAACAGGGCCTGCGAGTTGGCACCAGGAAACTGGGGCTTGAGTAAAGAGAGGAGCGGGATTGGGATGGAACAGATGCTTTATGACAAGGATGCTAACTGGAAGTTGATAGAAAATAAAACGGTGGCTATTATCGGTTATGGCAGTCAGGGTCATGCACATGCCTTGAATTTGAAGGAAAGCGGTGTAAAGGTAATCGTAGCGCTACCGGAACAAAGCGCTTCGCGGGAAAGAGCGAAGCAAGCAGGTTTGGAAGTGACTACCCCGGGCGAAGCGGTAAAGTGTGCTGATATAATTATGGTTTTGATTCCTGATGAAAAGCAGGCGCGTCTTTATGCCGAAGAAATTGCTCCGAATCTGCGGGCAGGACAGGCCTTGGCGTTCGCGCATGGTTTCAATGTTCATTTTCACCAAATTGTGCCGCCAGCAGATGTGGATGTATTTATGGTGGCGCCCAAAGGTCCGGGACATCTCGTGCGCCGCGTATTCACAGAAGGCGGCGGTGTTCCCTGTCTAGCTGCGGTATATCAAGACGTATCGGGCCAGGCGGAGGGAATGGCGTTGGCTTATGCCAAGGGAATCGGCGGCACCCGGGCTGGCGTCATGTTTACCTCGTTCAAAGATGAGACGGAAACAGACCTTTTTGGTGAGCAGGCAGTGCTGTGCGGCGGCTGCACGGAGCTTATCAAGGCAGGGTTTGATACGCTGGTGGAGGCTGGGTATAAACCGGAATTGGCCTACTTTGAATGCCTCCATGAAATGAAGCTGATTGTGGATTTAATGTACGAAGGCGGCATGGCGGCCATGCGTTATTCCATTAGTGATACTGCAGAATATGGCGATTATAGTATTGGACGTCGGATTATCACTGAAGAAACCCGCAAGGAAATGAAGCAAGTATTGGCGGAAATTCAAGAGGGGACTTTTGCGAGAAACTGGATATTGGAAAACCAAGCTAACCGTCCAGGTTTCTTGGCTAGACGCCAGCAAGAGGCGCAGCATCCGATTGAAGAAGTGGGCAAAAAACTGCGTGGACAGATGTCCTGGCTGAAACAACGTTGATAAACTGATAAGAGGAGGAAGAAAAAATGGGAAAGATACGGATTTTTGATACGACATTGCGCGATGGAGAACAAACGCCAGGGGTGTGCCTGGAGCTAAATGAGAAGGTGGAGATTGCCCTTGCGCTTGAGAAACTTGGCGTGGATGTAATTGAAGCCGGCTTTCCCATCGCTTCTCCTGGAGATTTTGCAGCGGTAGAGGCCGTAGCTAAAGCGGTAAAAAAGCCAGTTGTAGCCGCCTTGGCGCGAGCCGCTAAAAATGACATTGATCGCGCCTGGGAGGCCGTGAAAGCGGCGCAACAGCCGTGTATCCATACTTTTTTGGCCACCAGTGACATTCATCTGAAGCACAAACTAAAAATGAGCCGTCAAGAAGCCTTGGAGCGAATTGACAGCGCTGTGCGCTATGCTTGCTCTTTGACGCCGGAGGTGGAATTTTCCGCTGAAGACGCTTCGCGTTCGGATTGGGATTTTCTGTGTCAGGCTTATAGTACTGCTATACGCGCCGGAGCTAAAACGGTGAATGTTCCCGATACGGTCGGCTATACGCTGCCGGAAGAGTTTGCCAAATTGATTCGTTACCTGCGCGCGCATATTGCGGATGCCAACCAGGCTGTGTTCAGTGTTCACTGCCACAATGATCTGGGGATGGCCGTAGCTAACTCTCTGGCGGCGGTCGGAGCCGGCGCTACGCAGATTGAGTGCACCATTAACGGATTGGGCGAGCGGGCTGGTAATGCGGCATTAGAAGAAATTGTCATGGCCCTGGCGACACGCAATGATTTTTATCAGATGGAAACAGGCATTCAATCGCAGCAACTGTACCGGACCTCGCGCCTTGTTAGTACCTTTGCGGGCATTGTTGTACAACCGAATAAATCGATTGTAGGTGACAACGCTTTTGCCCATGAATCCGGCATTCATCAGCATGGCATGCTGAACCACGCCTCCACCTATGAAATCATTAGTCCTGCCAGTGTGGGCATGCAAAAAACCTCTTTGGTTTTGGGGAAACACTCCGGGCGTCATGCAGTGGAAGATCGCTTGAAGGAATTGGGCTACGAGCTGTCCGCGGAAAAACTGGATGAGGTATTTGGCAACTTCAAAACGCTGGCGGACAAGAAAAAGCAAATTTTTGACCGCGATCTGGAAGCGCTGGTCGGAGAGGGTCAACAAGCCAAACGGCCGGAATGGTTTCGTTTGCAAAGCCATCAGGTTTCCAGCGGCAGCGATATTTCAGCGACTGCTGCCGTTAAAATTGAAAGCAGCAGCGGCGTTGTGGAGAAAGCAGCCTGCGGTGATGGGCCGGTTGATGCGGTATTCCATGCTATAAATGCTGCAGTCGGTTTTGAGGTGGACTTGAAGGACTATCAACTGCGTTCGGTGACGGCCGGACAGGACGCCATGGGAGAGGCCTCGGTTTCGGTGCGTCAGGGCAGCCGGTCCTTTAACGGACGCGGCGTTTCGACCGATGTGGTAGAGGCGAGCGCCAAAGCGTATTTGAATGCGCTGAATAAAATGATTTCCGAATGCGGCGTTCCGGCAGCAAAGGAGGCGGGCTGATGGCTGGTATGACAATGACCCAAAAAATCCTGGCCCGCAAGGCGGGGCTGGAGAAGGTGCAGGCGGGGCAAATCATCCACTGTCCCATTGATCTGGCTTTGGCCAATGATATTACAGGAGCTCCGGCCATTCGGGAGTTTCGCAAAATCGGCGTTCCTGTGTTTGATCCGGCGAAAATAGCGCTTATTCCAGATCATTTTACGCCGAATAAAGATATTGCTTCGGCGCAGCAGGCGAAGGAAATGCGCGATTTTGTGAAAGAGGCCGGCATTGTTCACTATTATGAAGTGGGACGGATGGGTATTGAACATGTGCTGTTGCCGGAAGCCGGGCTGGTGGCGCCGGGGGAAGTGATCATCGGCGCAGATTCCCATACTTGCACCTATGGCGCGGTGGGAGCCTTTTCTACCGGCGTAGGTTCTACCGATTTGGGAGCGTCCATGGCGGCTGGCAGCACTTGGTTCAAAGTTCCCGCTGCCATTCGGGTGGAACTGGTAGGAGCGCTGCCTCCCTGGGTTGGCGGCAAGGATGTAATTTTGACGGTGATTGGCCAACTGGGAGTAGAAGGAGCGCGCTATGAATCACTGGAATTTACCGGCCCTGGAGTTGCTTCTTTGTCCATGTCAGATCGGCTGACAGTAGCCAATATGGCCATTGAAGCGGGCGCGAAAAACGGCATTTTTCCTGTTGACGAAGTGACGCGCGAGTATCTTGCAGGCCGGGTGTCGCGAAACTATGAAGAGGTAGAGGCGGACGCTGATGCAGTATACGAAAGAACGCTGCGCATTGATTTATCTCAATTAGAGCCGGTGGTGGCCAAACCGCATCTGCCGGAGAATGTAGCTCCAGCCAGGGAATTGGCGCAGGTGGAGATTGATCAGGTTATTATTGGTTCCTGTACGAATGGACGGCTGGAAGACTTGGCTCAAGCCGCGGCGGTGTTGAAGGGGCGGCAAGTGCATCCTCATGTGCGCGCCATTATCATCCCGGGGAGCCAGGAAGTGTACCGTCAGGCCATTGGTTGCGGCTATATTGATGCCTTTATTGCAGCAGGAGCGGCTGTCAGTACGCCAACTTGCGGTCCTTGCTTGGGCGGGCATATGGGTATTTTGGCAGCAGGGGAAAAAGCGGTAGCGACAACAAACCGCAATTTTAGGGGCCGTATGGGTCATGTAGATAGTGAAGTATACTTGGCTGGGCCTGGAGTGGCGGCGGCCAGCGCAGTGCTGGGCCGAATCGGAACGCCCGAGGAGGTATGCAAATGAATCGCGGACGAGTTTGGAAATACGGGGACCATGTGGATACAGATGTAATTATTCCGGCGCGTTATTTGAGTACGTCGGAGCCGGCGGAATTGGCTAAACACTGTATGGAAGATATCGACGATTCTTTTCGCAACCAGGTTCAGGCTGGAGATATTATGGTGGCCGGGCGTAATTTTGGCTGCGGCTCTTCGCGCGAGCATGCGCCGGTAGCCATTCAAGCCTGCGGTATTTCCTGTGTCATTGCCCACAGTTTTGCCCGGATTTTTTTCCGCAATGCTATCAATATTGGCCTGCCTTTGCTGGAAGTAGGCGATATGGTAGAGGAACTGCGACAAGGGGATAAACTCAAGCTGCATCTCGCAGAAGGACGCATTGAAAATCTGACAACCGGCGTTGTCATTGAGGCGGCTCCTTTGCCTGCTTTTGTGGCGGAGATTGCTCAGGCTGGCGGCCTAATTGCTTATGTGCGGACGCAGGCCGAAAGGAGCGTTAGAGGATGAAAGAGGCGCAGTTGGCGGTTGTAGCTGGCGACGGCATTGGCCCGGAGATTATGGAAGCCGCATTGCAGGTGTTTGGCAAAGCAGCCAGACGACAAAATCTGTCCTGTACGTTTGTTAATTTGTTAGCGGGCGGTGCCGCGTTGGAAGCATGCGGCGAGCCTTTGCCGGAAGCGACAGTTAAGGCGGCGCAAGGAGCTAGCGCGGTATTGCTGGGGGCGGTAGGCGATCCCAAATGGGACTCCGTAGAGCCGGGAAAACGGCCGGAAAAAGCCATTTTAGGCCTGCGCAAAGCCTTGGGCCTTTATGCTAACTTGCGTCCGGTAGAAGCGGCCTTTTCTGATGAGGAAGCCTCTCCCTTGAAAAAGGAGCGTCTGGAAGGTACGGATTTAATCATTGTCCGGGAGCTGGGAGGCGGCATTTATTACGGCGAACGCCAGGAAGGCGATGAGTTTGCCAGCGATGTGGAAGCTTATAGTGTGCAAGAAGTAAACCGTATTTTGCAGTTGGCAGCGCAAATTGCCTCGCGGCGGCGCAAAAAAGTCACTTCCGTAGATAAAGCTAACGTGTTAGCCACGTCGAGGCTGTGGCGGAAAGCGGCCAATGCTGTTTCTGAAGAGCATAAAGACATGCAGTGGGAGCATATGTATGTGGATAACTGCGCCATGCAGCTTGTAACCAACCCGTCCCGGTTTGACGTGATTGTTACAAGTAATCTTTTTGGAGATATTTTGAGCGATGAAGCGGCTGTCTTGACCGGCTCCATCGGCATGATGCCTTCTGCTAGTTTAGGCGCAGGGCCTAGTCTTTTCGAACCGATTCATGGTTCGGCGCCGGATATTGCCGGACAAGGTATTGCTAATCCAGTTGGCATGATTTTATCAGCTGCTTTTTGTGCGGAAATGGCGCTGGAAGCTCCGGGAGTAGGCGGAGCCATACGCGATGCTGTACGCCGCGTATGGTTGCAGGGCTATCGTACTGCAGATACGTACCGTTTGGGCTACACAAAGGTATCGACACAAGAACTGGCCAATCGTATTGAGGCGGAACTGGAGGGATAAAATGAAACGCACCGGCGCCGATTTATTGGTTGAATCCCTAAAAAAAGAGGGCGTAGAGGTAATCTTTGGCTATCCGGGCGGGGCTATTTTGCCAGTGTATGATGAACTATATCGGCAGGAGGAAATTCAGCATGTGCTGACCGTGCATGAACAAGGGGCGGCTCATGCTGCAGACGGCTATGCGCGCGCCAGCGGACGAGTGGGAGTGTGCCTGGCGACGTCGGGACCCGGGGCTACTAATTTGATTACCGGACTGGCGACGGCGCATATGGATTCGGTTCCGATTGTGGCGATTACAGGGCAAGTATCAACCGGATTGATGGGGAAGGACTCTTTTCAGGAAGTGGATATTACAGGTATGACCCTGTCCATTTCTAAGCATAGCTTTGTTGTGAGAGAAGTGGCTCGTATTCCACAGCTTGTGCACGAAGCATTTCGGATCGCCGCCAGCGGTCGGCCGGGCGTCGTCATCTTAGATATTCCTCGGGATATGCAAACGCAAGAAGTGGAAGAAGAGGAAGTGCATCCTTGTTTTGCAACGCCGCCTCGCTCGGTAAACTGGCCGGAGGCAGGCTTGGAATCGGCAGCGAAAGCCTTAGCCGCGGCTAAACGACCAGTTGTGCAAGTGGGCGGGGGAGCGGTACGCGCTGGCGCTGCGTCACAGGTCAGAGAATTGGCCAGACATTTGGATGCGCCTGTCGTAAGCACCTTGATGGGCTTGGGCGTGATGCCGGGGGATGACTCGCGCTTTTTAGGGCTCACAGGCATGCATGGGCATAAAGCGGCCAATTTAGCGGTACATCACGCCGACTTGGTGTTAGCCATAGGCTGTCGGTTCAGTGATCGCTTTGTGACGGCAAAAGCAGAATTTATTAAAGGGAAAACGATTATCCAATTGGATATCGATCCGGCGGAGATTGGTAAAAATATTCCTTCTCATGTGGGGTTAACAGGAAACGTAGGTTTGTTGGCCCAAGATCTTTTAGAAAAAGTGCCCAAGGCGGAACGCACCGACTGGTGGCGGCAAATTCAAGATTGGCGTGCAGGCGGAAAAGAGAAGGATGAGGTGTTATTGGACGGACCGTGGATCATGAAATTTCTTTCCGCGCAGACGCAGGATCAGCGCACGGTATTTGTTACCGATGTGGGGCAGCATCAGATGTGGGCGGCGCAGCATTTAACCTTGCGGCAGCCTCGCACTTGGCTTACTTCCGGGGGCTTCGGGACCATGGGGTTTGGCATGCCCGCGGCTTTAGGCGCGCAGACGGCCTGTCCTGAAGCCAGAGTCATCCATATTTGCGGCGACGGAAGTTTTCGCATGACCGGCATGGAACTGCATACTATTGCCAGTACGCAAGCGCCGGTAATTTCTATTGTGTTGGATAACGGCTCGCTGGGAATGGTTCGGCAATGGCAGGAATTATTTTTTGGAGGACGCTGTAGTTCATCCATACTGAAAGAATTCGATTATGTAGGTATGGCCAACGCTTTGGGCGTTGAAGGGGCGGTTGCTCAAAATCGAGCGGAATTTACAGCATCCTTTCAGCGCGCTTGGCAAGAGCGGAAGCCTTTTGTGCTTGTAGCCAAGGTGGAGTCCCGACAGGTGCGGCCTATGTTGAAACCAGGCGGTCAACTGAATGAATTTATTGAGTCTATGTAAAAAAAGGCTGTGCAGAAACTTAGTTTCCACACAGCCCTTTTGGTTGCTTGCGGCTTAAGAGTTTTTTAGCGCTGCAGCAATGCGCTCTTCAATCAGCGTATCAATCTGTTCACTCAACAAGGCGTTATTGCGGGCGATAATCTCTGTAACCGCTGACATGGCGACAGTAGATCCTACTGAGGCCATTACTTTTGAAACAAGATGGTACACATCATCGTCATCTGCGCCAGCGGCTTCAAAGCCTTCAATAAACATGCCTACTTTGTCTTGATTGTTTTCAAACCACTCGTGTATTGCCTGCTCCAACTGCTCCTGCGACATTCCCAACATAATAAAGTCCTCCTTAATGGTATTAAATCTATTATTCTCATTTCGACAAAATGTATTTTTTTCCTTTGGAAAAACGAAAAAAGTCTGGACAGAAAGTATGGCCTGTGTTATAAATAAAGCATACAAAATTACAAGGTGTGCATGAGGTCAATGGCGACCCGTCCTTGCATTGTTCATTCTAGAGCAACCAAGGGGGTGGTCTGTTTTTTTGCATACCGAAGTACTTGTTTGATTTGTATTGAAAGATTAACTAAGAGGTGAAGAGTATGGCAAACGATCTGTTGTACGTTATTGCTCCCGAGCAGCATGGTGTTGCAGAAGTAAAAGCATTACTGGAAGCACGTCCTGAAATTAAATTTGTTTCTCTTGTCGGCGTGGATTTGGCAGGCAATGACACGGATGAAAAAATTCCGGTTGAAATTTTCTTGGATGACATCGACGGCTTTTTAAACGGCGGCGTTGTGCAAACGGACGGCTCTTCTGTAGTTCTTACCGGATTGGCTACCTTGAATAACGCTCGCGTTGACATGACTGGCGATCGGAATGTTAATTGGTTTGTAGATTACAATTATGAGCATTTTGACGAGGAAAGCGGCAAACCCGTGGGTACGCTGCGCATCCCTGGTTTCTTGATTCATAACGATTTGCGCGTAGATTCGCGGGCTATTTTGACGGACAGCCTGGAATACGTCAAAACGGAACTGTTAAATTTATTCAAAGCGAATCCTAACTTGGCGGGTATTACTCATGCCAAAGGGGATGAGATCGAAGAGATTCTCTTTACTTCGGCTACAGAGTTGGAGTTCTGGGTTAAAACTCCGACCAACAAGGCGGATGTAGCAGAATTGTCCGCTTCGCAGGTGATGCAGGAGCAATATTGGCAGCGTACTCGCGGCGAAGTTCGTACAGCGATGGAGCAAGCGGTATTGGCTTTGGAAAAATACGGCTTGCAGCCGGAAATGGGTCATAAGGAAGTTGGCGGCATCAAGTCTCGCATTGACGAAACTGGTCATTTATCATATGTTTTGGAACAGCTGGAAATTGACTGGAAATATTCAAATGCTGTGCAGACAGCTGATAATGAGCTGCAGGCGCGCATTTTGGTTAAAGAAGTATTCCGGGCTAATGGGTTGGATGTTACCTTCAAAGCAAAACCGATCATCGGCGTTGCAGGCAGCGGGGAACATACTCATGTTGGTCTTGCCGCGCGCTTAAAGTCCGGCAAAATCATCAACCTTTTCTCGCCTACTGATATGAAGGCGGATTTCCTCAGTTCTGTTGGTTATGGCGCGATCATGGGCATCTTGAAAAATTATGAAGTGGTGAATCCCTTCATTTCCGCTACCAATGACTCCTTGAATCGTCTGAAACCCGGCTTTGAAGCTCCGGTTTGCATTGTTACTTCTTTGGGTCACAATCCGGCGATTCCTTCCCGCAACCGTACCATTTTGGCCGGCTTAGTGCGTGATATCGGCAATCCTTATGCTACTCGCTTTGAGGTGCGCGCCCCCAATCCGTACACCAACACCTACATTGCCTTGAGTTGTTTTTACTTGAGCATATTGGACGGTGTCAAGGCGGCTGTAACGTCCGGCAAAAACACGAAAGAGCTGGAAGCAGAGTTATCCAAAGAAGCTGGCGCAGAAGGCTTCTATCTTGAAAAAGACCGCGCTTATCGCAGTGAGCACGATGTGTTTGAAGACTACACCACGGAAGAGAGGGATCGTTTGTTCAGCAAACCGCCTGCTACTGTTTGGGAAAACATGCAGGCCATTGAGAAGTATCCTGAAAAAGTGGCTGTTTTGACACAAGGCGGCGTATTCCGCAAAGAATTGATCGATGCCTTTGTGGCTGGCGCTTTGGTGCGTTGGAAAACCGAACTTACTCAGCGGATTATTGGCGAAAACATGGACATTGTTAAATATTGCTGCTGCCTCCATGAAGCGGAAACTGCAGTGGATCTTGACTTGTATCATTGGGATCAGATTCAGGCGCTGCGGATTTACTTGGCGAAAGATACGCTGGCTCAGAAAAGCTTGTTCACGCGTATTCGCGAAGCTCTGGCTGCTGGCGACTATGCTGCAGCTTCCGATCTGCAAGTTGAAATGGCTGCTAAAGTGGAAGAACTTAAAGCTCTTTATATCGCTTACGAGCAGAACCTTATCGAATGCTAAGTTTGCGTTGAGACGCAAAACATCCCCGGCTATTGGCCGGGGATGTTTTTTGCGGTGCTATCTTGTCAGTCAGGTTATTCGATGCTATACTTTAATGAGAATTATTATGTGATTGTCGTTAAGAGTGGGTGATGCACCCACTCTTTCATCTTATGGCAGACAGTATTGCAGTTGAAGGAGGTGAATCCATGGCAAAGATGCATGTGGAGACATTGGTGGAAGAATTGGTTCAAGCCATGATTGCCGGCACAGCCTTGGAGTTAGTAGACGTTGAGTATGTGAAGGAAAGAGAATGGTATTTGCGCGTATTCCTGAATAAGGAAGGCGGCATTGAATTAGAAGACTGTCAATGGATCAGCGAGCAACTGGGCAGCAAGCTGGATGAACTGGATCCAATCAAGGAAAGCTATTATCTGGAAGTATCCTCACCTGGCCTCGATCGTCCTCTGAAGAAGGAACGCGATTTTGCGCGACATCTGGGGGAACGCGTCGAGGTGCATCTCTTTGCGCCTATAAACGGTGAAAAGATGCTTGTTGGTGAGTTGTTGCGCCTGGAAAACGACGTGATCTTTCTGCAAGGAGCGGAAGGGGAAATTGCTATTCCAAGGGAAAAAACAGCGAAGGTTTCGTTGGAGATTGTATTTTAAGCTGAAAACTTAATAGGAGGAATCGTGGGTGAACGCAGAATTCATGCAAGCTTTTGAACAACTGGGAAAAGAAAAGGGGATTGCGCCGGAGGTGCTTTTTGACGCCATTGAAGCGGCGTTGATTTCCGCATATAAGCGTAATTTTCAAACGGCGGCCAATGTCCGGGTTCAATTGGATCGAATTACCGGAGAAATTAAGGTATTTGCGCGCAAAAATGTTGTGGAAGCTGTTGACGACGCTCGTTTAGAAATGGACTTGCAAGAAGCGCGTAGTCATAATCCGAATTACGCGGTAGAAGATATTGTCGAAGTGGAAGTTACGCCTAAGGATTTTGGCCGCATTGCCGCACAGACGGCTAAGCAAGTGGTTGTTCAGCGTATCCGCGAAGCGGAACGAGGCATAATTTACGAAGAGTTTTCCAATCGTTCCAGTGATATTTTGACAGGTATTGTGCAGCGTATTGAACAAAAAAACGTTTTTATTGATCTGGGAAAAACCGAAGCCATCTTGGCGCCGGCGGAACAGATTATAGGTGAAAATTATCGCCATGGGGAACGGGTTAAGGCCTATATTATTGAAGTAAAGAAGACTACCAAAGGGCCGCAGATTATGGTTTCGCGAACCCATCCAGGTCTTTTGAAGCGTCTTTTTGAGCTCGAGGTGCCGGAAATTCACGACGGTGTTGTCGAAATCAAATCCGTTGCGAGGGAACCCGGGCATCGTTCGAAAATAGCCGTCTATTCCCGGGATGAGAACGTAGATCCCGTAGGAGCCTGTGTAGGGCACAAAGGAACACGAGTGCAGACGATCGTCAATGAACTCCGGGGTGAAAAAATTGACATTGTCAAATGGAATCCAGATCCGGGGAAATATATTGCTAATGCCTTAAGTCCGGCTAAGGTCGTTTCGGTAGAAGCCAATGAGGCGGAAAAAATATCGAAAGTCATTGTGCCGGATTACCAACTGTCGCTGGCGATTGGCAAAGAAGGACAAAATGCTCGTTTGGCAGCTAAGCTGACCGGATGGAAAATTGATATAAAAAGTGAGTCCCAAGCACAAGGCGAGGAGTGAGCACAATGGTGCAAAAAAAAGTACCCCAACGCATGTGTGTCGGCTGTCAAGAAATGAAAACCAAGAAAGAACTGCTGCGTATTGTTCGATCGCCTGAAGGAGAGATTTTTATCGATCCTACCGGTAAAAAAGCTGGGCGAGGGGCCTACGTCTGTAAGGCGATGGCCTGCATGGAAGCGGCGTATAAAGGGAAGCGCTTGGAAAAGGCGTTGAAGCAAAGCGTAAGCCCTGAAGTGTATGCTCAAATTCAGTCTCAATTGGAGTCTTTATAATGTCGTTACAAGAACAGCGTGTTATTTCACTTCTGGGGCTGGCGCAGCGTGCGGGAAGGCTGATTTCAGGCGAAGTGGCCGTGCGCAAAGCAATGCAGCAAAAAAAGGTTGAGTTGTTGCTGATTGCCGCCGATGCCTCCGCTAATACCCGTAAAAGTTATCAAGATGCCGCGGCTTATTACGGGGTCACATATATCCTTTTTTCCTCCAAACTGGAGATGGGAGAAGGAATCGGCAAAGCCCATCGAGCGGCGGTGGCTTTGACGGATAAGGGGTTCGCTGCGCGCGTGCAAGAGCTTGTGCGCCAAAGCGAAATGAACATGGGGGTGGATTGATGTCTAATAACAGTAAATATCGGGTTTTTGAACTCGCCAAAGAATATCATACCAGCAGCAAAGATATCATGGAATTGCTGTCGAAAAATGAAGTGCCGGTTAAAAATCACATGAGCAATGTGGATGAAAAAGGCATTGATTTGGTGCGCAAGCATTTAGGAAAGCAACAAGCGCCGCAAGGCCAGCAGGCTCCGCGTCCGCAAGGCCAGCAGGCTCCGCGTCCGCAAGGCCAACAGGCTCCGCGTCCGCAAGGTCAGCAGGCTCC
>MTLD01005215.1_pt1 | contig 14204 bp, 9 predicted proteins | sample 1982471 | NCBI WGS metagenome assembly MTLD01 (sample SAMN05712604, study PRJNA340218) | biofilm metagenome | isolation source: sample SPM anode biofilm adapted to -50 mV | place: USA | collected 2012-02-03
ACATAAGAGAACATAAGAGAGTCATAAGAGAGATATAAGAGGGATATAAGAGGGGTGCTTTAGAGATGCTGATTATTAGATAGTTGGAACATGACTATTTGAGGCTGGCAGGAAAGATTCTTGAAGTCAAACCCTAACGAGAAGAGCCACTACGAAAAAAATCATAGTGGCTCTTTTTCATTCAACAGAAGAAATGGTAAAATCTGTACTACTCAACCTAGGTAATTTTCATCAATTAACCAGATGGCACAGAGTATTCTATATACCCGTTTCTTATCAACTACTTAATTCCAGCAAGATTCATCATAAACCTCCACTGAAACTCCTGATCATCAATTAACTGTTGGGTTGATTTACCAGATCCATGTCCGCTTTCAAAGTCAATATAAAGCATTATCGGGGAGATCTGTCCGGGGTTATTTTGAAGAGCAGCAACAAACTTCTTGGCATGTACAGGATCGACTCTCACATCATTTGCGCCGGCAGTCACAAGGAGTGTAGGATGATTAATCCCTTGGCGGATATTATGATAGGGGCTATAAGTGAGCAGATACCTGAAATCAGGATCCTTATCAGGATCACCATATTCAGGAATCCAGTAGCGAGCGATAAGGAATTTATGGTATCTGATCATATCCAGAAGAGGCACTGCGCAAATACCCCCTTTGAAAAGATCAGGGCGTTGGGTAACCACAGCACCAATAAGCAAACCACCATTAGAACCTCCACGAACTATGAGTTTATCGGGATTCGTGAACTTCTGATCAATTAAATACTCACCAGCTGAGATAAAATCATCGAAAGTATTTTGCTTGTTAAATAACATCCCATCACGATGCCAATTCTCACCATACTCATTACCACCTCTTAAGCAAGCAATAGCATAAACTCCACCTCTATTAACGAAAGAGGCAGCAAGACTGATAAATGAAGGCGTCATACCAACATTGAAACCACCATAACCATATAGTAAAGCGGGGTTATTACCATCTAACTTCACATCTTTACGATGCATTAAGAAGAGAGGAATCTTTGTTCCGTCTTTTGAGGGATAAAAGACTATTGAAGCTGTGATATTCTTGGTATCAACAGGGGTTTGCATTCTATAGAAGAGCTCCCATTTAAAGGTTTTCGGATCGGCTTTATAGATGCTATAGGGTTCGGTAAATGACTCAATACCCATATAGAGGGTATTGCTTTCACGATGATAAGAAACATAGCTTACACTACCCATAGCAGGAAGCTCAAGTTGCTTGATAAACTTCCCATTCAGATCATAAAGCATCAGGCGACTCAGAACATCTTTTTTATCTCTTACGATAATATTCTCCGGAGTAACGGCAAACTCATCTATAACCGTTTCTTGCTCGGGGATCAGGGTGGTCCAGTTTTCAAAATCAGGGTTATTAACATCACAAGCCATGATCTTAAAGTTGGGCGCATGATCATTAGTCATGAAATAGATCTTATTCCCAATTGCTTCCGGATTAGCCTGAAACTCTTTAGAGCTATAGATCTTTCTAAATTCATCTCTTGTACCAACCTTTCGCAGACTTAAGGTATTGGAATAGAAATCACCTTCACTGAGGAAAGTCAGATCAGCATAACGCGCATCCCAGATACCTGCTACATCTTTTGAATCTTTAGGAGCAAGAAGGAACTCAGCCTTGTCGAGGTCTGTGCCAAGTTTATACCAATAAGTTTTAGGAGGTTCCTGTTTATCAACCATCTCTTTCGTGCGGATAGTAACATAGGCATGTTTCCCATCTTTTGCGAAGTTAAAGCCATAGATACCGGTGATAGGCTTAAAGAGCTCTTTACCCGTTTTTGTGTCGATCAAATAGTAGGTTAAAATCTCAGCACCAGCCTGTTGAACACCAACAGCCACCATAGATGCATCCTCGGTGAAGTCGTTACCCGACATAGCAGATTTACCAGAAGGATCTTTAGTTGTAGGGTCAAAGATTAGCTTCTCTTTACCATTGAGGCGGGTATAGAGTTTGCTTTGAGCTTCTCCTTTTTTCTTACGATTAAAGAATAGACGATTGCCTTGCATAAAATCAGGCCCGGTATAATCACGATCGATTAGTGCCGTGATCTCTTCTTTAAGGCCAGGTATTGCAGGGTAATTCTCATTGATGTACTTTACTGTAGCTTGATGTTGGGCAAGTGTCCAGTCAATTACCTCTTGATTCTTACCATCCTCAAGCCAACGATAATTATCAGTTAGCAAAACACCATGTAGCGTATCAGTAACAGGGCGCATGGGTGTAGAAGGATGTTGGAACTTTTGTTGTGCTGACATATTAAACGGTAGTGCCAAGGTTGAGCACAAGGCGATGATAGGTAATGTATATTTTCTCATGGAACATGTTATTGGTTAAAAGAAAGGGTATCCGATACTTACGCCATCAGATACCCTAAAGATAATTAATATTTTCCTCTGTTACCAGATAGAAGCTCTCTGTTCAGGTTGGATATAAAGCTTTGCATCACTCTTAATATCAAATGCATCGTAGAATTCATTAATATTAAACAGGGCTCTGTTAACACGTGCCTCGGCAGGTGAATGCTCGTCCTCTTTAATATCTCTCATCAACTTTTTATCACGGATAGACTCTCTCCAAACCTGAGCATAAGACAAGAAGAATCTCTGCATTGGGGTAAAACCATCAATCTCTTTCTCATCACCCTTCAAGGTAGCTTTGAAGGCACGTAAACTAAGATTCAAACCGCCATTATCGGCAATGTTCTCTCCGAGTGTTAATTTGCCATTTACTCTTAAGCTATCAAGAATTGGATACTCATTGAATTGGTTAACAAGAATCTGAGTCTTTTCGACGAACTTGTCAGCATCTGCAGGTGTCCACCAATCAACCAGATTACCTTTTGCATCATATTTTCTTCCCTGGTCATCGAAACCATGCGTCATTTCATGTCCGATAACCACACCTATTGCACCATAGTTAACCGCATCATCAGCATCTTTATAGAAGAAAGGAGGTTGAAGAATTGCAGCAGGGAAGATAATCTCATTCATAGGAGGAACATAACCAGCATTGACAGTCTGAGGTGTCATTACCCATTCTTCCTTATCAACAGGTTTACCAACCTTACCCATTTCTAACTCTGTTGAGAAACGGCTTGCATTCCAAGCATTCTCAATATAACTATTGGCTGCAATATCAAGTTTTGAGTAATCGATCCATTTATCGGGATAACCTACCTTAACCCTCATAGCTTCAAGTTTAGCTAGGGCCGCCTTTTTAGTTTCCTCACTCATCCAGGTAAGATTCTGGATTGAAGATGCAAGACTTTTCTTAAGGTTATTGGTCAATTCAACCATACGACCTTTGGCATCAGCAGGGAAGTACTTTTCAACGTAAAGTTTACCAATGGCTTCACCTAATCCACCACTTACAGTTGAAAGAACACGTTTCCAACGAGGCTTCATCTCTTTCTGACCTGACAGATAACTATTATAGAAGTCAAAATCGGCTTTCTGAATTGCATCAGTCAAGTAAGATGAATTGTGTATCATCAAGGTGTATCTGAAGTAGTTCTGCCAGGTTGCTGCCGGAACTTCAGTCAGAAGCTTACTAAAACCAGCGAAGAAATTAGGCATCATAACATTGACCTTATCTAATTTAGCCAATCCCATTGCTGAGAAATATGCGCTCCAATCAAAGTTAGGTGCCAGTTTTTTTAACTCATCAATGCTCTTCATGTTATAAGTTGCAATAGGATCTCTTCTCTCCTCGATGCCCATTGAAACCTTAGCTAGACTTGTCTCTAATGACATAACATCTGAGGCTGCTTTCTCTGCGGCGGTCTGTTCCATACCGCTTAAGGTTAGCATAGTGCGGATGAACTTCTGATATTCATTACGAATCTCGGCCATCTGTACAGAAGGATCAAGGTAATACTCAACCTCCGGAAGTCCAAGACCACCTTGATAAAGATTAAGAACCACCATTTCACTCTGGCGAGCATCAGGCATCTGGAATGCTGCAAACACAGGATAAGTACCTCTTTTGTGCAAATCAGCATAGTAAGCCGCTAATTCAGCTCCATTTCCCAGCTTAGAGATCTTCTCGAAATCAGTTTTGAGTGGCTCAACACCAGCTTTCTCTATAGCCAGGCTATCCATACCTGACTTATAGAAATCACCTATTTGTTGAGTAACTGTACCCTTTGCTCCGTTGGCGCCAGCTGCTTCCTGAACCAGTGATTTCAACTGCTCACGATTCTCTTCAGCTAACTGTACGAAAGCACCGTAATCGGCATACTGATCAGGAACAGGGTGGTTCTTGATCCAGTTACCATTTGCGTAACGGAAAAAATCGTCACCTGGTTTGATGACGCGATCCATGTTAGTTGTGTCAATTGCTTTTACAGCAGCCGTCTCTTGCTTGCCCGATTGACAACCGGTAATTAAAACTCCTGAGCAAAAAATAGCCAGAAGTGTGGTCTTGTTTAGATTCATTGTGGTAAGTCGTGAATATTTAATAAGTATCAAATAAATATTGAGCCAAAAATGCCTAAGCATTAATTATCAAAACTATATAAACCGCTAATTAATATTTACCGCTTAAAAAGTGTAATAAATCGATCATGTTCTGTACGTAAACGTACAACTCCTTTAACCCTCAACGTCTGCATCAAAAGCAATACGAAGCTCATTGAGAACAGGGTTTATCTCCATCATCCGACTATATTTCTCTTGTGGAGTCCATGCCTTTACTTTTGCCTCCTCCTTAGGTTGAATTTTCAGATTCAAAGTAAGATGGGAGTTCTTTAGCATCTCTTTTAAAAATCCAAGAAACTCAGATTTGACCTCATTTACCGCCTCCAGAAGAATCTGATTCTCTACCACATGAGTAATAGCATTATTCTCAAGAAGCTGTGGTAATGAAGCGCTTAAGGCAGTATATAGACTTATGTTTTTCTTATTATCAACCTGACTAATATAACTTTGCCACGCACCAACTAACTTTTCGGCAGTGACAGGCTCGTTCAACAGCCGAGCAGGCTCAGGCTCAGTATCAGAATTATCCTCCTCATTCGTTGAGGCAGACATTGACTTTAAAGAGGGAGCAGATCGACCAGTGGGACCTTTATAACTTGGTGTTGGTCGGGCGGCTTGTGGCTGAGCTGCTGTAGCCTGAGGAATAGCTCCGGACTGATTCAAAGCAGGTTGAGCATTTGCTGGAGATGCAGTTTGAGGAGGCCTGACAGAGGGTTGTTGAACAGCAGGTGGAGTAGATTGTCCGGAGGCAGTATTAGCAGGAGTATTTGATATTGTAGGTTGCGAAGGGGGAACAGCAACAGCCTGACGGGATTGTAACCCCGAAGGAATACCGCCTGCCTCCTGAATCATCTTCAAAAGCGCTACTTCGATATGGAGTCTTTTATTATTCGAGTTTCTATATGAGATATCTGCCTGATTCGCTACATCTAACGACCGAAGCAAAAACCGCAAATCACATCGCGCAGATTGATTAGCAAACTGTTGCTTAACTGCATTAGCAACCTCCATTAATTTAAGAGTTACTGCATCAGACGAGATCAAGAGTTGCCTAAGATGATCCCCCAGCCCGACAATAAAATGCTGGCCATCAAATCCATTGCTAATAACCTCATCAAAAAGCAAAAGAACAGACGAGGTGTCACCCGCCAGAATAGAATCTACCACTCTAAAATAGTACTCATAATCAAGCACATTAAGGTTCTCAATAACTTTATGATAGGTAAGATTATTCCCGGCGTAGGTCACCAGTTGATCGAAGATAGAGAGTGAGTCACGCATAGCACCATCGGCTTTACGTGCAATGACATGAAGAGCCTCCTGCTCAACGGTAATCCCTTCAGCAGAGGCTACCCATAAAAGGTGATTCACAATATCTTCAACAGTGATTCGCTTAAAATCATAAATCTGGCAGCGAGAAAGGATAGTTGGTAAAATCTTATGTTTCTCGGTGGTTGCAAGGATAAACTTAGCATAGGCGGGAGGCTCCTCAAGAGTCTTCAGGAAAGCATTAAAAGCCGCTTGAGAAAGCATATGAACCTCGTCTATTATATATACCTTGAATTTGCCATCCTGAGGCGGTATTCTAACCTGATCTATAAGGCTCTTTATATGTTCCACTCCATTATTTGAGGCAGCATCAAGCTCATAGATATTGAATGAAGAGCTCTTATTAAACGCTTGACATGACTCACATGTATCGCATGCCTCCAACTCAGGAGTCAGGTTTTTACAGTTAATCGTTTTAGCCAATATCCTGGCACAGGTCGTCTTACCAACTCCTCTGGGTCCGGTAAACAGAAAAGCTTGCGCCAAATGGTTGCTCTTTATTGCATTCTTCAAAGTTGAGGTGATGGCATGCTGACCTACAACTGTATTAAAGGTAGATGGTCTGTATTTTCGAGCAGAAACAACAAAATTATCCATGTATTTGCCTTTGCGGGTTGTTAGCTCAAAAATACGAAGAATCATGCGATAATACTTTGCTTTTTAATGGTTACACCAATAACATCATTTTGAATTAACCGGGGCAATATCTCACTGAACCACTCAAAATAGCTATCTTGCACAACAAATTGACCATCATGCTTCTAATATGGATTTCAGCCGAAACGAACAGAACACGATACATCTTTCAGCTCGTATTTAAAGATCTTTTAGGAATAGATTATCGGGTAACCACTAATGCTGACGAATTTAAACGATCTGAAGAAGCAAAATTATCATATGGAAAGAATCTCGTGGACGAAACGGTACCACACATTCAAAGTGCCGACCTTCTTTTTATGCGCGGCATTGACTCTCTAGACTTTGAGACGAGTCGTTTTGATGACATCCCCATAATATTCAAGACCTATTCAAAGAATTCAGCATTACCCTACGATATCTTTGCAGCCTCCTTTTTTATGGTCAGCCGCTACGAAGAGTATCTCCCCTATCGCCGCGATGAACATGGAAGATTCAGTTCTAAAGAGAGTCTGGCTTGGAGTAAAGGTTTTCTAAATCTACCGGTAGTAAATATCTGGAGTCTTCAATTGCTTTCAATTCTAAAGAACTATTACCAGGGTCTAACCTACAAAACACCGGAATACCGATTTGAACCCACCATTGATGTAGATAGTGCCTTTGCCATTCGACATAAGGGACTACTTCGCTCACTTGGAGGCTTTGCTAAAGACATTAGAAAAGGTGATTTTCACAACATGGTCTATCGCACCAAGGTCATCTCTGGTTCCCTGCCTGACCCATTTGATGTTTTTGACGAGTTACACTCCCTTCACCAATCCTTTAACCTACGACCCTATTACTTTATTCTTTACGGAGCCTACGGGATGCATGATAAAAACATCCCAACCACAAGCGAAAAATTCAAACGGCTTATCAGATGGCTAGCCGATACTGCCGAGGTGGGCATCCATCCTTCATATTCCAGTAACAGCGACCCAAACATCCTCAAACAGGAGGTGGATGAACTAAGTAATGTGCTACATAGCCCCGTACTAAGAAGCCGACAACACTTCCTCAAGCTCGAACTTCCACTAACATATCGCAACCTGATCAACCTCGACATTGAACACGATTACACCATGGGATTTGCCGCAGCTCCGGGATTTAGAGCAGGTATCACCATCCCCTTTAAGTTTTATGATTTAGACCTTGACGCCCCCGGAACCCTAACAGTACACCCATTTACATTAATGGACGGAACCATGAAAGACTATCTGCAAATAAACGACGCAGATGTAGTTGATTATACCACAGAACTGATAAAAACCGTAAGAAAATATGGTGGGACATTTGGGTTACTCTGGCACAATGAAACCTTTAGTGAAACCGGCAGATGGAAAGGATGGAGGGAAATCTATATCCGAATTCTTAGAGAAGCAGCTGTGTAATCAATAGACCATTGAAGACCTATCCCACAACGACCTCCTTGATCTCATAGAGGTAAAGAAAAAACTATTCCTATTCTTTACCGTCTTATTCAGGGAAAACCACCCCGCACTAAATATTTTAATAAGTCGCCACTGTTGGCCCGTTGTTTGTAATTTTACAAAGGATATTACGTTATCAGCTATGTATTAAACCCGTTTCGAAACGACAATTAATATCGGAGTGTTTGTTTTAATGTAATCCGGGTTAGCTTTAATATACTTTTCTTAAAAATAAATGATTATAAATATGAGGAAATCATTAGTATTATTATGGATTGGGATTACCATCATAAGTCTCACAAGCTGCGTTTCCCAAAAAAAGTTCTCAGATCTGGAAGGCCGTTATAGAGAATGTACCGATGAAGTGGCATCATTGAGACAACAACGACAAGATCTGGAGAACGAAAACAAAGAGCTAAGCTCTATGAATAATCGGATTAAAGAGGAAGGTAAAAAACTAGCTTCAGACACTCTTTCATTAGGCCAATCACTTCGAGATGCGAAATATGATCTAGCCAAGTTGAACAAAAGCCATGATGAGCTTCTTGACGCTATGGCTAAGATGCAATCCGGATCACAAACAGAACTACAACGACTTCTAGGCGAATTACAGGTAGCTCAAGAGAAATTATCACATAAACAAGACTCTCTAAGAACATTGGAAAAAGAGTTAGCCGGCAGACAGAAAAGGTTAGCAGAGCTTGAGCGGATGCTTGCACGACAAGACTCGCTGACTATCGCCTTACGCAAAAAAGTTGCCGATGCACTTCTTAGTTTCCAGGGAAAAGGACTAACCGTAACGATGAAAAACGGGAAAGTCTACGTCTCACTTGAAGAGAGCCTGCTCTTCAAATCAGGATCTTATGATGTTGGTGCTCGCGGCGAAGCTGCGCTTGAACAACTAGCATCTGTATTGGCTACCAATCCGGATATATCCGTAATGATTGAAGGTCACACCGACAATGTCCCCTACAGAGGAGCCGGACAGTTAAAAGATAACTGGGATCTTAGTGTTATGCGTGCCACCCAGGTTGTCAAGATCTTAATGAAAAATAAGATGATTGACCCCTCCCGTTTAACAGCAGCCGGTCGATCAGAGTGTCTACCTTTAACGGCTAACACCACCCCGGAAGGAAAGGCCTCAAACCGTAGGACAGAGATTATCCTTACGCCCAAACTAGATGAGCTTTATAAGCTTATTGAAGGGAAATAGCACAGTCTAATATAGGAAGTTAATAATAAGCAGCTGGCAGCTAGCTGCTAGCTGCTGGCTGAGCAATCTAATAGAGTAGATTCAGAATTCAAAGAATAGGCTGCTGGCAGCTAGCTGCTAGAAATCCCCTGCAAGGTGCGTAGCACCGAGGATAGTTGTAGATGGAGGTACGTAGCACTGGAATTATGTAGCACCCACAACCTAATATAATCTCATACCTCTATCGCTTGGTTAAGAAAATGAATAAACGGAACCATAACCTTAAATGGTTCAACTGCTATGGTTGTAAGATCTTTCGAGGCAATTTGTTCATCAGAAAGAGAGAGACCCGTAACAAAGTGTTTATTCTTTAAAATATCTATCCCTTCAAAATCAGAGTCATATCCTTTAGGAGGGCGACTGAGGGTATCTCCCATATCCATTAACTTTGGAAAGAACTTAGCAAATGAGCCATCACCTATTATCTTCTTAAAATCATTCCAGTTATAGAAAATCTCCTGACGAAGAGCCTTAAGATTCTCAGGAGAAGGGCCATATACCCCTCCACCAACAAATGATTTCCCTGGTTCAAGATGCAAATAGTACCCACCAAAAGGACTTTTCTTACCGCCCCGGGTAAAAAAGAGGCCAGCATGTGTCTTATAAGGCTCCTTATTAGTGCTAAACCTGATATCACGATTGATTCTAAAGATGCAATCAGATGGAGTTAATGGACCCAATTGCGGGTCAACTTTCTGTATCTCCTTTATGAGATTCGTTACCAATTCAACCTGAATCTTCTTTATCCTCTCATACCAATCCTTATTGGCATGAAACCACTCACGGTAATTATTCTCAGCTAGTGCCTTGTAAAAGGCTAGAATTTCTTCACCAGACATAAATATTGTTTTTCACAAAAGTAATTCACGAAGCAATAACCGTAAGTAAAAAAGCAAAATTATACTCAAGATCAGAGATTAGCAGTACTACTTTTAGGGCAAATTAACCCTTATGAAATCTCTGGTGATCTGCATGTTAATGCTATCGCTTCCAATCTTGATTTTCTGCCAATCGGCACCAAAGCTACTAGGAGCATCAACATCGGCATTGGCTAACAGTGATGTAATAGCAACTGACCCATGGGCTATTGACGGTAATCCCTCAGGCATTGCAAATGAACCGTTATCTGTTGGAATAAGCGTAGATAATCGCTTTTGCGAAAGTGCCTTGTCGGTTAAAGGCATCTCAACCATAATACCATGGGCTAATACCCGAATTGGACTCCTCTACACCCATTTCGGTGAGTCAATGCTGTCAGAGCAGCACATCGGACTAGCTTTCGGAAGACTATTCAAAAAAGTACGGGTGGGACTATCAACTCATCTCTATTACCGTCAATCTTCAGAGCCTGCGGTACCAAGAAGCCATGCCGTTGCCTTCTCTTTAGGCGTAATGTTACCACTAAATAATGCCTTGATTATAGGTATTGCATCTGATAACCCGATAGCCATGTATTGGAGTGGATCCAGTCATGAACTCCTTAAACAACGAATAACAATAGGGATGATATGGAAAATGAAGTCTGACTGGTGTAGCTATCTGGCAATAGAAAAGATGACCGAATGGCCATTAAACATTAAAATAGCTCTTGATTATTCTCCAATAAAATCAATCTCACTTAAAACGGGATACTCGTCTGATCCCTCAACATTTCACATTGGAACAGGCTTGAACTGGAACCAATTTACATTAACCATCTCATCCCTTTATCAAACTACAACTGGCATATCACCCCAAATAACCCTCTTATGGAAGAGCAAAGAGTGATCCGGTCTTCTGCATCTAATCGTTAAAGACTTGATGCCTTTTTACTAACCCCAACTCAGTAACGACATGACCTATCTTTCAGTATCAATCAGGATTATCCTTATCAATTTACTTACTGTATTCTTAGCTTTAAACACCTATCTAACCTGTTATGGTCAGGAGGTCCCAGCCTCAACTATCCGAAAAGCTGAATTGCGCTTAGAGGAAGAGAATGATCGAAATAATGAAGAAGGAAACCCTAACCAACTTATTGATGAACTCACATCCCTTTATACAAATCCGATAGCAATTAATCAGATAAAAGCCAATGAAATACTTACATTACCCATCCTGACGCACAACCAGGCTATTGAACTAATGAAATATCGGGAAACCTATGGCAAAATACTATCGCTGGAAGAGTTAAAGCTAATACCAGGATTTGACTCATTAACGGTTCACCAACTTGCCCAAGTTATTACTCTTGAAGTGACTAACTCATCAGCCTCCTACCTCAAGCGACTCTTCTCAGACCCTAAACAGAAGATAGAACTAAAGTGGTCACAAAACCTCACTCCGCCTCTTGGATATCACCCCCTGGCCGACACTTTAACCAACAAATATGCGGGTTATTACCAAGGAGTTGCAGCAAGCAGGAGACTAAGGTACTCCTTAAGTTCTAAAGGGGGCTTGTCAATAGGATTCACCGCAGAGAATGATCCGGGTGAGCCCTTCGATTTTAAGAAAAACAGAACTGGATTTGACTTTTTGTCCGGATATATTCAAGTTACAGGAACGAGAATAGTTAAAAGAATAGTTGCAGGTGACTACTCTTTAAGCCTGGGTCAAGGTCTTGTAACGTGGACTGGCTTTGCTTTTCAAAAAGGAGGTTTTGATGATCATGTTTGGAGGCGAAGTAAAACCATAAAACCATATACCTCAGGAGACGGAAATCCATTTCTACGAGGTGCGGCAATCGAACTCGGCATCAACCGAATAAGTCTGGCTCTTTATGGCTCTACAAGATCACTTGACGGGATCAATTATAACGATGACACGCTAAGCTATCCGGTTATAAGTGAGAGTGCCGGGGGGCTACATCGGACTGAATCAGAAAGAGACAAGAAAGGGATAGTCAATCAACTGGTTTATGGAGGAGATCTTGTCTACCAGATTGGTGCTGGAGCAATAGGGATATCAGCCTTAAGAACAGAATATTCAACACCTTCATCACCGAATCCCGGGCTTTACAGACTCTTCTCACAAACGAGACAATACAATAGTAATTACTCGATTCATTATTTACTTATAGGAAAAAAAACAACTCTATTTGGCGAGGCTGCCATATCAAATAATCGAGGAGCAGCGCTGCTATTTGGCGTAACTATTATAACCCCATTTGATGGTTCAGTCAATTTAATTTACCGGGCATATAACCTCTATTATTGTGCTCCGCTTAGCAATGGATTTGGAGAAAACTCAAATAATAACAACGAAAAAGGCCTCTTTCTAAGTTGGACATTTAAGCCACAACCAAAAATCCAAATCACCCTCTCCACAGATATCTTTAAAACAGACTGGATCTCATACCGAACCGACTTCCCTTCTAACGGGAGTGAGCAGATAGTGAGATTACACTGGCAACCTCAAAAGAATATAGGATTAGCACTGAGGTTAAGATGTGAATCAAAACATCAAAACAGTTCGACACCTACACAAGAAATTCTTGCAGAACCAACCTCCATAAAGCGTTCATCTATCTCATCTCACTTTGATTATAAACAATCTGCTAATCTATCCTTCAGCACAAGATTAGAATGGAAAGTGTGTCAGTTGGGCACTAAATCAAAAGAGGGAACCTCAATAAGTCAGAGCATCTCGTATTGCATCAGCAATATTTGGATGACCTTCACCACCATGTTATTCACAAGCCCGTCGTATGAAGTACGGAGTTCACTTTCTGAACCCGAAATTCAGGGTAGCTTTTCTATTCCCGGAACAGTTGGAGAAGGCTTTAGAAACAGTCTTTTGGTAAAATGGAAAAACAGTTACTTAAATATCAATGCCAAATTCAGTTATACCCACTTGCATAACTACAGAGTAATCACAGATTCGCCGGATTCTTATGACACCCCAAATCGAATCAACCTAACAGTTCAGGTGATATATAAAATCTTTAAAAGGAAGCAGATGAGAACAGACGACCTTGCCAGGTGTCGCGATGAGCCATTCGATCCTCTATAGCCCGGGTAACTTCATCGGCTCTGATCTTTCCCCACTGAGGAGCTATGACAAACCGAGGTGGAGCCTCACCCGAGAAACGCTCTATTACAAACTTAGGATTAAGTCGCTCAGCAAAATCAACGACAAAGTCATAATACTCTTCTGGGGTAAACAGGTTATAATCCATTGGATTCTTCTCATAATCCAACTTCATAGTCGTTCCCTGAATGATCTGAAGCTGATGAAACTTGATGGTATCTAAAGGCAGTTTCGAGATAATATCTGCCTCTTTAAGCATCTCCTCACGACTCTCACCAGGTAACCCAAAAATAAGGTGTGCTCCAACATGAATTCCTCGTGCAGCACTCTCATTGAACGCCCATTGAGCTGTTTCAAATGAGTGGCCACGATTGATTCTATCTAATGTTTTATTATAACAAGACTCTATACCATACTCAAGAATCACATAGTATTTTTCAGCTAACGCGGCAAAATAGTCTAACTTCTCTTCATCAACACAATCAGGACGAGTTCCGATAACCAACCCAATAACTCCTTCCATGCTCAATGCCTCAGAATAAAGCTCTTTAAGATGATCAAGTGGAGCATAAGTATTACTAAAAGCCTGAAAATAGGCCAAATACTCAACCGCTCTTCTATAGCGCCAGGCGTGAAACTCCTTACCCTCTGAAAGCTGTTGAGCAACTCCTTTTGCCGGAACACAATAAGATGGATTGAAAGCATCATTATTACAATAGGTACAACCACCTCGAGCTACCTTACCATCGCGATTAGGACAGGTAAAACCAGCATCGACAGATAGTTTTTGTACCCGTCGACCAAAGATGCGCTTAAAGTACTCATTATAGTTATTATACCTTCTATTCCCTGGAAATTGAACTTGCTTCATTCTGCAAAACTAATCAGAGATTTGATAATAACTCTCATTACAGTTATTATAGCTCTTCACAAACTAACTTATAAGAATGCAATAATTCAATAATGAGCAAAAAAAAGGGCC
>MTLD01000517.1_pt1 | contig 14200 bp, 8 predicted proteins | sample 1982471 | NCBI WGS metagenome assembly MTLD01 (sample SAMN05712604, study PRJNA340218) | biofilm metagenome | isolation source: sample SPM anode biofilm adapted to -50 mV | place: USA | collected 2012-02-03
CAGAACGGCATTATCCAGATGGCCAACAGCCTGAAGGGGTATTCGTCCGCCACCTTGCGGGCCAAGTACGACAAAGGGGTCTTCTTCAACCAGACCTCCATTCCCAGCCTGACCAGCGCCACCTGTTCCAATGTCAGCTGCCACTTTGAGAGCAAGACCCCTGTCTGGGGCTCAACCCCCTTTACCTATCCAGGCAACTGCAATGCCTGCCACGGCGTCCCCCCTTCCGGGGGAGCAACCGGCTCTGCCGGAAGCCATGCCCGCCATGATGCCTACTTCACCGGGGTCACCAATTGCCAGAAGTGCCATCCCGGTTACGCGACCTTTGGCCATGCCACCAGTGCCGGGCGTCCCCTGCGGGTCCAGGGATACCTGCGCACCCCGCAGAACGCCTTGGAAGCCGGGGCCACTTACTCCGGCGCCGGTACCAACTATCTCCCCAGCAAGAGCAGCGCCCAGACCTTCGGCAGTTGTTCCAACCTTTACTGCCACAGCAACAGCGGTCCCAACAACACGGCCAAGGCCTATGCCTCTCCCACCTGGGGGTCGGGTGCCCTGAACTGCGGCAGTTGCCATGCCGACATGGCTACCGTCACCAGCGCCGCGCCAAACGGCGGCCACTATGCCCATGCCAGCACCGCCAATACGACCGGCCCCAAACTGGCCTGCTCCACCTGCCATCCCGGTTACAACGCCACCAGCGTCAATGTGCCGACCCACGTCAACCAGCAGGTTGAACTGGTATTTGCCGCCGGCGCGACCACCACCTATTCCAAGGCCTCGCCGATGCCTGCGGGTAGCGCCTGGGGGACCTGCTCCGCCAGCGCCTGCCACGGTACGGCCACGGGCCTGGTCTGGGGCGGTACCCTCTTTAAGGTCGGCACCGACGACTGCAGCACCTGCCATGCCAGCAGCGCTGCCGGCGCGGTGACCGCCAGCAACCCGTTCTACTCCACCGCTTCCCCGACCAAGGTGACGTCGAATACCGATCCCAAGGTGGGTGCCCACACCTCCCATGTTGCCATGCTCGACAGCATGGCAACCGCCCTGAATTGCAGCGACTGCCACGGTACCGTTACCATGACCTCGGCCAACCACATCACCGGCGTGACTACCTTCTCCTGGAGCGCCCTGGCCCAGACCGGCGGCCTGACTCCCACCTACAATGCCCAGACCGGGGCCTGCAGCAACGTTTACTGCCACGGCGCCAAGATGCCGGGGGGCGACACCTCAGGCTCCAACCGGGCTCCCGTCTGGAACGTGCCGTATCTGTCGGCCACCATCAGTGCCGCCACCTGCGGTACCTGCCATGGTTTCCCGCCATCGACAGCTTCCGGGCATCCGGCCGTCACCATCCCGGCCGGCTTCCCGACCAGCGCCTCCATCGGGACTACCTGCAGTTGCCACGCGAACATCAACCCGGCCGGCAACAGTTACGCCACTATCTTTGTGGACAAGACCCTCCACGTCAACGGGACAGTGGAAGTCATTTCCTCCGGCGCCTGCGATGCCTGCCACGGCTATCCGCCGGCAAGTGCGAGCTTCGTTGGAACCCACAACAACTGGTCCAGCGCCAGGACTGAGAACTATGCCGGCGGCGGTGGTGCCCATACCATCCTGAACCATGTCAGCAACCTGGCCAAACCGAGCGACGGCTTCGCCAACTGCGTCAAGTGCCACAACCCTGCAGACCACGTGACGAGCCCGATCGTCTTCAATCCGAGCCAGAACATCAAGGTCAACGTGAATCCACGGTACCGGTTCGAGGCTGCCAAGCAATACAGATACAGCTCCAACCGCCTGGACGGCACTGCGCACCAGACCGGCACCTGCGCCAATGCCAGCTGCCATTTCGGCGCAACACCCAAGTGGGACCCGAGCCATTAAGTCGTTGCGGTACTTAGGCCCGGGCAGGCTTTATAACCTGCCCGGGCTTGCCTGATAGCATCAGTTGCAGAGTATGATCCAGTAGCCAGAGATAAGGGGCAGACCATGGGAAACTATCGTGCGAGAAGAAAACTATCTTCGCCTGTGATTGCAGTGGTGACCGCATTGACGACGCTGACCTTCGGGGCCGTCATGGCAGAGGCGGAGATCCTCAACTCCTGCACCACCTATTGCCACGGCATGCCGCCCAGGGATGGCGCCCGCAAGGCCAACCTCCATTTCAACTCCCAGTCGAGCGCCTTCCCCGGCAACCACCAGGCCCATCTCAAGGCTGCCCCGGCTGCCGGCGATTGCAGTATCTGTCACGCGCCGGTTGCCCCGACCAATTTCGGCCATCAGAACGGTGTCATCGCCATGGCCAACAGCCTGAACGGTTACTCTTCCGCCACGCTGCGGGCCAAATACAACAAAGGGGTCTTCTTCAACCAGACCTCCATCCCCAACCTGACCAACGCCACCTGCTCCAACGTCAACTGCCACTTTGAAACTACCACCCCGGTCTGGGGATCGGGCACGTTTGTCTCCCCCACCAACTGCAACGCTTGCCACGGTGCCCCGCCGGCCGACGGCAACCATCCTGCCGCTGCCGGAGCCGGGAAAAAACACGGTGATTATTACGGCACAACCACCGGCTCGTGCATCAAGTGCCATAACGACCATACAATAGAAGCAAAACCGTTCAGCCACGCCACCAGCGCCGGCAAACGCAGCCTCGTCCTACAGTTCATTACCGCGCCCAACAGCGGGGGCACCTACTCCAAGACGGCAGACCTGGTCTATCCGGCCTACCTGCCAAGCCAGACAACCGCGGCGAACCGCAACGGCACCTGCTCCTCCCTATACTGCCACAGCAACGGCAACGGCGGCCTGCCGACCACCACGCCTGCCTGGGGAAGCACGCTGGCAACCGACTGCAGCGGCTGCCATGGCGGCGCCGCCGGTGCAGCCAGTGTTATTGCCACGGGCAAACATGCCGCCCACGTGAATAACGCGGCCGTGCTGGGCACGAACTTCGGCTGTGTCGATTGTCATGCCAAGACCGTCAGCAATAACACCACCATTGCTACCATCGCCAACCATGTCAACGGCCTCAAGGACTACTCCGGTGCCCGGGCCGGCGGCAGCGCCCGCTACAGCACAACCACCAAGGTCTGCACCAACGTCTACTGCCACTCGAACGGCAACCGCAGCGCCCTCGTTTATGTCAACATGAGCGGCAACAAGACCTGGACAGGAACCGCAGCGCTGGGATGCAACGGCTGTCACGGCAGGACCGGCACCACCGGCGCCCCTGACTATGCCAACGGCGGCACTGCCAGCAGCTCGGCAAACAGCCATGCCAAGCATGTGGCCTCGGCGGCTGACTGCGAGAAATGCCACACCAGCACCACCACCAGCGGCAGCGCCATCAACACCGGCTCGCTTCTGCACCTAAACGGCACCGTTGATGTCACCTTTGACGCAGCCAAGGCCGGGGCAACCGCGACCTGGACCCAGAGCTCCGCCGCCTGCGGCAACGTGACCTGCCACGGCGGCACCGGCAGCACGGTCACCTGGGGCGGCGCCTCGCTCAATTGCCAGGATTGCCACGGCAATGGTGCAACCGCATCTGTAGCGGATTTCGGCGCTACCTTCTGGAATAACGGCACCATCTCCAAATTCCAGCTGACCGGCACCGGTTCCTGGGCCGATACCGGCCATGGCCGTCCGGCCGCGTCCGGCAACTATGCCGGCTCCGCCAATCCGCCCGCCAACTTTGCCGGCATCACCAACTACTGCGAATGGTGCCACGATTCCACCATCAACCACAATGTCTCTACCAACCCGTTCCGGCTCCGCAGTTGGACCGATGCCACCTGGGGTAAGAACGGCGCCTGCATGATCTGCCACGCCACCGGTTCGGCCGGCATCACGGTCGGCGGTCAGCTCAGGAACGCCTCCGCCGCCAGCAAGGTCGGCGCCTACCACTATGGCGCCAAACACTCCACCGCCCTCTCAGGCGGCCAGTACTGCTGGGATTGCCATGATCCCCACGGCACCGGCACCACCAACCAGTTCATGATCCGTTCGAAGCCGGCTCTGGTCTCCGATGCCACCACCGGCGCACCCACGACCCAGAGTTCCATCAGCGTGGTCTTTACCCTGTCGGCAACCCCGACCGGCACCGACTACGCCAAGAGCGCAGCGCCGTTCAACGGCATCTGCAACGTCTGCCATACGACTACCAGCCATTACACCACCACGGCCGGCGATGGTCATAATTCAGGCACCCGCTGCACCAGCTGTCATTCGCATAGTGGCGACGGTACCACGAAAACCAGCGCCTTCACCCCGGTGGGCGGCGGTGTCTCTTCCGGCGGGGCGGCCTGTTATGGTTGCCACACGGCCTATAACGTGATGAACAGCAGCACCAGCTTCTTCCATCATGTCTTGGATGACCCCTCGCCCGATCAGGCGCCCAACACAGGTACCTACCCGTCGTCCCAGACCGTACTGGCCTGCGTGTCGTGCCATACGGACCACAACTACATCAACACCAACAAAGGATCCAACCTGAGATCCGCTTACAATGCAGCCGCCGGCAGCAGGAACAACCATGACTTCAGCACCACTGCCCCCTACGGCCTCTGCGTCAGCTGTCACAGCACGGCCCAGACCAAGAGCACCGCGCAGACGGTGGCCGGCACCACGACTACCGTTGCCATTGACGGCTCCGCCACCGGTTTCCAGGCCTCCATGCACAACTATACGGCCTCGTCGTTCTTCGGCACCTCGCAGTTCAGCGCCAACTGCGTCAAGTGCCACACCGACGAGCAGACCAAGGACAAGCAGACCTCTGCCCTGCCCGACAAGTTCGGTACCCACTACAGTGTGCAGCGCAGCCTGCTGAATCCCATGGGAGCGACTCCCCAGGCTGCCGCTGGCGCCGACTTCTGCTACCGTTGCCACAGCAAGACGACCGATTCCAATCCCGGCGGCGGCCCGGCAAAGGCCACTGCCTTGAAGGATTACTTCGGCTCCAAGGCCATGACGGTCGCCTCCGAGGACATCTTCAGCACCATGCAGTCGGGCAGTGCCACCTCCGGTAGACACAATGTCTCCAGTTACAAAGGGCTGCACAAGGATACCGAGACCCGGGCCGACATTGCCGCCACCAAGCATGTGGAATGCACCGACTGCCACAATTCCCACCTGGCCAAGTCAGGCGACCACACCGCCAACTCCGCCACCCTGGCCGGGGTGCTAACCGGCGCATCCGGGGTCGGCGTCACCACCTGGGGCGCCAACTGGGCCGGTGTCACCACCTATAACCCGTCTTCAACCACGGCTGCCCTGATCACGGTCACCGCCGAGTATCAACTCTGCTTCAAGTGCCATTCCGGGGCCAATGCCAATGTCACCTCCTGGGGCGGCACCGGTGCCGCAGCCTGGACTGACCTGGCCTTGGAGTTCAATCCCAACAACGCCTCGCGCCATCCGGTGGGCTCGGCACTGGCCACGGCCAATCGGCTGACTGCCGCCAAGCTGAAGGGGGGCTGGGCACCCGGCAGCATCATGACCTGCTCCGACTGCCATGCGACCGACTCCTCCGCCTCCAAGGGGCCCCACGGTTCCGCGGTCAAGTGGATGCTGGCCGGCACTAACAAGGCGTGGCCCTATACCTCTGCGGCGGCCAACGGCACCAGCAGCGGCACCTACTTCAGGATTGCCACCTACAGCACCGGCAACGGCACCGTCAACGGCCTGTTCTGCCTCAACTGCCACACAGTCACCGCCAGCAACAACTGGCATTCCCAAAGTAACATTACCGGCGGTGAGCATGGCGGCAGTTCCACCGGCCCGGCGGTCTGCGTCAACTGCCACATCAGGGTGCCCCACGGCGGCAAGATCTCGCGCCTGCTCCAGACGACCAATGCCCCGGCCCGCTACAAGAACAACGGCAACGGCGCAACCTCGCTCTTCGGTGCCTGGGGAAGTTCCACCGTAAACATCAAGGGATCGTCTTTCAATCGCTCGTACTTCAAGTCCAGCTGTAGTGAACACAGTTCCGGCGGGTCCGGCGGTGAGGCCTGGTAACTGAGCACATGGTCAAGGGAAAAAGCCGGGGATTCCCCGGCTTTTTTCTTGCACCACTGATGCAACTGGACCATATTATTTGGCATACTGATTCACAATCTTCCTATAATCGGGCCACTTACATGAAACAAACCATCTTCTCCGTCCTGCTTCTGCTTGTCGCGCTCACCGGTTGCAGCGACAGGTCGTCCCCTCAATCAACCCAGCAACAGGCATCCTCTGCCACGCCAACCGTGGCATCGCACCAGTTGATAGAACGCTACAACCAGCTTCTGTGCCAGGGCTACAAAACCATGGACATGACGGGCCTCCAGGCAGTAGCGACCAAGGAGCTTGCCCAGAAGGCCTATTACCATATGGCGGCCATCAGCGAGGGGAACAAGCGCCTGGTCTCCGCCCTGAAGAAGATCGACTTTATGAAGACTGACTGCTCCCAACCGGCACAGTGCACCGTTGACACAAAGGAGTTGTGGGACTTCGGGTATGCCGACATCCTCACCGGTCAACGATCCGATGAAGTGCGAAATTATACCTATGAGGTCAGGTACCGGCTGGAAAACAGGGAAGGGCGCTGGCTAGTGACGGATATCACCGCCACCGGTGAAGAGCGGAAGGAACTTCCCTCCTGGAGAAAGATGTTCGAAAAAGGCACGCAGTGAAAGAGAACACATGCCGCCACTGACGACACGCCGCTGCACAATCACCTGCCTGGTTCTCGTTGCCCTGGCGGCAGCCACGCTTTTCGGCATGGACCGGTTCGGCCTGGGCAGTCGCCGGATCGGTCCCGTGGGGACGATCCGGGCGTCCGGCATCGTCAAGCTGCAGGTGGATGATCCCACGGATGCCTACCGGGTCTGGAGGGATGCCAGGTACCGTGGGCGCACTGTGGTCTATGTCTCCGGCAAATGGGAGTCCTTCGACCCCGGCGATCTGATCCCGGTCCAGATGTTCCGGGCCTACCCGTTGCAGCTCTACAATACGGCCAGGTTTATCGAAGAGACCCAGCTAAATGCCACCACGTTCCTGTATGTAGCCACATTGAAGGGGATCTGCCGCCAAATCCTTGCGATCGTCCCCCCAAGCGAAGTGGCCCGCATGGGTGGGGTGGCCCGTACGGCAAAAGATGCCACGGCCGGTACTCAGGCAGTCTTTATCTCACGCCAGGGATTCCCCCGCTGGTTCATGACCGCAGCCGCTTTCAGGGGCGGCAACGAACCGGTGCTGCTATATGTCGCGGCATCGTATTTCAAAACAGTCGAGCCGGAAGAACTCTTCCACCGGCTTGTTGCTGCCGGGCTGCGCACGGATTGCATTATCCTGTGCACCGAGTCCGCCAACGGTTCGGTCACCCCTGCAGAACGGGCCAAGCTCGACCGTTTTTCCCGGCTGATCGGTCTTTCCCCGCCAACAGCGGTACAGGGCGGCGGCGCCCCATGAAAACAGCTCTGCCCACGCGCATATCTGCTTTTGCCATCACCCTGGCCCTCATCACCCTGCTGGCCCTGTTCCTGAACAGCTTTCAGCTCAGTCGGCAGCCGGTGTCCCAGGATGATTTCGACGTGGCCATCTCGGCCATCAACTACATGGAGTCGGGCCAACTGGGCCCCACCATGTGGAACCACCCCTGCCTGCGCAACATCCTGGTCTACTGGGCACTGCGGCTGTTCGGCACCGGCGTGCTGGGGGTGAAGGGCGTTACGCTGCTCCTGGGCACCCTCTGCACACCGCTCATGGGCCTGGTGACGCGGCGCCTGTTCAGGGACGATCGCATCGCGCTGCTGGCGGCGCTCCTCTGGGCCTGCGACGCCCTGGTCATCGATTTTTCCCGCCAGGGGATCAACGACATCTATCTCGCCTTCTTCCCCCTGGCCGCAATCTACCTGGTCTATCGTTACCGGGAGTCCGGCCGACAGGGGTGGCTTCTTGGCGCCGGGATCTGCTTCGGGCTGGGGCTTGCCTCCAAATGGAGCGTGCTCTTTCCTCTGGGGGCGACCCTGGTTCTGCTGCTCGTGGCCATCCGCCGGGAATCCGGCGCTGTGGGGGAACGGCTGATCCGTTCTTGCCACGTGGCGGTGCTGCTCCTGCTCATCCCGGTGCTGGTTTATCTGCTGACCTTTCTCCCCTGGTTCGGCCGGGGATATTCCCTGGCCGAGTGGCCGGCGCTGCAGCGGAGCATGTTCCTGGAGACCTCCCAGCATGTGGGCTACCGGCCAAAGCCGTGGGTGGATCGGGACAACCGGGCCTACAAATGGTTTGTCGTCCCATCGGTGTTTGTTGACCCGTTCATGAACCTGAATGAGCCGGAGGGTGGAGGCGGTGGCCCCACCAACTTCGACACGAGCGTGACGGTGGTCCTGGGGGTGGCCAACCCCCTGGTCTGGCTGCTGGTGCTGCCGGCGGTCTGCCTCCTGCTGCGGCGCGGTCTCAGGGAGCGGGAGGAGGGAGCCAGCTACCTGGCCGGGCTGTTCCTGGTCTCCTATCTGCCGCTGGTCCTGTCGCCACGGCCGATCTGGCTCAATACGGCCCTGTCGGTGCTCCCCTATGCCATCATGGCCGTGGCCTGGCTCGTCTGGCAGATCGTATCCCGTTTCAGGCGACCACAACTGGCCCTGACCGTGTACCTCGTGCTGGTGCTGACGGTCGCTGCCCCCCTGTACCTGCTGGCTACCGGCAGGGGGCTGGCCCTGCCGGTGGTGAAGAACTACCTGGTGGAACGTTATCTGGGGCAGTTCAGGCAGAACATGCCAAACCATAACTCCCACTGACCCCTTAAGGCCTTTAGACCCAATGGGTCCTCTTAGCTTAAGAGGGGGAATATAAATGCTCCTCCCCTTAAGATAAGGGGAGGCTGGGAGGGGTTATGAAGCATCAAGGAAAAGAATGGCATCAGTGAAACCCTCGAAATTTCTCACCGCCCGCTCAACGGTCATTGCCCTGTTCATCGCCATCGGGGCAGCACTGCTCTTTGCCAGCGCCGTTCCCCAGCGGACCACCCTGGGCGTGACCCCGCCATGGGTGGAGCGGTTGCCGGACGCCCTCCGGTCCCTCGTCACCCTGCTGGGGCTGGACAACATCGTCGGCAGCAACTGGTTCGCCCTGTTGGTTGCGCTGTTCTGGATCTCACTCGCCGTGTCCGCCGTATCCCAGTTTCAGGCCGCCAGGGGCCTGGTCCACCGCCTGCCGCCGCTCCCGGCGCCCCAGGAAGGGGTTTGGCTCCAGGTCTCGCCGGCCCTGTTTGCCGGGCTGGTGCAAAGGGCAGGCTACCGGCCCGCAGGGAGTGTTGCCGGCGCATGCCGTTATGTGAAGCACCGGATAGGCTACTGGGGGAATTTCCTGCTCCACCTGGGGATCGTCACGGCGGTCCTCTTTTCCCTGGTCTATGTGCTGACCCAACACCGGGTGATGGTGCGCCTGACCTGTGAGGAGATTACCCGGTTCTCGTCGGGCACTATCCAGGAAATGCGGGGGATCCTGGCACAACGGCAACCGCTCCCCTACAGCGTGGCCCTGAAGAACCTGTTGCCCCGCTTCTGGTGGAACGACCGGCTGGAGTCCCTTGCATCGGAACTCTACTTTACCGGCCAGCCCGGCGGCGAACCGGCGCGGGTCGATGTGGCCCTCAGCGACAAGTCACAGTTCGGGCCATACCTCGTCTATCAGGTCAACGCCTTCGGCCGGGCCTTTGATCTGGAATTGACCGCATCCGGCGGTGAGACCCGCCGCGAACGGGTCTACCTTCCATACCCCATGCAGCGGGATAGGGCCGGGTACGGTGAACTGGCCTTGGCCGGGACCGGTTTCCTCCTGAAGGGGAAATTTTACGCCGACCCGGAGCACCGTTCGATGCAGCTCCATGACCCTCCCCTTACACTGCGTCTCTACCGGGGTACGGAACTGCTGGGAGAGGCCACCCTCACCCCGGGGACCATGGCGCAGCTGGGGCCCTTGGGTGTCAGGCTGGTCCAGTCCCAATGGTGGACCGACATCCTGCTGGACGGCACCCACGGCACTGCCGGGATCTTTACCGGCTTTGCCCTGATCCTGGCGGGGGTCCTCAGCTCCTACTGCCTGGTGCCCCGGGAGATCATGGTCTGGGAGACGGACGGCGGGATCTGCGTGCAGCATCTGGTGCGACGGTTTGCCCGGTTTTATCGGGAAGAGTTCGAGGAGATCATTCGGAAGGCAGGCAGTGGTAAAGGCACAACGTAAACCGCAACGCGACGGACTTTCTCCCTCCCCTTCAAGGGGAGGGCTGGGGTGGGGATGGGGTAAGTTGCGAAACCCGACCCATCCCCATCCTAACCTTCCCCTTGAAGGGGAAGGAACTTCAAGTTAGCGCCATGGGCAAGGGAGAAACATGAAAGGCACATTCGAGCTGGTGACCGGCATCCACTGGGGGGCCGTGGTCATCTATGTGGTGGCGACGATCATGGTCGTCATCGGCCAGTTTTTCGAGAAGCCGCAGCTGGTCCGGCGGGGGTTCGCCGTGTGCGCGCCGGGTTTGATCCTGCATGGCGCCGGGCTCCTCATCTGGTGGCGGATGGTGGGGCACGGCCCGTACATCGACCGCTTCGAGGTCCTGTCGTCCAATGCCTGGATCCTTTTGACCGCATTCCTCCTGTTCACCATCCCCTATCCGCGGCTCAAGTCGGTGGGTATCGTGGTGCTGCCGGCAACGTTCATCCTGGTGGCCCTGGGACTCTTCTTCAATCCGGAGATGAAGACCCTCCCCCCCACCTTCCGCAGCGTCTGGCTGGTGCTACACATCATCTTCTACAAGATCGCCTTTTCCGCGATCATCATCGCCTTTGCCTTTTCCCTCTGTTACCTGCTGGTGCGTCGGGGCCGCCTGCAGCGGCTGGCCAGGGTCCTCCCCGACCCGGCAGGGATCGACATCTACGCCTACCGCTTTGCCGGGCTCGGCTTCACCTTCTGGGCCATCGGCATGCTGGCCGGTTCCATCTGGGCTTACCAGTCGTGGGGAACGTTCTGGAACTGGGACCCGGTGCAGACCTGGTCCCTGGTTACTTGGGCCGCCTTCGGCATCTACCTGCACCTGCGCCGCTTTTTCGCCTGGCAGGGGGAGCGGGCCTCCTGGCTGTTCGTGGTCTGTTTTGCTCTGACCATTGTGTCGCTGTTTCTGACGCCGCTGTTCGAGTCGTCCATCCATGCGGAATACTTCAAATGACCGGTTCCCTCTCCCTGAGGGAGAGGGCTAGGGTGAGGGGGAAAAGCTGATTTATATGGCACTGCTGCCCCCTCATCCGGCCTATGGCCACCTTCTCCTTTAGGCCCTTTGGGTCATCAGGGAGAAGGGATTATGGAGATCAACGCTTGCATGCAGCCAATATCTTTAAGCTGATCCGCATCTTCCGGCGCATGGGAGCCAAGGAGCCGACCTTCATCAGCTTCAATGTGGCAAACCGCTGCAACGAGGCTTGTCCCATGTGCGCGGTCTGGCGCGAACCGGGTCCAGAGCTGCCGATAGTGGAACTGGAGCGGATCTTCGCGGACCTCAAGCGGTTCGGCCTGCAGGTGGTGGAACTTTCGGGGGGAGAACCGCTGCTCCGTCCCGACATCTTCGAGATCTTTGCCCTGCTGGACCGGCTTGGCTTCCTCTACACGACCACCACCAACGGCACACTGGTTACCCCCGAGATCCTGGCTGGGGTGCGTCGGGCGAAGGGACTCCTACAGCTGGCCATCAGCCTGGACTCCCTGGACCCGGCGGTCTACGCCCGGCTGCGTGGCAAGGACCTTCTGCCCCAGGTATTGCGTAACATCGACGAGATCGCGGCGACCCGCCTGCCCCAGCCGGTGAAGCTGAACCAGACGGTGAGCAGGCACAACTACCGGGAGACCCTGGCGCTGCTCAGATACGCTCGGGAGCGGGGCTTGTACCTGTCGGTGTTTCCGGTCAATACAGGCCACGGCTTTGCCCACCGGGCCGCCGACCCACTGTACGACGCCAGTGACGCGGAGCGGGAGGAGATGGCGGCGCTCTTCCGCGAACTGGCCCGGCTGCGACGACAGGGTGAGCCGCTCTGGGAGTACAGCGGCTTCTACGAACTGGCTGCCGAATACGTGCTCGGAAAAGGAACTGGCATGTGCGACGCCGGGGAACTCTACCTGGACCTGCGTGTAGATGGCCGCCTGGCGGTCTGCGTGGACCAGCCGGCCTTTGCCGACCTGAGGCAAGAGAGCATGGCTGAAGCCTGGCCACGCATCGCTGGCCAGCGCGACCGGATCAGGGCATGCGCCGGGGAGACCCCCTGCTGCTACACCTGCACCGCCAACCTCTCCCTGACGGCCGGCCACCAGCTCGCCTTCATGCTGGAGACTGCCCGGGTCAGGTGGCGGCAGTACAGGCGGCATAGAATCAACGGCAAACACCAGCCACAAACGGAAGCAGGATCATGCCGAAAGAACCGATGAAGAAAAACAATACCCAAAACGCCCCCTGCATCGTCCTGGGCGCCGGGCCGGCAGGCCTGACTGCAGCATATGAACTCTGCCGGCGCCGGCTACCGGTGGTCCTCCTGGAGCAGGACCACCAGGTCGGCGGGTTGGCCCGGACCGTGGAGTACAAGGGGTACCGTTTCGACATCGGCGGTCATCGTTTCTTCACCAAAATGGAGATCGTGCGGGGCCTTTGGCGCACCATGCTGGGTGATGATCTGCTTGTACGGCCCAGGCTGTCGCGAATCTTTTACCGCGGGAAGTTCTTCGACTATCCCCTGAAACCCGTCAACGCATTGCGCAACATGGGGATTCGGGAGAGCCTGTCAATACTCTTCAGCTATCTCAGGAGCCAAATCGTACCGATCCGGCCCGAGGCCAGCTTTGCCGACTGGGTCTCAAACCGTTTTGGCCACCGTCTCTACCGGATATTTTTCCAGACCTACACGGAAAAGGTCTGGGGGATTCCATGCGGTAGCATTGGCGCCCAGTGGGCGGCCCAACGGGTCAAGGGGCTCTCCCTGGGGAGCGCATTGTTGAACATGCTGCTGCCCGACTGGTTGAAAACCGGTAAGATGGAGATCAGGACACTGATCGACGAATTCTACTATCCACGGCTCGGTCCGGGCATGATGTGGGAGGTATTCCGTGAGGCAATTACCACCCAGGGGGGCACTATTTGCCTGGAAAGCCGCGTTGTCCGGCTCATGCACGACGGAGAGCGGATTGTGGCCGTAGAATCTGAGCAGGGCAGCGGTACGGTCTTCTGGCCGGCATCACAGATAATCTCGTCTATCCCCCTTCGCAATCTGGTACAGTCCCTCCAGCCACCGGCACCGCCTGAAGTGCTTGCCGCCGCCGACCGGCTCCACTACCGGGACTTCCTGACCGTGGCCCTGATCATCGATGAAGCAGACCTGTTTCCTGACAACTGGCTTTACATCCACGACGATACCGTACTGGTCGGCAGGATCCAGAACTTCAAGAACTGGAGCCCGGCAATGGTCCCCGATGCCACCACGACCTGCCTGGGGATGGAGTATTTCTGCACTGCCGGTGATGACCTGTGGCGCATGCCGGATCAGGAACTGATCGCGCTGGCAACAAAGGAACTGGCCGCCATCGGATTGGCAGAGCCACTGAGGGTAATCGACGGAACTGTGGTGCGAATGGCAAAGGCCTACCCGGTCTACGACGAAGGGTATCCGGAGGCCTTCGACATTGTCAGGGCTTATCTGGAACGGTTCGCCAACCTCCAGGTGGTGGGGCGCAACGGCATGCACCGGTACAACAACATGGACCATTCCATGCTTACGGCGATCCTGGCGGTACGCAATATCTGCGGCGAGCGCCATGACATCTGGTCAATCAATACCGATGAAGAGTATCATGAGGAAGGGTGGGACATGGAGATCAGTTCCCAGGCAAAGTTATGAAACTGTGGCGGGAAAATACTCCGGATACCTGTTATAATGACAATGTAACTGTTGGTTAAGACAAAGGGACAGGGAATGAAGATAAAAAGAGTAGCCCTCATCACGCCACCTTATCACTCAGGCGTTGTAGAATCAGCCGGAACATGGCTGAACATAGGCTTTGTCTATATTGCCGGATCGTTGCGCGCCGCGGGCTACGAGGTGGATTACTACGATGCCATGTCGCTATGGCACAAATGGCCGGAGATACAGAAGCGCATCGAGGCGTTCCGGCCGGACGC
>MTLD01000712.1_pt1 | contig 14195 bp, 11 predicted proteins | sample 1982471 | NCBI WGS metagenome assembly MTLD01 (sample SAMN05712604, study PRJNA340218) | biofilm metagenome | isolation source: sample SPM anode biofilm adapted to -50 mV | place: USA | collected 2012-02-03
AAAGACGGCTGTATCCGCTGGATACAGAACTGTCAGGTGCCGCGGTATGATTTTGAAGGACGCATCTTCACCTATAACGGGATCGTTTCAGACATCACTGAACGAAAACTGGCCGAGGAGGAGCTAAAGTTCAGGAATCTCCTGCTGACGACCCAGCAGGAAGCTTCACTTGACGGCATACTGGTGGTTGACGAATACAACCGGGTCTTGATGTTCAACCAGCGGTTCGTAGATATGTGGGGGCTTCCGCCCGAGGTTCTGGAGACGAATTTCGACAAGATCGCCTTTCAGACAATGCTCGGCAAATTCACGGACCTCGGGCACTTTCTTGAGCAACTGCAGCAGCACAATGAGCACAGGGATGGCATCTACAGGGATGAAGTCGTTCTGACAGACGGCAGCACCTTCGACCGTTACTCTGCACCGATGATCGGGCCAGACCAGCGCTATTACGGCAGGGTCTGGTATTTCAGGAACATCACAGAAAAGAAAAATCTCGAAAACCAGCTTTTCCAGTCCCAGAAGATGGAAGCCATCGGACAGCTTGCGGGCGGCATTGCCCATGACTTCAACAACATCCTTACGGCAATCATCGGCTTCAGCACCATCGTTGCCATGCACATGGATAGCGACAACCCCCAGCGGGAAAATGTCAACCACATCCTTGCAGCAGCGGACAGAGCTACGGATTTGACCAGAAGCCTGCTCGCCTTCAGCAGGAAGCAGATCATCAATCCGCAACCGCTGGATCTCAACAAGACTATAAAAAATATAGAAAAATTTCTCCAGCGGATCATCGGGGAGGACATCAGATTGGTCACGGCGCTTGACCAGGGCGTATTGACGGTTAAAGCCGACTGCGGCCAGATCGAACAGGTGCTGATGAACTTGGCTGCCAATGCCCGGGATGCCATGCCCAAAGGGGGCACTTTGACCATAGAAACCGGCATATTCCTGATGGACAGCGACTTCATCAGGACCCATGGCTATGGCGAACCGGGTGAATACGCGTTCATAACCGTAACCGACACCGGATCAGGAATGGATGAAGAAACCTGCAAGAAACTGTTCGAGCCGTTTTTCACCACCAAGGAAACCGGAAAAGGGACGGGCTTGGGGCTTTCGATAGCTTATGGCATTATCAGGCAGCACAACGGCTATATCAATGTCCACAGTGAAAAAGGCAGGGGGACCGCATTCAATATTTGCCTGCCGTTGATCAGATCGGCAGTCTTGCTGCAAACCGACAACGCTGACGAAATAGCCGAGGGCGGTGCGGAGACGATCCTGGTTGCGGATGACGACCCGTCCCTGCGGGAACTTTACGCCAACATCCTCAAGCAATTCGGTTACGATGTAATTACAGCCGAGGATGGCCAGGATGCCATAAACAAGTTTCGCGAGAGCAGAGACAGGGTGGCACTGGTGCTGCTTGATATCATCATGCCGGTGGTAAACGGAAAAGAGGCCTTTGACGAGATCAGGAAGATCAGGCCGGATGTGAAGACGATTTTCGTCAGCGGCTATACCGCAGATGTCATCCAGCAGCGCGGCATACTTGATAACAGCATGGATTTCCTCTCCAAGCCGCTCAGGCCCCTACAGTTGTTACGAAAGGTGAGGGAAATACTCGACAGGGCAGAGTAAAGGCAAGACTATTAACGTTCACACCAAATCAAGCGGGAGACCTTACTCTCATTCTCAGGAGCCCTGCCCCAACGAGGCCGGCGATTAAGAGCAATGATGTTGATGGTTCCGGCACAGCACTGACTGGCACATAAAGGCGAATATTATCAATACCTATACCATCCGGATCGTTGTTATAAATTGAGAAACCGGCAATGTCGCTGTAAGCGCCTTCGCGGGAAAAGGCATAAGACTGGTTTTCACTTAAGCCGGAAAGCGTAATGGCATCGATAAGCATCCCGCTACGCGTAAAAAATGACACATAAGCATTTCCAGCGTTACCGCCAACAAGGTCAAAACCGAGCTGGGATTGATCATACAGGAACAACACGGCAAATGAACCCTCTCCGATAGTATTTTCAACAGGGAATTCTTCTCGTGCCGGGCCAAGGCCGTCAAGCACGTTGGATGTATTGTTGTATAAGAAAACGTTCAGGTTCCGAGAGGGTTCGCCAGCCTGCAGCGACAGTGGACCGACGGGGTTTCCACCGAGAATATCGGAACCTCCGCTGTGGCTGATGGTCTGCCCAGCAAAACGCTCTGCAAACGAGGCACCGTTAGAGACAAGGATTCCATCATAATTGGTCCCAGGGGATACCCCGCCCAGCACATCGTCAAAGGTAATCAGGCCGGTAGACGAAGAAAGTGACCCGGGTGTTACTATGATCGGTGTAGCGAAGGCCTGCCCAACATAAAGGAAAATGGCCACAAACGAAAAGACGATTGACTTGATCATAATCTACTCCCTTCGCCCGGATTAATATATTTCAGCTAATAATACACCATTAATCATTAAACACAATTATATTAAATATCAAGGAGATACATAACTACAATTAAAGCACAAAAACTCAACTGTAAGCTATCATGACAAATAAAATGCACCTTACAATCACTGCCCAGACGATGTCCTTAATTATATCAATATGATACTACATACTTATCACTATTATGTGATGATCCCGGAGCTGTAAACTGTAAAATATTCCGTCATCTCCAGATAGATTGGCAGGTATTCTGATAGGGGGATACATCAGGAGAACAGTTATGAAAAATGGCCGGATCATAGGATCTGGCCATTTCAATGTACATACTGGTTGACTTGTTGCAGAGTTTACATCAGTGACTCGGTAGGATATTTCTACCCCCTTATAGTAGCGGCTGAGTTCGACTTCATCATTTGATCTTCAATTTTAGCGACCATCACAGAGGGGATTTGGTAGAGCACATGGTTGTTACTATCCATAAATTTAATACGTACTTCACCTTGTAAATTATACGTCTCGACAACATGACTCATCTCCCTGACAGCATTTGCTTTTTTGCCATCAACAACCATTTCGGAAGATTTCTTGACAGCGGTTGAAACGTTTGGATCGGAGTTTGTATCAGTAACACTTGATTTCACTTGTTTAGATGGTGAATGGCCATATCCCGCAAGAGTGCTATTGGCCAGCGTATTCAAAGGTGCAACATTAATAGCAGTTTTATCTGCAGATATCGCGTTCATAGACATAATCCACCCCTCAGTGTTATGCGCTATTAGTGTTTCTCTTTTAATTATCCGCTGTATACAACAATACACCTTGTAGGCATACATTTAATGTGCCAATTATGTTACCCTGCAACCGACATATCAGCAACACCTTAATATTGATGTTGTTTTTATTTACAGATTACTGCAATCAGGTCAATAATTGCTGTTGAAGTTGTTCTGGATGGTCATTGCGGGCAAGCAAAGGGCATTCATATAAGTTCAAATGTAAAGGTTCTTTACACTTTTTTTAATAATACTTCTAACACACTGTAATTATAGATCAAATCATAACGTAAAGTTTCTTTACACTTTTTAAGCGATAGCCAGTAAACCCAGTATTGATGCGGGGTTATGAAACGTAAAAGTTCTTTACACAATAATATGCGGCTGGCGCTTCATCTCTCTCCCACCAGCACTTGGAGAGCAGTCTCCAAGGTCTCATTCGCAACATTTATGTACATGTTCCCGTCTGAAATGGTGACCTCCCACCCTATGGATCGATCCATCTTGGACACCAAGCTGTTTATGAAGTCCTGGTTGAAGTAAATTATCGTAAGGTTCTGTATACCAAGGAGTTTAGATATATGTTGTTGTTCCCAGTTTAAAAATGCCTTGCCGCTGGCCACAAGGGCCACCCGCGCTGAATGCCGGCTAGCCTTGATGATTCTGTCCGGGTCCGGCAGTCCGACCTCCACCCACAACAACACACGGTCATCCGGACCTTTTACCCAGAGATCAGGCTCGTCCACAGCGCTGATACCCCTGCTGAAAGCGAGTTCCGGCTCAAAGAAGAGAGCATACGCCAGCAATCTGGCCACTAACCGCTCTTCTGTTTCCGATGGGTGGCGGGCAACGGTGGCCTGTAATGCCTCATAAACTCCACGGTCCACATCCGAAAGTTGGATATTGACCCGATATATGGTTGATGGCAATGCCATTAAAATCCCTTTGATCTCTTTGCAAGCTTTACTTCTTATCTGTCATCCAGAGTGCAGTAGTATCACTCCTTGGTTATCGCGGTGCGGATCGGTGCGATCAACCCCTGGTCGATCATGGGTGCCGGCAGGGAAGGCTTGAGCGTGAGGGTCCGCTTGCGGAAGGGGCTCCAAAGCAGCTTGAGGATATCCGTTTTTTTCATGTACCTGCCAAACCTGCGTAGCAGCATGAGGGTCTGCACTGGGCGCAGGAAGATCCTGTTGGCGAACAGCAGGATATATCCTTTCTGTCTGGCCCGATTCACAACCTCCCCAGCAAGGATGGTCGGGTCGATGTCCGAGCATTTGAACCACTTCTTCCAGTCGCGCTCATCGTCGATGATCCCACGCTCGACATAATCCTGCCACAGGGGGGTGCCGCGGTAGGCGCAGAGGCGGTTGAAGCCGAACGTGTCCAGCTTGAGCCGGGCCGCAAAACTGAAACTCTGCAGTATCTCCTCCTTGGTCTCTTCCGGGGAGCCGATCAGGAAAAAGCCGTGGATGGTTTCTATGCCGCAGCGCTTAGCCTCGCTCACAGCGTGCTCGACCTGCCCCAGCGTCTGTTTTTTCCCGAGGCGGTCGAGCACCTTCTGGGTGCCGGCCTCTATGCCAAAGGCGAGGAAGTTGCAGTTGGCCTTGGCCATGATCGGAAACTGGTCGGTAGCGACCGAATCGACCCGTCCTTCGCAGCCCCATTTGAACATCAGCTTGCGGTCAATGATGCCCTGGCAGATAGCTCCGATGCGTTTGCGATTGAGCAGGAACTGGTCGTCGGTGAGATAGATGGATCGGTACCCCTCATCGTTGAGCTGCTGCATCTCCCCCAGTACATGTTCGGGTGAACGATGACGCCACTTGCGATTGGCCAGCGCGGGTATGCCGCAGTAGACACACTGATTGGGACAGCCGCGCGAGGTCTGCATGGTACAGAAGCGATCCAGGGAGAGCACGGCGGGCACGTCGAGGGGCATTGACTCGATGTAGTCGATCGGGAGGCTCTTGCGGTCGGGATAGGGGAACCGGTCGAGATCGTCGATTACCTGACGGGCGGGGTTCTCCATGATTTCGCTGCCGGAACGCCACACCAGGCCGCCGACCTTTTCAGGCGATTCCAGGTTATCCAGGAATTCCGGCAAGAGCTCTTCACCCTCGCCTTGGGCAACGTAGTCTATGTCTGCTGAGTCAGCGAGGATTTCCTTGGCGTTAATGGTCGCGAACACGCCACCGACAATTATCGGCGTGCCAGGGGCAGCCTGTTTGAGCCGATGCGCCATACTGAGGGTTGCGGGATAGGAGGTCGTCGAGAGGAACGAGAGTGCCAGTACATCGGGCTTCTCGGCGCGAACCGCCTCTGCGATCTGCTCCTCCTTCATCTGTGGGTGACAGGTGTCAAACATCCGCACATCATGGCCATGTTGACGAACAATCGGCGCCAGGGTTTCGATGCCGATGGGGGGAAACGCCATCACCTGGACCCGGCCAGGGCTGAACCGGCCATCCCCGAGTTCAGGCGGGAGCAGCCGGTAGAAATCCTCGTCCCGGACATAGATCAGAAATACCTTGATAAAATTCTCCTCGCTCCAGAACTGTTTAAAAATAGAAGCTTGATTTGGATAGGACTATGGGCAACGCCGTTCGGCAAACGGATGGCATAGAATACTCTTTAATTAATAGCACATTAAACGCAATCTACATAACTCATTCCGTCCCTATTGAATCTTAACCGAAGCTTTCCACGAGAAAATCAGCCGATATTCTTCACATCCTGAATATCCCGGAATTCCCGGTAGCTATCAGTACCACGTGCCTCTTTCAGTCATGTAATTTTACACTACGGTATCTCCTTGGCAAACATAATCCGGTGACGGCTTGCCTATGATAACACCTTTCCAAAAGAGTCTGTCAGAAAGGATTGTGGTGCCATCCTGTAGCATGCTGAAAGGATTGTTGATTAATCAAATTAAGCTTTTGACCCATCTTCCCATGAACCTGCCGGGAAGGTCCTTGACAACCAATGGGGTAAGCAGATAATTTGTTCAAATAAATGCATCTTCATCAAGGATTATGCGAGTATGACGGAAAAAGATGTTGAATTACCTTCTTCGGACGCGAAGCAGGCCAAGTATGTGGTTGATGACTCCCACATGGATACGCAACATCCAGATATCTTCAACATAACCAACTCCAGAGAAGAAGTGATCCTGTATTTTGGCACTGTCCGTTCGGTCAATAACGAAGAAAATCTCCTTTCCGCCTTGCTCTCTTCGCGAATTATCCTGTCTCCCTATACCGCGAAACGTATTGCCAGGCTGCTTGCCCAAAAAATCGCCGAATACGAAGCGATGCACGGCAGTGTGCCCATTGAAGCGCTGCCGCGCTTTACCCCTACCCAGGACTCAGTCCTGTATGTCGAATCGCCGGACCGCAACGACAACAAAGGTGCTGAAAAAGCCATCCGATTAATGCGGCTTATCGATGGGCTCAATACCGATTACGCCTATGAAAGATCCTACAAACTCGCCCGACGCTCAATTTTGCAGAACCGGTTCCTGTTTGGCATCAACAAGAGCTTACTGAAAACCGATCCGGAACACACAATCCTCACGGTTTGCCGGCAGTTGAACATGCCGCCTCATTTTTTGACGCATTGCAAAGAATTGCTCCACATGTCGAAATGCGTCCATTTCGGTTTCGAGGAGAATCTGAACGGCTGCATGTACAAGGTCTATCTCGAATTTGATATAAACCTGAAATTCGGGCCGGTCGGAACACAGACCATGACCGATCCTTTCCTGCTGCACCTGGGATTCAAATGGTCTGCCGACGACAACACCAATTGCGCGCTGTCGCGCTATACTTGTTATCCCTTCCTGTCCAACGACGCCATCATGGAGCGGATCGGGAACATCTATTGCGAACCGCACCATGAAAATGCGCTACGATTTGCAGCACGGATCATGCGTACCGCAGCGGACAGGATGCCCGAGCACAAGTTTCTGTACATCGAGGTCGGCGAAGACAACAATCCGCGGTTGTCGTTCGACATAAAACTCTACGAAGCCAACCTGCTGATGGGCCAGATCACGCCGCTCATGACGGATGTCCTGAATTATTACGAAATCCCGGCTGACCAGTTCGCAACCGTCAGCGCCCGGGTCCGTGACAAGGCATTCGGCCACCTGTCGGGAGGCATCGACCGCAACGGCCAGGATTTCATCACCCTTTATTACGGCGTCCAATGGCGATGACCACCAACCATCTGCCCGGAACAGCAGTATCCGTACCCCCCTCCCGGCATCACGGGATATATATCCTCGACCCGAGCAAACGTTGCGAGCCAAATGCCTACCTCTTTACCAAGACCATCAATTTTTTTCTGCTGAACGGCTACCGGATCACCAATGACATCCACGCCTGCTCCACCATCCTGGTCAATTCCTGTTGCGTTTCCGAAGACAAGATTGCCTCTTCCATGGGCGCCCTTGACCTGGCCAGGCCGTACGCAGGTCAAAAACAGGTCATTCTGCTGGGCTGTCTTGCCACTCTCCCCACCCCACGGCTCAACCGCGAACAGCTGATCTGCATCGGGCCCAAGGAACTGGACAAGCTGGATGCCCTCTTCCCCCACATGACCGCCATCAGCGACATTTCAGCACACCAGTTGCACCACGAATTATACGAACCCGGGCAAGGCCTCGACCGGGGAGATTATTTCATCCTCATCGCGCAGGGATGCAACAATAGCTGCTCTTACTGCAATATCAAACGCTCCAAGGGCGGTGTGGCAAGCGAACCGGTGACAGCGGTCCTGTACAGGGTCAGACAGGGTTTGGACCTGGGGGTGAGGGAATTTACGCTCATCGCCGATGATTGCGGGAGCTACGGCCACGATATCGGCTCTGATTTTGTGTCGCTTCTTCAGCAAATATTCGCCCTTGCCCCGGATTTCACCGTCAAGCTGCTCTATCTCTACCCTGAATACCTGCAGCGGCGCTTCGAGGAGATGGCACAACTATTCGGAAGCGGCCGGATCAGCTATGTGCATCTCCCGGTGCAGTCCGGCTCCCAACGTCTGCTGGGGCTGATGAACCGCAGCTATGCCATTGAAAAGGTCATTGAAAACATTCGGATCATCCGCAGCACCGGGGCGCGGACAACCTTTTGCACCCACATCCTGGTGAATTTCCCTACCGAGACCATGGCGGACTTTTTTGCCTCCCTGGAGCTTGTGGATGAATTCGACGACGTGATAATGCTGCACTATTCGGACAACCAGGAAACCGCTGCGGCCATGGTCTACCCGAAAGTGACGCCACAGGAGGCGGAAGAGCGCCTGGCGATTGCCGCGCAATACGTCAACCGCCACAAAAATGGCCATGGTTTCGTGATCAAAAATTTCGACTGTACCCTCCCCTACGGCCCCCAGGCCCTGCCAAACGAGGGGTGACATGCCGCTGCCCCTGTTAAAGATCGTCCAGCTTACGCTCACCAACAGATGCCAGTGCCATTGCGAGCATTGCGGCGTTTCCGGCTTGCGCGACGCAATAGCCGCGGAATTGCCGTTGGGGCAGATAGACGCCATCCTCCAGGACCTCAGGCTGGCCGGCTGCCTGGTAATCGATCTTTTCGGCGGCGAGCCGACCCTGCGGCCGGATTTGTGCGAGATCATCGCCCTGGCCAAGTCCTACGGCTTCATTGTCTCGCTGGAATCGAACGGCTATCTCCTCGACCAGGGATTCATGGCACGACTTGAGACGGCTGGCCTGGATCAGATCTACCTGAGCCTGGACGATTACCGTGCCGACCGGCACGATGAACGGCGCAGGAAGAAAGGGAGTTTTGAACGGGCGGTCCGGGCCTTGGAGTGGGGAGCCAGGAGTACCATGACCATGCACGTATCGGTCGTTCCCCAAACCGAGGAATTTTTCCTGAACAACGACATCAATCGTTACCTGCAGTTTGTGCTGGAACACGGGGCCGAGATGGTCCGCCTTCTGCTGCCGCGCTTCGTCGGCCAATCAAGTCACGCCGACGGCACTCCACTTGCCGCAGGCCGGGAAATGGAACTCTTCTCCCATGTTGCGCCCCAATATCATGATTTCGTCTATGTGCATACTCCCGGCATCTCGCTCGGCGAGACCAACGTCTGCACAGCAAAACACGTGTTCTGCCACATCATGAGTAACGGCTGGGTTGCGCCCTGCCCCTATTTCCCGATTGTCTTCGGGGATGCGACCAGAGAGCCCATCGTTGATATCTTCGAGCGGATGCAATCCCACCCACTGGTGCGCCTGGGCGGCGACCACTGCCCCATGCGGAATGAAGCATATATCGACGCGCACATTCGCAAATTGGGGTTGGAAAAGCCATATCACCCAATTGTGTCGCAAAACCTGATTGACCTGGGCGCTCCCTGTGCTCTTGCCTGCCCGGGGTGTGCCTATGAGGCCACAGCCCCACTACGCCCTTTGGAAGACATCGCCCAAGAGATGGGACAAGTGGCGCCGGAATATCGCACCATGGATTTTTATGGCGGCGACGCCTTCCAGCGGCCGGACCTGTTCGAGATACTTGACCGCGTCCCGCCGGACAAGGGCATAACCCTCTGGTCCACATGCCGGGATGTTTCATCTGACCGCTCATTTGCCCAGCAGCTAGCCTCCCGCCCCATTAGGGCGCTTAAAGTCCTTGTGCCGCTCTGGACTAGTGGAGGCGGCGAACATGCCCGCGAACTCGACCAGACCGTTGCGGGGTTGGCAACGCTCGACGCCCAGGGGATTCCCCTCCATCTTTACGTGCCCATGGCCGGCATGGCAAAGGCCCATGACTTGGTTGCCCGGGCCATCGGGAAGACCGGAGTGGTCCGGGTGTATGGTTTCTCACGGACAACTGAACAGCCCCTTGTCAACTCGGCCGCCTGCTTCGGCAGGGGGCTGGAGCGGGTCAGACTGCTGTGGGCGCACCGGAGCGAGAACCAATGAAAGTCAGAATCGGCAATCTGCACAACATGTGCGAAAACAACACCCTATTTCTTTCCAGGGCCAGGAACTATTTCCAGGCAAACGGGCATCTGGTCGTTGATGAACCGGAAGAACCGGATCTTTTCTTCATTGGCGGCTGTACGGTGACGGACCGGATGCGTGCCCGCTGCGAAGAGATCATCCTGGAGAGCATGGGAAAACACCCCCGTGCCTGCTTTGTCGTATTCGGCTGCCTGGCGGCCTTCCCGGAGCGCCTGCTGACGGAAGCCGGACAACTTGGCGCGTCACTCCGGATCGTAGCCTTTGACGAGAGCCCAAAACTCGACGACCTTATCCATGCGCACCTTCCATTTGCCTCAATCACCGCCAACCGGTTGCATGGCCATTTCCCCTATCAACCCCTCATGGGGCCGGACGATTGCTACGTCATGATTGCCCAAGGCTGCATCAACGCATGCAGTTACTGCAACATCAAGAAGGCCAAGGGCCAGGTCAAAAGCCGTTCCCTGGAGGAGATCGGGGCAGAGGTGTCGGCTTTGCACCGAAGTGGCGAACGCACCGTGACACTGCTGGCAGACGACTGCGGCTCATATGGGCTGGATTGCGACACGACCCTAGCCGAACTGTTGGCCAGGCTCTGCCTGACTGTTCCGGACATGCGTTTCAAGCTCTTTACAATCTTTCCCGGTCTCTTCCTTCGGTATGCCGGGCAGTTGGAGCCCTTCTTTGCCGAAGGCCGCATACCCTACATCTGCCTCCCCGCCCAATCCGCTGCCCCGCGAATCCTGGCGTTGATGAATCGCGCCTACGATCCTGGCAAACTGGTCGAGGCTGTGGCGCGGATAAGGTCGCTGGCCCCGGAAACCTTCATCTATTCGCACTTTATCTACAACTTCCCGAGCGAAACCTGGGAGGAATTCGAGCAAAGTATTGCCTTGTCCCGACATTTCGACCATTGTGTATTTATCGGTTATGGCGAGAACAGTGCGACAAGGGCGGCCAGCCTGGAGCCGAAATGCACTGTCCAGGAACTGGTGCGAAAATCCAGCCATCTGGGAAAGCTGATCGAACAGGGCGAGCTGTCGGCATTCCTGGTGCCGGCAGCCTGAGCTCGCTACATTCTTTGTTTAGGAGCCTACGATGAATCATATTATCGCCGTTGCCGGACCCATCGGTTCCGGCAAGACATCCCTGACCAAGGCGCTGGCCAAAAGCCTTGATAATGCCACCACCCTATTTTTCGACGATTACGAAAGAATAACCAACAACCCTGCCGAGGATTTGGTGCAATGGATGCAAAACGGCGCCGATATCGACGAATTCGTAGTCCCGCAACTGGCCGCCGACCTTGCCAGCCTGAAACGCGGCGAAGCCATCGTGCATCCGGCCACCAGGGCTACAGTTGTTCCCAGAAAACATATTATCTTTGAAATGCCCTTGGGGAAGGAACATAGCGAAACCGCCCCGTACATCGACCTGTTGCTCTGGATCGACCTTCCTCCCGATATTGCCGTTACGCGCAAACTCAAGGAATACACGCGGAATTTCCTGGAAAGCCCCAATACAAATGATTACCGTAATTGCCTGGTCTGGCTGAATAATTATCTGGACAACTACCAACTGTTCATCAGCGACGTGCTGGCCATACAAAAGGATCGCATCCGTCCGAAAGCTGATTTGCAGCTTAACGGCCGGCACGCCCTGGAATCGATGGTGCAACAGGCAGCGGACTTTATCCGGGCCAAGATGCCTTAGCCAAAAGGAACAGTCGTGTTTCACACCTATCAGCACATAAATCTTGGCAGGTATGCGGTCATTCCGGTCTGGTATGCATGCAATAACAATTGCAGCATCTGCATGTTGTCCAGGGTCAAAGAGCGGATGCCAAACGTAGATTTCCCCACGTTCATGGGCTTGATCAATGCCTTGGTCAATGACGGCGGCTACGACAGCCTGATCCTTTCCGGCGCCGAAATAACCACCTGTGACCATCTGGAGCACTATGCCCGTTACGCGGCGTCTTTTGGCTATTTCAAAAAGATTCAGATCCAGACGAACGGCAGGAAACTGGCCGATCAACGGTTTCTCCGCCGCCTGATCAATGCCGGTATCAACGAGTTTTTCATCAGCGTTCACGGCCCCGAGGAGGTCCACGACGCCATAACCCGCGTTCCGGGCTCATACCGGGAGACCATGGCCGGGATCGGGAATCTTGCGGAGTTTGACGTAAATGTCATATCCAACACCGTCCTGACCGCACTTAATTATCACCAGATCATCCCGCTCGCAGTCGAACTATGTTCCGCCCCTATATGCGAGATAAACATCTGGAACTTCTTTCCGATGGAGAGCCGGGACAGCAGGAATCTTGTGGTGAGCTTGGCCGACCTGGTCGCCCTGCTTCCCGGAATCATGGCGGCTGGCGAATCAGCCGGCAAAGCGGTAGTATTCAAAGGATTCCCGGAGTGCCTCGCGCCGGGAGCCCCTTGTTTTTTTGACAACACCTTTCCGTTGAACCTTATACATGATAGTTTCTGGTGCGAATTTGCCGCAAACGGGTTCGGAACCTGCGTGTATAAAGATGTGTGCGGCGCCAGGGAATGCTGGGGACTTTCCAGCGCCTATATCGCCAGGTTCGGCGATGAAAGGGGCCGGCTCGCCCCATTTCGACTACCACCGGAGCAGAGGCCATGAAAGATATCGTGAGTCGTTGCGAATATACGGCCGTTGGGGATCGTTTCTACAATTACTGTCTCTGGGAATATGAGCCACCCGCCTCTCCGCTCAACAAGTTCAGGGCAGCGACCCTGCTCTACCATTCCTTCGAATATGCCGGGATCGATGGGCGGGCCTACCAAGTCGTGCAGAGCATCAGAGATGCCTTTGGCCCACTGAATACGGTCTGGGGGGCCAAATGGAACGGAGTGGGGCTGACCTGGGAATTCTATTTCTACGACTACCTGAGACGGGATCGGGAGCGGTCCATCTCCAGGCTACTGCAGGCCATCAAACCGCATGTCCCCTGTGAACTGGCAGTCAACGAACACCTGCACTATTTCATGTTTTCCATCGACATAGACCACCGGCTTGTCACCGGCGCAAGGGATCTGGACAAGATCACAATGTATATCGGGAACGTTGGCAGCACTGTCTCGTCAGGAATCAGCTATGCCCTTACCAAGGAGGGCAGGCGGCTGGACAACCTCTATTTCTTTTTCGACCCAAAACAGCAGCGGGACGACATCATCGGCAAGATCTGCTGTTCCGCCTTCATCGAACCTCGGCAGATCGACATCCGTGACATCCTGCTGCCGGAGCTGTACGACTGCGGCACCATCTGCCTTGCCAACAAGCAGCACAACGATTGCATATATTTTTCCGGCATCACCATCGATCAACTGATCTGGTTCCTCCACCGGCTGAGTTATCCCGCGGAGATCAGGGAATTCATCATGGTAAACCGTGCAAAACTGGATCACCTGCTCTATGATGTGGGCATTGACTACCGGATGGAACTGGATGGTCTCAAGATTCTGAAAAGCGGCTACTACGGGACATTTTGACATGGAACAGAAGCAGGACATGGAGAAGGAGTTGGGGTACCTGTGCGTGGATGGATTCATCAAAGGCATGGTCGATGCCCGGGTTCTGACCACCGCCTTTGAGATCGGGCTGATCGACGCCCTGCTCCAGAAGCGTCCGGCTCCCCCGGAGGCACTGGCCCGGGACATCCGTTGCCCCAAGAATGGCTTGGACATGTTGCTGGAACTCCTTGCCACCAACAATGTCATCGCGCGGACAAACGGGACCATCCGGCTGACGGCAGAATTCAAGGAGGCCCTGGACTATCGCGACCTGCTGCTGGCCAAACTCGATTTCGCCCACATTGCTGCCCACGATTTCATCGAATATTTTTCCCAGCTCGTTGCCGATCCCCAGGGATTCATGCAGCGTGCCTCCATGTTCCGGCTGTTCAGCTACGGCAGGTGTTTTGACGCAAGCAGGGAGAACCTTGAG
>MTLD01000323.1_pt1 | contig 14174 bp, 9 predicted proteins | sample 1982471 | NCBI WGS metagenome assembly MTLD01 (sample SAMN05712604, study PRJNA340218) | biofilm metagenome | isolation source: sample SPM anode biofilm adapted to -50 mV | place: USA | collected 2012-02-03
TCGAGTGGACCACCGGCGACGGGATCACCCTCTACCCGCACCAGGACGAGGCGGTCATCGACATCCTCACCGGCGCGAACGTGATCGTGACCACCCCGACCGGGTCGGGCAAGTCGCTGATCGCCACCGCCGCGCACTTCGCGACCCTCGCCGCGGGTGGACGCAGCTACTACACCGCGCCGATCAAGGCCCTGGTCAGTGAGAAGTTCTTCGCCCTGTGCGCCACTTTCGGCGCAGCGAACGTCGGCATGGTGACCGGAGACGCGTCGGTCAACGCCGAGGCGCCGATCGTCTGCTGCACGGCCGAGATCCTCGCCAACATCGCCCTCCGCGAGGGACGCGCGGCCCGGGTCGACCAGGTCGTGATGGACGAGTTCCACTTCCTCGCCGACCGCGACCGCGGCTGGGCCTGGCAGGTGCCCCTCGTGGAGCTGCCGCAGGCGCAGTTCGTGATCATGTCCGCCACGCTCGGCGACATGACCGACACCGCCGCCGCCCTCGAACGGCGCACCGGGCGTCCGGCCACGGTCGTCAGCGGCGCCGACCGTCCGGTCCCGCTGATGTACTCGTGGGCGACCACCCCCGTGCACGAGACGATCCAGGCGCTGATCGACGATCGGCAGGCACCGGTCTATGTCGTGCACGCCACGCAGGGCGGCGCGGTCGACCGGGCCCAGGCGTTGCTCAGCTCCGGCATCGTCGACCGCAGCCATCGCGCCGAATTGGTGGACGCCCTGCGCGGCTTCCGGTTCTCCGGCGGCTTCGGCAAGACGCTGTCGACCCTTCTCCACGCCGGGATCGCCGTGCACCACGCCGGCATGCTGCCGCGCTACCGCCGGCTGGTCGAGACCCTGGCCCAGCGTGGGCTGCTCACCGTGATCTGCGGCACCGACACCCTCGGCGTGGGCATCAACGTGCCGATCCGGACCGTGCTCTTCGCCGCCCTGACCAAGTTCGACGGACGACGCACCCGCGTGCTGCGCAGCCGCGAGTTCCACCAGATCTCCGGACGCGCCGGGCGTCCCGGCTTCGACACGGTGGGTTACGTGGTGGCGCAGGCGCCGGAGCACGAGGTGGAGAACACCCGGATCCTGGCCAAGTTCGCGGGCGACGAGAAGAAGCTGCGCAGCGTCCGGCGCAAGAAGCCGCCGGAGGGCTTCGTCAACTTCACCGAGGCCACGTTCACCAAGCTGGTCGATTCCGAGCCGGAGCCACTGCACGCCCGGATGCGGGTCACGCACGCCATGCTGCTGAACCTGCTGCAGCGCGACGAGGACACCGGGACGGCGCTGGCCTCGCTGATCGACTCGTGCACCTCCGAACGGCCGGTGCGGCAGCGCCTGCTGCGCCGGGCCGCGGCGATGGGACGTTCGCTGTTGCGCGCAGGGGTGGTGGTCCGGCTCGAAGAGCCCACGCCCGGCGGGCGTCGCTACGCCCTGGCCGTGGATCTGCAGCACAACTTCGCCCTGAACCAGCCGCTGAGCGCGTTCGCGCTGGCCGCCATGGCCGAACTCGACACCGACGCGCCCGGCTATGCGCTCGACGTGGTGAGCGTGATCGAGGCGACGCTGGAGAACCCGATGGTGATCCTGCTCGCCCAGCAGTTCAAGGCGCGCGGCGAGGCGGTGGCCGAGCTGAAGGCCGACGGCTACGACTACGAGGAGCGCCAGGAGCTGCTCGACGAGGTCAGCTGGCCCTGCCCGCTGGCCGAACTCCTGGACGCCGTGTACAGCCGCGAGCTCGCCGCCCACCCGTGGCTCGCGGAGAACCCGGTGAACCCGAAGTCGGTGGTGCGCGACCTCTACGAGCGGGCGATGACGTTCGGGGAGTACATCGGCTTCTACCGCCTGCAGCGCAGCGAGGGACTGCTGCTGCGCTACCTGTCCGACGCGTTCCGTGCGCTGCGCCAGACTGTCCCGGAGAGCCTGCGCACCGAGGAGCTCGAGGACCTGATCGAGTGGCTGGGTGAGGTGACCAGGCTCACCGACAGCTCGCTGCTGGACGAATGGGAGTCGCTGGCCGGGCTGTCGTCGCACGACCCCACGGACGAGGCGCGGGAGATCCGGCCCCCGCAGACCGTGACCAGCAACGTACGGGCCTTCCGGGTGCTGGTACGCAACGCCATGTTCCGGCGGGTCGAGCTCGCGGCGTCCGACGACGTGGACGGCCTGGCTGCCCTCGAACCCGGCGGCGCGATGACCCGGACCCGCTGGGACGAGGCGCTGGGGGAGTACTGGGACGAGCACGAGGTGCTACCCACCGACGCGGACGCACGCGGCCCGGGCCTGCTGGTCGTCACGGAGAACGGACGGGTCTGGGACCTGCGCCAGATCATCGACGACCCTGAGGGCAACCACGACTGGTCGATCACCGCGCAGGTCGATCTCGACGAGTGCGACGAGGCCGGCGAGCTGGTCCTGCGCACCCTCGACTTCGGTCGCCTCGACGGTTGATCCTCGTGGCGGGATGCCCGCCTCTGGTCAAGGCGCGGACCTTGCCTGCCGAGCCCTGCGTCCCGGGTGTCCTCTGATCGCTTCGCGCCCAGGCTCCCGGGCCGGCTGGGGATGGGCCCCCGGCCCGGGAGCCGCGACGGACCGGTCAGTCCAGACCGTGGTTGGCCTGGAACGTCCCGGCGGGATCCAGCTCGGCGCGGACGGCTCGCAGGCGGGCGAGTGTCCCGGGCTCGAACACGGACGCGGCCGGCACCGGTTCCTCGGTGAAGTTGGAGAACCTCCGTCCCCCCGACCACGGCTCCAGGGCGGCCACCGCGCGGGCTGCGTCGGCCCGGCCGCGGTCGGCCAGCTCCGGAGTGGCCGCGACCGCGACGAAGTACCCCGCGTAGCCGCCGGGCAGGCGGTCCAGTGCACCCCCGCCGGGCGCGGGACGGGCGAGCGCACCGCCGAGGTGCCGCAGCTCGGCGGCCAGCAGCGTGCTGCCCGAATCGGCTCCCGCCGCGGCCACCAGCGCGTCCATCGCGGCGGCGTCGACGTCGTCGAGGATGAGGTGGTCGGAGATGCCGGGTGTCGGGCCCTCCGGGTCCATGTGGATGCGGCTGAGCGCCGCGGCAGGTACCCGGGCGAACGTGTCCAGCTCCGGCTGCAGCGCCCGCAGCGGGGCGAGCAGTTCCGCAGCCCGCTGATCGGAGGCGAGCACCGCTCCGTCCACGACGACCAGTTGCCGGCCCCGGATGAACTCGGGCAGTTCCGGCAGCGGCGGCAGGCTGAGCAACCGCAGCGAGGTGGTGACCTCCTCGGCCAGGCCGTGCGTCCAGTCCGCCCAGGCCCGGCAGACGACAGCCGCCCGGGCGCCGTCCCACAGCAGCATGCCCGCGTAGGCGTCCGCGATCGGCAGCAGGCGCAGTTCCAGCGCGGTGACCACGCCGAAGTTCCCGCTCCCGCCGCGCAGGGCCCAGAAGAGCGCGGAGTTGTGCTCGGAGTCCGCACGCACCAGGGTGCCGTCGGCGAGCACCACCTCTGCGGCGATCACGTGGTTGCAGGTGAGGCCGGCGCTGCGCGCGTACCAGGACAGCCCGCCGCCCAGGGTGAACCCCGCGACCCCGACATCGGGCGAGCTGCCGTGCATCACTGCGAGGCCGTGTGCGGCGGCGGCCTCGACGACGTCCTGCCAGACGGTGCCCCCGAGGACGCGCGCCACCCTGCGTTCCTGGTCGACGCTCACGCCGGTGAAGTCGGACAGTCGCAGCAGCACCGTGTTCTCGAGCCGTCCCGCGAGCGGACCGGGGTTGTGCCCTGTGCTCTGGGGGGCGACCCGCAGGCCCGCGGCCGCAGCGGCGCGGACGACCTCGGCGACCTCCTCGGCACTGGTCGGCACCGCGACCGCGGCGGGGAGTTGCTGCACGGCCACGTTCCAGGGGGTGCGTGCCGCGTCGTAGCCGGGATCGCCGGGCAGGAAGACGCGGCCGCCACACAATCCCCGCAGCGATTCCGCCGGGGCGATGGTGGATTCGATCATGGTTCTCTCCTTGGTTTGGTGAGGACGAATCTGCCGTGCGGGGAGGGTTCGCCACGATCCCGCGTGGCCGGGGAATCCGGGCTCCCACCGGGTCGGGGTGGTAGGAGTTCCCAGCTTTGTGGGATGGTCCGGTCCGGGCGTTCCCGGCAGACTCGTCCCGTGGGGAGGGCACTGGCGGCGGAGCGTGTCCGCAGGGACGTGGAGGTGCTCGCGCGCGCGGGCCTCGATCTCGACTCCTTCGTGGAGGAGTCGATGGCCTCCCTGCAGCGCGCCGTCCCGTTCGACGCGGTGTGTATCGGCTCGATCGACCCGAGCACCGGACTGCTCACCGGCACCCGCAAGCTCGGCAGCCTGCGCGGGGTCAACGAGCACGACCGCGACTGGGGGCTGCTCGAGTACGGTGAGCCGGAACCGACCTCGTTCTCCCGACTGCTCGATGACGGGGTGCTGGCGGCCGGCCTGCAGGCTCGCACGGTGGGAGACCCGGACCGTTCCCTGCGCCTGCAGGAGTTCATGATTCCCCGATTCGGCTACGCCGACGAGCTGCGCGCGATCTGCCTCGACGACCGCGGCCAGTGGTGGGCCGGTGTCGCGCTGTTCCGCCAGCAGGGCGACCAGCCCTTCGACACCGACGAGGTCGGCTACCTCGCCTCGCTGAGCGGCAGCCTCGCTCTCGGCATGCGCAGCGGCCTTCTCGCCACCCTCGCCGGGGAGGCCCCGATGAGCCTGCCCGGCCCGATCGTGCTGATCGTCGACTCCACGAACCAGGTGTCCCAGGCGTCCGCGGGCGCGGCAGACAGGCTGGACCAGCTCACCACGTCCAGTCCGCTCGACGGCGGGACGACCGGCCTGGTCGGCTCGCTGGTCGGTGCGGCCCGGCGCTACGCGAAGGGCGTCTCGAGCGTCCCGCCCCGCACCCGCATCCGCGCGGCGAACGGCACCTGGCTGGTGCTGCACGCCGCGCCGCTGGGCAACGCGGACGGGCCCAGCGGGGACGTGGTCGTGACCATCGAGGAGGCGCGTCCACCCGAGATCGTGCCACTGGTGGTGGCGGCGTTCGGGCTCACGCCGCGGGAGCGGGACATCACCCAGCTGGTGCTCCAGGGTCTCGACACCAAGGACATCGCCGCGCAGCTGTTCCTGTCCGCGTACACGGTGCAGGACCACCTCAAGTCGGTGTTCGAGAAGGCGGGCGTGCGCAGCCGCAGGGAGCTGATCGCCCGGGTCTACTTCGACCAGTACGTTCCGCGGCTGGACACGACGCTGGGCCCGTCGGGCTGGTTCCTGTCCGACACGCGTGCCCACTGACCGCGCGAGCACGACCGGCCTCAGTCGCCCGGGATCCGCCCGGCTTCGGCAGCGATGGCGAGCTCGACGAGCCGGGCCGCGCTCGCCCCCGGAGGCTGGCCCTCCGCCCAAACGGCCTGGAGCGGGCGCTCGACCAGCAGGCCCTCGACCATCACGGCCCGCAGTTCGCCGGACGCCACGGCCGCCTGCACGGCGTGCTCGCTGAGAACGGCTGGTCCGGCGCCCGCGGCCACAGCGATCCGCACCGCGACGTTGCTGGCCAGCTCGAGGGCGGGAGCGGCGAGGGTGAGCCCGGCCAGCGCCTGCTCGAAGCTCACCCGGGTGCCCGAGCCCGACTCGCGCACCACCAGCGGGGTGGACGCGAGCTCGGCGAGGCTGACCGGGCGGGTCCGGCGAGCCCAGTCGTGGCCCGGATCCACGACCACGATCAGCCGGTCGGTGCTGATCGTGCAGTGCCCGACCGGAACGGTGATCGTGGCGGGGAGCGCGGGGCTCTCCACGAAGCCGAGCACGTCGCCACCGCTGACCAGACGGCCCACCTCTGCGGAGTTCGTCACCGTCAGTGCCACCTGTGCCTGCGGATCCTCGGTGCGCAGCGCGGCCAGCCAGCGGGGGAGGAGTCCCTCGGCGATCGTCTGGCTGGCCGCGATCCGGAGCTGCGCCCGGTGGGTGTGTCCGAGCGCGGCCGCGCCGCTGGCCAGCTGTTCGTAGTCCTCGACCACCTGGCGCGCCCAGTCGACCACGACGGCGCCGTCTGCGGTCAGCGCGGAACCCCGGGGCGTCCGCTCGACCAGGGTCAGCCCGAGCTGGCCCTCCAGCCGCCGCAGCGCCCTGCTCGCATTCGGCTGCGGGATTCCCAGGACGCGAGCCGCGGCCGAGACGCCGCGCTGCTCCGCCACGGCGACGAGCATGACCAGGTCGCCCACCGCCGGGTAGTGCTGGAGCCCTGAAGCCAGATCAGCCATATCAAGAACGTATCACTGTGATGCGGAATCGCCCGTCTTCTGGCATATCCAGAACATTCATAGGCTGAGGTCATGCCAGACTCTGGAACCGTCAGCGCACCCGCACCCGCACCCGCACTGCGCGGCGTGCGGCGGATCACTCCCGGATTGGTGGTGTCGCTGCTCGGAGCCGCCCTGGCCGTGGGCCTGAATCTGCTCGTGCCCGCGCTCAGCCCGATGCTCGTCGCGATCCTGATCGGCGCGGTGCTGGCGAATCTGCTGCCGGGCGGGGTGCCGGACGTGCTCGCGCCGGGGCTGGCGGTCTCGTCGCGCCGGTTGCTGCGCCTCGGGGTCGTGCTGCTGGGCCTCCAGCTCGTGCTGGGCGATATCCTCGCCCTCGGCTGGACGGTGGTGGTCGGCGTTGTCGCGATCGTTGGCGGCACTATCGCGGTCACCCTCGGACTCGGCCGGCTGTTGCGGATCGACCGTACCCAGACCCTGCTGATCGCGGCCGGCTTCTCCATCTGCGGAGCCGCAGCCGTCGCCGGCATGGAGGGCGTGCTCACCAAGCGCAAGGATGAGGAGGCTGCCGCGGCGGTAGCGCTGGTCGTCGTGTTCGGCACCCTGATGATCGCGGTGATGCCGACGCTGAGCGCCGTGCTCGGCCTGGACCCCCGCACCGCGGGCATCTGGACGGGAGGCTCCACCCACGAGGTCGCGCAGGTGGTCGCCGCGGCCGGGATCATCGGACCGGCGGCGCTGAAGGTGGCAGTGGTGGTGAAGCTGGCCCGGGTGCTCATGCTCGCACCCGTCCTGGGCGTGGTCTCCTGGCGGCAGCGCAGCGAGGCCGTCGACGCCGGCCGGACCCGCCCGCCCCTGGTGCCCTTGTTCGTCGCAGCCTTCCTGGTGATGGTCCTGGTGCGCAGCCTCGGCGTGGTGCCGGAGAGCGTGCTCGCGGTGGCGAAGTTCGGCCAGTCCTGGCTGCTGGCTGCCGCGATGTTCGCCCTCGGCACTTCGGTGCACCGCGCGGTCCTGCGCCGCACGGGCGGACGACCGGTGCTGCTGGCCACGCTGTCCACGCTGGTCGTGATCGCCATCGCGGGCGTGGTTGCGCTGTCCTCGCACTGACCCTGGTACGAGTTTGGTCCCCCGTGGCGCGTCGCCACGGGCATGCCTGGGTCGAGGTTGGACCATTGAGACCGTGGCAGATCAGGAGCGCAGGGCCGCGGGCCGAGGTATCGCGGGACGTTGGGGGAGGGCGATCGCCGTCGTCCTCGGAGCCGGTCTGGCGGTGAGCCTCGCCGCGTGCGTGCAGGCGGGCGGCTCGGACTTCACGCCCAAGCCGATCCAGACGATCACGCCGTCGAGCCCGCCGACGTCCGCGGCCCCCACTGGGTCGACGAACTCGGCCACACCGTCCGAGACTCCCTCCAACGCGGGCGTGAAGGCGACCGGCAGCATGGCCATCTTCGGGGAGGTCTCCAAGGCGCTCACGGGCACCTGTGCGACGGGTGACTCCGGCCCCACGATCATGCTGGCCGACAACAACAACGACTTCTACGGCAAGGTGGAGGCCACCTTGGTGCTCGACGCGGCGAAGAAGGACCTCGTCGGTGTGACGGCGAGCTTCGCCGAGGACTCCGAGGGCTTCGCCTGGGAGCTGGCCTACTCCTCCTCGGAGACGGTCAAGGGCACCTCGGCCAAGCTGCGCACCTCCGCCAGCACCTACACCGCCTCCGGGAAGCTGCAGTCGAAGGAGACCAGGAAGGGCAAGACGCGCACGGAGATCCTGCCGTTCACCATCGTCGCGAAGTGCGCCGGCACCAACTGGTGACGGCTCCTGCCGGCGGCGTTGGTCAGGAGACCTTGACGCTCTTGCTGACCTTCGTGACCGTCGAGTAGTACCACTTGGACACGACCAGCTTGACCTTGATCGTCTTGCCCTTGTCGGAGGACTTGAGCGTGTAGCTCTTGCCGGTGGCGCCCGCGATCTTCGACGACCCGCGGTACCACTGGTAGCGGTAGGTGACCGGTCCCGGCTTCCACACGCCGCGCACGATCACGAGCTTCTTGCCCACCTTCGCGGTGCCGCTGATCTTCGGGGTGTAGGTGCTGGTGAAGGTGAGCTTGCCGACGGCGAGCGGCGCGGAGGCCTTGGTGACCGCGGCGTAGCCGTCGAGGGAGCCGGTGACCCGTACAGAGAGCTGGTTGCCCGAATCCTGCGCGGTCACCTTGTAGCTGGTCGCGGTCGCGCCGTCGATCGCGTCGGCGCCGCGGTACCACTGGTAGGCCAGCTTCACCCCGGATGGCCCCCACGTCCCCGCGGACGCCTTCAGCGTGCTGTCGACCGTCGCGGTTCCGCTGATCTTCGGGGTCGATCCCGAGACGGTGCCGCTGACGGCGCTCGTCGCGTCCGATGTGGTGGTGACCGAGGTGTACCCGTCCTTGCTGCCGGTGACCGCGACGGAGAGCTTGGCGCCGGCGTCATCCACCAGCACCGTGTAGCTGGACTTCGTCGCTCCGGAGATCGCCTTGCCGCCGCGCAGCCACTGGTAGGTGAGCTTGGCCGGGGTCGGCTTCCATGTTCCCGCGCTGGCCGTGAGGGTCTGACCGATCTTCGCGGTGCCGCTGACGGTGGGATCGGGGGTCGCCGTGAAGGACGCGTTGTCGACCATGCTGGTGGCCGCCGACGTGCGTGCGGTCACGGTGTAGCCGGTCTTGAGCCCGCTGACCTCGACCGACAGCTTCGAGCCTGCGTCGTCCGCCTGCACGGCATAGCTGGTGCCGTCCGCCCCGCCGATCGCCGACGAGTCGCGGTACCACTGGTAGGACAGGGCCACGGTGCCGGGGCCCCAGGTGCCGGCGTCGACGGTGAGGGTCTGGCCGACCTTGGCCGTGCCGGAGACCGCGGGCTGGCTGGAGTCCAGGGCCATGAACAGCGCGGCCCAGGTGTTGGCGTCGACGTTCCCGCTCGGGCTGCGTCCGGCGGTGGCCTGGAAGGACTTCAGGGAGGCCAGGGTGGCCGAACCGAACGAGCTGCCGCTGGTTGTGCTGTAGCCGAGCCCGCCGAGCAGTGCGTTGAGGGCGCTGGTCAGCGTGCCGCTGGTGCCAGAACTGAGCTTGGAGAACAGGGCGGTCAGGGTGTACCGGCCGGACTGGCCGTCCACGGTGAGCCCCTTCGCCTTCTGGAACTTCTTCACCGCGGAGACGGTGGCGGAGTCGTACTTGCCCGTGATGCTGGTGCTGTACCCGGCAGCCTTCAGCAGGTTCTGCAGGGCTGAGACCCGGAAGCCGCTGTCACCGGACTCGAGGACGAGACCGATCGGGACGACGTCGTAGTCGGTGAGGTTGTAGCTGGCGATCAGGTCGTCGAGGGTCTTGGCGTAGCCGCTGGCATCCTTCGGCCGGACGACCTTGGCGAGCTCGTCGACGAACTTGGGGATGCTCGACATGACCTTGCGGGCGTCGGCGTAGGCGGAATCGCTGGTGATGGCCGAGGCGTTGCCGTAGAACGAGTTGGTCATCGAGGAGAACTTCGAGTAGGTCGTCGAGCCGATCGTGGTGCAGCCGGACTTGTAGATGCCGGAGGCGGATGCGGTCACGCTGTCACCGTTGGCGAGGGTGAACGAGGGGTAGCGGCGCAGTCCGGCGTAGTAGGAGCGCGACTTCCAGTAGCTGAGGGTGGAGCGGACGACGCCGTAGGCATGCCCGCGGGCCTCGATGATCCGCCAGTCCCCGTTGCTGAGCTTCTTGGTCAGCACCGCGACATGGCCGATGCCGTTGGACCGGGCCGGGTTGTTGCGCAGGAAGACCAGGTCGCCCACCTTCGGGGACCCGGAGACCTTCTTGGTCACGTTGTACTGCGAGGCGGCGAGGTCGGTGATCGGGTTGCCGGAGCGTCCGAAGAGCCACTGGACCAGCTCGGAGCAGTCGAACTTCGGCGGGTTCGGGTCGCTGATCGCGGTCTCGGCGCCGAGCACGTACGGCTTGCCCACCTGGTCGTCGGCGAGCTGGGCGAACTGGCTGGCCGTCATGGTGGCGCTGCAGGGCGTGTTGAAGTAGTTCTTCGCCTTGGACACGACCGAGGAGGTCCCCCAGTCGGACGCCTCGATGGCCTGGGCGATCAGCACCGACGCCGGGACGCCGAACTTGTTCTGCGTCTTCTGCGCGACGCTGACCAGGCTGGAGATGAATTTGGTCTTGGTGCTGGACGAGACCGACGCACTCGCGGCCGGGGATTGAACCAGGGCAGTACCCAGCGCAAGGGCAAGCCCAACCGTCACGGATAGCACTCTCGTCGCAACCTTCACAGGTGCTTTGGTACCGAGGTGCTACGGGGGAAGCAAGGGTTCGCTTGAGGGTTGGTGTTTACCCTTCTGCCAGCAGTAGGCCTCTGACTAGGTGATTTGTTCCTGAGAAGCCTCAAGTGTGCGTTCAGGGTTGGGTTGAGGGTTGGCGCCGGCCCGGTCAGCCCTCCGACGAGCCGTCGGACGCCACCGGGCGGTCAGGCCGCGCGGACCAGCCGGCGCCCGAGCAGGCCGAGCCCGAGCACGCCGACACCGGTCACCACCGACTGCCAGGGCAGTGTGACGGCAAGCAGCAGGCAGCCGAGCATGCCGGCCACGTTGAGCTCCCTGGGCCACAGCCGGGTCGCGCCGACCTGGGTGAACGCGGCGGCGTTGGCGATCGCGTAGTAGACCAGTACGCACAGCGAGGAGAAGCCGATCGCGTTGCGCAGGTCCGTGGCCAGCGCCACGACCGCGATCACGCCGGCCAGTACCAGTTCGGCGTGGTGCGGGGTCGAGAAGCGGGGGTGGACCGTGGCCAGCCAGCCGGGCAGGTCTTGGTTGCGTCCCATCGCCAGGACCGTCCGGGCGATTCCGGCCATCAGGGTCAGCAGGGCGCCGAGGCTGGCGAGTGCCGCGCCCACCTGGACGACGGGCGCGAGAGCGCCGAACCCGGCCGCCACCATCACGTCCCGCAATGGTGCGGTGGACGCGGCGAGCCGTTCGGGACCCAGAGCCGACAAGGTCGCGATGCCGATGCCGGCGTAGACCAGCACCGTGATGGCCAGTGCCAGCAGGATTGCGCGGGGGATCGTCCGGCGCGGATCGACGACCTCCTCGCCGAGGGTCGCGATCCGGGCATATCCGGCGAACGCGAAGAACAGCAGGCCGGCCGACTGGATCGTCCCGTACCAGTTGTCCACGCAGACCAGGCATGCCAGCGACGGCAGCCCCTGGCCCGTGCCGGGCCAGCCCACCAGGATGACCAGCATGAGGCTGGCCAGGGTGAGCGTCACCAGCACCGCAGTGACCCACGCGGTGCGGTGGACGCCGAGGACGTTCACCCCGCCGAGGGCCAGCACTGCGAGGGCGGCGACCAGGCGTTGCACCAGTCCCGGCGTGGGCACCACGTAGGCAGCGAAGGCCAGTGCCATTGCGGCGGCGGAGGCGGTCTTGCCGACGACGAAGCCCCAGCCGGCGGTGAAGCCCCACCATTCGCCGAGCCGCTCGCGGCCGTATATATAGGTGCCGCCGGAGGTCGGGTAGGCGGTGGCGAGCTGCGCGGACGCCATCGCGTTGAGGTAGGCGACCACCGCCGCCAGCACCAGGCCGATCAGCAGCGTGTGCCCTGCCGCGGCGGCGGCGGGTGCGAACACCACGAACACCCCGGCCCCGATCATCGAGCCGAGCCCGATCACCAGAGCGCCGCCCAGGCCGAGGCGGCGCTTCAGGCTGGCGTCCCCGGATGCCATGCCCTGACCCTATCCGGACGACTCCGTCCCCCACGATCGCCCGGGCTTGCGGGGACGGTTCCTTTCCCGTTCACCGGGTGTGTCCCCTTCGGTTCACAGGGACGGTTCCCTTTTCGTTCAGCTTCCTGACAAGGGGTGTAGCTGCGTGAATGGTAATGGGGACGGATCAGGTGAACGGGAAGGGAACCGTCCCCGAGTGCCCGTGAACGGTAATGGGGACGGACCACGTGAACGGGAAGGGAACCGTCCCCGGAGTACCCGCGTCCGGCGCAACGGTCGCAGGGCACGCGCGGGGCGGAACCGGGTCAGCGCTCGATGGTGTCCAGGTCGTCCAGGGCCGGGTGGGCGTTCTCCGGGTAGCTGACCGGACGCGCGGGGACGCCGGCCACCGTTGTGTACGGCGGGACGTCCTCCAGTACTACGGAGCCGGCACCGATCCGGGCGCCCTCGCCGACCCGGATGTTGCCGAGCACCTTGGCGCCGGCACCGATCATCACACCCTTGCCGATCTTCGGGTGCCGGTCGCCGCCGACCTTGCCGGTGCCGCCGAGGGTGACCTCGTGCAGCATCGAGAAGTCGTCCTCGACGACCGCAGTCTCGCCGATCACCACGGACGTGGCGTGGTCGAACATGATCCCCTTCCCGATCCGGGCGCCGGGGTGGATGTCGACGGCGAACACCTCCGAGATCCGGCTCTGCAGGTACAGGGCCAGGGCGGGGCGGTCGTGGGTCCAGTAGTAGTGCGCCACGCGGTAGGCCTGCAGGGCGTGGAAGCCCTTGAAGTACAGCAGCGGCATCGAGTAGCCCCGGCACGCCGGGTCGCGGCTGAGTACTGCCCGCAGGTCCTCGCGGACGGCGACGCTGATCGCCCGGTCGTCGTCGAAGGCGCGCCGGATCAGTTCGCGCAGGCTGAGCGAGGTGATGGTCTCGCTGCCCAGCTTGCTGGCCAGGATGAAACTCAGGGCGTCCTCGAGCCGGGAGTGCGAGAGCACGTTGGTGTGCAGGAAGCTCGCGAGAGCGGGCTCGGCCTGCGCATCGGCTCCGACCTCGGTGCGGATGCGGCTCCACACGTCGTCGCGATGGGTGGTGGTCATATCGGGTGCCTTCGTTCCTTCGAGGATGTTCTGCAAGGCCCGCAGCACGTCCGGCCTGCGGGGGGCGCCGACGATCCGGTGGCGCACCGCTCCCTCACTGTCGAGCAACAACACCGTGGGAGTACGGGAGATTCCCAGTTCCCTGGCCAGGTCGAGGTGCTCCGCGGCGTCGAGTTCGACGTGCGCGACGCCGGGCTCCTGGTCGACCAGCTCGCCGAGGAGGCGGCTGGTGGCCCGGCACGGAGCGCAGACCTCCGAGGAGAACTGGACGAACGTGGCCCGCTCACCCAGGGGACGGCCGAGCCGGGACGGGCCGAGGTCGCCCTCGCGTGCGGGGACGGCCGACGCGATCCGTCCGTCCGTGGCCCGGCGGAAGAGGCCGAAGCCGAGCGCGAGCAGGACGGTCGCGCCGACCACCCACAGCCCGGTCACCGGGAGCCCCCTGCCCGGCGGCCCCGCAGGCGCATACCGAACAGGTACAGCTCGCAGCCGAGGCAGAAGTCGAACACGGCGTTCAGCAGGGCGGCGCCCAGCGCGAAGCCCGCCGCGACATAGAACAGGGCGTCCAGGCCGGCGAGCGCACCCGCGATGGCGAGGAGGGCGAAGCCGAAGCCGACAGCCTGCGCGAAACGTGGCGGACGCTCGTCCTCGAGGTCGGCCGGTTCCTCCAGCCGCGGGCGGATGTAGTGGCGGAAGACCCAGCCATAGGGCTGGTAGCGCAGGCCGAGCAGGGCGCCGGCGCCGAAGGCGAACGCCTGGACGGCAAGCAGCGGCAGCCCGAGCTGCGGGCCGGCGAGCAGCGTGCCCGCCAGCACCACGGAGGTGACGGCGGCGGCGAAGCGGGGGCCGCGCGGGTCGATCCGGGCGGTCACGAGCGGAGGTGTGGTGGTCGTGCTGGGCATGGTTGGTCCTCTGGTGTCGGGCGGTCGGGGTCGCGCAGCGGGCGCACAGGAGAAGGGTGTCGCCGCTGGTGGACGCGGCGTTCAGGCGGCTGCGGTCAGGCCAGGCTGTGACAACAACACATGCACGAAAGGGCGCGCGGGTAGCTCAGCGATACGGCGAGCCTGCGGCTGGTGTGCATGCGAGGAGGCTAACACG
>MTLD01004187.1_pt1 | contig 14136 bp, 13 predicted proteins | sample 1982471 | NCBI WGS metagenome assembly MTLD01 (sample SAMN05712604, study PRJNA340218) | biofilm metagenome | isolation source: sample SPM anode biofilm adapted to -50 mV | place: USA | collected 2012-02-03
GCCGGCAGGACAGGCGGCCGCCAGTCTATCCGTAAACGGCAGCAAAGCCAGCAGCGGATAATTGGGCGACCGGCGGTACTCTTCACCCAATATTGCCGCAAGATCCAGGCCGTTTGCCGTGATAGCGCCGGCCAAATGATCGATGGCGCTCTTTAACCGCACGAAATTAGCGGCGGCCAAGTTCACCGCAAGGACATCGCCGCTGACCTTGTCCGCCCCGTTCACCGCCGCCACTATCGCCGCCAGGGCCTGCGAAACGCTGCGCTGCCGCCTCCGGCCGGCGCCCAGTTCGCCGATCATCGTCCGGTAAGGCAGACACTCCAGCGAGGCATCCCCCAGCGGCGTCAGCAGAAACCTTACCGGGCGGGTGGGCGTAAGCGCCAGTTCATACCAGATTTCGACCATATTCATGAAACAGGCATCCATGACCAGGATAGCACACTGCTTGCCGGTCGTTCGCCGGCACTGCCGTAAAGCCGCCGCCAGGCCCTTCAAGCTCATCAGCACGGGATAGGGTTGGGTATAATCGGTCAGCATGCCGATAAAGCCGGCTCCGTGCCCGGACAATATCACCATGACATAATCTGCCGGGTAAGCCGTCACTCCCCAGATCAAAAAATCGGCCAGCGTGCCGGGGTCGGCCATGTTGACGGAACCTAAATCCGCGATAAGTTCCAGGCCTGACCGGGCGGCGCGATAACGGCGGACGCCCTCCCAGCGCTCGCCGGCCGGTTGTCCGGCCTGTCCGCGGAAAATCCCCACCATCCACTGCGGGGCCCTCGCCAGTTGGATGACGACCGTGACGTTTTCCGGCACGGGTTCGTTACCGATCGCCCGCACGCCCCGGTATATTTCCGGCTCCATATCGTTATTCCCGTTGGCGTAAACCAGCACCGTCCATGTCTTGCCGTTGGAACTGCATTCGTCAGGCACTCTCGCAAACCGTCCTTCTTGCCGCTTCTGTCCTGTATCCTATGGCTATCGCCCGGGAACGGTGCCTGCCCGCCGTATCCGCTCCCAGACCGCATTTGCGCCGCGAAAAGAAATGCGCCGCCAAATTGACCAATAAATTGCCGGCCGAATACTATGTAGTAAGTTCTTCAACAAAAGGGGGCACCAGACTATGGCGCTGTTTATCGATAAACTGTTACATACTCTGGCTGCGCATGGCGGCGACCCTTCTCAGCATAAAAACAAAAAGCCCGTCAAGCACGGCCATCATCACGCGAAAAAAGGCCACCATCATAAAAAAAGCCATCACCACCACTCGTCGCCGCGGCGCCGCCATTGCGCCGAGGTTAATCTTGACCGGGTGCTGGCCGACCGGGAAGTATGCTGTTGCCTGGAGTTCGGCCCGTGCGATATCGGCCTGGCCGTTCCCCCATGCTCCGTCCTGACCGGCACCATCAACGTCACCGTCCTCGAATGTGAACCGGTGTTCTGCGGGCCGCACGAACCGGTCATCTTGAATCTGCTCTTATTCATTGAAGAAGAGTTTACGGTGACGCTGCCGGATGGTACAAAGCTCCCGCTGGAGTTTGGTTTTCACCGCCGGTGTACCCGCTGTATACCGCCGCTCAAGGACGAGTGCCCCGACCCCGGCCGTATCCGCTGTCAGATAGCCAAGCTCGAAAAAATCGCATCGAAGATCAGATTCATTTGCGCCGACGGCGCCTTCGACTGCCACGCCACCGTCGCCGTGCTCCTGGATGTGATTATCGCCGTAAAGCTCGTCATCGAAGAACAGCTATGTGTCGTCTTGTGCCACAAACACAAGCACGAACAAAGCCTTCCTGACAGGGCAAGTAACGAATCGGCGGAGGAACAGGCCGATTTGGCCGGCGATGAAAATAGCCTTTAGGGGTGAGTAAAGGTGACGATAAATCCGGATATTCTCCTGGCGGCGGCAGGGGCAATTTTCCTTGTGGTCGCGCTCGCAGTCGCCCGGTTCGCCTACCGCTTTCGCCCGACCCGCACAGTCGGCCCGGCTCGCCGGCAACTTGCCGGTCAGGAGATCCCTGCCGGCGGCCACCCCGTGAAGCGGCAACCCGTCGCGCCAGTTCCTCAGGCGGCAAGTGCCGGTGAATGGACCGAGGCGGAGGCCGTCATCCTTAATCAGCTGCAGGGGAGGATCACCGTCAGCGTTGTCGCCCAGGCACCCCCCGAAAAAATTTAGCCGGTGAACTTCCGCAATTACTTATCGCAAACAGTTACCTTCTTATGACAATAGTCATAATGTATAGTAGATATTTACCCAGCCAAGCGATAAGGAGGTTTGTACATGGGACACTGCCAGAAGATCAAAACCGAAAGAGTGTTGGCAGACCAGATATTCATCATTTCCGACCAATTTCCCGAGCAGGCCTGCCCCCTGCAATTTGCCGTGGCGTCGGGCGAGGCCGTAATCAACGGAACGCTGCTGGTCACCGTCACCAACTGCCAGCTGATGACGCCGCTGCTGCCCACCGACCCGCTGCAGGTGGAATTGACCTTGATGTTCCAGAAAGAGCTTTGCGTAACCGCCGGCCCGGACGGGGCGACGTTCGCGCCGCCGGGGCTGGTCGCTCCCTTCACCCTGGAGTTCAAGTTCGAAGAAACTTATCCGCTGACGTTCTGTTTGACGGAAAGCGATCTTACCGATCTGGGGATCGACTTCGAGGATATCGAATGCGAACTGTTCAAGATCGTCAACGTGACCGACACCTTGACCTGGACTTGTGGAACGGTCAATCCTGAGACCGGGGAAATTATCACCCCGGCGGAAATTACCCAAACGGTCAACGCCTTTGTGAAGATTAAACTCGTCACCGAGGAACAGGTTATCGTCGCCCTCTGTCCTCCCGAGCACAGCAGGATCGTGCGCATCCCCAGGACACCCTGCACACGGCCCAATGGCGGTTAAGCTCATGGGGCGGATTTATGCAGCAACAGAATTCCCTTTCCGGGATTCTGTTGCTGCCCGTTACTTTAGAGGACGGAGGAGGCGGCAGGATGTTTTGGGGCGGCACTTCCGTTAGCGTATTGGTCTGTTTGGGAATAGCTGCGATCATTATCATCGGCTGTCTTGCCTACGGCTACGGCAGGCGGAAGCAGCCGGGCGGCGCCCCCGCTGCCGGCCCGCAGCCGGTCAGCCCGGCAATTGACTTCCCTATGCCCTGGCACGCCAAAGTATCGCCAGGGGCGTTGCCCCCCAGCGGTCAGTCGGCGCCGGCGGCCAAACAAGCGGCGCCGAAGCCCAAAGGCCGGCCGGCTCCCGTAGTTATAATGGTATCGGGGTCAACTGAACGACCGATGGTAAAAAAGGGCACCGGCACCAACAAAGGCCGTACTAAATGATTACACCCGCACGCCTGTGCGGGTGTAATTTCGCTTTTTGCTTTATAGCCGTCTTTCCCTTATCGGTTTAATCCTCTGCGGAGCATCAAGATCAAGTTGACGTTGTTCGTCTTCGAGCACCGTAAATGCTTTATATCTTGTTATAGCCTTCTTTGTTATTTCTAAGGTTTCATCTTTTCCGTGCTTCCAGACGTAGTTAAAATGACTGCGCAAAAAGGCATAGCTATCGCTGTCCTTTTTGAATTGCATTACGGGCACATATTTTCCGATGCACCCTAAAGGAAAAACCTTGCCTGGAGCCCTACCAAAATGATATTGTTCAACAAACATAGAGTCACTAAATACCATTAGAAAAACAACTGGATCAAACTGATATAATCTTACTTCCACGTTTAGCTTAGTTTGAGGGGTCGATGAATTTTCCAGTTCATCCAACTGCGAATTATTAAGTCGCAACTTTATCAATCGTGTATGTATCAGTGAAGCAATGTTCTGATCCCGGGTACGATTTATATCCTCTATAGTATTGCTACCAGCTTCGATGTCAGCGCGCCTATCGGCTGCCTGGGATTTTGGGTCGAGAATTAATATTCTTATTTTAACGCTTGAATCTTGTAACATGGACTCGACTCTAGGCGTTCTAGCGTCAGTGGGATTAAGGAAACTCGGAAACGCTACTCCCAAAAGATCTACAAATCCAGTACCGTGGGCAGCCTCGTCAATTGCTTTCCTTATATCATCACCATCTCTTTTTCTGCTAGTAAAGATGCTTATAATTCCGGCTTGGTCACAACTTTTTATGATTTTGAAATTATCACTACTATGCTTATTTTGAAAATATAGGGCAAAAGGAAGAGAGATACCTAGAGTAAGAAAGGTCGAACCTAAAGTGAGTAATATTGTCCTGACAATTCCATCGGGGAAAACAAATGCAAATGGTAACAAAAACACGCCAAACAAATCCAGGCCAATAAACAGCTTACCACAGATGAAATCTCCAAGTTGTTTATAGCTTATCTGATTCATCTAAGCACCTTCTTGATATTTATAATCACAAACTATATTCAGCACTCTACTTCTTCCAAAATATGTATTTACCTTCCTCTCTCGGTAAAAAAATTACCGCATCTGCGGATAAATTTTTCTCGGAAAAGGCAGTATTTGACACTGGGGACGCTGTTCTTTATCAACGTTTGCCGTGGCAGCGTATGACGCACCCGAGCCGGTAACACAGCCGGCCTAAGATAACAACGCTAACCAAAAAGAGCCGCTTACGCGGCTCTTTTATCATACCTACTTCTCCGTTTCAAAGGGCCAAGCATCGATGCCGCCCTCCATCATGTTTACCTTGTCGAAATCCTCGCCCTCGAGGATGAGCGCCGCCTCGTAGCCCCGGAGATAACCATGTTCTATGCGCTTTCTACTTGTATTGCTATATATTCGATACCGTACTGTGTTTTCATCAAGTCTTCCGCCACAGATAATACCCGCTGTGAATCAGCGGTTCTGCGGATAACCAAATGACAACAAAACGAGTTTAATCCGGAAGTAATTGTCCAGAGCCTAAAATCGTGGATATCCACGACGCCATCAATCTCGGACAGTTTTCGTTTCACCTCGCCGGTGTCGAGGACGCCGGGCTTGCCTTCCATCAAAATATGGACCGCCTGCCTGGTGACGTTCACCGCACCCTTGGTTATTATCAGGGCTACAACGCCGCTGATTATCGGGTCGGCTATAAACAACGAATAATTCCAAATCAGGAAGCCGGCCATTATGACCCCAACCGAGCTGAACGCGTCACCGAGTACATGCAGGTAGGCACTGCGTGCGTTCAGATTGCTTTTTACGTCGCACTCCTTCATCAACGCCCAGGCGCTTATCAGGTTGGCGACCAGGCCGATAACCGCTATCACCATCATGGCCTGGCTCTGGACAGGCTGCGGGGTAAGAATTCTTTGATACGCCTCGTAGAGAATCGTTGCCGCGATCCCGAGGAGGGTTATACCGTTAAACAACGCCGCAAGCACCTCAAGGCGGTGGTATCCGAATGGCTTGCTGTCGGAGGGCGGCTTAGCAGCCACCCATAACGCAATCAGGCTGAACAGCAATGAACCGACATCGCTCAGCATGTGGCCCGAATCCGACAAAAGCGCCAGACTGTTGGTCATTATGCCGCCGAAAAACTCCAGCAGCATAATCACGGCTGTCACTATTACCGCGATGATCAGCCCCTTGGGGCTATTCTTTCTTCTTTCCAGGTGGTGCATTGTAATATTCCTCCGGTTAAAAGGCTTCGGCGTTGATTTTCTTCAGGATCGCGAGAAACTGGGCGCTTTCTTCTTCCGACAACACCGATATAATCTGCTCGGTAAGCGCGCGGTGATAGGTGTGATGTTCGCGATACGCCTTCTGCCCCTTTTCGGTCAGGCTGATGAGATACATCCGCCTGTCCTCCTTTACCGATTCGCGCTGCGCATATTCTTTTTTCTCCAGCCGATCGACGGTGACCGTCGTCGTTCCCGTGGTCACACCTAATCTTTGCGAAAGGCTCTTCATATTCATGAGACCGTATTCGCCAAGCACCTCGATGGCATGAGCCTCCGCAACCGTCAGATCGCCCGCCTTGATCACCGAGTTCTCCCAGGATGCGAAGCCGTTGAAAAAGGTAAACAACTCGCTGGTGAGTTGGTCGCTCACTGTTATCCCCCTTATGCTTTGAATGTAGTGTTATTTGATTAACTTATATTTTGAATTTCAAACTAATTTTACAGCAACTTGGCCCTGCCGTCAACAGGCCTAAACTATCCGCCTGTTCAAATCCCCGACTACAACGAAAAACGGCTTATTCCGAGTAGGAGCCGGAATAAGCCGTTTATATAGCCGCACAGGTTATAATGCTATCTCCCTTCCCATTCCATACCGTCGCAGAATCCGGAATGTGCCGGCGCCATTACTTCGGCAATCGCGTGGGCGAAGCGAAGCGGGTCCATTACGGCCTGGACATGCGCGTACATAAGGTGTGGCTCGTCTTGCAGCCAATGGTTGTGCAGGGCGGATACCGTTATTCCCTGAGCGTACAGGAACCGGACGGCCTCGGCAGTCTCTTGCTGGAGCAGAATCACGTCTCCCAGGTTAAGTGTCATATCCGTACCGGGGAGTATCTGAAATGAAAATGAAGTCCCCAGCGGAATCTTGGTGGGGATTCCCTCAAGGGTGACCCTAATACCTTTGCGTGAAATCGGGACAGAACAAACCCCGTCCTGGAATTTCGGTGTCCCTCCTAATATCTGGGCAAACGCTGAACACAAGTTGTTCGGCGCGGGCATGATAATCCCCCCTAAACATTCTCATTATATTTTATGTCTACTAACCGAGAATGTTCCCCCGCTTAATGTTCGCCGTCATCTTCCTGGGGGCTAAATACCAGGCTGCCCCGTCCTCTTCCGCGGCAGAGACCAGGTAATAAGCAAAAAAAGAGCCTTGCGGCTCTTTTTTTTTGGCCACCTTTTTAATTATTCCTCTATGGGTGTATCCGGTCCCTGAAGTTGGTACTGATAAAAACTCAGGTCAAGCCATCTGCCGAATTTATAGCCAACTCTCTGAATTGTACCGGAGTGACAAAAACCTAATTTTTCGTGCATAATTCTGCTGCCTTCGTTGCTGGCGTCAATACCGGCAACCATCGTTGCATACCCCTTTGCGTTTGCGATCTTGATTAATTCTTTCAGCAGTTCAGTCCCGATATGTTTTCCCCGATGACTTTTTAGGACGTAGACCGAATGTTCTATCGTGTACTTATAAGCAGGCCAAGCCCTAAAAGGCCCGAACGTTGCAAATCCAACGACCAAATTATTTACCTCGAACACCAGAACGGGAAATCCGTCGCTGACCTTTTTTTCATACCAGGAAAGCCTGTCTTCAATAGTATGCGGCTTATAGTCATAAACCGCCGTTGTATTAAGTATCGCCTCGTTATAAATCTCTAAAATCGAAGTTAAATCGTCGGGCTTTGCATAACGAATCATAGATACACCTCCATACCTGTAGCTTTCTCATTTCGCGAATCGCTACGCCCTCTCCTTTAAGCATTTCTAGCACGTTATCCCGCTCACCAAACCCAGCCCGCCGCACACGACAACGCCAAAACTTACTTCTAAGCAAAAAAAGAGCCGAAGACGGCTCTTTTGCATTGCCCGGAGGCGGGCGGTTCCCGGCGCTGGGTTCGTCCACACGCTCCGGGCGGCGGACTTACTATGTCGGGCACATCGTTGCCCGACATAGCGGCTCGCGCGGTGCTGTTACCGGCTCTCTCGCCAAGTAGCGGCCGCCGTCCTCGCTAACGTTGCCGCCCCCAGCGCCGGGCCCCGCCGGCCATCTAGCTATTATTTTTAAATATATTTTCGGGTCAAAACAGCATATAGTTTGTGTTAAATATAAGAAGTTTAGATTTAAGAATAGTGGCCTATGTCCGATTGAACAGCGGGCTAATTAAAGCAACCACCCAGGGGCGGAGGAAATTGTTTTTTGGGGAAAATGAAGCGAGGAGACAGAAGCTTAAACGGATTAACTGCTAGATAAAAATAAAAGCAGCCACCCCGATAAATTGATGGCTGCGACTTATATCAAAACTTGAATCCAAAAAATCTATTTTGATGTCCGTCTTTCCTATTCAGTTCCGCAATAATTAATTTATTGTCTTTAAAATACTGAATCGCTTGTTCCTCAAATTCATCATTGTTAGCAGTTATTATGTATTGACCAGCACTGGTTTTGCCAAGATAGTCATTGACATATTTAAGTAGTTTAAACTTGACTTCTTTATCCGGCTTACAGTAAGAGCCGTCATGTACTAACGGACCGACAGTATTGTTATTATCAACTCTTGACAAAAACCACGAAAGATCAAACATATTAATCTTCATATATAGTCTTCCGTGAGAGTTTTCGTCAGGAATTTCACATTTAATCTTAATTCTCCCTGTAGTATCATTTAATCCCGTCCTGTTATCATATTCGTGTTCTAAGACTCCTTCCTCGTTATAAGATTCTTTCATCAATGTATCAAAAATCGCGGTAATTTTAGTAGTCTTTTCTTTAACGGATAAAAACTCGTCATGTTTTATTTCGGTCATTTTAATAATGTCTTGCTTAATCTTATTAATCTCATTTGTTATCTCAGATTTTTTGTTATAAAAGTCTATCTTGAACTTAATTTCGGCTAATTCTTGGCTTTTTTGTTTTAATTCTTCAGAAACAATATTCAAATCCGCAAAAATATCTTTACTGTTAATAAGTTGGGTGCTATTTGAAAGCGTTTCTTGTAATTTTATTTTTTGTGCATTTAGCTGTTTTAGTTCTCGCTCTAGGTCCTCAATCTTACCAAGAAAATATTTGCCCCTATTTTCAACCATGAATCCATAAAAAGTCTGGAGTTCTTGAAAATTACGCCCCACTTTATCTGGGAAATAATCAATTAATTGTTTATAGAATGGTTCAATATCGTTTAATGCTTTTATCTCGGAGACTTTTTGTTGCAAGTCATTAATGTTCTTTCTATACTGTAATTTGATGTTTTCCAACTCAAAAATCTGTCTCTGGACTTTACTAAGTTTGGCTTTAACCTCGTTGTATAAAGAAACAGTATCCTCAATTTTATCCGCCATGTTTAGCTTGGATAATACATTGGAAAGGCGATTGATTTCGGACTGTATTTTTTTCTCCTGAAGCTTTAGCTCAGTAATATTGTTAGTAAGAGCATCAATTTGCTTTAGACTATCGTTTTTCTCCTTTTGCAGTTTCTTTATTGCCTGTATTTCTTTTTCTGCATTAAACGGTAATTCGCTTAAATAGGCTAATATTTTATAATTAATTATAGCATTACGACTAGTGAGAACAATATTATTAAAGCCTAATTTTTCATCGCGAATTAAATATTCACGAATAGAGCTAAATGAAGGGGTTTCTTTGTCAATTAATTCTCCCATGAAAATATCTTGAACATATTTTTTGTAGTCTTTGTCTTCAAGCTGAACCCAGTTGTTCAATAAATCAAGGGTAATTTTGTCATATTTTGAATAGAATCCATAATCAGGACTGTTGATCATTCTGCCTAAAATTATAGATTTACCGTTAGCCTGAACTTCAAGTGTTAGGAATAAATCTTTTTCCGCAAGAAGTGGACGATTTTCAAAAGCGGAGGGAAGAGAATTCCCAAGCAAATATCGCAGGCTTTCAACCATCGTCGTTTTGCCTGCTCCGTTTGCCTCCTTGCTTACAGAATCTGCGAATTCTTCGATAGGTTTATCACCCAGAATGATATTAATCCCAGCATGGAATTCGTATTGCTTTTTTAGTGCCTTGTCTATCAAACTAATAATGGATAATTTCTTCAACATAATCATAATTATATCCTCATGACTATATTATTGTTTAATCTAATTCTTCCAAGCGCATATAGAAATGATATCGCCAGATATAGTATTCTTTCCATATTTAAACTAAGAGCAATATTTCGTGTTTTAGCATAATCAGCAAATAATTCATCTAAATGTTTTTTGTCGTTAACTAATTCTAATATTATTTTTGATGCAAATAACACATTTTCGTCTAGCGGTTGATATTTATTAGTTAAGAAATAATCCATCTTATCAACCCTTTCTATTTTTTATCATTAAAAATATCGCATTCGTGAATACACCAGTATATTAATAGTTTCATATATCCTTTTAATTTAGATTTTGAATAACTTATTTGATTTTGATATTGGCCATATAAGGAATTTACCATTTTTTCTATAATTTGGGTTCCCGTAGATGAAGAATCATACACTAGATTATATTCTTCTATTATTACGTTTGGTATAACCATTCTTTTTTCAAAATCTAGGTATGATGCACTTTGCATAATCTCATTAATTACTGGGAAGTAAATGCTGTTTTTATCATACTGAGTTTTTATAGCTTCATTGCACTTCATATTAACAAATTTTTCTGCTATATCTTTTTTTATAAATTTGAGTTCGACTTTCTTTTTTCTGGCTATAAAGGAATGAAAATCTACAATAAACTGTTTCAGCTCATCTTCATCTATTACGGGCGCGGTAGGTTCCGCAGATTGTAACCGTTCCAAATTAAAATTGAGTCGGCCATTAACAAGCCTCCTACCGACATTCGAGTCCTGGAACCACTTGGCATTGTCAGTACTCCATGCATGATAATAAATATCTCCGGTTTTTGATTCTAAATCAAAGCAACCTGTAATAAAACAAGAGCCAGAATACCCATCAACCATTAGCGAACCGCAGTTAAAGATGGGAACAGTTCGCCGATCATCAGATGGAAAAGCATATTTGGGTTTATGTATATGCCCACATAAATAGATATCTACATTACAGTCAACAAAGTCATGTTCTATCCTAGATTGTTCTATTGAATTAAAACAGTCCAGTCCGTGATGTCCAATCGCAATATTTAGCTTAGTATCATCTTCTAATTTTTTTAATGTCCTATATAACTGGAGTTGGCCAACTACGAGTGCTCCTTCTTCATGGTCAACCCCTGCTGCAATACACGTATTCATATAAATTACATTGAAAAGGTCATATTCTTTAATAAAATGGAGTGAGCTATTTGGGTAATCTTCCCCAAAGAATTCGCGATAAAAATTAAAAAAAATCTCTTGTCCGCGAAGAAGGTGACCCATTACTTCCGAATCTATTCGATTGAAGTTCTCAGATGCTTCACCATCTTTAAGTCCGGCAATAATAGTCTGGCGCAATTGACTCCGGACTAAATCATGATTTCCAGGAACCATAAAAATATTCTTTTTTGAAACTTTAAATGCTCCGGCAACGTTTTCCATAAATTGGCTAGTTCCTGCGTAATCTGCACCCTTATAACAAATATCCCCGGTAATAAATATTACGTCATATTTGGTTTCATTCGCTAATTGTTGTGCATAAGCAATTAGCTGGTCTCTCATCTTTTCAGTGTCATAATTTAAAAAATTAAAATGAATATCAGACAAGTGAACCCAATTTAGTTTCATCTGATGAGTCCCAGCCTTTTTTGAAAATATTCATATAAATTTTTTTCCACACCTTAGGGTATTATCCTGCAATAACTCCTGCTATTTTTTGTCGAATATGTGACACTTGGTGGTCCTTATTTGTCAACATTTGCTGCGGCACCATTTGGCGAACCCAGCGCCGGAAACGCAGCCGGCCAAAAATAACAAGGCCAACCAAAAAGAGCCGCTTGCGCGGCTCTTTTATCATACCTACTTTTCCGTTTCAAAGGGCCAGGCGTTTATGCCGCCCTCCATCACGTTTACTTTGTCGAAGTCCTCGCCCTCGAGGATGAGCGCGGCCTCGTAGCCGCGCAGGCTGATTTTGCAGAGGGCGACGATCTCGTCGCCTTTGTTCAGCTCGGCCAGGCGGTTCCGGAGCTGGCCCAGGGGGATGTACCTGACGTTGTCGTACGGCAGGCGGCCCTGTTGTTTGCACTCTTCCGGCGTGCGCACGTCGAGGAAGACCGTCTTGCCGTCCATCCTCTCCTTGGCGGCCAACGACGTAATGCCCTTGAGCTTGCCGGCCAGCTTGTTTTGCACGGCCAGCGCCGCCACCGCCACGTTGTCGATCGGCGAGTTGTAGGGCGGCGCATAGGTCAGGTCAACGTCGAACAGGTCGCTTACCGTGCCGCCGAGGGTTATCGCCGTGGCCACGACGTCGATGCGCTTGGCCACCTCGCCCGTCCCGAACGCCTGGGCGCCGAGGATGCGGCCGGTGGCCGCCTCGGCGATCAGCTTGACGGTGATGAGCTTGGCCTCCGGCATGTAGTGCGGCCGGTCGTGGCCGCCGATCATCGCGGTGACGTACTCGAAGCCGAGGCGCTTGGCGTCGCGCTCGGTCAGGCCGGTTTTGGCGACGTTCATATCGAGCACCTTCACGGCCACCGAGCCGAGGGTGCCGCGGAACGTCGCGCTGCCGCCGCAGATGTTGTCGCCGATCACCCGGCCGTGCTTGTTGGCCGTCGAGCCCATCGGCGCGAACACCTTCTCGCCGGAAATGACGTTGACATTCTCCACGCAGTCGCCGCCGGCGTAGATGTCGGGGTCGCTCGTCCGCATGCCGTCATCGACGGCGATCGCCCCCGTCGGTCCGAGGGTTAGGCCGGCGGCCTTGGCCAGCTCGACGTTCGGCCGCACGCCGATCGCCAGGATGACCAGGTCAGCCGGGATGGTCCGCTTATCGGTCACCACCGCCTGCACCGCCCCGTCGCCGGTGAACTTTTCCACCTTCTCGCCCGTCAGCACGGTCAGGCCCTGCTCGCGGGCGTACTTGGCCACCGAGCCGGCGATCTCCTCGTCGAGGAAGGCGGGGAAGATCTGCTCCTTCATCTCGACGAGCGTCGTATTGACTTCCCACATCTTCAGCGCCTCGGCCATCTCCAGGCCGACCAGCCCGGCGCCGATGATCACCGCGTTTTCGTACTTGCCCCGCTCCAGCCCGGCGCGGATCGCCCTGGCGTCGTCGGGGTGCCACAGCTGGAAGACATTGTCCAGGTCGATCCCCGGCAGCGGCGGCTTCACCGGCAGCGCGCCGGTGGCGACCACCAGCTTGTCGTACGGCAGCCGCTTTTCCTCGCCGCTGGCCAGGTCCTTCACCGTCACCTGCCTGGCCGCGCGATCGATGGCGGTGGCCAGCGTCTCGGTGAGTACGGTGATATCCTTGACGTTCTTGAAGAAGGCGGGATTGCGCGTCGCCCCGGCGGGCGTCGTCATCAGCTGGCCGATATCTGAAACGTCGCCGGCCACGTAATACGGCAGGCCGCACGCCCCGTACGAGATGAGCTTGCCCTTGTCCACCACCGTTATCTCGGCAGCCGGGTCGTTCCTCCTGGCTTTGGCCGCCGCCTTCAGTCCGGCGGCCACTGCGCCGATAACCACGATCTTCACGCCAACACTCCCCCTGAAAAACTTCGTCTTTTGCTTCGATTGTAAGTTGCCGACTCTGCCATAGTCAACAAATTACCCGGAATTGGCCGGTCTCGATTTTTTTATTCCGCCATAGACAAAACCTTATAGATCGGCCAGCAGGCGCACCTCCACGCTGGCGCCGGCGGCGAGCGGCGGGCTGCCGGCCGGGATGACGATCAGGGCGTTGGCGGCCACCGCCGACTTAAGCATCCCGTTGCCCTGCAGCCGCAGCGGTTCGGCCGTAAGAATCCCGTCCTCGTGCCAGCACCTGGCCCACACGAACCGCGTCGCACCCGAGCTTTTCGCGAACGGCACCGTCAGCACCGCTTTGGCCCGCAACCGCCACAGGTCGCTGCGGCCGCCCATCTTCAGCAGCAGCGGGCGGACCAGCTGCTCGAACGCCACGCTGGCCGCCGCCGGGTTGCCCGACAGGCCGATAAACAGCTGGTCGGCCTTGCGCCCTGCCAGCACCGGCATCCCCGGCTTCATCCCCACCCGCTCGAACATGATCTCGATCCCCAGCAGCCGGTAGACGTCGGCCATCAGATCGTAGTCGCCGGCCGACACACCGCCGGTCGTGACCACCAGGTCGCAGGCCGCCGCCTCCTGCAGCTTGGCGGCGATCGCCGCCACCTCGTCGCGGACGATGCCGCACAGCACCGGCTCGGCCCCGGCCTCGCGGACCTGCGCGGCCAGCATGTAGCTGTTGGAGTTGCGGATGGTGCCGGGCACCAGCGGCACCTCCACCGGCGCCACCTCGCTGCCGGTCGCCAGCAGCGCGACCCGCGGCCGCTTGTACACCAGCGGCCGCGCCACCCCCAA
>MTLD01006990.1_pt1 | contig 14128 bp, 13 predicted proteins | sample 1982471 | NCBI WGS metagenome assembly MTLD01 (sample SAMN05712604, study PRJNA340218) | biofilm metagenome | isolation source: sample SPM anode biofilm adapted to -50 mV | place: USA | collected 2012-02-03
GCCGCCCCTTCATGGGGTTTCCGGCTCCAGGGGCCGCGCGAGCAGCCAGAGGATCGCCAGCGCCGCGACCCAGACGGCGAGGCCGGCCCGATCTCGGCCGGACACGCGGGCCAGCCAGTCCGCGCCGAGGCCCGGCACCCCCAGCATGCGTTCCAGGACGAGGGTCGCAGTGAGCCAGAGCGGCAGGCGGGCCGCCAGCCACCGGCCCCAGAGCCGCCGCAGCGCCAGCCAGCGCACCCGCCGCACGGCCTGGGCGCCCCAGGCTTCCGGGAAGGGGCGCTCCCCCGGCAGGGCATGGGACAGCCAGCGCACTTCGCCGGGCAGGGCGGCGGCCAGGAAGGCCAGAATCCAGGCTCCGGAACCGGGCGGCCCCCAGGCGGCGGGCCAAAGGGCCAGGAGGAGGCCGGCCCACAGCAGGTCGGGCGGAGCTTCCAGCAGGGCCAGAGGCCGCCGGACCGCCAAGCCCGGGCCACCCAGCCAGGCCGCCAGAGGGGCCGCGACGGCGAGCGCGAGGACGGCCAGCCCGGCGGGGAGCAGGGCCTGAAGGGGGAAGGGCGGGGGCGCCACCGGCCGCCACAGGGCCCCGGGAAGGCTCCAGGCCAGCGCGAGGGCCAGGCCCCAGACGACGAGGCCCCAGGCTACGGGGCTCCAGGCCGCCCCGACTCTGTCCAGGTTGACCCTCATCGAACCCAGCGCCAGCCGGCCGCTCCGGGCGTGCTGAGGTAGAGGCCCAGGGCCCCGGGTTCCACCGTCAGGCGCCGGTCCACCCAGATCACGCTCTGGAAATCCAACAGGGGCAGGGCTGCGGGATTCTGGGCCCAGATCATCTGCAGGTCCCGCCAGGCGGCATCCCCGGGTTGGTGCGCCCGGGCGGCCAGCTCCGCGAAGCGCGGGTGGCTCCAACCCGTGAAGTTCATGGGACCCCTGGTTCCTTGCCCCATCTTGAATCCATAGTTAGTCCGTCCTCCCTCTACATACGGGCGAAAAAAATCGTAATTTTTGAAAAAAACCAGTGCCACACGGCCTTGTGTGACTAGTGGCTGAACCCTATATTTTACTTTTATGGTAAATCCCAATGCCAGGGGCCTGATGGTCATTACCCTGAAGTGCCGAGTGTTCAGCGACCTGTCTGGGGCCTACACCGAGGTCCCGGCGATCCTGACTCCTGCGGGCTGGCTGATGCCATTGTTGGAATATTGCCTCGCCCATTCGCATGACAGAAGCCTCGCGTGGATGGTAAAGGTCAATCGTTCCGTACGGTTGTTCTTGGCGTATCTGTTGGTCAACCCAGCCGAGACAGACTCCAATCTGCTATTTCAAAATTTCGCCCAGAGGTTGTCTTCCGGCACGTTCAACCGAGAAACGGGCCTTGATCCCAGTTGGCTGTGCTGGCGCCCGATGTCAGCTAAAGAGGCGGCCAGGGTCATTAATAACCTTACGGACTGGTTTGAGTGGCTGGGCGCAAGGCGCCCCGAACTCGCAACGGTCAACCCACGCTATGCGGGTAACAACTATGACCGGATGGTGGAGGAGGCTGCCTACCAGTTCCGGCGGCGAAGGGCCTTCCTCGGTCACAACTGGCAGCCTCATGTCGAGCCCGGGCAGGTTCGGATACTTCGCGCTGGTCGTCCACCCAAGCGGGAGATGGAAGAACCTCCAGCCTTCCCAGAGGATCGATTATTTGACCTTCTGACCAAAGGTTTCGTAGTTGGTGGCCGCCCGAACTACCGGGACATGCTCATCACATTGCTTTTGAACGGCGCAGGGTTTCGATGTTCCGAGCCGTTCCACCTCTTCATAGAGGATGTGATACCAGATCCAGCCAACCACAGGCAGGCCAGGGTCCATATCCACCATCCCTCTGCGGGGGATGCCCCGAAGGACCCCACTTGGCGGGACGGCCGGGGGGGTGAGAAGAAGGGGAGCCGTGAGGCTTACCTCGCAGAGAAGTTCGGGCTCGCGCCGCGCAACCTGATGTTGGATGCCCGTCACGCAGGGTGGAAGGGCAGGATCCATGAGGGCAAAGGCACCGATTACTACCTGCGGGCGTACTGGTTCAGCCCGATTCTCGGGGAAGTGTTCCTGACCCTCTGGTACCGTTACCTGGAGCAGGTCGCCCGCGTAGGTCCACGGGCCCATCCCTACGCGTGGATTAACCTCAGGCATAAGTCAGGCGAGATGTTCAACCTGATGCAGTATTGGCGCTCCCATGAGCGGGCCTGTCGCCGCATCGGCCTTGCCGTGGGTAAGGAGTTGGGGACGACCCCACATGGGCATCGGCACGCCTATGGGCGGCGGTTGGTTAGTGCCGGTGTTACTCCCGAGATGAGACGCCGATTCCTGCACCACTCCGCCCTGGAATCCCAAGAGGTCTACACCACGCCCACCAAGAGAGAAATGCTAGATGCGCTAAACGCTGCCGCTGAAAAACTGCAGAATCGCTTTCGGATGGATATCTAATGAGCAGGAAACGGGCAAAACCTACTCCAGCACCGAGGCCGAAGAACCAGGGCATCAACCGCGCAAGTGATACCAGCCTCTCCTGGATCATCCGCGACTTTCCCCAACTGGAACCCTGGAGGCAACTAGCCCAAGGTTGGCTAGGGACATTACCGAGAATTTCGCAATCGCATCTCTCTGCGCTATCGATTTTCCTGCACCGTTACCTGACTCGGCAAAAACTCCCTATCGAACCGTCCGTGGTTATGAGGAAGGAAACCGTTTTGCCGGATTTCTTCGAGTCGGCCTGCTCCGCTTCGAAGATTGGCTATTATCGAAACAATACCGTTTATGCCTTTCTGCAGTGGGTGCTCGTGGAACACTTCTCCCCGGCGAAGGCTGGGTTGGGATTTAACCAGGGCCATATTTACCGAAATCCACTTGTAAAGCGCCACTGGATCACTACCCAACCCGTTCCAGAACGGAAGCCAGGGATCGGGCGAAATAGCGATTTGAACCTCACCTGGGTTCAGCAAAAGTACCCACAGTTGGAAAACTGGCGCAACCCGGCAGTTCTTTGGCTGCAGCGTGAGTCAAGGGGGATGTCGACTAAGCTCAAAGCCTTGGTCCTGTTTCTTGAAAAGTACCTCTTGGGGCTTGGGCTGTCAGTGGACCCAGCCGTGTTCTTGTCTCGTGAAACCCCCAAGCTCCCAGATTTCTACGACGCGGTCTGCCCAAAGTCACAGGCAGGAATCAAAGCAAATAACGCTATTCACGATTTCTTGGACTTCTTACTGCTCACCCTTACCAGCGGGCGAGATGATCATGGGCGGCCGGTCCCCGCCCAGTCATTTTGGAACCCAGTGCCCATGCGGTCGCAGTCGGGTCTCCTCACGCGAGATGAGAGCGTGCACAGCCCGCTACCGTACGGGTTCATCGACGCGCTGCGGCGAATCCTCGTCGGTGGTCCTGACTTCAAGGACTGGGAATGGGCTCAACATTCACTGGGGAATAGGAAGGGATCCCGCAAACATGCAAGCACTGATTGGTTCCCCATCCCAGAAACTCGCATCGACAAAGAAGACCCCGATTGTGTGTGGCGCCTGAGGAAGCGTAGTGCAGAGAGCGGAGGCGATGTCCTGGAAATGTGGTCACCGGTGCGGTGGGTCGCACTGTTGGTCAAACTCATCCTGCCCCTTCGAACCGGGCAGGTCCGCGTGCTGGACAGTGGCGAAGCAGACACGTATCGCTACCAGGATGGAAGTTGGGTGAAGAACCCGAATCGGCTGGCACAGGGCCGTATCAGCCGTTCTCACCATCAAGGCGTATTCCGTCGAGTCGTGGCGCAGGATGGCACGATTAGCACGCAACTGTACGCCAACACAAACAAGACCGCAGATGCCCTGGAAACAGGTTCGGACAAGGGCTTCACGTTCCCGTGGCCGACCTTGGGGGATGAAACACAAGATCCCTTCTACTGGCTGGAGAAGTTGCGCAATTGGCAGGAAAAGTACAACCCGATATCCCAACTGACACATTGGAGTGAACTGGATGGGCGTCACTGGGATGTAAAAAGTAGGGTCCAGTTGGGGGAGTACCCCCCTACCGCTTTTCTCTTTCGAATGCCGGAAGCGAAGCCAAGCGAACGCCATTTGCCGATCCCATTTACCCTACTCGACACACCTTGGTTCAACCTATTGGAACATCTGGAGGATCGCCTCGCCGCCCAAGGTACAACCCATGCCAATGGTGCCCGGATCTGCTTTCTTCCACCGGAAAGTGATCGAAAGAATTCCAGGACAACCCACTACCCCTTGCACTGCCTGCGCGTGTCTCTCATCACAGCACTAGCGCAAGATGGAGAGGTCCGGCCAGAAATCCTTATGAAGATCGTCGGTCATTCCCGACTCCTGATGACGATCTACTACACCAAATTCGGAGAGTCTTTCATCCGACGGAAGATGGAGGAAGCCCAAAGCCATTTGGAGTCGAAGAAGGAAGCGAGCATTGTCAGTTTTCTGCAGGACACTGAACACAGCGCGCTCCTGAAGCAGGCGATTTGCATTAGTCCCGAAAGCCTTGGGTCGGCGATCCCGGACAATCCCAGTTCTCGGAATCCTGCCGGGTGGGAGTTGATGGCGGACGGCCTCTGTCTGATGGGGGGCAACACCAGTCCAATTGAGGTGAATTCGAAGATCGGTGGGTGCTTCAATGGCGGGCCGGAAATTGCTGGCAGGAAGGGATCTCACAGTGCTGTACCTGGCGGAGCCCGAAACTGCGTACGCTGCCGCTGGTTTGTGACCATGCCGCACTACCTATTCGCCCTCCAGGCTCGGTTCAATACCACCAGCTACCTTGAGTTTGAAAGCCGTAAGGAGGTTCAGGCCCAGGCCCAGAAGGTCCAGAACCTGGAAAACGACCGCCATGATGCTGAGGTTGCCAATCACCTCTTCGATAGGACTAATGAACTTCGGCAGGCCATGCGCGTGCTCGAATCCGCGATGGCGCGTTGGCAGTTACTGCTCCAGGACCTATTTGCCAGTCAGCGATTGGTTGATCGGTGCATTCAGGCATTGGTGGCTCAGGAAGATGGCATGAAATTGGTCTCGGTGGGATGGACCGATGAGGCGAAATGGGTCCTGGAGGAAACCAATTCCGAACTCCTCCAACTTTCCGGTGTATGCCAGGACCTGGAGGTGTACCCGGACCTATCTCCTGTAAGAGAAGCCATCTTCCGTCGGTCACAGCTTCTTGATGCGGCCTTGGAGAACGAGGGCCATCGTCCCCTGTTCCTCCACTTGCCCGAGCAGATCCAACTCCTGGCGGGCAACGCTTTCATCAAGGCGATGGCTGTTCAAGCAAACCCCTCTGACGCCGAGTTGGGTCGACGAACGGTGATTTCACTGATCGACGCCCGAGAACGTCTGCACGAATGTCTCGGTTTCGATCTCATCGAGTTCCTACCGCCGGAGGTGGAATCGGCCCAGCTTACGAACCCCATCAAGTCCAATGGGAGAAAGCCTCATGTCATCCACCACAATCATTCATCCTGAAGAAGTGCTGAAGGCTCTGCTTGCCCAGCCGAGGCGCCGCAACGTAAAGAAGACCCTCCAGGCCCTCCACGATCTCTGCTGTAAGCATTACGAGGCGGGGCTGCGGGACTTCTCCATCGCCTCCATTGGGCGCAAGGCCCAAGAGGCTGGGCTCTTCGTGTCAGGGATCCTCTACAATTCGTCGTCCAAGATCTACAAGGATCTCATCACGGCCTGGGGCGCCTATGCTGGCCCTGTGGTGGCCCTACCCAAGCAGGATTCAGCCAATCACGATTACCTGATGCGGATTGAAGATCCTGCACTTCGGATGATCATGCAGGGCATCATCGCCGAGCGTGACACTCTCAAGGCTCAGATCAACCTCGTCAAGGCCAGCCACCTGGGTACGGTGAATCTGCGACCTCTGGGAACCCAGATCGTATCCCACCCAAAGGAAGGTCTGGTAGAGGTGGTGATACCGACCATCGACCTGACAGAGGGTGAGCGAGAGGCGTTGAGGCATGCCATCTCGCCTGCGTTCCTGGAGGGCGAGGGGTGGGAGGAAGGCGAACGCGGCGAGATCAAGAAGGGGCGACGGATCCTTTTCAAGAATGGATTCACCTCTGCGATCCGAAAGATCCTCGGAGATCTGTCCCAACCGGGGGTGAAGGTGGTGTCGTAAGCGGAGGAGGCAGAATCCTCTGGTCGATCTGCCGGAAATCCCTCGAAGCCCAGCCAACTGAGGGCCAGGGGCCTTCCAACGAAACGGCATGGGGTCAGCGTCGGCATGGCGCTCGTACCCAAAGCAAATATTGAGAAGGAGCCATGTAACGAACAAACATTTCGTCTATTAGTACTACATGTGTCGAATGGTTCCATGAATCAATACCTGCATTGTATGTACTACAATTTGAAAGCATTCAGTTCGCGGTCACTAAGATTTTCATGAAGCAATCTGGTCAATTGGTCTTGACTGAAATGTTTTCGCTGAATCGCGTTCAAGACTGCCGTTCCGATCAAGGTCCTTTGCCTTGCCAACAGCCGTTTGGCCTCTCTAGCCTCCTGTGCTTGTGCTACAGCGATTCGGTTCATAAGTGCTGCCTTCTTGGCTAAGAGGCTTGTTACTCGCTTTGAATTCATATTTCTCTCCTTCGAATAAGATCATTCTATCATTTTTTTTGCATCGAAATTTCACTTAAAAATATGGCGGTACAATATTCGAATGTATCGGCTTCATCTTCCGCCTATAGTGCATACAAAAAAAGGCGAAAGAGCGCACTTATACATTCTCCTACGGAGAACGTGTGCGGAGAGTTTGGTTTGGACTCTGACCTAGCTCACAGCAGCATTGGAGTCACCGATGGCCATCTTTCACCTGAATATGTCCCTCATTCAAAGAAGTAAGGGCCATTCCGCCGTGGCTGCCGCAGCCTATCGATCTGGTTCGCGATTAGTCGATAAGCGATCAGGCCTGATCCATGATTATCGGAAGAAATCGGATGTTCTTTTCAGCACCATCCTGCCAACCCCGAATTCTCCGCCCTGGGTGTCGGATCGTCAAACCCTGTGGAATAAGGCTGGTGAGGCTGGTCGCCGGGCCGATAGCCAAGAAGCCCGGCAGGTCACCTTGGCGCTGCCACACGAGTTAGAGTTCAACGAGCAAGTGGCATTGCTATGCAGCTTTGGCCAGTACCTGAATTCCCTCGGCATGGTGGCGGACATCAACATGCATTCAGGCCGAAGGAGCAATCGAAACGTGCATGGTCACGTGATGGCTCCGATGCGGGAACTGACCCAAGAGGGCTTTGGCCGAACCAATCGAGGGTGGAATGATCGCGGCCTGGTGGGACGCCTACGTCTCGTCTGGGAGAACTTGGTAAATGACGCCTTAGCGGCGGCTGGCTCTGCAGAACGTATCTCACACCGATCCTTGGCTGACCAAGGTCTAACACGGAGGCCCACAAGGCATGTTGGGCCTCGGGTTTCGGCGATGGCACGGCGCGGCAATTCATGGGCATTGAGATTGGCCAAGGCCAAGAGGGGGAGAACCGATGAGCTTACACAGGTCCGAAACCATTACCGTCAACACACCATCACTAAGCTCAAGCATGGCTGGTTTGAATCAGTCCTTGAGGGAGCGCCTGGCTGCCGACCCGGCGTTGCTGATTCCCCCATCCACAGCCCAGGTGGGATCAGAAAGTCCGATCCTGGAGGCGTGGCGGGCCGCAGGTGTTAAGGCCTGGCGGACAATACACTACTCAGCGGAACCGCCAGAGTCGCTTCTCTGGCTGGTTGGTCAGGCTAAGGCAGCTTGGCTCGAATCACCTGGCTGGCTCGGCATCATCGCTTGGCCAGCACCTACCGGCGGCGAGTATCGCCCAGCGCTGATCCTGAGCGACCAGGAGGTCCTCGCGGCAGGGCAGATCCTCCGGTTGACAACACCCTGGTCGGCCGAGATCACCTTGATCTCGCCAATGCCGCCGGTCGCAACCATTCGAGTCCCGAACGTCCGCGAATACTGGATTGGGGCGGCGCTTGAGGGAGCCCTGTTTCAGGTCATGGAGGACCAGGGCCTGGATGTCGACTTCTAGGCGATATTTCGCGTCCCAGAACTGGAGTTCCTCGATGCTTCAACTGGATCAACTACGACAGGAACATCTCGATCAAGTTCAAGCGCTCATTCAGTGGAAAGCGGCCAAAGACTGCGTAGTGGCAGATCTCGTTGCTGACCTCCATCCTGATCGATGGGTCGGACTTCGGCTCCCCGAAGGCATGGTTCGGGAATTCAACACCGACCGGGATTTCTACCTTGAAATGGCGCTGCAGTTTCTATCAGACATGAGATCACTGCTGCTGGACTCCCGAGGGTTGATGGAACCTTACCGTGGCTCATACGCAGCGGAATTGCTCCATCGGGAACGGCTCTATCTGGCTGCTCAAATTTCCAATATGTTTTTCCATCATGCCGACAATCGCTTCTGGTGCTTGCAACTCTATAACGAGAGAACGTTACAAATCGTCCACCAAGCCCCATGGGTTCCATGGGATGAGAACTGTTGGATATTTGGATTGAGAAGATCCGGCGAGGACGAGTATTTCAGCCCGGTTGTGGCCAATCTTGTATTCATGGATGGGGTACGGTTTCTTGAGGACGGTGAGACCGTGCACCTCAAGAGCGGAGACCACAAACTATCGGCTGTTGTAGACAACCGGCGCGGAGCCATGCGGACTCTAACTGCCACCCAATATGAACGGTTCGGGCCAGTGATGCAGTGGGTGGGGTCTCTGTATCGTGGGTATCCAGCCCGCGCCCTCAGAGACTCGTCGCAGTCATAATCAAGTAGGGAAGCCAGGGGATTCAACTCGCTTCGCGAGTGATAGAAGATGGCCGAGGAAGCCTTGGAATTCTTACCCAGAAACGACTTGGGTGCCCACCTCCTGGCACGGATCTCGGAACTTAGACCACCATGTAGATGCCAAGGATCCTTCAGGATCATGTAGGCTGTTCCTGTATGTCCATATCAGTCAGTGCATTCCTAGAGAGATGGAAGGGTTCTGCCGGGAACGAGAGGGCCAACAAGGACTCCTTCCTGCGGGACTTCTGCGAGGCGTTGGGCCTGCCCCTGCCTGAACCCAAGGATCCCAACTCCTCCTACTGTTTCGAGAAGGACCTGAAGATCACCCATCTGGATGGCAGCACCAGCACTGGATCTATCGACCTCTTCAAGGAAGGCTGCTTCGTCCTAGAGGCCAAGCAGGGCAGCACAAAGGGTAAGCCTGGTTCAGCGCCCGTCCGTGGCACCCGTGCCTATGACCAGTACATGGAGAAGGCCTTCGGGCAGGCCGTGAACTATGCCATCCGGTTGCCCCACCGCCCCCCATTCCTGCTCACCTGCGACATTGGGCACTCCTTCCATGTCTGGGAAGGGTTCACAGGGACCTATGGTGGCTATGGGGCTCGAAGATCCATCAGCATGGATGAGATCCAGAACCCCGATATCCAGGCATTCTTCCGGGCCCTCTGGATGGACCCACAGAGCCTCAACCCAGGCCGTAGACGGGCCCTGGTGACCCGAACAGTCGCTAAGGAGTTGGGTCACCTTGCCGCTGGGCTGGAGGGTCGCTTCCCGCCCCAGGCGGTGGCGAACTTTCTCATGCGGTGCGTGTTCACCTTCTTCGCTGAGGATGTGGGGCTGCTTCCTGCCAAGGAATTCGAAGACGCCTTGGACCAATGGCGCAAAGATCCTTCTGACTTCGTTCCAGGCCTGGGGTCCATGTGGGATGCCATGAACCGAGGTGGACGCTGGGGGAAGGCGAAGCTCCTTCGGTTCAATGGTGGACTCTTCGCTGACTGTGAAGCCCTTGATCTGACCAAGCAGGAGATTGAACTCCTATTTCAGGCCGCAAGGTTTGACTGGGGCGAGGTGGATCCCAGCATCTTCGGTACCTTGCTGGAGAGTGCCCTTTCACCGGATGAGCGCCATCGGCTGGGTGCCCATTACACCCCCAGGACCTACATCGAGCGGCTCATCCGTCCAACTATCGAAGAGCCCCTCAGGGCTGATTGGGACCTGGTCCAGGCCGAGGCACTCAGTCTCCTGGGACCTGAGCCAGACGATGCCGCCAAGGCGAAGGCCCGTGCGGTCATCCACGCCTTCCACCAAAAGCTGGCCAACACCACCGTGCTTGATCCGGCATGCGGCAGCGGGAACTTCCTCTATGTGGCCTATGACCTGCTCAAGAGGATCGAGCAGGAGGTTCTGAGCCGCCTGCACGACCTGGGAGAGACCCGCCAAGCCCTTCAACTTGACCAAGTGACCGTAACCCCGGCTCACTTCCTGGGGATTGAGATCAAGCCATGGGCAGCGGCCATCGCAGAGTTGGTCCTCTGGATTGGGCACCTCCAGTGGTGGCGGCGGCTCCATCCGACTGGGGCACCGCATGAGCCAGTGCTGCAACGTTACGAGAACATCCAGAACCGTGACGCAGTGTTGGTGTGGAAGTCCGAAAGGGTTACCACACGAACCAGGTGGGACGGCAGGACCTTCAAGATCCACCCTGTGACAGGTAATCAAGTTCCAGATGAAACAGCACAGGTACCCATAGTTGAACTTGTTGAGCCACGACCAGCATCTTGGCCTGAGGCTGACTTCATCGTTGGCAACCCACCATTCATCGGAAACAAGAGGATGCGGGATGCACTCGGGGATGGATATGTAGAAGCTCTACGAGCAAGCTACCCAGAGGTTCCTGACAGCGTAGACTTCGTACTTTATTGGTGGCACAAGTCAGCCTTGGCTGTGCGATGCAACAGCGCTGAGCGCTTCGGGCTTATTACTACGAACAGCATTACCCAGAGCTTCAATCGCCGTGTGATTGCTCAACATTCCGGAGGAAAGAACCCTCTCAAGATCCTATGGGCCATTCCCGACCACCCCTGGACTGACGAAGGTGCTGCCGTAAGGATCGGAATGACGGTGGGAGGGCTCCAAGGGCAACCCTGGCTAGGTTTCGTCACGCTGGAGGGGAACGCCTCAACTCCCGAAGATCTTGCGGAATCGGTCAAGATCGAGGGATCAAGCGTAGCTGCAATTCATGAGGACCTGAGCGCAGGTGCGAAGACTGTAGGGGCTCCTATCCTACGGGCTAATTCTGGGATGTCCTGTCGAGGTGTGATACCTGTGGGGAAGGGGTTCCTCGTCACTGCTGGGCAATCTTTGAACTGGGGTAACCCTGCGATCATTCGGATATTTAGGAATGGGCGAGACTTAACAGATGCACCTCGAAACACGCTGATCATAGATGCATTTGGACTTTCAGAATCAGAGCTTCGTACCAAGTACCCGGGCCCATACCAACACCTACTGGAAACCGTGAAGCCTGAACGCGACCAAAAGCAACGAGCGGGACACCGCGATCGTTGGTGGGTCTTTGGTGAGCCTCGGTCTACCTTCCGCCCAGCCCTTGCAGGGCTAGTGCGTTACATAGTCACTCCACAGGTTGCAAAACATCGTGTCTTTCAGTTTCTCTCCGGGGATATTCTTCCTGATGACAAACTGATAGCGATTGCATCTGATGATGCAGTGATGCTTGGTGTACTAGAATCCAGGATTCACAAAGCATGGGCTATGGCGAATCGTGGAAACATGGGTGTTGGTAATGACCCTGTTTACAACAAAACAACCTGTTTTGATACCTTCCCGTTCCCTGAGGTCTCTGAGAGGCATAAAGTGGCCATCAGAGATCTAGCTGAACAGCTTGATTCCCATCGTAAGGCCGCCCAGGGTCGGGGTGTAACCATCACTGGCATGTATAACCTCCTGGTCAAACTAAGGGCAGGCAAGGCTTTCGCCCCACAGGAACGAATCCAGCACGAAGCAGTCCAGACTGAGATCCTCCGCCAACTTCATGATGAGTTGGATGTTGCGGTAGCTGAGGCCTACGGATGGCCCGTGGACATAGCTGAAGCTGAAATCATTGAGCGCCTGGTGGCCCTGAACCGTGAGCGTGCGGCAGAGGAAGCCAGGGGTGTGGTTAGGTGGCTCAGGCCCGAGTACCAGGCACCCCAAGAGGCACAGGCCGTTAAGGTCCCAATCCTCGGTTTGGAAATTGAAACCGACGTTGTGGCTTCCGGCTCAGCGCCCCAGCCCTGGCCGAAGGACCTCAAGGATCAACTTGCTGCCCTTCGGACTCTCCTGCTCTCCAGTGAGCGTTTGTGGACCCTTGAAGGTGTGGCAGGATCCTTCAAGAGCCGTGGGCGCTGACGGGAGGGCATTGAGACCCAGCTAGACCTGCTGGCGGATCTGCGAGTCATTGAGCGAATTGACACCCCCCAGGGGCCCAGGTGGCATAGGCCACAGGCCATGGGTGCGTAGAGAGGGAACCCCAATGGAGATTAAGCTGCCTCATGCGCTTACCGCAAAGATGGCACTTCTCGAACAAAGCATTGGACTTTGGAAGGGAAAACCCTTCACTCCACCAAGAGATTTTCGATATTCAGACGCAGTGGAAGTTCAGCAAGTTGCCAAGCAGATGGCAAGTTCAGTTGGTCTGGGTGACCTTGTATTCATCGTCACCTACGCCAAGCAGGGTTCGGGTGTCGCAGGCCATATTGAGTTAAGGCATGCACAACCAGAAGTATTTGTTGAAATAGATAATGCCCTGGAATGCCAAGAGTCGGTACTAGCCGTGTTGGCTCATGAGATTGCCCACAAGTTCCTTCACAGGAAAGGCGTGTCCTTACCCGTGGAGTCCGAGAATGAAGAGCTTACGGACCTTGCAACCATCTTCATGGGATTTGGGCGTCTAAGCCTCAATGGATGTGAGGCAGGAAGACCGATGTCCCGTTTAGAGAATGGGAAATATGTAGATGCCACGGTGAAGTCGAGGGTTGGGTATCTGGGTCTTAAATCCTTTTCGGAAGCCTACTTCCTTCATAGCGTTGCCGCTGGTCTATCTCTGAGCGAGTGGCGTGAGGGTCTTAGTAGCCATGCATTGCAGTCAGTCTTACAGGCTGAACTCGAACATGAATGGCTGTTCTCCATGAACAATACAAAGCTGGTGAACTACCTTCCCTTGGATAGGCCCACCTGGCATAAGGACTTCACCCTATTGGCAAGCCTCGTTAAACGAATCCAGAAGGAAGTAGCCGAAGCACTCGAATCGTTCCATCGAACAGAGGCTGATCTGAAGCGGACGGCGGAGGAATTGGATCGAGACACTCGCAAATCCCTCATCCAATCCGCTGAGTTCGTTTCCCAGGTCACAGAGTGGAATCGGAAGGTGCAGATAAATGCAGAGTCTCAGGTTGCTGCATCTTTCTTTAAATCTATCGAATGGAAGCAATTAAGTAGAGAGGATTTTGCTAAATCTTCCAAATTTCTCCTCTCCTGCCCTCGTTGCGATGCTGGTCTTCGGGTCCCGAATACTGTGGATGAGCAGACTCTCCGGTGTCCCAAATGCACATTGGAATTTGAATTCGCCAGCCCAATCCATCATATTTCCTACGCGAGAGCGAGAGAGAGGGCAATTCAGGTCGAATCATCACCCTCGAAGAAGGGATGGCTACGCCGAATACTGCCATCTGGTTAACTAATTACCATTGATTCAACTCGAACACTGCCTGCATTTGAATGCAGGTGTCAGAGCATCCACCAAACTAGCTGGGCCACACTTGCCCCGAAGAAAAGTGGCAAACAGCATCCAGACATTCTCCCGACCTTCCTCTGCCTTCCGCTCCGGGACAGGGGAACGCCGATCTGGCGGGATAGCTTGGCCTGGGCCTGGGAGATGCCCAGGGCCCTTCGCCAGGAAAAGGAGAGGCCGGGGATGCCGGTGCCTCGTTTACGGGTCATAGGTTCTCCATCACTTTCCATTCCGCTAGCCAGGGACACTTTTGGATCAGGCCAATTTCATGGCAACCACGGTCATGTCATCCGCCCTTCCCGTCTTCCCTGCTTCATTGAGGATTAAGCCTGGGAAGTCGGAAAAGTGCATGGAGGCTGACCTTCCCCAGAGTCTCTCCAGTCTCGGCAAGTTCAGGGGAGTCCAGGCACCATCGGACATCAGGAGAAGAACATCACCCCGGCAAATCCTCTGATGGATTGGGAAAGGGTCTACCTTTCCACTTCCCAACCGATACTTACCTGCATCCTCAG
>MTLD01004094.1_pt1 | contig 14120 bp, 17 predicted proteins | sample 1982471 | NCBI WGS metagenome assembly MTLD01 (sample SAMN05712604, study PRJNA340218) | biofilm metagenome | isolation source: sample SPM anode biofilm adapted to -50 mV | place: USA | collected 2012-02-03
GCATCAAGATATTCAATGTAAAACTCAGCGTTTGGGAAGGCATGTTTTACCGTGCGGGTAAACCCTGCAACCAAGCTATCGGTCCACGACAGACCTTGATGATAGGAGTTTACGATAAGGATATTAGGGCTCCCAACCGAACTCAATGAAATAGCGAGAAGGGCTACGCTCAGGTATAGCCAATGGAAGAACTTTAGGGGACGCTTAGCCATAGTCGTTCATTAAGATCGTGAAATTTACAATAAATGAACGTTCTTTTCAACCAGTTTGGCAATTACTTAAAAACAAAGGCCTACCCGTAACGGGCAGGCCTTTGCATATTGAACTAAAGCTTGTTTACTTAACAATACCGGTAAATCCCATAAACGCCATGGCCAAAATTCCTGCCGTGACCAGAGCAATAGGAATTCCCTTCATCTCCCTTGGCACTTCAGCTAGGTCGAGGGTTTCACGAAGGCCAGCAAACACCACCAACGCCAACCCAAACCCCAAAGCCGTAGAGGTGCTAAAAACAACGCTCTCCACAAGGTTGTAGTTTTTCTGAATGGCCAACAGGGCAATACCCAACACAGCGCAGTTAGTGGTAATTAATGGCAGAAAAATCCCCAACGCTTGGTAAAGGGAAGGTGCCACCTTTTTAAGAATAATCTCCACCATTTGCACCAAGGCCGCAATCACCAAAATAAAGGTGATGGTTTGCATAAAGCCTATGTGAAGTGGGAGGAGAATAAAGTTGTAAACAAAGTAGGTTACCAAGTTAGCCAAGGCCATAACAAAGGTTACAGCACCGGCCATGCCAAGCGATGTTTCTACCTTACTTGAAACACCAAGAAACGGACATATCCCAAGGAACTGGGAGAGTACAACGTTGTTGACAAAGATGGCGGTTATGACAATAATAATATATTCCATGGCTACTTGCTAAAATATTTCCGTTTCATCTTATTAAATAGAACCATCAGGTAGGCTAACGCCAGAAAGGCTCCGGGTGCAAGCACAAAGATTAGCATCCCATCGCCAGTGCTGAACTTGAGGCCAAATATTGCTTTGCTACCAAGCATCTCCCTAACGGCACCCAACACTGTAAGGGAAAGGGTAAAGCCTAAACCAACTCCTACCCCATCCATAAACGAGGCGAAAACCCCATTCTTTGAGGCGTAGGCTTCTGCCCGACCAAGCACAATACAGTTCACCACAATAAGTGGGATGAAAATACCCAGCTGAGCATGCAAACCGGGCAAGTATGCGGCCATGGATAGGTCCACCATGGTTACAAAGGAGGCTATAATTACAATAAAAGAGGGAATACGAACCTTTGCTGGAATCAGATCCTTTACCATGGAAATTACCATGTTCGACATGGCTAGCACAAAGAGAGTGGCAAGCCCCATCCCCATACCGTTGATGGCGGAGGTGGTAGTAGCCAACGTGGGGCACATCCCCAAGAGGAGCACAAAGGTGGGATTCTCCTTAACTACACCCCTAACGATTTCCTTGAAAACATTCATTTCTTACCTCCTTTCACAAAGGCGTTGTAGGCCCTGTCAACAGCATCGCAAAAAGCACGGGAGCTAATGGTTGATGCCGTAATGGCATCTACATCGCCGCCATCCTTTTTCACCATCAGCTTAAAATCCTTAGGATTCTTACCCATGAACTGAAGGCTGAAGTTTGACTTTTTCTTTTCCATCTTATCACCTAACCCCGGAGTTTCGTGCTGCGATATCACAGCAATATCGTTAATCGTTCCATCGGGAAGGAACCCAACAATCAGATTAATGCGTCCACCAAACCCCTTATCGGTATATGTTTCTACAGCAACGCCAACAAGCTTTCCATCCTTCTTGGCGGGATACATTTTAAGGCTATCATTTTCGTATGCAACCTTGTAAACATCGGCACTTGGATTATTGTCGAAAGCGGGAACAACGGCCTTGATGGCGTCATTTACTTTCGCAACCTGAGCGGCCTCTATGGGTCCTTTAGTAAGCTCGTAAACCACACCCAGTGCAGCGGAGGCAACAAATGTTATTGCAAACAGTGTTACCACCATATTCTTGAACGTTGATTCTTTACCTGCCATTTTTCAACACCTCCCCAAAGCGTTTAGGTTTCATATACATGTTGATTAAGGGTACAAAACCATTCATAATTAGAATAGCGAAGGAAACACCTTCGGGATAGGCTCCAAATACGCGAATAAGCACCGTGATAACCCCAATGCCAATACCGTAGAGTATCATTCCGCGGTGGCTCATAGGCGAAGTAACATAGTCGGTAGCCATGTATATAGCACCCAAAATTACACCACCCGTAAGCAGGTGAAATGCTGGACCAGCAAAACGCTCAGGATTGCCTAGGTTTAGCAAGGTGGTAAATACTGCCACACTACCCAAAACGGCAACGGGAATATGCCAAGTAATTACCTTACGGAGCAGGAGATAAACACCACCAATAATAAGCGCCAACGCTGCCACCTCACCAAGACTACCTCCCATGTTCCCCATGAGCATATCGCCATAGGAAGGAATCAAGCCCGAATGAAAAACTTCGGAAACGGGCTTGCCCGCCTTAAGTGCCTCCTTCATGGCCGCAAGGGGAGTTGCCCCGGTAACGGCATCGGTATAGTGCATGTGGGAGCCAATAAAATTGCTTATACCATTAAATTGAACTGGCTTAGGCCAGCTGGTCATCTGAACTGGGAAGGATATCAACAAAAAGACACGCCCTACCAAGGCTGGGTTAAACGGATTGTTACCCAAACCACCAAAGCTCATCTTTCCAATACCAACGGCAACCAAACTCCCAATAACAATTAGAAAAATAGGTATGTTAGTAGGAAGGTTAAACGCCAGCAAAAGTCCAGTAACCAATGCAGAACCATCGGTTATGGTAGGTTTAACCTTAAGAATGTACTTCTGAATTACATACTCAAACAGGAGGCAGGAAGCTACCGAAACCAACGTAACAATTAGCGCGCCCAGGCCGAAATAGAATATGGAGATAATCAGCGCGGGCAGCAGGGCAATTATGACGTCGAACATTAGCTTTCTGACGGACTCCTTCCCAAATGCATGGGGAGACGGAGATACGGTAAATATTTTTTCCATCAGCTGTGTTAGTTATTGGGTTGGTTATTTCTTACGACTTTTAATCATTTTGGCAACAGCACCCTTTCCCAACCGAATGTAGTCGAGTAGTGGTAAGTTGGCCGGGCAGGTGAAGCTGCAGGAGCCGCACTCAATGCAATCGAGGACGCGCTCACCTTCCATTCGTTCGTACAAGCCTCTCTTGCCCAGTTTTATAAGCAGGTAAGGCTCCAATCCCATTGGGCAGGCGCTTACACACTTTGAACAACGAATACAAACCGCAACAGGAGGACGTTTCGACAACTTCTCAGGGACAAGAAGTATCCCGGATGTTCCTTTGGTTACAGGGGCATTTAGGTTATTCAAGGCCTTCCCCATCATGGGACCACCGCTAATCACCTTGCCCGTATCTTCCGGCATACCTCCAATGGCATCGATAAGCGCAGAAACTGGAGTACCCACCCGAACGATGAAGTTGCGTGGATTATTTACAGATTTTCCGGTAATGGTAACCACTCGCTCAAATAGTGGCTTATGCTTTACCACCGCCTCATAAACGGCATAGGCTGTTCCAACATTGTGCACCACGGCACCCACGTCGATGGGTAAACCACCCGATGGTACTTCGCGGCCAATTACCGCCTTGATAAGCTGTTTCTCACCACCTTGTGGATATTTCACCTTAAGTGGAACTATCTCAATCCCTTCGTAGCTCTTAGCCAATGATTTCAGATGAACTATGGCATCCGGCTTATTGTTTTCAATCCCCACATATCCCTTTGAAACACCCAAGGCACTCATCAGTAAGCGAACACCTTCCAGCACCTCATGCCCCCTTTCCAGCATAAGCCGATGGTCGGAAGTAAGGTATGGCTCACACTCAACCCCATTGATGATTAGCACTTCTGCCTTTTTTCCAGGAGGAACAGAGAGCTTAACATGGGAAGGGAAGGTTGCACCTCCAAGTCCCACAATACCGGACATCTGTATGGTGTCGAGAATCTCCTTTGAAGAATAGTTACCAGCCTTTACAAAGGTGGAAGACCGCTCAATCTCTGCGCGCCACTCATCACCTTCAACAGCAATTTTCACTGCTTGGCGGGGATATCCACTGGCATCAACAACACTCTCCACTCCTATCACCGTTCCGGAAACCGATGAGTGGATATTGGCCGATACAAACCCTGCGCTTTTGGCAATAACATCGCCAACCTTTACCTTATCACCTTTGGCTACTACCGGCTCTGAGGGAGCACCAATGTGCTGTGAAATGGGAATGTAAACCTCACTTGGAATGGGCAGTATGGAAATTGCGGCAGAGGCCGACATTTTTTCTTCTGGTGGATGTACACCGCCTTTTGAAAATGTTTTCAACACGGTTTAGGCTATTTTAAGTTTTTACCAATACTAACTACCTGAAACTTCACCCTCTGCAACTTCTACCTTCTTTCGAGGAGGGAAGTTTAGCTCAAGAATGGCATTTGTTGGGCACTCCTCAACACACTTGCGGCAAAGCTTGCACTTCTGAGGGTCGATATAGGCCAAGTTATTCTGCAACGTAATTGCTTCGAACGGGCAAACCTTTACACATTTCCCACAACCAATGCAGGAAACCTGACATGCCTTGCGAGATATGGCCCCTTTATCCATGCTAACGCACGAAACGAAAATCTTCCTATCCTTTGGACTTTTCTTCCGCAGCTCAATAATATTCTTTGGGCACGCCGTTACGCAGGCTCCACAAGCAGTACACTTATCGTCCAGCACCTCCGGAAGTTTGGTAACCGGGTTGATGTGAATGGCGTCAAAAGCACAGGCATCAACGCAATCGCCATAGCCAAGGCATCCATACTGACAACCTGTGTCGCCAGCGTAGAGGGAGGTGGAAATTGCACACGAGGAGGCTCCATCGTAGAAGTTTGTTTGCTTGCGGTGCTCTGGAGACCCTTGGCAGCGAATAACAGCCACCTGTGCCTCCTTGGCCGCAACAGCCTTACCTAAGAACTGGGCCACGTTAGCCATGGTTTCATTTCCGCCCACTGGACAAAAAAGAGAAGAGAGATCCTCTGCCTTTACAAGCGCATCGGCCAGTCCTCGGCAACCAGGATACCCGCAACCGCCACAATTGGCTCCAGGCAGCATACCCTCAACATCATCGATGCGAGGGTCTTCAAACACTTTAAACTTCTGGGCGACAAAGAACAGCACAACGGCCGACACCACACCCAGCAAACTCAAAGTAATTACTGTAAATAGGATGGTAGAACTCATTGTATTTGGGGGTTTCTAATCAATCTTTTCAACTTTAAACACAAACTTACTCTCGATCTTCTTCCGAAAAACGCTCAGCATCAAGTAGTATACGCCAACCGATCCCAGAGACCATAGCCCGGCCATTACCTCATTTCCAAACACTTGAAAGGTGGAAATAAGCACGACCAAGAGGATGAGCAAAGGAAAGATGTAGCCATAGGTCACCGCCCTCATGCCTTGCGACTGAAGTAGCACCACCCGAACTTGGTCATTCAAATTCAAGCCAAGTTCATTATTCTCCACCACAATATCCTTCTCCGCAGCATCACCAATGGCACATACCGACTTTGCCTGACACGAGCCACATCCGGCAACACCCTCAATGGCAATACGAACACTATTATGCGTCACCTCAACTACACGGCCAAGATGCTCGAATGTTTTTCCTGAAGTCCTAACCATTTGAACAATTGGAAATTTTAGCAACAAAAATAAATTTCTTTGGAATAGTTTATTCCTAATAGAGGTGCCGTTAAGAGCCCACAATCTAATTTATCATGAGTATAAATAAGAAGAAAGGGACAACCCTAAGATAATCAGTAAATCACCAACACCGAAAAGTAAGATTATGAGTATCAATTCAATAATTGTTATTTCACTAACAGTCAATAAAAAAACCAACTTTATCAAAGCGTTCCAGCCATTAATCAAACCGGCCCCTCTGTTTTCATAGTATTGACGTTTCTTTGCATGGATATCAACTGTAATCAATGGCAAGAAAAACCGTCCTCCTCCTTTTTATGATCACCTTTCTATGCCAGCTTTCGGCCATTGCCCTGATTCGCAATGCTACAATGGAGCTTATTATTGAGCCAAAAGTTGAACAGAGCAATACCGAACAACAGTTAACCATAAGCGTTTACAATGGTTACCAGCTGGTAGAGAGCAAAACAACCACCAACAGTAAATCGGTAACAATTCTCCTTGACCTGTACTGCAACTACTTAGTCTCGATAGAGCAAAATGGAGTTGTGGTTAAAAAATACAGGGTGAGCACGGAGGTGCCCCAAAAAGAAAACAGAGATTGGAAATTGTTGCTTCCGGTGCAAATTCTCAAAAATGTAAGCACAGAACAACTCGCTGTTGTGGGAACACCCGCTGCAAATATCAGCTACAGCTCCAACGATCGTGAGTTCACCTGCAAAGAACCAATGTATCCAATGGCAGATCAGACCATGGTCGATTCGCTTGGCAGCACTGGCCAGAACATTCACCACATCAACCAGCAGTAGTCCTAATCTTCCTTTTCAACCTTTGAGGTTAGCGGATAGCGTAAATTTTGCATCTTAATTATACGGCCTCTTACCGTGCCAACCTTAACCGGCGATTCCAGGTAAATAGGAATCTTATTGTCATCATCAGTTATCCAAACAGTAAGTTCCTCCTTCCCCGAAAAAACGGTTCCTTTAACAAGTCCAACAGCAAACTTCATACAACGAAAACGGCCTAGGCCCTTCACATCAATCTCCTCCTTGCCAAGGTAACGATACATCACCGTATACAGCATGTCGTCCAGCGCAAGAGAAACAGGAAATCGCTGATTAATTTTAGCCTCAGAATAGTCAATGTTTCTGCTGTAGTAAAGGATGCTAACAATGTCGATGGAGCACGGAAGAACTTGCAATGTATCGGTCTTTTCCGGATGGTTTTTCCGTTTTACATATGCATACAGCTTATTAGTAGACCAATCAAAGGTGTAGATATTTTTTATGGTATAGCCTCCTTCATCTACCTCACGATTAAAATATATTGGTCGAAGAGATGTTGGCTCTACCCAAGATTCATACAAGTCTCTAACCTTAAAAAACTTATCATAAAACGAGTAAGTTTTCCCTTCGGCTCTAAAGTGAATGGCTGGCTTACCATGAAAATCAACATTGTGTGTAGTAAAAACCACCTCACCAACATCGGTCCAAATAAAGAAAAGGGTGTAGCTCATGGCATAGGTAAGCTGCTCTCCCGAAGCAAAGGCACTCTGTGAAAACGTATGGCTTACACACGTGTTCTTAGGAGGCTCCTTTTTAGCGGATTCCTGTGCAAATCCAACCATGGAAATGAGAATAAAACTCAGAGAAAAGACACTGCGAAAGAGTTTCATGGCTAACTTATTTTGCTGAAATCGTATGAATTGGATACCTTAAAACGCTGTAATTCGGTTTTTAATATACTGTTTTTATGCAACTCCAGCAAAGGGTCCTCTTCCAACACCTCGGTGGCAATGTTGCGAGCCCAGCTCAGCAGCTGCCCATCCTTGGCAATGTTGGCAATTTTGAGGTCAAAAGCCATTCCGCTCTGCATGGTTCCATCCATATCACCAGGACCGCGCAGGGCAAGGTCTACCTCTGCAATTTCGAATCCATCGTTGGTGTTCACCATTGTATTAATTCGCTTGCGAGAATCGGATGAAAGTTTGGTCCCAGTCATGAGAATGCAAAAGGACTGATCGGCTCCTCGGCCAACCCGTCCCCTAAGCTGATGCAGCTGCGATAGGCCAAAGCGCTCGGCACTCTCAATTATCATCACTGACGCATTGGGCACATTAACACCAACCTCAATTACCGTTGTTGCAACCATAATTTGCGCCTTCCCTGCGGCAAAAAGATTCATGGAAAAATCCTTCTCCTCCGCCTTCATTTGGCCATGTACTACCACCACCACATACTGCGGAGGCGGAAACTCTCTGGCAATGCTCTCATAACCGTCCTGCAAATCTTTATAGTCGAACTTCTCCGACTCTTTAATTAAGGGGTAAACCACATAAATCTGTCGTCCAAGGCCAATTTGCTCACGCATAAAACCAAACACCTTTAGCCGCTTATTATCGTAGTAGTGCAAGGTCTTTATTGGTTTTCGTCCGGGAGGTAACTCGTCAATCACGGAGACCTCCAAATCACCATAAACTGTCATGGCCAATGTGCGCGGTATAGGCGTGGCAGTCATAACCAAAATATGTGGTGGATTGGTATTCTTCTCCCAAAGTTTTGCCCGCTGGGCAACGCCAAAGCGCTGCTGCTCATCAATGATCACTAGTCCCAAATCATGGAACTGTACGGTATCCTCAAGCAGTGCATGCGTTCCAATCAAAATATCGATGGTACCATTTTCGAGCTCGGCAAACATTTTTTTGCGCTCCGACTTCTTTGTGGACCCCGTCAGGAGGGCAACAGAAACGTTAAGCCCTTGCAAAAAGGTGGAAATTGTTTGGTAGTGCTGCATTGCCAATATTTCAGTTGGCGCCATGAGGCTAGCCTGGTATCCATTATCGTTGGCTAGCAGCATGGACATTAACCCTACCAAAGTTTTGCCACTTCCAACATCTCCCTGAAGCAACCGATTCATTTGCTTACCTGAGCCAAGGTCACGCCTAATTTCACGTAGCACCCTCTTTTGCGCCTCAGTCAGTGGAAACGGTAATTTCTCGCTGTAAAAGGAGTTGAAATGGTCCCCCACTTTTGAAAACACGTGGCCATTCACCTGCTTTTGCCGGTAATTTTTTTGTGTAAGAAGGTTTAGCTGAATAAAAAACAGTTCCTCAAACTTCAGCCGTGCCTGAGCTTTACGCAGTTCCTCCATACTCGAAGGGAAATGAATAGCCAGCAAAGCCTCATTCAAGGGCATCAATTTCAGCTGTTGAAGCAGGTGAAGTGGCAAGCTCTCCGTTACCTTGTCAGCCACCGTTCGGTGAAGATTTTCCTGCAGCTTCAGTATCACCTTTGAGTTAAGGAATGAGGACTTTAGCTTCTCCGTAGTATTGTAGTAGGCCTGCAGTCCACCACCAATGGTACCATCGCTCTTCAGCGCATCCTCTACCTCAGGATGGACAAAGTTCACCTTACCATTAAACATTCCTGGTTTACCAAAAACCACATACGGAACGTTTACCCGCAACCGTTGCTGAATCCACTTTATTCCCTTAAACCAAACTAGCTCAGCAACACCACGACCATCGGTAAATGAGGCCACCAGTCTTTTGCCTCGCCCTTCGCCGATAAAGCTAAATCCCACAATTTTACCCCTAACCTGAACGTAGGATTGATCCTCTGTAATCTCCTCAATTGCATAAAACTTAGACCTATCAATATACTTAAACGGGAAATAGTAGAGTAAATCGCGAAAGGTAGCCAGCTGAAGTTCCTTTTTAAGCAACTCAGCCCTTTTGGGGCCAACCCCAGGCAAAAATTTCAGCTCAGAATCGAGAATCTTATCCACCTAGCAAAAATAGTGGGATTTTTGAACTGTGGAAAAACTTGGCAGCGCATTATTTGAACATAGATTATATGAGCAAAGAAGTTCGTTTCATTGCTTAACTTTGCCCAAAATCAAACGATATGAGTCAAAGGAGGAGTCCTATTAAACTTTTCGTTAAGTACATTGTCTATAAATTTGTTGCACGACACCGCAAAGGGTTTGGCATCCATTCTCCATTCACGTTTGCGCTGTTAAATAAAACGTTTAGGGAGAAGATTCCCTCATCGGTGAAGGAAAAAGCCCGTGATTACAAAAAAGGCTTTTTAAGCAATAAGGAGATATTACCGCGCAGCATTCTTGGTGCAGGCGCGTTGTTACACAACGGTGAGCGCAAAAAGGCACTCGTGAGCCAAATAATGCGGCAAACGGCCATTCCTTCACATTATGGCAACTTACTCTACCTGCTATCGAAACATTTTGGAACCGATGGTATTCTAGAGTTGGGAACAGGGTTGGGGATGTCCACCTTTTACCTTGCGATTGGAGCACCAAGCAACACAGTGGTGTCAGTTGAAGGCCACCAGCCATATGTGCAGCGAGCTGAGCAAGAGCTCAAAAAAGTTGATGTGAATAATGTAAGAATAGTTACCGCCCAGTTTGAGGAGGCGTTAGAAAAGTTAAAAAGTGAAAGAAAACAGTTTGGCCTATTTTATATCGATGGCGATCACACACTTGGCTCTACAATTAACAACTTTGAGCGGTGCATCGATATTTCGACCCAAAATGCTATCTTTATCTTCGATGATATTCACTGGAGTGATGAAATGGAGCAAGCATGGAAAACCATTAAGCAGCACGCCAAATGCCGAATATCCATGGATTTATTCCGAATGGGAATTGTGTTCATTAACGAGAAGTTTCTAAAGCAAGACTATATTGTACGATACTAAATTCAAGGGTTATGTCAACAAGGAATCTTATTTCGATTGAAGGAATCACCAAATACTACAAAGTGGGCACCCAAGTGGTTAAGGCGCTGAATGGGGTAAGCCTAGCCATATCTTCCAACGAGTATGTTGCAATTATGGGGCCATCGGGTTCTGGAAAATCAACCCTAATGAACATTCTAGGTTGTCTCGACACTCCCACTTCGGGAACATATGTGCTCAACAATACCGATGTGAGCAAAATGTCGGATGACGAGCTGGCAGATATTCGGAACAAGGAGATTGGCTTTGTTTTTCAAACATTCAACCTGCTTGCCCGATACTCCTCACTGGAAAATGTTATGCTTCCTCTCATTTACGCAGGTGTTCCAAAAGCCGTAAGGGAGAAGAAAGCGGAAGTTTCACTCACGAGCGTGGGACTAGCCGACCGTATGGACCACAAACCCAATGAGCTATCGGGTGGACAACGGCAAAGGGTTGCTGTTGCACGGGCACTGGTGAACGAGCCATCCATTATCCTTGCCGACGAACCTACGGGAAACCTCGATACCAAAACATCTATCGACATCATGAACCTCTTTGAGGATATCTACAGCCAAGGAAACACAATAATTCTGGTGACACACGAAGAGGAAATTGCACTCCATGCACGAAGAATTATTAGGTTGCGTGATGGACTTATTGAGTCGGATAAGGTAAATACAGAGCCAGTTGGTGTGCGAAAAGTTGAACATTTCCACTAAATTTACGTTTCGGAATAATATTGTTCAACTTTTTTCAGCATGAAAATATACACAAAAACAGGAGATAAGGGCACCACGTCCCTCATTGGGGGAACTCGTGTGCCTAAGTACCATCCCCGCATTGAAGCATACGGCACCGTAGATGAGCTCATCTCCTATATTGGATTAATTCGCGATCAAGCAATAGACGCAAACACCTTTGATGTGCTTGTATCGGTGCAGGACAAGCTAATGGCATGTGCATCCATTCTAGCAGCCGACTGTGAAAATTGCAATGTTAAAATCCCTCAGATTACCGACGACAACATAATTGCCTTAGAAAAGGAGATGGACAAAATGGACCAAGAGCTACCTCCACTTACCTCCTTTGTCCTTCCCGGTGGTCACACTACCGTATCCTACTGCCATATTGCGCGAAACGTATGCCGCAGGGCCGAACGAAACACCATTCACCTAGCCGATAGCATTCCCGTTCAAGAAAATGTAATACGATACCTAAATCGTCTCTCCGATTATCTCTTTGTTTTAGCACGTTTTCTCTCTTTAAGGCTAAATGCAAAAGAAATTTTATGGAAGCCAAACATATAAGAAAAATTTTTTTATATTTTTGCGAGCTTTATAGGAAGTAAAGTACACTCATTACAAAAATAAAACTGAGCGCTATGTATTGGACACTTGAACTAGCATCGAAACTTGAAGATGCCCCCTGGCCGGCAACAAAGGAGGAGCTTATTGACTTTGCTATTCGATCAGGTGCGCCCATGGAGGTTATCGAAAATTTGGAAGAAATCGAGGATGAGGGCGAAATTTACGAAAGTATCGAAGACATCTGGCCAGACTATCCAAGCAAGGATGACTTTTTCTTCAATGAAGATGAATATTAAAAAAAATCCCGCAATGCGGGATTTTTTATCTCTTACGCTGAAGTAGCGTCCATCTCTTTCCAGGCTTTCGGATCAGCTCCAAAAACTCACCCGTAGGGCAAAAAAATCGGCACCAAGGCTTGGGGATAACCAACGAGGCAATCAGAAAAAAGATAGCCAACACCAGCACAACGCCCGAAACGGTTTGGTAGGCAAAGGCGCTAAAGGGTTCCAACTCCGTTAAGTCGACCGAATATCCGAGCAGGAGAATAAGCAAAACTGCAGCAAAAAAAGCTGGGCGAAGCCACCTAAGCCATTTTGCCAGCTGAATAGGAATCTCGAACTTCCGTCGTATTATCTTTCCGGCCAACTCCTGACAGGCCCCAAATGGGCATAGGTAAGTGCAGTAGAACGCCTTCCCTGTAACGAGTGGTAACACTACAGCAAGCACAAAGATGCAGCACAACACCAATCGGGCAGCCCAGGGAATACCATCAACCAGCCAACCATAAAGGAGTGCTGCCGATAGAAATGAGCCACCCCAGAAACCAACCACCACCACAACAGAGGCCAGAAGAACATTACGTCCCTTTCGCAACCTTTTTGTAAAAAAGAAGCTAAGAAGCGCAAATAGAATTACCAGTATCGAGGCAGCTATCTTTAAAAAATTGGCCCAATCGAAAGGTAGGTGCTCAGGTGAAATCTTCCCATTGGATAAATAGTTACCAACTCTAATCCTCACATTTTTGATAATTGCCGAAGTGCTAAAGGTTGCCCCAGCCATTGCATCAACCGGCTTACTATAGGCTTCAGAAACGGGGATACTATTCCAGCTATTAAAGAATCCTCGTTTCTCTATTTTTCGAATAAACCCAGGCGATTCCACATTCTTCAGCAAGGTAATTCCCACCACCGTATCGCCGCAGTTAAGCCCAATTAACAGAGGGGTGCTACCAGCATAGCCAATAATGCTGTCGGCGTACGGGCTTGAACAGAGAATTTTACCCAAAAGGATTTTGCGGTTATTGTAAACAAACACCACCGATGAATCTACCGCGCTAGGCTTGGCATGAAATGCGCTTGGGAAGATATGCTGAATGTCGGCCAATGAAAAGGAGAATTGGCCCCCCAAGTCACACTCTGGCTGAACCGTCCTGTTTACGGAATGCGGTCGCTTCCCATGAAGAATGGCAATTGCCGCAAGAATAGCAACCAGCAGCAGCAAACGTGGAAGTTTATATAGGAATTTTTGTAGCATCTCTTTATTGTTCTTATCTGAATTAACACCCTAAAAGGTCAATCTAACGCCTTGCGAACTTCTGTATCGCCTTCAAAAATTTGATCTACAAATTTATTAGAAGTTTCCCACATCCGCTATGACAAGTAATCCATTAACAAAACTTTCACAATTCAAAAAAAAGGAAGGTTGCCGCCTTCGGCTGCAACCTTCCAAAACCTAAAATCAACACGATAATAATATGAAACGGGGGATTTTAAAGTTTTGTATATTCAGCCTTGCAACATTTACTAATTTCAGTCCTCCATACTTACCAAACAGCAACTTCGTCTCTTCACCTCAAAATCCTGACAAACAGATTTTACAAACAAGTATAATATGACCAACGACAAAAAGATATCCATTGAAAAGACCCACGCCTTTGTGGAGAGTTTTCACCAAAACGACACCTCTGGGCATGATTGGTGGCACGTTGAGCGAGTTACCCGAACGGCAAAAAAACTGGCAGAGAAGGAGCATGCCAACCTTTTTTTGGTTGAAATGGCCGCACTGCTGCACGATATCGACGACTGGAAGTTGGGCACTACGGCAGAAAACAGAACCGAAGCATTCCTTAACCAGCTATCCATCACCAACGAAGAGAAGCACGCCATTATGAGTATTATTGAGGAGGTTAGCTTTAAGGGTGCCGAAGTGGCCACTCCCACCTCCTCCATCGAAAGTATGTGTGTGCAGGACGC
>MTLD01002104.1_pt2 | contig 14109 bp, 12 predicted proteins | sample 1982471 | NCBI WGS metagenome assembly MTLD01 (sample SAMN05712604, study PRJNA340218) | biofilm metagenome | isolation source: sample SPM anode biofilm adapted to -50 mV | place: USA | collected 2012-02-03
CGGCGGCTGCGAGGCGCGCGAGCCAGGTTTCGCCGTCGGCGGCGGCGCCTCCCTGAGCGGCTCCGGCCGCCTTCGCGCCGATGGCCGCCGTCTCGACCAGCACGGGCAGGTGCTGATGCGGATTATACTCGAAGCCCTTGTTGATCTCGCGGTTCAGATGAATCGGCAGGTTCGGGATTACGCCGACCGGGCGTCCCGACGAATAGAGCACTTCGCGCAGTCCGCCTTCGCCTCGCAGGAAGACGCGGCCGGCCAGGGCGAGGGGGCGGTCGAGCCACCCCGAGAGAATGGCGCCGCCGTAGACCTCGACGGGGATTCTGAGCATCGAGCGGGTGGCCTTTTCGGCGCCGCGGCGAATCTTCAGACAGGGGCTGTCGGTATGGGCTCCCGCCATGATGAAGCCTTCGGCTCCGAAAGGCCGCAGGCCGGGCCTGAAGGCCACGACCGCCGACGAGCCGCGCGCGACATAATATGCGGCTCCCGGCTCGAGGTTCCATGCGTCTTTCTCGTCCAGCTCGACCGCCCCATGGGCGGAAAGGCACACCTTGACATTGTCCGCCGCATGATAAGGCGTCGGCGAGGCGTCCAAAAAATCACAGAGGCTTTTCGTCGTGTCAGTCATCGCAATCCTTTCCTTCCAGGGCCTTCGGTTCGGCGATCGTTGGTTCGGCGATCGCCCTGAGCGAGGCGCGAAGCGCGAAGAGGCCCGATCTTACTTCGTTGATATCGGCTTTTATCGATGCGTCCCCAGTGAGGAGTTCGAACTCCATGGACCTGCAGGCGGCCTTCAAGCCGAGGCCCCGGTCGAGGGCGAGATGCTTTAGGCGCGAGAGCACGCAGAGATCGAGGGACGAATAGACCCTGCGCCCGAACACATCCTTGCGCGGCGCGAGGATGGCCACTTCCTTTTCCCAAAACCGGAGCGTGGATGCGGGAAGCCCCAGCATCGCCTCCACCTCGCCCGTGCTGTATCCTTTCATTTCTTTATTCGGGAGTTCCAGTCCTTGCGCGAGGCTTTGAGATCCAGGCGCACGGGGATCATATCGAGGGCGAACTCGTCCCTGATCTTGTTCTTGAGGAAGGACACGTAGGAATCCGGCACGACCTCGGGCTTCGTGACGAAGAATGAGAATTTTTGCGGGTTGATGCTCGTTTGAACGGCGTAGCGCAGCTTGAATTTGGTGTGCACGCCCACCGGCGGCGGAGTCGCCTCGATCCAGGCGCCGACCGCCTTGTTCAGCTTGGAGGTCTCGATCTTGCGGTTCAACTTGGAGTACATCGAAATGACGGTATTCATCAGCTTGTCGAGCCCTGTTCCCTCCTTCGCCGAAACGGCGACGACGGGGGCGTAGGCCATCTGTCCGAAGAACCAGCGGAGCTTGTCCCGCGCGGCTTCGAAGGTGTTCTTGATGTCGGGCATCAGATCCCACTTGTTGAAGACGAAGATGACGCCGCGGCCTTCGTCCACGGCGAAGGCGGCAATTTTCTTGTCCTGGTCGGTGAGGCCCTCGGCGGCGTCGATCATGAGGAGGACGATGTCGGCCCTGGTGACCACGGAGATCGACCGGGTGACCGAATAGTACTCGACGTTGTCCGTGACCTTTTTCTTGCGCCGGATGCCGGCGGTGTCCAGAACGACGATGCCCCTGCCCTTCCAGGTGAAGCGGCCCTCGACGACGTCGCGCGTGGTGCCGGCGATCTCGCTGACGATGCTCTTCTCCTCGCCCAGGAGGAGGTTGAGGAGGCTGGATTTTCCGGTATTGGGCTTGCCCATGATGGCGATGCGGATATCGGCGCGCTCGACGTCGACGGCGCGGACGCCCGAGAAGTCCAGGCGCTCCTGCATGCTGCCGACGAGCTCTTCGATGTTGCGGTTGTGCTCCGCGGAGATGAAGAGTATATCCTTGAAGCCCCAGCGCAGGTGGTTCCATACCATAGCGTCGCGCTCGGAGCTGTCCGCCTTGTTGACGACGAGGATTATGCGGTTCGTCATGGGGCGCAGGAGCTCGGCGAACTCCTCGTCCTCGGGCGTGATCTCCATGGCGTCCACGATGAAGAGGATGAGGTTGGCCTTGGCGATCAGCGAGAGCGTGCGCGCGACGACGAGGTCGTCCAGTCCCTCGCGCTCCAGCTTGAAGCCGCCGGTGTCGGCGATGCGGCAGCGGTGCTCGCCGTCCTCGAAGACGAATTCTTCCTCGATCGGGTCGCGCGTGACGCCGGGAGTCGGATCGGTGATGGCGCGCCGCTTATGGAGCAGTCGGTTGAAGAGCGTGGACTTGCCGACGTTGGGCCGCCCGACGAGGGCGACGAGGGGCATGTTCTCGTAGCGTACGAGCTTTTCCGCCTCGATGGCCTGGCTGTCCTTGATCGGAGTCTGATCGCCGCCGTCGTCACTTTCAATGATTTCTTTGCTCATAGGGTTCCTATAGGGAAAATCTGTTGGCGATGAAGGTCGTCACCTGCGAGGAGCTCGTCATTTCCATGACGCTCTCAGCGATCGACTCTGCCTCTTCGAGCGTGTGCGCGAAGAGGAAACTCTTAACTTTGGGGATCGAGACCGCCGACATTGAGAGCACCCTCATGCCCATGCCGACGAGGAGAAGAGCGGCGTAGGGATCGGCGGCCATCTCGCCGCAGAGGCTCACCTCGATATGCGCGGCCTTCGCCGCGTCGACGGTCATCTTGATGAGCCGAAGGACGGCGGGATTGAAGGGGTCGTGCAGGTAGGCGACCTTTTCGTTGCCGCGGTCGACTGCCATCGTGTACTGGGTGAGGTCGTTGGTTCCGATCGAGAAGAAGTCGGCGCTCTTGGCGAGGATGTCGGAACAGAGGGCCGCGGAGGGAACCTCGATCATGATGCCGGCCTTGATCGGAACCCGCACTTGGTAGCCGCGGCTCCGGCACTCCCACTGCGCCTCCTCGAGGATACCGCGCGCCTTGATGAGCTCCTCCAGCGTGCTGATCATGGGGAACATGATGTTGACATCGCCGAAGGCGCTCGCCCTGAGGATGGCTCTGAGCTGGGTGCGGAAGATTTCCGTCTTGCTCAGGCAGAAGCGGATGGCGCGCCAGCCGAGGAGCGGATTCTTCTCGTCCTGGGCGCCGAGCTCCGGAAGGACTTTGTCGCCGCCGATGTCGAGGGTGCGGATGGTGACCGGCTTGCCGGCCATGGACTCCACGACCTTCCGGTAGGCGTTGAACTGGGCTTCCTCGCCGGGAATGTGGCCGCCGAGAAAGAGGAATTCGGAGCGGAAGAGGCCGATGCCGTCGGCGGCCTGCTCGACGACGGCGTCGACTTCCTCGGGCACTTCGATGTTCGCTTTGAGGAAGATGCGCGTGCCTTCCTTGGTCGCGGCGGGGATATCCCTCATGCCCGCGTACTCTTTCTCCTTCAGGAGCTGGAGGCTCTCGGCGGCGCGCTCTTTCTTGAGCGCCGTTTCGTCGGGATCGACGATGAGGGCGCCGCGGTCGCCATCGATGACGAGGGGCGCGCCCGCCTTTATGTCGCCGATGAAGGCTCCGATGCCCAGCACCGCGGGAATCTTGAAAGCGCGGGCGAGGATGGCGGCGTGGCTGGTCCGTCCACCCGCCTCCATCGCGAGTCCTTTTATCCTGTCGCGCGCCATGCCGACCATGTCGGAGGGCAGGATATCCTTGGCTACGACGATGACATCCTTGTCCAGATCGGCGAGGCTAAGCCGTTCCCTGCCCAGCAGGTGGCCGAGGATGCGCCTGACGACGTCGTGCACGTCGGACACGCGTTCCTGAATATAGGGATCCTGCGACGAGGAGAGCTGGTCGATCATCTTCTGCTCGATGGCGAAAACGACGCTCTCCACGTTGAGAAGGGAGGCGCCGAGGCTATCCCGCACGTTCTGCGCGACCTCCGGATCGTCGATCATCATGAGGTGTGCTTCGAAAATCGCAGCCTGGTCGGCCCCAGCCTCCGCGAGGGCGCGGTCGCGCAGGGCGGCGACTTCCTCCTTGGCCGTGGCTACCGCCGCGGTAAAGCGGGCGTATTCCGCCTCGACATCCTGGCTCGCTATTGAATAGGAGGGAATCGAGGCGTTGTAATCGTCGACGAAGAGGTAAGCCGGCGCGAAAGCCGTGCCGGGAGAAGCGGCGATGCCGCGCAACTCTCTCATAGGTAATGACAATAGCAGAAATTCACCATATCGTCAAATAAGCGGCGGAGGCATGGATCCGCCGCCGGACCTTACTGGAGGACGTTGGCCGGATTGATGAGCTTGCCGTTCTTGTAGACTGAAAGATGGAGATGGGGGCCGGTGCTGTATCCAGTGTTGCCCGAAAGGCCAAGCTTGCCGCCGACGGACACATACTCACCTTCCTGCACGGCGATCGCCGACATGTGGGCGTAGAGCGTCTTGTAGCCGCCCGAATGCCGGACGATGACGTACTTCCCCATGATCGGCGAATAGCCGGTCTCGTCCACCTTGCCCTCCATGGCGGCGCCGACGCGCGTGCCGAGCGGCACGCCGATATCGATGCCATTGTGGAAGGTGTTGCGGCCGGAGAAGGGATCGCGGCGCCACGAGAACCACGAGGTGATGACGCCCCGAACCGGCCACTTGAAGAGGTCGCCGGAGATTTCCCGCAAGGTGGCGCTGGGGAGCCTGGCGTCGGGCAGGAAGAGCATCTTGCCGGCGTCGAGGTCGGTCTTCATGAGATTATTCACGCTGACGAGGCGGTCGGAGGATATCTCGTAGGAGGCGGCGATGGAGGCGACCGTGTCGCCGGCTTTGGCGGTGTAGAGGATGCCGGCCTGGCTCGGCACCTTGAGGAGCTGCGAAGGACGCAGGGAGCGCGCCGACTGGATGCCGTTGGCGCTGAGGATCGTATCGACCGAGACGTTGAAGGAGTCGGCGATGTCCGAAACGGTATCGCCCTTCTGGACTTCGTAGACGCTGTAGTAAAGGCCGGGATCTTCCTCCTCGGCCTCCGGGAGGTTCTCGCCGAGGCCGCTGCCTACCTGAGCGACGCTGCCCATGGCGAAACTGGGGCCGGGCATGGGCCGGAAGCTGGATCCCAGGAGCGTGATGAGGCAGACAAGAATAAAGAGCGTCCGCTTGAGCGTGGTTCCGTTGACGATGAACATAAGGATGTCGTTTCTTGTCTTCCTGAACCTATGTCTCAACATTCGCTCCGAAATTCATAAGATTTGGCCATTATACCCATACCTTCGCCAAGGCGCAACCGTCTTCATGATTCCGCGGCCGGTCGCGGAATCGCCGCTCGGCTTGCGCCTCCCTGAGTAAAAGAGGTATTGTTTGCGAATGTTACGGTCAAAAAAAGTACTTTTAACGCTTACCCTGCTCATGGCGGCGCTCTCCGGACTCGCGGCCTACGACGGCAGGCCGGGCGCCATCACCATCGATGCCGAATCCGGCGTAAAGCCGGAGGTGGCGACCACGACAATCTCCGTCACGCCTGGAAACGCGAGGCTGACCATTGACGGCGCCATCCCCGCCTACTCGGGATGGACAGGCATTCTCTTGCCGGGCCCGCACTTTATCGCCGCATCGGCGCCCGACCATTACCCCGCCCAGTTTCCGTTCTTCGTGCTGGAAAACACCAAATATTCGATAAAAGTCAAGCTGGATCCTCACGAAGGCTACCTCTCCATCGACGTGAGCCCCGAGGACGCCGAAGTCTACGTGGACGGCTCGCGAGTCTATGGAAGGTTCACCGAGCTGCCGGTCGGCAGGCATTCGGTCAAGGTCAGGAAATTCGGCTTCGACGAGGCGGTCGTGCCCGTGAACATTCAGTGGTTCAGGACCTCGCCGCTGCGCGTCGCGCTGAGTCCTTCCGTCTTCGAGATTCGATCGCTCAAGGCGAGTCCGGGGCGGTTCAACCCGTCGAACAAGGGCCTTTACGGCCGCGCGGCCATCGCCTTCACCGTGACGGCGCCGGGGACGGGCAGGCTGGAGATTCTCGACGCCAGGGGCAAGATCGTGCACGAGGAAGCCCTGCCCGCTTTCAAGACCTGGTCGCAGCGCTCGACCTGGGCCGGCGCCGACGACAGGGGCGAACGCGTCGCGGACGGCGCCTACACGGTTCGGCTCACCATCACCCCCCTGCCGGTCGAGGAGGGTTTCGCGCCCTTCGGAACGAAGCAGGAGGAGCTAAAGCCGATCGTGGCCGAGACGGCGCTGAAGGTCGATTCAATGCTCAGCATCAGTCCCTCGGGCTTCCTGTCGGCGAGGCCGGGCCTGACCTATTTCGCGGACCCCGGCGTCCCGAGCCTCCTGCCTGGCGGCGCCGAAGCGGGCGTGCGGCTTCCCGACGGCGGCTTCGAGCTCGCCCTGGGCTTTTCCGCCGGCGAATCGACGCGTATCGCCCTCCAGGCGGCGCTCTATCAGGGCGAGGACGGGGGAGCCGCCTTCGGCTTCTCAAGCAGGATCGGCGCTTTCGGCGCCGTCGACGCGGGAATTTTCGGAAGGGCGGCCTGGAGAAGCGCTGGCGGCGCTTCCTACCCGGGCGCCGCCTCCGAGTTCGAGCTGAGCCTGCCGCTGGCCCTGGGCCGGGGGAGCTTCAGGCTCGGCCTGGCGCCCGGCCTGGTCTACGACTTTGAAACCCAGGCGCTCGCGGCAAGGGCGAGCGCGGGCATCGGCTATCGGAGCGCCGGGCTCTACGCCGGCATTTCCGCGCAGTGCGACCTGGGCGCCGACGCGCCCGCTAGCGCGGCCAATCCCGTGTACGCGGCGGCGGAGGCGCGGGCGCTCTTCGACGGCTCGCCCTTCATCGTGAGCTTCCGGTTGACGGCTTCATTCACGCCCGCCCTGAGCTACGGGGCGGCGGGCATCGGCTTCGGCGTGGCGTGGTAAGCCCCGCGGGCCGCGCCCAACGAGGAGAGGAACCTGATGGCAGACGATAAATCCGGCGTGCCCGGCATGAAAAACCGCGTGGCGCTCTGCGCCTGCGCGAAGTACGATCCGAACTTGCTCGACCTGGCGATCGCCGAGGCGGCGGCCTTCGCCGGCTTTCCCGACATCGCCGGCAAGCGCATTCTTGTCAAGCCGAACCTGCTGAAGGCCGCCGCGCCGGAGAAGGCGGTGACGACGAACCCCGCGTTCCTCGCCGCGGCGCTGCGATTTCTGCGCGCCAAAGGCGCGGCGAGCATCGTGGTCGGCGACTCGCCGGCCTTCCAGGGAGGACTCGGGGCGGCCAAGGCCTCGGGACTGTACCAGGCGACGCTCGACGGCGGGGCTTCCTGGGTCGACTTCGCGCCGGGGCCTCAGCGGCCGGCGCCGGGCGCCAAGCTCGTGAAGAGCTTCGCCCTCGCCTCCGCCCTGGACGACTGCGACATGGTCGTCAACCTTCCCAAACTGAAGACCCACCGCCTCATGAAATACACGGGCGCGATCAAGAACCTCTTCGGGCTGATACCGAACCTCGGCAAGAGCGGCATGCACTTGCGGTTCCGCGACACCCTCTCCTTCGGCACCATGCTCGTGGACCTGGCGAGCTCGATCGCGCCCTGCTTCACCTTTATGGACGGCGTCGTCGCCATGGAAGGCGAAGGCCCGGGCGACGGCGACCCCTTCGAGTTGGGCGCCGTCCTGGCCTCCCCGAGCGCCGCGGCCTTGGACTGGATCGCGGCGAGCTGCGTGGGCTACGATCCGCGCAGGCTGCCTTACCTCGTGGACGCGGTCGCGCGCGAGGGCTTCGATCCCGGAACGCCGGCCCTCGAGGTCGGTCCGCGGAGCGTCGCGGAGATGGCGGCGGAAGGCTTCGCCCTCCTGCCCTATGGCGGTTCGACCTCGGCGGCCCTCTCGGTCATACCGGCCTTCGCCCGCCCCCTCATGACCAAGCTGCTCACCGACAGGCCGATCTTCCACCCCGGCCGCTGCACGGGCTGCTCGGCCTGCGTCAAGGTGTGCCCCGCCTCGGCCCTCGCCCTGGGAAAGAACGCGCGCGGCCAGCACCAGATCCGCATCGACGACAAGGCCTGCATCACCTGTTTCTGCTGCCACGAGGTATGTCCCTCGCACGCGATTTCGGTCGGAAAGGTGCTCGCGCGCGGGCCGGAGGAGAGGAAAAAGCCATGAGCCACGCCGATCTGTATCGCTTCCTCGATTTTGGAGGAAGCGGGGATTACCGGAAACTCGACCTGCCCGCGCCCGCCGTCAAAGACGGCGCGCTCGAAATCGAGCAGGACGCCCTGGCCGAACTCTCGCGCATCGCGTTTTCGGAGATAGCGTTCAAGTACCCCAAGGGGCACCTCGAGCTGCTCGCCGCCATTCTGCGGGACGAAGCGGCGGGCGACGGCGAGAAATTCGTGGCCGAAACCTTGCTGCGCAACGCCGCCATCGCGGCGGAGGGCATCCTGCCGATGTGCCAGGATACCGGCACGGCGCTGATCTACGGCTGGAAAGGCGAGCGGGCGGGCATCGCGGGCGGCGCCGACGCCGCGGAAGCGCTGAGCCGGGGCGCCGCGAGCGCCTACGCCGAGCGCAGGCTCCGCAAATCGCAGCTCGGCCCTCTTTCCGCCACGAGCGAGAGGAACACGAGGGACAACCTGCCCGCCGCCATCGATCTGCGCGCGGTGCCGGGAGACAGCTTCCGTTTCCTCTTCGCGGCCAAGGGCGGCGGTTCATCGAGCAAGACGAGCCTCAGCATGGAAAGCCCCGCCATCCTGCGCGGCGAGGGCCTTGAAAAGGTCCTCGCCGCGCGGATCGGAGCGCTGGGCGCCTCGGCATGCCCGCCCTACTCCATCGCCGTGGCCCTGGGCGGCGCCACGCCCTCCCAAGCCCTCTATGCCATGGAGCTGGCCGCCTGGGGCATGCTGGACCGCCTGCCGGCGGAGGCGGCCGCCGACGGCACCCCGCTGCGCAGCGCCGAGTGGGAAGCGATCGTCGAAAGGCTCGCCGCGGACACGGGCGTGGGCGCGCAGTGGGGAGGCAGTCACCTGGCCCTCGAGGCGCGCTTCGTCAGGCTCGCCAGGCATGCCGCCAACCTGCCCCTCGCGGTCGGCGTTTCCTGCTCGGCGCACCGGAAAGCCCGCGCCTATGCGGACGCGAGCGGCTGGTATCTGGAAAAGCTGGAGGACGACCCGGCGCGGCTCCTTCCGGCTTCGCGCGCGGTCCTGTCCGGGGCGGCCAGAATAGACCTGGACGCCCCGCGCGAAATCTGGCTCCAAGCCCTGCGCCGGCTGCCCGCTGGAAGCGCGGCCCTGCTGTCGGGAACCGTGACGATCGCCAGGGACCTCGCCCACGCGAGGATCGCGGCGTCGATGGAGGGCGGCGCGCCGCCTCCCTCGTATTTCGTCGACCATCCCGTTTTCTACGCGGGGCCGACGGATCCGGCGCCCGGCGCCGTTACGGGCTCGTTCGGGCCGACCACCGCCGCGCGGATGGATTCCTACCTCGCGCCATTCACGGCGGCGGGCGCCTCGCTGGTGACGATAGCCAAGGGACCTCGCGGAAAGGCCGCCGCCGATGCGGTCGCGGCGGCGCGCGGCGTCTACCTGGCGGGGATCGGCGGCGCCGCCGCCATCGCCGCGCGCGAACACGTCGTCGAGAGCAAGATCGTGGACCACGAGGATCTCGGCATGGAGGCCGTGCGCCTGGTCAAGCTTCGCGACTATCCCGCCATCGTCGTCATTGACGCTTCCGGGTCGAGTTTCTATCATTGACCGCGATATGATCCTTCAGAAAATGCCCGGCGAGCGCGGCGGGAGCCTACGATCGGGCTTCGCCGCGAGCTTAAGCGCCAGGATGGGCGTCGTGTACTGCGCCTATTTCATGATCTACTCGGTGACCTCGCCCTACCTCCAGCTCATACTTCGCAGGCTCGGCTACGGCCCGGCGGCGATCGGACTCCTCCTGGGCTTCTACGAACTCGTCGGCATCGCCGGGCCAATCGTCCTTGCGCGCGCGGCCGACGCAGCCGGAAAGTTCAAGCCCTTCCTCTACGGCACCCACCTCGCCATGCTCGCGGCGGCGGCCATCCTCGCGACGATCCGATCGCCCATCGCCATCATCGTAAGCCTCAGCTTCCTCGCCCTCGGCCTCAAGACGCCCGGTCCGGTGCTGGACAGCTCGGCCCTCATCGCCATCGAAGCCGAGCGCGCCGCGGGACGAAAAGTGATCGATTACGGCGCCCTGCGCGCCATCGGCTCGGCCGGCTACGTCCTCATCGTCCTGATACTTCAGGCCATTCCCGGCTACGACGGGAATCCCCCCTTCGTCATGGCCATGGCGATGGCGGCCTTCATGCTGCTTTCGATGGCGAGCATCACGATATTCCCCGAGATGGGTTCGGGACGGGCGCGGCCGGGCAAGAAGCCCATAAACCTCTCCTGGGTGGACGCGCCCTTCGTCATTGGCCTGGTCACCATAGCCCTCGGAAGGCTCGCGATGGCGCCCACCGGCTCCTTTTTCTCGCTCTACCTGGTCGAGGAGCTCGACTGGTACGCGGTCGGCGGCATGTACGCCCTGGCGGCGATCGCCGAGATTCCGATGATGCTGGTGGCGTGGCGGTTCATGCGCAAGCGCAGCCCCATGGCGGCGATCGCGATCTCGTCGGCGGCCATCGTGGTGCGGCTCCTCATCTACGCCCTGGTGCCGACCAAGGGGGGCGTCGTAACCGCCCAGCTCCTGCACTCGCTCTGCTACGGGCTTTTCCAGCCCGCCTCGGTGGCCTTCGTCAACCTGAAGACGCCGCCGGCGGAGCGCACGACGGGCATGGCGCTGCTTCTGGGCATCGGCATCGGCTTGCCCGCGTTCATCGGCAGCGCGATCGGCGGATTTATCGTGGAAGCGGTCGGGTATCGCTGGCTCTTCGCCAGTTTCTGCGTTTTCGCGGCGGCCAGCCTCGCGCTCTACGCCGCCAACCGCAAGGCGCTCGACGCGGTGCGCTGAGCCGGATGCCGGCCCGCCAGCGCCGGGGAGCGGCGCTCCCCGGCGCTAGAGGCCCTGAGGAACGCCTAGAACGCCTGGACGCCCAGCCTGCGCGCGCAGCGGTCGGCGAGGAAGAGCGCCGTCGCCATGAGCGCGTGGCTCAGCTCACCCTCGCCCATCTGATCGCGCACCGCGGCCGCCGGCATGAGGAGGGCGTCCACGACCTCGTCATCGTCGAGGTTTTGCTCGACCGAGGGCTTCGGATCGATGGCCAGGAACACGTGAAAGCGGTTGGACTGGATGGCCGGATTGGGATAGACCGTCCCCGCATGGTGCAGGGAACCGGGAACCCAGCCGGTCTCCTCGGCCAGCTCGCGCAGGGCTGCGGCGTCGGGCGCTTCTCCCGTCTCGATCACGCCGCCCGGGAATTCAAGGCTGGGGCGGCCCGAGCCGTGGCGGTACTGGCGCACCATCAAAAATTGAGAGTCCGGCCCTTTGGCGACAAGGGGGACGACGACCGCCCAGTCCCGCGCCTCCAACACCGAGAATCGGCCTTCCCTGCCCTCGGGGCCGCGGCTCCGCTGCTCGTAGACCGTGAAAACGCTGGTCCTTAAACGTTCTTCCTTCGAGACCGTCGTCCACGCGATCGAACCGGAACCGTCGCCTGCCACCATCGGGGGCCTCCTTGAAAGCCACATGCTACCGAATTGAAGGCCGAGGGTTCAAGGCCGCGGCCATGCGCTCGCGGCGGCGTTTCCTGCCGCGCGCCCGGCGAGACCGGCGGCGAGGGCCGCCGCCGCGCTTCCAGCCGTTGCACCTCGGGCGCGGTTGCGTTAGGATACCCGCATGAATACAATGCCTTCCGTTCCCGGCGCCATCCTCGGCCTGGAGGATTTCCTGGGCGCCGTCGACGGCGCCATAACCGTCTGCGACGCCGATTTTACGCTTCTCTACATGAACGAAAAGTCGAAGGCGACTTTCGGCGGCCCCGGGGGCGCGCCCGCGGTCGGCAGCAGCCTCGCCGGATGCCACAAGCCCGCTTCGCTGGAAAAGATGAAGGCGATCCTCGCCGAAGGCAAGCCCAACGTCTACACGATCTCGAAGGGCGGCGTCCGCAAGCTGATCTGGCAGGCGCCCTGGACCAGGGACGGCGCGATCGCCGGCCTCGTCGAGATTTCACTGCCCTTGCCGGCTTCGATGCCCCATTATGACCGAGGATGACGCCATGGCGCGGGCAGACTTTCCCTTCCTTTCGATCGTCATCCCGGCGTACAACGAAAAGGACAACATCGCTCCGCTCGCCGCCGCGATCGGCGAGGTCCTGCCGCCCGGCATGACCCGCGAGCTCATCTTCGTCAACGACGGCAGCACGGACGGCAGCCTTGAAACGCTCCGGGCCCTGGCAGCGAGCGATCCGAGCGTCCGCTACCTAAGCTTCAGCCGCAATTTCGGCCACCAGGCGGCGCTCCGCGCTGGGATCGAAGCGGCCCGCGGCGAATGCACCGTCATGATGGACGGGGATTTCCAGCATCCGCCCGCCCTCATTCCCGAGCTGATCGCCGCCTACCGGCGCGGCTACGACATCGTCCAGACCAGGCGCCTCGACGACGAAGCGCCCGCCGGCGGCAGCCCCGCCCAGCGCGGCAAGCGCGCCTCCCTCGGCAAGCGCCTGAGCTCGCGCCTCTTCTACGCCCTCGTCAACGCGTTGAGCGACACCAAAATCGAGCCGGGCACGGCGGATTTCAGGCTCCTTTCGCGGCGCGCCAGGGAGGCCGTCCTCGCCCTGCGCGAGCACAACCTCTTCCTGCGGGGAGCCCTGCCCTGGATCGGCCTTCCGACGGCGATCATCGACTACGTCCCGGCCGAACGCCGCTCCGGCGTTTCGAAGTATTCGCTGTCGAAGATGTTCTCGCTCGCCCTCGACGGCATCACCTCCTTCAGCACCCGCCCCCTGAGGCTCACCTCCTTCGCGGGGCTCCTCATCTCGGGAGCGGGCTTCGCCTACGCGCTCTACGCCCTGGCGGTGCGCCTCTTCACCGACCGCGCCGTCGAGGGATGGACGAGCCTCCTCATCAGCGTCCTCATCATCGGAGGCATCCAGCTCCTCTCGCTCGGCATCCTTGGCGAGTACCTCGGCAAGCTCTTCCTTGAAGCGAAGGGACGCCCGCACTACATCGTCGCCGAGGCTTCGCCGCCCCCGCCCCCGAAAGCAGCCGCCGAAAAGGGAGACCAGCCATGAATATCGTTCTTCTCGCGGGAGGCGTCCTCTTTTCGGCCCTCGCCCAAGTCATCCTCAAAATTTCGGCGCGCTTCCCGGCCTGGAGCGTCCGCTGGCTCGCCGTCACCGCCGGCGGGGCGGCCATGTACGGAGCATCCTTCCTGATCTACTCCTTCCTTCTGCGCAAAGCCGACCTGAGCAGGATCAGCCCGATCATGACCAGCGCGACCGCCCTCCTCGTCGTGCTGGCGGGAGTGCTGCTCTTCGGCGAACCCCTGACCCTGCGCAAGGGCTTCGGCGTAGCGCTCGGCCTGGCGGCCATCCTTCTCCTGGCGAAGTGAGGCGATCGATATGGCAAACAAGGCGCATGGGGCGAAGGGAGCCGCGCCCGCGGCGATTCAGCCCCAGCTCGGCTCCCCCGGAAGCGATCTCCCCGAGACCATCGCCGCGGGACTGACTCTCGTCCTCGTCTACGCCGTCCTCCTCTCGCGATTCGACCTCAAGCTCCTCTTTACCGATACGATCCTGACGGGAGGCGACACCGCCTCCTGGTACCAGGTCCTCCACACGCTCAAGACCGATTTCCTGCCTCACGGCAGGCTCTTCGGCTTCAGCCAGTCGAATTTCTTCGGCTACCTCGAAGGGCAGCACTATTTTGTCCTGCCCTTCCTCTCCGCCGCCCTCCTCGGCTATCTCATGCCGCTGACCGTCGCGCTGAAACTCGCCACCGTGGCGGGCGGCTTCGCCCTTCCGCTCACGATGTTCGTCGCCGCCGCCTCGATCACGGGCCGAAAGCGCGCCGGAGCCGTCGCCTCGGCTCTGAGCCTGCTCTTCCTGTTCAACGAGTCCTACACGATCTTCGGCGGCAATTGGCTCTCCACCTTCGCCGGCGAGTTCTCCTTCTCGTGGGGCATCGCCCTCCTCCCCCTCCTCGTCGCCTCTGTCTTTCAAGACTTCAGCGGCGGAGCCCGAAAGGAAGGCGCCGCGCCGCGCGGCGGGAGCCGCGGCATCCGCTCGGGCTTCCTCCTC
>MTLD01002716.1_pt1 | contig 14109 bp, 7 predicted proteins | sample 1982471 | NCBI WGS metagenome assembly MTLD01 (sample SAMN05712604, study PRJNA340218) | biofilm metagenome | isolation source: sample SPM anode biofilm adapted to -50 mV | place: USA | collected 2012-02-03
CAGATGCAAGGCGCACCGGAAGAGCGCGCCGCAGATGGGCCTTTATCGCCAGTCTGAGCCCGCCGACGGCGGGCTTATAATTTTACCTCCGCTGACAGGAAATACTAAGCCGATGGGCGAATCTACTCATGTTTAAAGCACTTACTCGGAGGACATGATGCCCAACATGCTCGACCAGCTCAACCCCGCCCAACTCGAAGCCGTCACCCACCTCAACGGCCCCCTGCTCGTCGTCGCCGGGGCCGGCTCCGGCAAGACCCGCGTGCTTACCGCCCGCATCGCCCACCTGCTGCAGCAGGGCGTGCCCCCGTACGCCATCCTCGCCATCACCTTCACCAATAAGGCCGCCGCCGAGATGAAGGAGCGGGTCTACCGCATGGTGGGGCCGCGGGCCAAAGATATCTGGCTGAGCACCTTCCACGCCTTCTGCGCCAAGTTCCTCCGCATGGAGGCCGACCGGCTGCCCGGCCTGAACAAGAGCTTCGTCATCTACGACGCCGGCGACAGCCAGGCGCTCGTCAAGGCCTGCCTCAAGGAATTCAACCTCGACGACAAGCACTTCCCGCCCGCGGGCGTGCAGGCCGCCATCTCGAACGCCAAGAACGCCTTCCTCGACCCGGCGGCGTTCGCCCAGAAGGCCGACAACTTCCACGAACAGAAGATTGCCGAGCTGTACGACCTCTACCAGCGCAAGCTGCGCGTCAACAACGCCGTCGACTTCGACGACCTGCTTTTCCTCGCCGCCCGCCTGCTGGAGACGGACGCCGAAGTTCTGGCCAAGTACCAGGACAAGTTCCGCTACATCCTCATCGACGAATACCAGGATACCAACCGGGTACAGTACCTGCTGGCCCGCCGCCTGGCCGCCAAGCACCGCAACATCTTCGTGGTCGGCGACGTCGACCAGAGCATCTACGCATGGCGGGGCGCCGACATCCGCAACATCCTTGATTTCGAGGCCGACTACCCCGAGGCCCGCATCATCAAGCTGGAGCAGAATTACCGCTCCACCCAGAACATCCTCGACGCCGCCAACAACATTATCGAAAATAACGAGGACCGCAAGCCGAAAACGCTGTGGACCGACAACCCCGCCGGCGAGGCGCTGACCCACTACCTGGCGATGGACGAGCGCGACGAGGCCCGCTTCGTGTGCGACAACGTCATCAAACAGAACACCGTCTTTCGCGTGCCCTACCGCAGCATCGCCGTCCTTTACCGCACGAACGCCCAGTCGCGCGTCTTCGAGGAGGCGTTCATGCGGGCCGGCGTGCCGTACAGGATCGTGGGCGGGCTCAAGTTCTACGACCGCAAGGAGGTCAAGGACATCCTCGCCTACCTGCGGGTGATCTTCAACCCGGCCGACGCCGTCAGCCTGCTGCGGATCATCAACGTGCCGCGGCGGGGCATCGGCGACACCACGGTCGGCCGCCTGAGCGACTACGCCGCCGAGCGGGGTTTGAGCCTGTTCGACGCCGTGTCGGGCGCCGATGCCGTCCCGAGCCTGACGAGCCGGGCGAGGCATCAGCTCGACGAACTGGCCACACTGATCTTCAACCTCACCGCCAAGGCGCCCAGCCTGCCGGTCGCCAAGCTGATCGAGACGGTGATGGAGGCATCCGGCTATCTCGCCGAACTGGAGAACGAGCAGACGCCGCAGGCCGAGGCCCGCATCGAGAACCTGCGCGAGCTATTGAGCGTGGCCAAGGAGTTTTCATCCGGCGAGATCGAGGACACGCTGGAGAACTTCCTCAGCACGGTGGCGCTGGTGTCGGATACCGACGCCCTCGACGCCGGCGGGGACGATAGCGTCACGCTGATGACGCTGCACTCGGCCAAGGGGCTGGAGTTCCCGATCGTCTTTCTCGCCGGCCTCGAGGAAGGCATCTTCCCCCACGCCCGCACGCTGCTGGACGACCGGGAGGTCGAGGAGGAGCGCCGCTTGTGCTACGTGGGCATCACCCGCGCCCAGCGCAAGCTGTTCCTCACGAACGCCAGGATGCGGAACATCTACGGCAACACTGTCATGTACCCGCCGTCGCGGTTTCTGCGCGAGATACCCGAGGCCCTCGTCGAGCAGCATATCGTCAGGCAGGAGCGCCACAGCCAGGACCGCCCAGGTCAGGACCGCTACAGCCAGGCGCTCGCCCCGGCGGCGCCTTCGCCGCTCAGGACGCCGGTCGCGCCGACGCTCAAGGCCGACCGCCCGGCCGGCAACTGGCGGGCCGGGGATAAGGTGGAGCACGCCAAGTGGGGCGTGGGCACGGTCGTCGAGGTCCGCGGCGAAGGCGACAGCCAGGAGGTCAAGGTGGCCTTCCCCGGCATGGGCATCCGCCAGCTGATGGCCAAGTTCGCGCCGCTCAAGAAAGTGCAGGGGTGATTCACGATGTCCGCTAAGGTACCCGCCGACAGGGAGCAGGCCGCCCGCCAGGCGGCCGAGCTGCGGGAGAAGATCACCACCATATCTACCGCTATTACGTCCTCGACGCCCCGGAGATCACGGACGTCGAGGCGGCCTACCCCGAACTCGTCACCCCCGACTCGCCAACCCGTAAAACATAGATTGTCCAATAATAACCTCTCAGGAAGTGTTAGGACGACATACTTGTCCATGGTTTAGCCATAATAATTTAGACACAAGTAGTGGAGGGTTATCAAATGGACATCCTTGACCGTATAAAAGAGTTGAGAAAAAAAATCGAATATCATAACAAAAAGTATTACGAAGAAGACGCGCCAGAAATAAGCGACTATGATTATGATATTATGCTTCGTGAGCTAGTTAGTCTGGAGAAGGAATATCCGGAGCAGGTTACACCGAATTCGCCTTCGCAACGGGTTGGCGGACGGGCTAAACGAGAAGCAGGCAAGCAGGTAGCACACGATGTGCCGATGCTTTCTCTCGATGATATATTTTCAAGGGACGAAGTTGGAGAGTTTATTAACAGGATTCAAAAAGGTCTGGGAAATCCTGTTTTCATAGTCGAACACAAAGTCGATGGTCTTTCTGTTTCATTACGCTATAGGGATGGAAAGTTTGTACAAGGCATGACCCGTGGAGATGGGATAAGTTACGGCGAAGATATAACTGCTAACCTCAAAATGATAAAAACAGTACCCTTAAAAATTAAAGAAACACTTTCATACCTCGAAGTTCGAGGGGAAGTTTACATGGATAATGATGCGTTTGAGGCCGTTAATGATCGCCAAGAGGAGATTGAAGGGAAAACATTCGCTAATCCAAGAAATTGTGCCGCCGGAACTATGCGGCAATTAGACCCGAGTGTAGTTGCCGAAAGAGATTTATCCATTTTTGTTTTTAATCTGCAGGCTGTTCAAGGAAAAGAATTTACGTCTCACGAGGAAACGCTTGACTGGTTCTCGAAGCAAGGATTCCCAATTCCACCTTATGTTAGATGTTCAACTGAGGAAGAAGTTTGGAATGCTATTATTTCAATTGGAGAAGCGCGGGGAGAGCTTCCTTATAATATAGATGGTGCCGTAATAAAGGTTGATAGCCTTGCGGACCGACTGAAATTAGGGGCTACTTCAAAAGTACCGAGATGGGCAATCGCATATAAATATCCTCCAGAAGAAAAACAAACAAAAGTGTTAGATATCGAAGTCAATGTTGGACGAACAGGAAGACTAACGCCATTAGCAATTCTGCAACCGGTGAGATTAGCTGGTACAACGGTATCGCGTGCGTCCTTGCACAACCAAGATCAGATTGATCGTCTGGATATACGAATCAATGACACCGTAATCGTGCGAAAAGCGGCAGAAATTATTCCGGAGATAGTAAGTGTAGTCAAAGAACTGCGCCCGCAAGGAACTAAACCATTTAAGATTCCTGATAACTGTCCGGTTTGTGGAGCACTGGCATTTAGGGTTGAAAACGGAGCCGATATCCGGTGCAGCGGTATCAACTGCCCTGCCCAACTTGCGCGACTAATTATGCATTTCGCTTCCAGGGGAGCGATGGATATAGAGGGCTTGGGGCCTGCTGCTGTCCATTCACTTATGGAAAAAGGATATATAAAGGATATCGCAGATATATTTTATCTTAAAGACCATCGCAATGAATTTATTACGAATGGAATTATTCCACGGCCGCGTAAAGAAACCGATACTCGGAAAGATGGTCGTCCCCGGCAGCAAAAAAAGCCGGATTATACTGATAGCACCGATAATCTCCTAAGGGCTATAGAACGAGCAAAAGATCAAAATATCGAGCGCCTGATAAATGGGTTTGGTATACCTAATGTCGGTAGGCATACGGCGGGTATTTTGGAGGAAAACTTCGCGGATATCTATACTATTGCTAAAATTAGTTATGATAAATATTTAGAACTAAAAGAAGTTCAGAAAAAACTAAAGAAAGAATATAACAAAATTGAAAAAAGACTGGGGTCTTCAAAAGAACCAGAGGATATCAAGATTTTGGATGAAATGAAGGAAGACCTGAATAATGTCGAGAAAGAGTTGAAAGAAAACGGTGATTTGAAAGGTATTGGGGAAATAAGTTTAAAAGCTATCTCGGCTTTTTTTGCTAACCCTCAGACTAAATTCATAATTCAAAGACTTGAAAATGCGGGCGTTAATCTGAAATCGAGAGCCTCAAAGAGAACTATCAGCAACCAACTAGACGGTGCTACATTTGTTCTCACAGGGACGCTTCCGTCCATGAGTAGAGAAGAAGCGACAAAGCTCATTGAAGAACACGGCGGGCGTGTTACCGGGAGTGTTTCAAAGAAGACTACATACTTGTTAGCTGGCGAAGGCGGAGGGGATAAATTAAATAAAGCTAATGAACTTGGTGTAAAAGTTCTAACAAAAGATGAATTTCTAAACATGATACAATAGCCAGTATACTCCTTAGCCGCACCTTTTGGTGCGGCCATATTTTATATGCTGCAAAACTGGGTGTTCCCCATGGGTTTATCTCCTTTTAGATTCGGCTGGTCATCTCATGTATATTAAACACAAACACAACTATAGACAGTACCGTATTATTCCACAGTATGAGCATTAATCAAAAGACCAAGCGTATAGCCAGGAGTGGATGTCAAGCAAATAACTTAAAAATTTTGCATATTTTATTCGAGGGATTTGCGGATTTTAGTAGAAGTATTAAGTGCCTAAAAGGCCCCCGCTCTTTGGTGGGGGACCTTATTATTTTTGCATAAATATGTAAGTTTTTGGGATACGTTGCAATAAGGAATGAGTATTATGGTTTATAGAGTGCATCGGGACGCTCTTATAATGATCGACAAAAACGGAAATATATCTTTTTGGAATGAAGCTGCCACTTATATATTAGGATATACAGCAGAGGCGGCTTTGGGAAAAAATTTGCATGAGCTAATTGCGCCAAAGCAATGCAAAGGCAAATATAAGCAAGCGTTTCAGGCTTTTCGGTCAACAGGTGATTGCACCGCGCTCGATAATTCGATTGAATTGCTGGCGGTTCGGAAGGATCAAATTGCAATTCCTGTTGAGATTTCGTTATCTTCTGTCATGATAGAAAATAAATGGTATGCTGTCGGTATATTACGGGATATTTCCACGCGTAAGAGGGATGAACGGGATTTACGGCGAGCCAATGAACAACTGCAAACCAAAGTAGCGGAACTTTATAGAATCAATTTGAACCTTACAGCTGAAAACAAAGAATTGGCTAATCAAAAAACGAATTGGGCTAACAACAAAAAAGAGCGAGAGGGCAAGCCCCACCCCCGAGCTGATCAAGACCTACCGGTTAAAACCGAGGAATTGAATAAATGCTTTTCGTCGACGTTGGATTTATTGTGCTTTTTTGATGAGAAAGGCAAGTTCCTCGAGGTAAATAGCGCCTTCGAGTTGATACTAGGTTATTCGGCGGATGAAATGACGAGCCGGCCTTTCCTGGATTTCGTTCATCCTGACGATGTAAAAAGCACAAAAGATATAATCCTCCGCATTTTAAACGGCCACAAAATAACTGGTTTCTGTAATAGGTATCGACGTAGAGATGGTTACTATCGCTGGTTTGAATGGACGGCTTTAATTAACGAAAAAACAGGCATATGCTTTGGAGTAGCTAGAGACATTAGCGAACGAAAAATAGCAGAAGACGACCTGAGGAAGAGAAATAAGGAAATTGTCTTAGGTAGAAAAAAGGTTGAGGCAAGCTGGCGCCATCTCAATAATGCAGTAAAAAATGCAGACGCGATAATTTGGCAATTGGACAAAAACGGCATATTTATACTATATGAAGGTCAAATGCTAAAAAAATTGGCGCATAAGTCAGGCCAACACCTTGGATTATCAATATTCGAACTATACAAAGATTACCCGGAAATTTTAAAGACGATAAAACGTTCTTTAAAAGGTAAAGCATGTCAGCTTGAAACCAAATATCAAAATTTAATAATTAGAGTGTTCTGTTCACCTTTTTTTGCTTCGGATGGAAATATCGACGGAGTTGTGGGCATCACTGTGGATATCACGAAGCGGCAAGATTGGGAAAGACGATTAAAAATAATGCAAGAGAACCACCGGCGAAGCGTTAATTTTAACAAAATAGTTGTTGGAAATTATAACGAGATAGAACAAAGTCACCAGTTAGGTAGCTATGGTATTGATTGCAAAAAACCAGCGGTATGTTATCTAATTGCTATCACTTCTGAAAATATGACGAATCTCAAAGATGATGTTATGGGATGGCTGGTAGATAATGGATATGGCTGGAGTTGGCATAGCTATCAGTATATTGCAGTATTGATTCAAAACCGTGCTTCTATCTTGGATGATAAGGATAAGCAAAAGGCCAAAGCTCAAGAACTAAAAGCAAACTTGGAGAGGCAATTTCCTGATATTTCGGTTAGAATAGGCGTTGCTTCTATTGAAAGTATACTGAGTCTGAAGCAATTATATTATAAAGCTTACTCGGCATTGCTTTTGTCCATGGGAGATAAAGAGGATTCAAAAATTTTTCATTATAATGATGGCGGAATATATAGCATAGTGCCATTTCTAATAGACCATTTAAACATTGATGATTTTATCAGTCAGTATCTTGGTGAAATTATTAAGCAAGATAAGGAAAGAAATTTATTATTAACCTTAGACGCAATACTTACCTGTCCCAATTTAAAGGCGGTAGCCGCCGAAATGCATATCCATCATAATACGGTTTTGTGGCGGAAGAATAAGATCGAAAAAATATTGGGGTATACTATTGATAATACCGATAGAAAGCTAAACTTAGCAGCAGCAATTAAACTACAAAAAATACGCGAAATTATGCAAAAAGAACTTTAAAAAAATTCGCTAGCAGGTTTCATTCAGCGTACCAACCGATTTGCAAAAATAATTTTTTAATGGCGAAGAAGGACTAATTGTGATTTATCACAACATTTGGTCCTTCTTATTTTGAATTATATTAATGAAATTTGTCGTAACAGTATTCTATAATAAAGCTAAAATCTTTATGAAAGACTATGAAAGACTATGAAAGACTTGATGGTAGCGGATATCCTCTTGGGCTGCTCAATGAAGAATATTTATCTTTGCTAGAATTATCGCTATTGCCGATATGTAATATACGATCACAAATGTCACCCTATTCAGTAGTGCAGATTATAGTAGATGACATGGATAAAAAACTGGATCAAAAATGTATGTATGATATTTTTAACAAGAATCCAGAATTTTTTGGGTGACAATTCGCAGCAAAGCTATGGATCTAGCGACTATAATCTATGATTGCCAGGTTGCCCCTTTGTAAAAAGTGTAGTTGAGCACCGGCATTCTCAAGAGGCTGGTGCTATTTAGTTAATGAGAGAATTAAGTTCCTTTCTAGATGATGATATCTTAAAATTTGAAATTAAATATGTATTTTATTTTTGCACACTATTTTTGTAGTATTTATTCTTGGCCAAATAAAGAAATCAAAGGAGCGGATAAAAATGAACTTTTTTAACAACATGAAAGTAAGTATGAAATTAGGTATCTTAATTATTGTCGCATTTATATCGTTGGGTGTTGTGGGAAGCGTTGGCTACTATTATTTGCAACAGGCCAGTACGCAAATAACTATCCTATATCGGGAACGCTTTGTTCCCAATGATGAGATAACGGGGATGCTCGCCGATGCACAGGCCAACAACAGTGCTGTACTGGAATTGATGCTGACAACCGATGTGAAGAAGAATCAGGAACTGAGACAAGCGATTAGCGATCGTGGAGAAAAAACTAACAAAACGCTGGCGTCGGTGGAAAAATTGCCATTGGACGCCAAAGCGGCAGACTTGCTGGCGAAAATAAAAGAGTCGCGACAAAAGTATGCCTCAGCAAGGACTGCGGTTATCGAACTGTCAATGCAAAACAAAAACGCGGAAGCTTATGCATTATATTCCACGCAAGTAGCGCCGCTTAGCAATGCGTATATTGGTAATGCCCGAAAGCTCTCTGATTACTACACCGAACTGGGCAAACAAATGAACGAAGACAGTCAGGCGGCCGCCGCAACGGCTAACCGGATTACGATCGGGTTCATTCTGGTTATGTCCGTGATATTGGGCATGATTGGGCTATTCATTGCCAGGATGATAACAAGACCGTTAAATTCCTTGGTATCAGCTTGTGAAGAACTGGCTGCCGGTGACTTTCGCGATAAACCGCGTAATTTGATTAGACAAGATGAAATAGGCCGCGTAGCTGACGCATTGGTGGACATGCGAAGTAAGCTCAGTACGGTCTTGAAACGTGTCAATGAGTCGGCCGAACAGGTGGCAGCTTCTTCGGAGGAATTGACCGCCAGTGCCGAACAGTCAGCGCAGGCTGTAACTCAAGTAGCCGGAGCGATTAATGATGTGGCAAACGGCGCAGAAAAACAACTAAAGGCAGTGAACGAAACTTCTGCGGTGGTAGAGCAGATATCGGCCGGTATCCAGCAAGTAGCCGCTAGCGCCAATCAGGTAGCCGGAAATTCAGCGCAAGCCGCTGAAATGGCAAGGGACGGCGATCAGGCTGTGGATAAGGCTATCCGTCAGATGAGCCACATTGAACAAACCGTTGATAATTCCGCTGAAGTTGTTGCTAAGTTGGGCGATAGATCGAAAGAAATCGGGCAAATTGTCGATACGATATCCGGTATCGCCGGGCAGACAAATCTACTAGCCTTAAATGCCGCTATTGAGGCCGCCAGAGCGGGAGAGCAGGGCAGGGGATTCGCTGTTGTAGCGGAAGAAGTTCGTAAGTTAGCTGAGCAATCACAAGATGCGGCAAAACAAATCGCTACCCTAATTAGTGAAATTCAAAGTGACACGGAGAAAGCCGTTGTGGCTATGGGCGAAGGTACCCGTGAGGTTAAAGTTGGTACTGAGGTTGTCACTGCGGCAGGACGTTCATTTAAGGAAATTGCGACGCTGGTAACGCAAGTATCTGAACAAGTGAAGGATAGTTCCGCGGCCACGCAGCAGATGGCCAGCGGCAGTCAGCAGATTGTAGCATCGGTGAAGGAAATCGACAGGCAAAGTAAAATGGCGGTTGGACAAGCCCAAACGGTATCTGCGGCCACGGAAGAACAATCGGCATCCATGGAGGAAATCGCCTCATCCAGCCAGAGCCTTGCTAAACTGGCCCAGGATCTACAGACGGCCGTCAGCCACTTCCGGGTTTAGTATTTGTTGAAAGGGTGAATGGTATATCGTGGCAGCTGAACAATTTGTTGTTTTTCAGTTGGCAACAGAAGAATATGCAATTCCTATATCACAGGTCAAAGAAATTATTCGCTATAATGGTGCTACTAAGTTGCCAAGTACGCCCAGATATATGGATGGGATTATAAACCTTCGCGGCAAGGTAGTGTCGGTCATTGATTTGGCAGGAAAGTTTACATTATCGGTTGAGAAAAGCCCGGATAAACAAGTACTTATCGTGGAAGCGGCAGGCCAAGAAGTGGGGCTTGTGGTTGATGCGGTAACTGAAGTCATGCGTCTGGAAGAGAATGCAATTGAGGTAGCTAACGGAATAGCACAGTCCAATGAATATATTAGGGCCATAGGTAAGGTGGATAAAAGATTGTTGATCATACTGGATCTGAACAGGCTTTTTACTCAAGAAGAAATTGCAGTAATGAAAAACGCCGGATAGACAGAAAAGTTCTTCGCCCCATAAACTGTGTGATTTACCTAAGTAATGTCCCGCAAATTGTGTAAATGGTTTTGTTGGAAAAACTACCAGTAGGAGCGGCTAGTGGAAGCAACGCTCGTCAAGCGGATCCCCGAAGTAAATCATTAATTGCGACATACAGGCTGTCCAATATCTGATAGGTATAGTCCATTTCTTGGCGGCGTCGACCGTAGCCAGGTAAATGATCTTACGCAGGGCCTCATTAGAAGGATAGGCGGGTAATCAATGAAGAAGTCCGTATCTGCACCTTGACGGTGCGGGTGTGATTGCGGCTTTATCGAGCCAAACCCGCCAGGGTGTTCAACCAACCAGTGAATGGGGACGCGGGCAGTTGTAATAATCCTGCTAGGCTTCTAGCTTTGCCGGTAATTCTGGATCGCAGGTCTACTGTCGTCCACAAGCTTTTCCTGGAAGGATACGCAAAGAACTCAAGGCCCCGATCGGCCGGGATAGTGTCCTCAACGGTTCTGTTATAAGAAGGGCAAGCCTTGGTCCAGGCCGATGCGCTACTTTAAATGGGTATCATGGGGAAATTGCGCCGGGAGAAGCGCGGCCAACATAGGCATCATCAGGTTTCGAACACATGCGATGGAGTGACATTGCCTCAAATTTCAAGGTCGGGGTGCCAAGCAACGGCTGCCTATGGGCGGCCGTTGCTTTTTTACTGCTTTTTTATGCTTTGCGGATTTTCCCTGACGCCAATTATACGGCGAGTGGTGGTAGCATCTAGGTAAAGAGAAACAAAGGCGGCTAAACCTGCCGAAAAGTTCTCTTACTAGGAGTCGCCTGGGCATTCTAGCCCGCAATCCAAATGAATGGCGACCGGATGTCGGCACATCGGACGCCCGGGAAACGCCGGATTACAGGCCCGGACAGAGGGATTCTGTATCCTTTCCTTATACCCGGAGGCGCCGGCGAGCCGCATTTATCGTGTAAGCGGAGAAAAACCAAGTCTTGCCAGGGCGCCGAGATGAACAGACGGAGGTATCAACTATGAACGACTTTTGGCTGGCGGGGATTATCGCCGGGTTGCTGCTCGCGTATCTTGTCTACGCATTATTGAAACCGGAGGAGTTCTAATATGGCACACGACTGGGTTCTTTTCGCGCTTTTCCTGGCAGTTCTGCTGCTGCTGGCCTGGCCGCAGGGCAAATATATGGCACGGGTGTTCTCGATGGAGAAGACGGTTTTCGATCCAATCGGCCAGCCGCTGGAGCGGCTGATTTATCGGCTGACCGGCGTCGATGCAGACCGGGAGATGACCTGGAAGGAGTATACCGTGGCCGTGCTGGTGTTCAACGTGGCCGGGGCGGCGGCGGTCTTCCTTATCGAAATACTCCAGGGCCTGCTGCCGTTAAATCCGGAAACCATGAGCCATGTAACCCCCTGGCACCTGGCGTTCAACACCGCCGTCAGCTTCATGACCAATACCAACTGGCAGGCCTACGGCGGCGAAAGCACCATGAGCTACCTCACCCAGATGGCCGCCCTGACGGTGCAAAACTTCCTGTCGGCCGCAACCGGCCTGGCCGTCGCCGTAGCCTTTATCCGCGGCCTCACCCGCAAGGCCGCCGGAACGATCGGCAACTTCTGGGTCGACCTGGTGCGGTCCACTGTCTGGATTCTCCTGCCGATCTGTATTATTTACGGGCTGGTGTTGGTGCAGCAGGGCGCCATCCAGAACCTGTCGCCCTACTTGACGGTGCAGACACTGGAAGGGGCCGAGCAAAAGATTGCCATGGGGCCGGTGGCCTCACAGGAAGCGCCCAAATTGCTCGGCACCAACGGCGGCGGCTTCTTCAACGCCAACTCGTCCCATCCGTTCGAGAACCCGACGCCGCTGACCAACTTCCTGCAGTCGCTGAGCATCTTCCTGCTGCCCACGGCGGTGGTGCTGGCCTTCGGCCATATGGTCGGCGACCGGCGTCAGGGCTATGCCGTGCTGGCGACGATGGTTGTCCTGTTCGCCATGATGCTGGCGGGGACTTACCTCAGCGAACTGCACGGCAATCCGATTCTGGCCGGCTTGGAGGTGAACGGCCCGACCTCCTTCGAAGGCAAGGAGGTGCGGTTCGGCATCGGCGGCTCGGCCCTGTTCGCCGCGGTAACGACGGCGGCGTCCTGCGGTGCCGTCAACGCCATGCACGACAGCTTCACGCCGCTCGGCGGCTTCTTCCCGCTGCTGCAGATGAAGCTGGGGGAAATCATCTTCGGCGGCGTCGGCACCGGCTTTTACAGCATGATGATGTTCGTCATCCTCACCGTATTCATCGTCGGTCTGATGGTCGGTCGCACTCCCGAGTACCTGGGTAAAAAGATCGAGGCATGGGAAACAAAGATGGCCACCCTGGCCATCCTGATACCGTCGATCTGCATCCTCACCGGCAGCGCCATCGCCGCAGTGGTCGAACCCGGCACATCGGCCATCCTCAACCCCGGTCCCCACGGCCTGAGCGAGATCGTGTACGCCTTCGCATCGGCCGCCGGCAACAACGGCAGCGCGTTCGCCGGCTTAAGCGCCAACAGCCTTTTTTACAACCTGGCATTGGCGGCCAATATGTTCTTCGGACGTTTCGGCGTCATCGTCCCGGCTCTGGCCATCGCCGGCAGCATGGGGGCCAAGAAGATATCGCCGCCCGGCCCCGGCACCTTCCCGACGACGGGCTGGCTGTTTGTGGCCGTGCTCACGGGCGTCATCCTGATCGTCGGCGTCTTGACCTTCATGCCGGTATTGACGCTGGGGCCGGTGGTCGAGCATCTGCTGATGCTCCAGGGAACCACTTTCTAAAGGAGCGAAGGAAATATGAATACCCGCAGCAGCTTCAACAAAGACATCCTCGGCGCGGCCGTCCGCGGCTCCTTCGCCAAGCTGGACCCGCGGACCCAGTGGCGCAATCCGGTCATGTTCATCGTGTACGTCGGCGCCATCCTGACCGCCTGGTTCACGGCCCGCGACATCTTTGCCGGCGGAACCTTCGGTTTCGGCCTGCAGATAACGCTGTGGCTGTGGTTCACCGTACTGTTCGCGAACTTTGCGGAGGCGGTGGCCGAAGGTAGGGGCAAGGCTCAGGCCACCGCCCTGCGCAGCACCCGCAGCCAGACGAAGGCGAAAAAGATCGACGGCGGCACCACCAAGCTTGTCGATGCCACCCAGCTTCGCAAAGGCGATGTTGTGCTCGTCGAGGCGGGCGATTACATCCCCGGCGACGGCGCGATAGTCGAGGGCATGGCCACGGTCGACGAAAGCGCGATAACCGGGGAGTCGGCGCCGGTCATCCGCGAGTCGGGCGGCGACAAGTCGTCGGTCACCGGCGGCACGCGCGTGCTGTCGGACGGGATCAAAGTCCGCGTCACCGCCAATCCCGGCGAGACCTTTCTCGACCGGATGATATCGCTGGTGGAAGGCGCCAAGCGCCAGAAGACGCCGAACGAGATCGCCCTGACCATCCTGCTGGTCGGCCTGACCATTATTTTTCTGTTTTCGGTGGTGACCATCGAGCCCTACGCCGTCTATTCCGGCATCGAGGTACCGGTCACCGTGCTCGTCGCCCTGCTGGTGTGCTTGATACCCACCACCATCGGCGGCCTGCTGTCGGCCATCGGCATCGCCGGCATGGACCGGCTCCTCAAACGCAACGTCCTGGCCATGTCGGGGCGGGCGGTGGAGGCGGCCGGCGATGTCGATGCCCTGCTGCTCGACAAGACGGGGACGATCACCCTCGGCAACCGCATGGCCACCGAATTCATCCCCGCCCCCGACGTGGGCGAGCAGCAATTGGCCGACGCCGCCCAGCTTTCCTCGCTGGCGGACGAGACGCCGGAAGGGCGGAGCATCGTCGTCCTGGCCAAAGAAAAATATAACCTCCGCCAGCGCAACCTGGAGGAGCTGAAGGCCGAGTTCGTGCCCTTCACCGCCCAGACCCGCATGAG
>MTLD01003417.1_pt1 | contig 14090 bp, 10 predicted proteins | sample 1982471 | NCBI WGS metagenome assembly MTLD01 (sample SAMN05712604, study PRJNA340218) | biofilm metagenome | isolation source: sample SPM anode biofilm adapted to -50 mV | place: USA | collected 2012-02-03
CTATGAGAACCAATTTTGCGGATACGAATGTAACGTCTGTTCTCAAGTTTGTCCTACGGGGGCACTTACTCCTGTTGAAATTGATAAAAAGAGATTGATTCAAATAGGGGTTGTGAATTTTACTCTCGAGAAATGTATTGTATATAAAGATGGTACCGATTGCGGAGCTTGCGATGAACATTGCCCAACAAAGGCTATAACAATGGTACCGTACGGTTCTACCGGTCTATTCATACCATCTACAAATACAGATATTTGTATTGGATGTGGGGGATGTGAATATATCTGCCCGGCACGTCCTAAAGCAATGATAGTTACATCTAAGGCGGTTCACGGTGTTGCAAAAAAACCGTTAGAAGAGAAGAAGAAGGATGTGAAAGTGGACGAATTTGGATTTTAATCTCTCTCTTTGAGCAGATTTGGTCTGAGTCGTTTTGTCCTTTCTATAGATTGGTTATCCTGCCACTCTTTTATTAATTTTGGATTACCGGAAAGTAATACTTCGGGAACCTTCCATCCGTTAAATTCTGCAGGCCTTGTATAGACAGGAGGGGAGAGCAGTCCGTCTTGAAATGAATCACTTAGGGCAGATGTTTCATCAGAAAGCGCACCCGGAAGTAATCTTATTACAGCATCGCTCAGAATTGCCGCAGGAATTTCGCCTCCACTTAGAACATAATCTCCAATGGATATTTCTCTGGTTATCAAATGTTCTCTTATCCGGTGGTCAATTCCTTTATAATGACCAGCAAGAATAATAATATTATGAAAACAGGAGATTTGATTTGCAATATTTTGATTAAGTAATTCTCCGTCCGGACTCATATAAATGATTTCATCGTAAACTCTTTCGGATTTTAATTTTGAAATTATTCTATAAATCGGCTCAATTGTCATTACCATTCCGGCATCTCCTCCGTAACTATAATCATCAGTTTGCTTGTAATTTCCTTTTCCAAATTCTCTGATATCATGTATATAAACTTCGACTATCCCACTCTTTTTTGCTCTGGAAACAATGGAATGATTAAACGGACTTTCAAGAAGTTCCGGTACTACTGTAAGTATATCTATTCGTAACATATCTGCAAAATTAGGTAATTCACTGTGATGGCAATGCTTTTTTTGTATATTTGTAAGTTTTAAATCAATTACTCTTTTAAATATGAGCTCTGAAATGAAAGATACTACTGCTCCACAGGAGCAATTCAAGGATGAAAATATTCTTGAAACTACGACTGAAAACGAATTAGAAAACAACAACTCCGATTATTCTCAAAAAAGTTTAATGGAACTTATCCAAGCTTTTCAAGAGATGCTCGACAAAGGAGACCAACAGGAGATGTACAAAAAGGCAGATGTATTAAAAGCTGCTTTTTACAAAGTACTTAAGAAAGAAAAAATCGCCATTGGTTTTCAAGTTCCGTCCGAAGACGAAATTGTTCTCCCGGATAGTACTGCCGAAGGAGAAGAAACTCAAGTGTCGGTTAATCCGTTTGCTGAGCTCGAGAGGGGTTTTAAATCGCTTTATTCTCAATATAAGTCGCTAAGAGCAGGTTATGTTCAAACATTAGAAAGACAAAAAGAGGAAAACCTTATTCAAAAATCGAAAATTCTGGATGAGCTTAAAGCGCTTATAGATAATCAGGAAGATTTGCAACATATATTTCCTGCATTCAGAGAGTTACAAAACAGATGGAAGGTTGTTGGACCGGTACCTCAATCTAAAAATAAAGATATTTGGGAAACGTATCAGTATCTCGTAGAGAAATTCTATGATTTTGTAAAAATAAATAATGAGTTGAGGGATCTTGATTTAAAAAAGAATCTGGAACTTAAACTTGCGCTGTGTGAAAAAGCTGAACTTCTTGCCGAGGATCAAAACGTAGTTTCGGCATTTACAAAACTTCAAAAACTACATGACGATTGGAGAGATATAGGCCCCGTTCCAAAAGAACATCGTGAAGAGATATGGGAAAGGTTTAAGGTTTCCACTAGTAATATTAATAAGAAGCAACAAGATTTCTTTGAAGGACAAAAAGAGTCTCAAAAAGAGAATTTAACTCTTAAGATTTCTCTTTGCGAAAAATGTGAAGCAATTGTTGCTAACGAGAATAAAGATTGGAATGCACTTACCAAGGAAATAGAATCTTTGCAGAATGAGTGGAAACGTATAGGATTTGCATCTAAAAAGGATAATCAAAAAATTTATGATCGATTCAGGGCTGCTTGTGATGCGTTTTACGGCGCAAAGAGAGAATTTTACTCACAGTTTAAGAACACAATGCAGGATAACTATGATAAAAAGATAGCTTTATGTGAGCAGGCAGAAGCACTTAAAGATAGTGACGAGTGGAAAAAAACTACCGATCAGCTTATTTCTTTACAAAAGAAATGGAAGGAAATAGGACCTGTTGCCAGAAAGCAGTCGGATGCTGTATGGAAGAGATTCAGAGCAGCTTGTGATTTTTTCTTTGAAAATAAATCTAAACATTATAGTAATGTAGATGATGAATATGAGGTAAATCTTAAGAAAAAACTTGAACTCATTGATGAAATTAACGAGTTCAAGCTCGATACTAAACAAACAGAGAATATTGAAGCTCTTAAAGATTTTCAAAACAGATGGTCGGAGATAGGCTTTGTCCCGTTAAAGGAAAAAGAGAGAGTTCAAGCTGCTTACAGACATGCTATGGATATGAAGTTCTCTGAATATAAATCATCTGAAAACGAAGGGAAATTAAATAATTATAAAAAACATCTTCGAGATTTACAAACTTCATCCAGAGGTGATAGAGGAATCAGAGCTGAGAGAGATAAACTTGTTCAGAAATTCCGCAAAATGGAGGCTGACATATCTGTTTGGGAAAACAACATGGGATTCTTTGCAAAATCAAAAAATGCTGATGCATTAATAAATGAACTTGAAAAGAAAATTGCTGTTGCAAAGCAAGAATTGGGTCAGCTTGAAGAGAAAATTAAACTTATAGATAAACAACACGAAGAATAAGAATGAATAAAAATACAGTTACCGGATTTGTGCTTATTGCACTTATCTTAATTCTTTTCAGCTGGTACAGTTCTAAACAGATGAAAGAGCAGCAGGCTATTCAGAATCAAAATGATTCTATTATGGCTCTTGAATCTGCATCAAAACAAGCACAAGATACATTTGCTATAACAAATGCAGATTCATTATCTGCCATAAATAAAGAGGTTGCACCCGCTGTTTCAATATACAAAGATACTTTACTAAATGCAGCATCTCATCAGGCTGAAAGTATTGATGTGCTTGAAAATGAGAAAATTAAAATTGATTTTACTAATTCAGGTGCTCAGGTAAAGAATGTACTTATTAAAAATTATTTTACATACGATAGTTTAGCTCTCAACCTGATAAGGCCGGATAAAAGTAATTTTAATATAAAGGTTTTTGCCGGTCAGGAGCTGTCAACTTCAAATTTTGTTTTTTCTAAGTATGCTAAATCTGATTCTTCTTTGACATATAGATTATATCTTGATTCAAGCGCATTTATTGAGTATGAATATATCTTACCCGCAAACAGCTATAAACTGGACTTCAATTTCAGAATGGTTGGAATGGGAAGTAGAATTCAAAAAAACATTACCTCTTTTGATCTTATATGGAAGTTGGATTTACCAAGACTTGAGAAAGGCTATGATAATGAGAAAAATTATTCCACTGTTGTTTATAAATTTCCTAACTCAAATACTGTCGAAAGACTTGGTTTTAGAAAAGAAAATGCTTCAAAAGAGATTGGAACAAAAATAAGTTGGTTTGCTTTTCAACAACAATTTTTCTCTGCAATTTTATATTCAGGTGATAATTTCTTAAATGGAGACCTTGATTATACCCTTTTTAAACAGGATGATCCGGACAAAAATCTAATGAGTTGTGAAGCCAGAATGTCGGTTCCTGTTAAGCCAGGTGCCGAAATTTCTGTACCATTCGAATTTTACTTCGGACCAAATCATTTTAAAACTTTAAAATCTTACAAACATGGCTTTGAGCAGATTGTCCCTCTCGGAGGATGGATGATCGGCTGGATTAACAGATATATTATAATATTCGTATTTGATATTTTAAGTAGGTTTATATCAAACTTTGGAATTATAATTCTGTTATTGACAATAATGCTCAAGATTGTATTGACTCCTTTGACTCATAAGTCATATCTCTCATCTGCGAAAATGAGAGTACTTAAACCGGAGATTGATAAAATTAACGAGAAATATTCTAAGCCCGATGAGGCTATGAAGAAACAACAGGAGATAATGGCTCTTTACAGTAAGACAGGTGTCAGTATGCTGGGAGGTTGTCTTCCGACATTGCTTCAAATGCCGATATTGTTTGCAATGTTTAAATTTTTCCCTGCTTCCTTCGAGTTAAGACAAGAACACTTTCTTTGGGCTACCGATTTAAGTACATATGATTCAATTCTTCAATTACCGTTTAATATTCCACTTTATGGAGATCACGTTAGTCTGTTCGCTCTGTTGATGGGAGTTTCAATGTACTTCTACTCAAGAATGAATATTGACCAAATGAATACAGGCGGGCCTCAAATGGCAGGAATGAAATATATGTCACTATATTTTATGCCTATATTCTTCTTATTCCTGGGAAATAATTTCTCGAGTGGTCTTACTTATTATTATTTACTTTCTAATCTTATAACAATGATTCAAACATGGGTTATAAGGAAGTATTTTGTAGATGAGGAAAAAATTTATGCAAAACTGAAAGAGAAAGCTGCAGGTCCTGCAAAAAAATCAAAATTCCAAGAGAGAATTCAAGCAGCTTATAAATCTCAACAAGAGATGCAAAAGCAACAAAAAAGAAAATAATATGGAAATTGCCGACAATTTGTCAGCGATAAAAAATGAACTGCCACCGGATATAATGCTGGTGGCAGTTTCTAAATTTAAGCCAAATAACCTTATAATTGAGGCATATAGGGCTGGACAAAGAGATTTTGGCGAAAATCGCCCACAAGAACTCTCTCAAAAAATGAAAGAGCTCCCGGAAGATATTAACTGGCATTTTATTGGTCATTTGCAAACCAATAAAATTAAGATGATTATTGAGAAGGTGAATTTAATTGAGTCAGTTGACAGTGAAAAACTTCTCAAAGCTATAGACAATGAATGCGGTAAAATAGGAAGAGTTGTTGATTGTCTTTTAGAATATCATATTGCAAAGGAAGATACAAAGCAAGGGTTTAACGAATCTGAGATAATTGATATCTGTGCTGATAAAGCCCGATTTCTCAATATTAGAATATGTGGTTTAATGGCAATGGCATCACTTGTAAATGATGAAAACCAAATAAGGAGAGAATTTGCTTCTGTTAAAACTTTATTCGATAAACTTAAATATCAATACTTTCAATCAGATGAATTCTTTTCGAAAATCTCAATGGGAATGTCTGGTGATTACAAAATTGCAATAGAGGAGGGTAGTAATATAATAAGAATTGGGTCAAAAATCTTCGGTAGCAGATATTAAACCCAATATAAAAGACTACCATTTAATTGGACTTTTTCCTATTGAACAAAGAATTTCGTTAGTTTTTGAAAAATGTTTGCATCCGAAAAACGCTCCTCTTGCAAGTGGTGATGGATGAGCTGCTTCGAGAATAAAATGTTTTGAAGAGTCAATCAAATCCTTTTTGCTTTTCGCATAATTACCCCATAGAAGAAAAACTACTCCGCTTTTTTTATCAGAAATCGTTTTAATTACTGCATCTGTAAATATTGTCCAACCAAAATTTGAATGTGATGCAGGAGAACCTGCTCTAACGGTTAAAACAGCGTTTAATAAAAAGACACCTTGCTTTGCCCATCTTTCAAGAGACCCGGAAGATGGTGGCGTAATACCAATATCATCTTGTATCTCTTTGAAAATATTAATCAACGATGGTGGCAGCCGGACTCCGTCCGGGACTGAAAATGAGAGTCCATGGGCTTGCCCTTCACCATGGTAAGGGTCTTGACCAATTATTACTACCTTAACTTTGTCAAAAGGAGTAGAGTTGAATGCGTTAAAAATTTGATTGCCTTTTGGATAAATAACAATCTTGTTTATAACATCATTCTTAATCTTTTCGATGAGATTTAAAAAATACTCTTTCTCAAACTCAACATCCAAGACCTCTCTCCATGACTCGTCAATTTTTACCATTTAAAAGATATATTCTAAGACTTCAGAAATATTTGATACAAATTTAAAACTAATACCCTTAAGATACTTCTCATTTATCTCTTTTATATCTCTTTCGTTATCTTGAGATAATATAACTTGTTTTACACCTGCACGTTTGGCTGCCAGAATTTTTTCTTTAATACCACCTACAGGTAGTACCCTCCCTCTTAAAGTAATTTCTCCCGTCATAGCAATTCCCGATTTGATTTTTTTATTACGGTAGGCAGATGCCATTGCGCTTAATATTGTAATACCGGCAGAAGGTCCGTCTTTTGGTATAGCCCCTTCAGGTGCGTGAATATGTATGTCCTTATTTTCGAAATCTTTAAGTGGAATTTTTAAAAATTGAGGATGAGCCTTAAGATATTGATAAGCAATCATAACGGATTCCTTCATAACATCTCCAAGATTGCCTGTTGTAGTGAGTTTTCCCTTTCCTTTACTTAAACTGCACTCGATGAACATTATTTCACCACCGTTAGCTGTCCATGCAAGGCCGGTAATTACACCAGGAGCTTCATTTCCTTTTTGAGTATCCTGTATATTAACAGGAAGCCCCAGTATTGTCTTAACTTCCTCACTTCCAAGAACCGATGGAATCTCCTCTTCCAAAGCAATTCTTTTTGCAGTGACCCTTGCTAATTTAGCAATTTGTTTTTCAAGACCTCTTACTCCTGATTCACGTGTATACTCATTTATAACAGTATCGATTCCTTCTTTATTTATATTAAGTTGCGACTTTTTAAGACCGTGAGCTTCAATCTGCTTAGGTATGAGATGATATTTTGCAATTGATCTCTTTTCTTCGGCTAAATACCCACTTATAGAAATCATCTCCATCCTATCTCTTAATGCAGGATGAATTGAAGCTATATTATTTGCGGTTGTTATAAAAAGAACTTTTGACAAGTCATAATCTACATCAAGATAATTATCATGAAAAGCCGTGTTTTGCTCAGGATCAAGAACTTCCAGTAGAGAAGAAGCCGGATCACCTCTGAAATCGTTACTAACTTTGTCAATCTCATCAAGTACTATAAGAGGATTGGAAGTACCTGTCTTTTTAAGAGTATTTATAATTCTGCCCGGCATTGCACCTATATATGTACGTCTGTGACCTCTTATTTCCGATTCATCATGAAGTCCACCTAATGAAATTCTGCCATAATTCCTGCCTAGTGCTTTTGCAACTGACTTTCCAAGTGACGTCTTACCTACTCCCGGAGGGCCATAGAGGCATATTATAGGCGATTTCATGTCTCCTTTTAACTTAAGTACAGATAGGTGTTCTATAATCCTCTCCTTAACATTTTCAAGTCCATAATGGTCGTTATCAAGAACTTTTTGAGCATTTTTAAGGTCAAGATTATCTTTTGAATATTCTCCCCAAGGTAGCTCAACTAAAAATTTTACATATGAGAGCTGAATGCTAAAGTCCGGAGAATTTGGGTTAGTTCTTTCCAGTTTTTGTAACTCTTTTTCAAATACTTCAGCAACTGAAGAATCCCATTTTTTTTCTTTAGCTGCTTCTCTTAAATCGTTAAATTCTTGAATATTTCCTGTAATTCCAAGTTCTTCCTGAATTGTTTTTAACTGATTATTAAGATAATATTCTCTTTGTTGTTGATCAATTTCTGTTCTTACTTTTTGTTGAATATCATCTTTAATTTTGAGAAGTTCTATTTGTCTGTGAAGTAATTCTAATAGCTTCATTGACCTAGATTTGAGGCTGTTTTCTCTTAACAGAGCTATCTTCTCCAATGGATTGTCAAGTTCAACGCTGGATGCAATGAAATTTATTAAAAAACTACTCCCTTCTATGTTTTTAATTGCAAAAGCTGCCTCTTGGGGCATATATGGAGATAACTTAAGAATATGAAGTGCTGCATCTTTTATTGAGCTGGTAATTGCATCAAGTTCCTCTTCATCCTTTTTAAATGCTTTATCTTCAAGATAGTTTACAGTTGCAGTAAAATATGGTTCAGTTGTAAGGATTTCGGTAATTTTAAATCTCTTAACTCCTTGTAATATAATTGTTACACCACCATCAGGCATTTCAATTATTTTGATAATCTTTGCTAAGGTACCTATATCAAAAAGATCTGCCTTACCTGGATTCTCTAACTTTGAGTCCTTTTGAGCTACTGCTCCAAGTATCTTATTCTCTTTATAAACTTGTCTAACTAATTTTATTGATTTGTCTCTGCCAACTGTTATTGGTATAATGGTTTCCGGAAATAAAACCGCATTTCGGAGAGCCAAAATTGGTAGAATCTCTGGAAATTCAATATCTTTTAAATCCTGTGTTGCATCGAAATTCATTACAGGAATAATGTTAACATTGTCTGAATCTGAACTTTGTAAGATAATGTCTTTTAATTTCATTTTATTTAAGTGTCAATTTGTCATAAATACTAATATTTGTAAATGGTCAATCTCTGTGCCACAAATATTCATAAAGAGGTGAATTTTAATGCGAAATATTCAAAATATTCATTAAATATTGTTGAAATCAATAAAATAATACTAATTTTGTTCGTCAATTTTTAGACACTAACCCTTTAATAATTTTATATCATGACAAAAGCTGACATTGTAAACGAAGTTGCAAAGGCAACTGGCATGGAAAAAATTGCCGTTCAGAACGTTGTAGAAAGCGTTATGGAGTGCGTAAAAGATTCTTTAGCTAAGAAGAATAATGTTTATTTACGTGGTTTCGGTAGTTTTATCGTTAAAAAACGTGCTAAAAAAACTGCAAGAAACATTTCAAAGAACACTACATTAGTTATCCCTGAACATTTTATTCCTGCTTTCAAACCTGCAAAGGTTTTTATGAATAAAGTAAAGAATAACGTTAAAAAGTAGTAGTACTACAAACTAATTATTAAAATATTATGCCAAGCGGAAAAAAAAGAAAGAGACATAAAATGGCTACGCATAAACGCAAAAAACGTTTACGCAAGAACAGACATAAAAAGAAAAAATAGTTCATTTTTGTCTTCGATGTATTGATAATCTAAAGCAAGTCGAAAGACTTGCTTTAGATTCTTTTGTTTATAGTATGATTAGATGGAGAAAGATTTAATAATAGATGTAAATTCTACTGACGTCTCAATAGCGCTGCTTGAAAATCGCAGGCTAATTGAGCTTAATAAGGAGAAGAATAATGGAAGTTATTCTGTTGGAGACGTTTACCTTGGTAAGGTAAAACGTATTATGCCTGCATTAAATGCTGCCTTTGTCGATATTGGTGATGAAAAAGATGCTTTTATCCATTATCTCGATTTGGGATTCACTTTTAAGGCATTGGATTTCTTTACAAAGCAGGCTATACACTCCAGAAATTTGCCAAACCTCTATTCAACAATAAAATTGGGAGAGATTCTTGAAAAAGAGGGTAAAATAGCTGATGTACTCAAACCTGGTCAGACAATTATTTCACAAATTGTAAAAGAACCTATTTCTACTAAAGGTTCCAGACTAACTGCCGAAATTTCACTTGCCGGAAGAAATATGGTATTACTTCCCTTTTCGGACAAAGTGAATATCTCTCAAAAAATTGCTTCTAATGAAGAGAAAAGTAGGTTAGAGAGACTTGTGTACAGTATTCTTCCAAAAAATTACGGTGTAATAGTCAGAACAGCTGCTGAAGGTAAAAAGGCAGCAGTCTTAGACGCTGAACTAAAGTCACTTGTTAAAAAATGGGAAGATTCATGGTCCAAAATTGCGAAAGGTAATACACCACAGTTGTTATTTACCGAAAACAGTAGGACGACCACGATTTTAAGAGATTTACTGAATGATTCATTTTCAAATATTTATGTTAATGATGAAACAGTTTTTGGTGAAATAAGAGATTATATTTCACTTATATCTCCTGAGCAGGAGAAAATAATTAAATTGTACAAAGGTAATGTCCCAATCTTTGACAATTTTGATGTTTCCAAGCAAATCAGAGGTGCATTTGGAAGAGTTGTACCAATTAAGCAAGGAGCATATTTAGTAATTGAACATACTGAGGCTCTTCACGTGATTGATGTTAATAGTGGAATAAGAGCAAAAACAGGAACCGATCAGGAGCAAAATGCCACAGATGTGAATATGAGTTCAGCTGAAGAAATTGCCAGACAGCTTCGATTAAGAGACATGGGTGGAATAATTATTATTGACTTTATTGATATGGATAATAATGATAATAAAGTCAAATTGTTCAAACATATGCAAACTTTAATGGAGAAAGACAGGGCTAAGCATAATATTCTTCCTATTACTAAGTTTGGATTGATGCAAATTACAAGACAACGAGTTAGACCTGCAACCGAAATAAATGTTTCGGAAACATGTCCTTCTTGCAATGGTACAGGCAAAATTGCATCAGCTCTGTTAGTTGCCGATAATATTGAAAGACAATTGGCTTTTTATGTTTATGACTTAAAAATTAAATCATTGATTTTAAAGGTTAATCCTATCATAAAAGCTTATCTTACAAAAGGACTTTTTAGTTTGAGATATAAATTGGCTTCTAAATATAATTGTAAGCTTAAAGTAATTGATTCTTCCGATAACTCATTGTTAGAGTTGATTTGGTACAAACAAAATGGTGAAAAAATTGAAGATTAATCTGTTTTAGTACATACCAAAAGTCTTTTGGTATTATCAAAAACAGTAACACCAAAAATGAATATATCTCCGCCATCGTTTGTTTTTAAACGTTGGCGGAGTTCATTTGTCGTCATTGGAAAATTTCTTGTAGAAATATTTGCTTTGTCATATTTTGAATTTATCAATTCGATTGATTTTTTACTAAATGGCAGATTTTCAACAATAGAAAATGCTTTTCCCGGAAAATTATTTATAAATTCATTTGAGGAATAGAGGTGAGTGTGTTGATGCAGTTTTTTAATTTGCAATCTATCTCCGATTATTTTAAATGCTCCAGATTTTAGAATACTGGAGTTAGGTTCATAAATATATTTTAAATAATGTGAAGTATCAATTATTGATTGTGACGATTTTTCTGAATGAAGCTCAAAGTTGAAATACTGATCTCTTTCCGAATCTGGAAACAGGTTTGCTGTGAAGATACTTATTTGGTTATTCGAGTTATCTTTGTTTAAAAGGAAAAGTAATTCTTTACACTCATTGTTTACCGATACTATATGAATTTCTATTGTTTCAGGTAAAAGCGTCAATGTAGCAGAAATGTCTGCCATAGGAGAGATTTTAATTAAAAGAAAATTAGAATGCCGGAATAAAAAATTTTTGATTAGTGGGATATTAGGCTCGTAATCAGTTAGTTTTATTTTTCTCTTAGACTCACTTGATCTTCTTGAAGGATCGGCATATATTAAATCCAGATGGGAATCTTGAGATGCAAAATCTATGTAGTTACCTGTTTCTACAAAAATATTTCTTTGATTAAGTTTTTCATAATTATGTTTTGCAATTTCTGCTAATTGAGGATTAATTTCATAATAATAAACTCTAATGGCATTTTTTGCAAAGTAAAATGAATCTACACCAAATCCTCCTGTAATATCTGCAATATGTTTGTTTTGGGAAAATCGTTGTTTGTAAATAGCTGTTAAATAAGAACTTGATTGTTCAACTGACACAATAGATGGGAAAATAATATCCATGTTAGAATACCATTCCGGGAGTTTATTTTTTGATTTTTGCCTGGCTAAAATCTGCAAAGCAGCAAATTTTAAATTAATTGAAGGGTGGTTAATTTTTGAAAGAACTAATTTATTCACATCATCGTTAATGTGAAATTTAATAAAATCGATAGTATCTGAATTAAGCATTTTAATTCTTTAGAGAAGGGGAGATTAGTTCTATTGGTGGAATTTTTGTTAAATTTATAAGCCTGTATACAGTAAATCTTTCTACTGGTCTTTTAAACCTGGATATGTATATTATTGATGCAGTTTCAATTTTTTCAAAATATATTCCAAAACTTGCAGGAACATCGGTTTCTTCTCGAGATGAAGCTATAAAGTAAAGCGATTCTCCAAGTTTGAAGCCTCCAAGGTAATGAGTTATCCATGAATATTTATGAGCATCCTTAACCGGAGCTATTGTTTTAACGAAAATTGAGTCTCTTGAGGCAATATAATAGTCCAAATGTGCAGCTAGATACCATTTTTGAGCTAGTATATTTGAATGTCTATTCATCTTTCCGTTTTCAATATCTGCAGTACGGATTTTATTGAATTTATTTGAAAGTTGTTTCCATCCATAAATGTCAAGAGTTAAATCTTGTTTCCCAATTCTATTTCCCTCTTTTTGAAATTGAAACTCAAACAATCCAGTTTTAACTTGAACAAATCCTAAAATAATAACTGATAAAGTAAAGGCAGATGCATATTTTAATGATTTAGAAATTAAAGGAGCATTTGGTTTTTTAATATCTGCAAGCCATGAAGATGCAATAATTATTAAACCAAAAAAACCGGGTGCTGATAAATGTGGCAAGGTTGTTTTAAATAGTGAAAGAACTAAGTATGTAATTATAACCGGAAGTGAGAGTGAAAGCAGAAAAACATAGTGTTTTTTATCTAAAAAAGGGATTTTTCTATATGCAAAAATTGCAATTACAATTATAATTACACTTATAGGATTATTATAAAGAAATATGCCGAATATCTCTTTAATTATAGATAAAATATTAATTCCTTGGGAAAAAATAAAGCTTTGAGAATATAGATCAAAATTTAAAAAGTTATTGTTTATATTCCAGAACAAAACCGGCATAATAAAAATAAAACTAATGAACGCAGATAAATACAAAAGAGGATTTTTTAACATTTTGCGATCCATTATAAAAATATAAACTAATACTCCTATCCACAAGAATACAGCGCTAAACTTAGATAATAATGATAGGCCAATAAATACTCCCGTTATTATTGATGCGAGTCTTGAAAGTGTTATACTGTCTCTATTAAGACCATATTTTGAGAACATTCCTTCAAGTAGAAAAAATACTGATATAAGATAAAAAAAACTCAAAGCTGAATCTGGAATCATAAATGTTCCTGCAGCTATTAAGCAATATGGAGATAAAGTATATAATAGTGCAGCATAAAAACCTGCAAGCTTGTTTTTTAATCTTCTTCCAATAATAAATATCAGCCATGTGTTTACTGTTCCAAATAAAACAGCAGCAAGTCGAATAAAAAACTCGCTATTTAAATAAAGATTTAATGTAAAAAGTTGAATAATCCAGCCTAACATAGGTGGTTGATCAAAATGACTCAGATCGGGATAGAGGGCGTATGTCCAATAATATGCTTCATCATTTCCAAGCTCAAGAGAGAATGCTAGAATTATTCTGACTAAAGCTGATATGGTAATGAGAGTAATAAGTGGTTTTTTAAATTCCGATTCCTTATTCATCTTTATGTATAATGCTTAATGTTAGTTTATTAAATCTGTTTAAAAACAAAATTGCAGCAAAAGCCAACCCAACAAGCAGGCCGATCCAAACTCCAACTGCTCCTAAATGAATGATAAATCCTAAAAAGTAACCCAAAGGTAAGCAAACAAAATAATAGGACAATATTGATATTTTCAAAGGAGTTTTAACATCCGACAAAGCTCTCAAACATGCAAGACCTGATAATTGCATTGCATCAAAGATTTGAAACATAGCTGATACTATTAATAATGTCCCGGCAAGTTTGAGAACTTGGGGATCTTCGCTGAAAACGAGTGGTATATAGTTTCTGAATATGAGATATGAAATTCCGCTGATTGACATTAGAGCGACACTTAGATGCACTGCCGCAAAGCCTGCAGTTCGCATTGCTTTAAAATTTCCGGACCCATATTGATGAGATACTCTGATTGTTGCAGCAGC
>MTLD01005136.1_pt3 | contig 14052 bp, 13 predicted proteins | sample 1982471 | NCBI WGS metagenome assembly MTLD01 (sample SAMN05712604, study PRJNA340218) | biofilm metagenome | isolation source: sample SPM anode biofilm adapted to -50 mV | place: USA | collected 2012-02-03
CGGCCTCATCCCGCCGGTGGCCGGCCGGGTGGAAACGGGAGATTTCGTCCAGCCCGGCTACTTCGAGCAGGAGTCCAGCCAGCACAACACCAACACCGCCATCGAAGAGATCTGGACCGAATACCCCGGCCTGACGAATTTCGAGGTGCGGGCCGCCCTGGCCCGCTGCGGCCTCACCAACGAGCACATCACCAGCCAGATGATGGTGCTGAGCGGCGGCGAAAACGCCAAGGTCCGCCTGTGCAAGCTGATGCTCAAGGACGTCAACTGGCTGGTGCTCGACGAACCGACCAACCACCTCGACGCCGCCGCCAAGGACGAACTGAAAAAAGCCGTCAGCCAGTTCAAAGGCACGGTGCTGCTCGTCTGTCACGAGCCCGACTTCTACCGCGACTGGGTGACCGACGTGTGGAACGTCGAGGACTGGACGACGAAAATCGTCTAAAACTAAAGCCCTTGTCCACCGCCTCCGGAAAGCCAAAACCCGCGTACTACGCGGGTTTTTGTCGTCCGTGCCTAATTTATCACAAACTTCTTCTGGCTTTCTGCGTCATTGAAGCCAGAAACCCAAGTGCCCTGTTTCGGGTTGAATTGAAAATATGGCCCGTTAACAGCTCCGTCTTTGAAAGTCCCCACCAAGAAATAAGCAAGCCGGCCATCCTGTCCATAGACCTCCATCTTGCCGCTTCCGTTCGGCAGGCCGTTTTGCCATAGCCCGGTATAAACAACGATAGGTTTGGTTAATTTGCCGTCAGCGGTAAATTTCCCGAACTGCAATTCCCCCACACCGGTAGCCTTGCCTTCTTGCAACGTCCCGTCAAAAACGCCGGACTGTATTCCCTTGGCGTCGTACATGACCAGCGAGCCTGAGCCGTTAGCCAAGCCGTTTAGCATCTCCCCGCGCCAGACTCCCTTAGCGAACTTTGTGGAGCTAAAAGAAAAAGCGCTGCCCTGTTCCTCTTGCCCATTGGTTACCGGAACCAGAGCCGCATTTATTAAATCGGCCCTTTGCAGGCCGACACAGCCGGAACAGGCAATAACAAAAAACAGCGCCAGGCCGAGCAATGACACGCGTTTCATGCCAACACCTCCTGGTAATTTGCCGACAATCGCCGAATACTCAGCATCTTTATTATATCAGCAGTGCCCCTCTTCTCAAAGAATCATATCCGCATACGGATTTCCCCGGTCCGAATATGCAATATTTGCAGGCTGGCAAAACCTTAATAATTAATATAAGCTATTCAAGTAAGAACCGTCCCGCGAGTAAACACCGGAAAGGCAGGGAACATCTTTGGACAAACTGATCGAAAAGCTTCGCTCCATCAATATCCGGGCATACAGCGCGTGTGACCGCGAAGAGGCCAAGCGCCTTGCGTTAGGACTGATAACTCCGGGTGCAACCATTGCGATGGGGAACTCAGTTACACTTAGAGAAACAGGAATATTCGACGCCATAGTGAACGGCGGCTATAAAACAATCAATCAATTCGAACCGGGGATTTCCGCCGAAGAAAACCTAAAACGCCGTAAAGCCGGGATGTCGGCCGATGTTTACTTTACCAGCACCAACGCGCTGACGCTTGATGGCGAATTGGTCAATATCGACGGCAAGGGCAATCGTGTGGCGGCCATGATGTTTGGTCCGGAAAGGGTCATCGTAATCGTCGGCGAAAACAAAATCGTAAAGGATCAGGAAGAAGCGTGGCTGCGTCTTAAAGAAAAGGTTGCTCCCGAGTTAACCAAAAAACTGGGACGATCCACACCGTGCGCAAAAACCGGTAAATGTTCAAACTGCAGCTCTCCCGAACGGGTATGCCGCTGCTATACCGTTATCAACGGTCAGATGCCGGCGGACAAAGACAGGATTCACGTCATCCTCGTAAAGGAGCCCTTAGGCATTTAAAGCAGCTATTTGCCTCTTTGTTGCCGGCAGGCGTCATGGCAGGAGCCATCCGCATACTTGTTGAACTTTTATTCGCTACAGGGGTGTAATTATGCTTTCGTGATGCGCGGCAATGTTTTGGACCTGGCGGTCGGCATCATTATCGGCGGGGCTTTCGGAAAAATCTAACTTTCCTCATCCGCAGCGTCAATCGTTTCAAGAAAGAGCAGGCAGAACCGGTGACCACCAAAGAATGCCCTTTCTGCATCTCAAAGGTTCCCGTCAAAGCCGTACGGTGCCCGCATTGCACCTCCGAATTGAATTGAAGGCCAGACCCAACCGCAAACCCGGCCGAGCAGGCCGGGTTGTTTTGTGCCGTATTAAACGCGCCCTCCTCTCCCGGGGCAGTTTTGCCCGGTATGATATAATATTAAAAGAAGAACTCTCGCCCGTTAGGAGACTTAGCATGACCCCAAGGCAAACCCACCTCGTCTTTGACACCAGCATCGGCGTCACCAAACCGGTGACCGTCATCGATAACGGCCTCAAATGCCCCTTCTGCTGCCGCGACGAGCTTGCGGGCATCATCGCCGCCGACGGGCCGATACTGCTCATCGCCAACAAATACCCGGTGCTGCAGGACACCTTCCAGACCGTCCTCATCGAAACCGACGACTGCACCTCCGAACTGTCGCTCTATCCCAAGGACCATCTCCACCGCGTCATCCGCTTCGGCACCGAGAAATGGCTGGACATGATCGCCGGCGGCGAATTCGCCTCCGTCCTGTTCTTCAAAAACCACGGTCCCAACTCGGGCGGCACCATCCGCCACCCCCACATGCAGATCGTCGGCCTCCGCCACCTCGACTACACCGCCAGCATCCCTCCGGCCAGCCTCGAAGGCATCGTCGTCAGCGGCGACGGCGGCGTCGAACTGGCCATCGCCGACAAGCCGCTCGTCGGCTTCATCGAACTCAACCTCAAGCTCGCCGGCCTCGGGCACCTCGACCGCCTGGCCGACTACCTGCAGATCTGCGCCCACTACCTCCTCAACCACTTCAACCGCCACTGCAACAGCTACAACATCTTCTTCTACAATATCGGCGGCCGGATAACCGCCAAAGTCATGCCGCGGTTCGTCACCTCGCCCATCTACGTCGGCTATGCCATCCCCCAGCTGTCCACCCGCATCCCCGACGTCGCCGCCGACCTCAAGCGGCTATACGGCATCTAAGGCAAACCCGCGCAGCGCGCGGGTTTTTTTGTCAGATATGCATCCGTTCCTGGTCGTTCATCGAATAGCCGTCTTTTCTGACATCGACTATTCGCAACGTATCTTCCTTTATCGCGATATTTTTCAGCTTTTTGACCGCCCCGTAAGCTTCTTGCAGCGAAAGCTTATCGCCCCTGCCGGAGATGACCCACAAGGTCTTATAGCCGCGGGGCGTCGTCAGCAGCCTGTCTTCGCCCTTGCCGTCGGTAAAATAGATCAGCAGGTCGACGTTATTTCTATTGGCATATTCGAAGACGGGGGAAAACCTGGTGCCGCCTCGAACATTGCTTCTATCCTTTATATCTTTCGCGGCTTTGACTTTATACGCCCGCCGGATCTCGTTGTCGCATTCGATGATCGTGATCTCGTGATGGTAATTTTTCACGATGGCGAGCACCTCTGCGACGGCCTGCTGGAATTCCTCGTCGTTGATGCTGCCGCTGATATCGAGAGCCACGGCGATCTTCGCCTTGTGGCTTCTGAGCTCGCCTCTTATATCCAATCTGGCGGGCTGTCGCCGGCTTCTTCTGGTGACGGTCTTCTTTTTGTCGCTCTCGACCGCTCCCATCAGCCGCTTGAGGTATAAATTCCACGGCAGCTCGCCCCCGCCGGTTTTCAGCGCCGCCAGCAGGCCGGCAGCATAATTCGGGATGCCGCCTTTGCACGCATCGTCGGCGAACTTGGCGGTGAATTCTCTAAGGGTCTGCTCGTCGATATCGCTGGTGGCTTCCCAAAGGTCGTGGGTTTTTTCCGGATCGTATTCGGCCGCGATCTTTTCCTCGACGCCGCTGTCGATTTCTGCGCCGTCTTTATCAGCTTCCAGCAGGTCGATGGCCGGTTGCAGCTTTTCCGCATAGTATTCGAAGGGTTCGAAGGGCAGGAGCTTCAGGGAATAATGCAAATTTACCCATTCCAGGGTGGTGGCGTACGGTGGCAGATCGTCCAGATACGTGTTGACGACAATATCCATCGCCATATTGACAGCCAATTGGCTGTAACCGGCCTTGAATTCTTTCGCCCTTAGCAGATGCAGGGACAATATGTGGAGTATCTCGTGCTTGATCGTGCTCTCCATCTGTTGCAGCGTGAGATTCAGAAAAAGCAGGGGATTGAAATAGATCACATACTTGGCGCCTTTAAAATTCACGGCGGTGGGGCTGCTAATGGCGAAGCTTATCTCCCGCGACATGTGCAGGAGAAAATAACCGTAGAAGTTATCCTTGTCGGCCATGAGGCCGAGATTAACTTTATCTACAAGTCTGGCGAACTCCTCTTCGAAGTCTGCCGGTATATTTATCTTCGTATAAATAATTCTCTTTGCCTGTTTGTACAGTTCTTTTACCTGGTCGGCAAAATGCGTTTCCATAGATCAGGACCTGATTAAACTGTAGGATTCGAAATACGATTCGACAAAGGCCTCATTTTCTATGGCATGTTTATATACCTCGGCATAACTGTTCTTGATGTCCTTCATGATGCCGATCATCAAATCAACGGGATATATTTTCAAAAACTCAACAAGTCTTGCGATGTGATGCTTCGGGTCGCGATTATCGTTTTTTATCTTCGCTTCCAGGTTTATCAGGATATTCTTCGCGGCCAGGTAGAGGCGCGTATGGCTTTCGCTTTTTACCCGCCTCACGACGGCTTCGGGCAGGGAATCGCCCGCAAAGACGTCCTCATAGGAGATGAGCGCACCGTGATCCGCTTCGACGAAGCTGACGAATTCCTCGGCGATGAGCTTGCCGACATTGCCCCTGATGATATTCAAAAACACCGCTCGGGGGATGGAAGCCTTATTCTCCTTATAGAGCTTATAAACGCCGGAGATCCTTTCGTAGCTTCGCGGTGTCGCCCTTATATCGTCCTCGTTTATCTTATGGAGATATTCCGGGAAAGTCGAGATAAACTCGATTACCTTTTCGTCGATGCCGGCGGCTGTCGCCCAGTCGATCCACTGCAAATAATCGGGCTCCATATAAAACCACACGAACCTGTTTTCCTGCGCCGCGTCCATATCGACGACCTGGTAATCGAAATCCGCGCCGTATTTGCTCGAAGGATTCATGGCCGCCAGTATTTTCACGGCTTCAGGCAGCCGGTAGCCGTTGATTTCCCTGTTCAGTACCAGGTTCATGAGCTCCTGCTGGACGGTGTGCTCGCAGCGGTTCATCTCGTCGATGAATAACAGGACGGTTTTCCCGCGGGCTATCGCTTCGTCGATTTCCCGCAGCTTGGTATGCACGGCATAGACGGTAATTTTCCTTTCGACCGCCTTGCCGTCGCCGTTTAAGGCCGCATATGATTCTATGGTCGGCAGACCGCCTATCTCGCCTTCTTTGAGGAGATTGCCGTTGATGACGATCAGGCTCCAGTCATGCAGCTCGGCGATTTCCCTGGCCAGCGCCGTTTTCCCGATGCCGCTTTCGCCCACTATCAAAGGCACTTCCCCGGTCGCCAGCACCAGGTCGACGCCTTGCATCGTATCCGTAAAATTCATCGCGGCTGCCTCCTATATCATCTTCAGCTTTTCATCCACAGCGATTTTTCTCGCCTTCTTGCTGCCGTATCGATAAATGAACATCAGCTTGTCCAGCGGCAAAATATTTTTATCGATCGTGCCGCAATTCAAAAAATCGCGGACATATTTTTCTTCGACATCCTCGTCCGCTAATGCTTCTTTCAGCACCTGCGCCAGCTCGGCTGCGGATATCTCTTTTACAACATACTTGATCACCAGGATATTCGCCTTCAAGAAGGCCAACATCTTGTCCTTGTCCAGATCGTTTATAAGCCTGACGGCGCTTTCGTTATTCCTCACCGCGATAAGCTCGGCGCTGCGGGCCGGGGAATTTATGTATCTCAGCGCCTCGTAGCTTATTTTCACGGCCTCTTCCTGCACGCTTGCGGCCGGCTTTTTGATGAACTTGATCGCGTCGTAATTTTTCCTTACCGCCGTTAACTGCAATTCCTCGCTGGGGTTTTCGACATACTGGATCGCCCACCCGGCTTGCTTGACAGCAAGTTCGACCACCTTGTCGGTGGGATTTTTGATATACTCCAGGTTGATCCAGCCCCCGGTTACCGCTTTTAGCATCATATCTTCGCTGGGATCGTCGATGAATTCGATCGCCCGGGCGTTGCTGTCCAGGGCCGCCTGTTGCATCTCGCGCGTCGGCTTAGCGATATATTTCAACATCAGGCCGTTCTTTTTTACGGCCAGCAGCTTCATCTCGTCCGTGGGGTTATCGATATGGGCGATGGCGTTGGGGTTGTTCGCGATCATTTTGCTAAGCTGGCGTTTTTCCATAAGGCTGCCTTCCCTCTGGCCGCGTTTTTTGTTAATCTAAATAATAATTATACCACAAAGAGGCGGCGCGCGTTGGCGCGCAGAACTAGATAGGAGCAGGGTACTCGTGGGATAGACCGACGATAGGGTGGGATTTTTGTGGCCATCAGGCTGGAGAGGCTTTACAAGCAGGCGAAACAGAACTATAAGATGCAGCTCATCGCCGGCAAGCGCGGGCTGGGGAAGATCGTCAATTGGGTGCATATGCTCGAGGACGAGAATGTCGCCGAATTTTTGCGCGGCAACGAACTGGTCTTCACGACCGGCATCGGCCACGCCGACCCGGCGTGGCTGAGCGACTTCGCGTCCCACCTGATCCGCAACGGCGCCAGCGGGCTGGTGGTCAACGTCGGGCCGTACATCGACGTCGTTCCCGACAAGACCATCGAATACTGCGAGCAGATGGGCTTTCCCCTGTTTACGCTGTCGTGGGAGATACGGCTCGTGGATATCACGCGCGATTTCTGCCGCCGCATCATCAACAGCGAGCAGGCGGAGACGAGCGTTTTCGGCGCCTTCAAAAACGCCATCTTCTTTCCCGGCGACGTCGGCAAATACGAGGCCCAGCTCGAGCGGCACGGTTTCAATCTGTCCTGGCGCTACTGCGCGGCCGTTCTGAACATCGCGTCGTCGCAGGCCGACAGGCACCAGGAGAATATCGCGGCCATCAGGTTCAACGTGCAAAACATCATCAACCGCATCAGCGAGCATTACAGTCTGTTCGTGCAGGACAACCGACTGGTGATCGTCTTCGCAAACTTTACCGACAGCGAGATCGCCGCCTGTATCGACGAAATAATCGTTTACTCTTCCGGCGCCAAACGCGGCTGCGATATCAATATCGGCATCGGCAAGAACGAAGGCGGCCTGCCGGTGCTGGAAAAGAGCTATAAGCAGGCCGTTTCGGTGCTGCGGATGGCGGCGAAAAACAACTGGAGCAAAGTGTATTACAACGACCTGGGGATATACAAAATCCTCATCTCCACCGAGGACGAAGGGGTGCTGCGCGAGGTCTACGACGAGGTCCTAGGCAAGCTCGCCGATTACGACGCGACCAACAACACCGATTACATGAGCACGCTCAAGTGCTACCTGCTGAATAATGCCAGCGTTCAGGCTGTTGCCCAAATGACCTACGTCCATCGCAACACCATCAATTATAAGCTGACCAGAATCAGGGAGATCACCGGGTGGAACCTTGCCGGCGTAGAGGACAGGCTGAAGATAATGCTGGCCTTCAAGATCAAAGACATAATGTAGAGCCCGGTGTGCTGGAGCACAAATTACTTTGGGTCGCAAACCATTGTACGGGGCGCTTTGGCGGTGCTATACTCAGGTCGGGATAAGGACATTCGACTAGGGTGAAAACATGGCTAAAGCATTGGACGGAATACGGATAATCGATTTGACCACCGCCTACAGCGGACCTTTCTGCACCATGAATCTGGCCGACCACGGCGCCGAGGTAATCAAGGTGGAATTGCCGGCGACGGGCGAGCAGTCCCGCACGTGGGGCCCCTTTAAAAACGGCAAGAGCGGCTATTACAATTTTCTCAACCGCAACAAAAAGGGCATCACCCTCAACCTGAAGCACGAAAAAGGCAAGCAGATACTGCGCGAGTTGGTGAAGCAGGCCGACGTGCTGGTCGAGAACTTCAAGGTCGGCACGCTGGACAAGCTGGGGCTCGGCTATGCGGAGCTCAAAGCCCTCAACCCCCGGCTGATATACGCGTCGATCAGCGGGTTCGGCCTCACCGGCGCTTACGCCGCGCGGCCGTGCTATGACATCGTCGCCCAGGCGATGAGCGGCATCATGACGATCACCGGGTTTCCGGGCAATCCGCCGACGAAGACGGGGCCTTCGATCGGCGATAATTATTCCGGCACTTATCTGGCGCTGGGCATCATGCTGGCGCTGTTTCACCGCGAAAGGACGGGGCAGGGGCAACAGGTCGACGTCAGCATGCTCGACACGCTGTTCTCCGTCCTGGAAAATGCCGTTATCACCCAGACGCTTACCGGCGAAACGCCCGGGCAGATCGGCAATGCCGATCCGAGCATAGCGCCGTTCGACGTTTTCCCGGCCAAAGACGGCCATATCGCCGTAGGGGTCGGCACCTCCCTCCAGTGGACGCGGTTGTGCGAGGTCATGCAGCGCGAGGATCTGATCGACGACGCCAGATATAACACCAACCGGAAAAGGGTGGAGAACTACGACTCCGGGCTGCGGGAGATCGTTTCCCAATGGGTCGGCCAGCATACCCGCCGGGAAGTGGAGGATATGCTCGTCGCCGCCGGCATCTGCGTGGGACCGGTGCTCAGCGTGGCCGAGGCGGTGAACCACCCGCAGCTAAAGACGCGGGAGATGCTCGTCGATATCGATACGCCGGAACTGGGCAAAATATCGATTCCCGGCGTACCCATCAAGCTCGGCGCCTCACCGGGGAAAGTCAGCAAGGCGGCGCCGGTCCTCGGCGAAGACAACGACGCCATCCTCGCGGGCCTCGGGTATTCGCCCCGCGATATCGCCGAGCTGAAACAGGCGGGAACAATTTAATAAAGGTTTAAATACAAATCACAATGTAAAAGGAGAGAAAAAAATGATCGGTGAAAAGGTTATCCTGCGCGTCAGAATGAGTTCCGGCGAGGCCCATTATGCCGGCGAGCTGGTCAACGGCTCCCATATCCTCGACTTCTTCGGCGATGTCGGCACCGAGCTCTGCATCCGTTTCGACGGCGACGAAAGCCTGTTCGTCGGCTACAAGGACGTCGAGTTCCTGGCCCCCGTCTATGCCGGCGACTTCATGGAGTACCACGGCTGGATCGAGTCGGTGGGCAACTCCTCGCGCACCTGCAAGTTCGAAGCCTATAAGGTCATCGAGCTGGCCCGCGACCCCAAACTGGCCATCTCCGCGGCCAATGTCCTCGCGAAGCCCGTTCTGTGCGGCAAGGCCACCGGTACGCTCGTCGTCCAGAAACAGTTCCAGCGCGGCCCGCAGGATCCCAAGTTTGTCGTAAAGAAATAGCGCCTGGTCCGATATTATCGGCTGATCACCGCAAACGTCCCGGCAGCAAGGGGGGTTACCTGGGATCAGCCGCTAATTTTTTTCTTGATTTGACCCAATAGTCTATAAATTTTGAACCGATGAAGACGGTTCAAAGGGGGGCGAGAATAAATTATTGCCGGGAATTTGTTGGGGAGAGTGGGCTAAAACTATTTTGGAAAGGGGCAGTGAAGATATGGCAGAATACAAGTTCCAGGAAGATCCTCGCTACGCTCAGGCTAATAAAGAAGCTCTGATGGCAATCGGTCTGTTCTTCCTCAATATCATCTGGTGGTTCGCCTTCGCGTATGGCTTAGGCTCGGGCTCTCCCGCGGAGTACGGGTATGTCCTGGGTTTTCCGGCCTGGTTCTTTTGGAGCTGCATCGGCGGCTTCTTCGTGTTTTCCGCTTTGACCTGGGTGATGGTATCGTTTTTCTACGCGGATATGCCGCTCGATGCGCAAACCGATTATGATTGGAAACCGGGACGGAAGGGGGCCTAAGCATTATGCAATGGGAAATTATCGTCGTAATGTCCGTCTACCTGGCCATGAACATCGGCATCGGCCTCTATTGCGCCAAGCTTAACAACCAGGCCAAGGGCGGTTTTCTTGAAGAGTACTTCCTCGGCGGGCGCGGCATGGGCGGCTTTGTGCTGGCGATGACCCTTACGACCACCTATATCAGCGCCGGCAGCTTTATCGCCGGACCTGGCGTCGCCTATTCCATGGGGCTGGGCTGGGTTCTGCTGGCTATGACCCAGCTGCCGGTCGGGTATCTTGTTCTGGGCGTTCTGGGCAAGCGTTTCGCCATCGTGGCCCGCAAGATCAACGCCGTCACCGTAATCGACTTTTTGAAGCAGCGCTATGACAGCAAGGCGGTCGTCGTGCTGTCCGTCATCGGCATTATAGGGTTTTTCCTCGCGGCCATCGCCGTGCAGTTCATCGGCGGGGCCCGTTTGTTCCAGTCGATGACCGGTTACTCGTATGAGATATCCCTCATCATCTTTTCCGCCGTCGTGGTATTCTACGTCACATTCGGCGGCTTCCGCGGCGTTGTCCTCACCGACGCCGTGCAGGGCATCGTAATGTTCGCGGGTACCGCCATCCTCCTCGTGGGCGTTGTCACTTACGGCGGCGGCGTCAAGACCGTCATGACCAACTTGTCGGCGGTAAACCCCGACCTTATCACCCCCTTCGGGGTGAAGAACTTCATCAGCATCCCCTGGATCATGTCGTTTTGGGTGCTGGTGGGCTTCGGGACCATCGGCCTGCCGCAGGTGGCGGTGCGCGGCATGGGCTATAAGGATACCAAGGCCATGCACCGGGCCATCATTATCGGCACGGTCTTTACCGGCTTCCTGATGTTCGGCATGCATTTTATCGGCGCCATCGGCAAAGCCATCGACCCGGCCATCAAGATCGGCGACACGGTAATTCCCGAACTGACGAAGAAGACCCTCAACCCGTGGCTGGCGGGACTCTTCCTGACGGCGCCGCTGGCGGCCATCATGTCGACGGTCAGCTCCCAGCTCCTGGTGCTGTCCAGCACGATCATCAAGGACCTCTACGTCAGCTATTTCAACCCCAACCCGGAAGAGCAGTTCATCAAGCGGACAAGCTTGTTCATCACCGCCGTAACCGGTGCGATAGTGTTCGCGATTTCCTACACCCCGCCGGAATTCCTCGTTTGGCTTAACCTGTTCGCCCTCGCCGGGATGGAGTCCGTCTTCCTGTGGCCGACGCTGCTCGGGCTGTACTGGAAGGGGGCCAACAGCCAGGGCGCCCTCGCGTCGATCATTCTCGGCTCGGCGGCCTACATCTACTGCCACAATTTCTGGGCGCGGCCTTTCGGGACCCATACCATCATCCTGCCGCTGCTCGTTGCGCTGGTATCGTTCGTGGTCGTCAGCAAGCTGACCACGCCGCCGAAGGAAGAAACGATCCGCGCGTTCTGGGGCTAACGGGAACTCGATCTGCAGTCAGCAAGCCGAACCGGCGCCGGTATTCAACCGGCGCCGGATTCTTTATGGCGCAATAAAAAATACCTCTTGCCGGCCGGACAAGAGGTATTTGGTGCAACCAGTCACTGTTCGTTCCGTTCGTACTCGACGACGCCGTCGATCATCGTCAGGTCTACCCGGAGATTATAAATATCCATCGGGTTAATCGCCAGAATATCGTCGGACAGGATGATCAGATCGGCGAGTTTGCCCGCCTCGATGCTGCCCTTGATAGTCTCCTCGAACGAAGCATACGCGCCGTTGTAGGTGTAACAGCGGATAGCTTCGAGGACGCTGACGGCCTGCGTTTTGTTGCACTGGACGTTTCTGTTCCTGTCATAGCGGTTTACCGCGCCGTCGATGGCTTTCAGGCCATAGGGACCTGAAGGCGCATCGCTGTGCAGCGAGCACATGACGCCGGCGTCCAGCATGCTCCTGAGAGCGCCGAAATACGCCGTCCTCTCGCCGTAGAACTTCTCGTAGTTCGCGCCGAGCGCCGCCACCAGGCCGGCGTTGACGCTCGGACAGATATTCATCTTGGCCATCCGCTCGATCAGGTCCTGGTCGGTCAGCGAGCAATGCTCGATCCTGTGCCGCAGATCGGGGCGGGGATTGGTCGCGAACGCCTTTTCGTAGCCTTCGACCATGAATTCGACCGCCAGATCGCCGATGGCATGAGCGGAAGCCTGGCATTCGGCGTCGTTGATCCGCCTGATGTACTCGGCGACCTCCTCCCGCTCCCAGCCGCGCTCGCTTTTCAGGTCGGGATCGTGGCTGTAGGGCTTGCGCGTCGCGCAGGACGGGCCGCCCGAGCCGCCGTCGATCATGAACTTGCTGGTGCCGATGCGGAAATGCTCGTCGCCCAGCCCGGACATAAGCCCGAGGGCCAGCCAATGATCGTTCTGCTCCATCGAAAACGGCTTGCCGAAGATACTATGCAGCATCATGTAGGAACGGACTTTGAAGGTTCTGCTGCGGCAGAGCTTCTGCATGGTGTGATACGAAGAAGGGCCGCATTCGCCCGGGTCGTGGATCGAAGTGATGCCCGCTTCCAGCAGCTGTTTATGCGAATGCATCGCCGCCCGGATCTGCGATTTTTCCGTATACTCCACCTGGCCCCACAGCCAGAAATGGGTATGCCCCCGCACCAGACCGGTCAGTTTCCCGTCGGCGACCTCGACCTCGCCTTCCGGATACTTCTCGGCGTCCGCCGGCCCGAATACCTTCAGATAGGCCAACGCCTTGGTGTTGTACATACAGATGTGGCCGCCGCCGTGCATACAGTGTACCGGGTTGTCCGGCGCCGCCGCATCCAGCTCCGCCAGCGTCGGATGGCGCTGCTCCTTCAGCAGCAGAGGCTCGTACCCCATCATCGATATCCATTGACCCGGCTTCTTCAGCTTGACTGCCTGCCGGATCATATCCAGCATTTCGGCGACGGACTTGCAGTGAGCGAGGCGCGTATCGATCATGGCCGCTTCCAGGTCGGGCTCAAGCAAGCCGTTGAGGATCGGGTGGTAGTGGGAATCGATGAAGCCGGGCAGCAGGGCGCGGCCCTTCAAGTCGACGATCTTTGTTTTTTCATCGACGATTTTATCCAGATCCGCGTTGCGGCCGACGAAAACGATCTTATTGCCGTTTACGCCCACCGCTTCGGCGATATCGTCGTTTTTGTTCACGGTGACAACTTTGCCGTTTTTAAACGCGATGTCCACATGGCCACAATCGTACTTCATTGCCCTCGCCCCTTATCGTGAATTTTTGGCTAAACCTGTTTTTTCCGCTGAACGAAAAAGCAAAAGCCCTTGTTCTCGTAAACAAAGCCTTTTTTGCCGTTAATTTTTTGATATTTTCTGCATTTATTGAATTTTATTATACTAAACGCCGGTTTCAACCACAATAAGTCGAAGCACAAGGAATTTTAGGCTGCAGCACATTGAGCGGCGATAGCGATTATTTTCGCAGGTTGCGGGCCGCGGGCGGGTTTAGCGCCGCGATATTCCGTATTGACACGGTAAATGCGAATGGCTAAAATTAACTTGAATAATTTGGGCCCTGTAACGTTGCTTGGCGCGACGAATTCTATACTGGGTGTGAGCACAAAATTGGGCCAATTCGACGATGCGGTCCGTTCGGTGGCGCGGGCCCTCGATATTATCGAGGCTCTGAGCCGGGACGACGAGATGGGGATTACCGATCTGAGCCGGGAACTCGGCCTGAATAAGGCCACGGTTTACCGTCTGATCACGACCTTGCGTCTGCATGGCTATGTGGAACAGGTAAAAGGGGACAAATACAAGCTTACTTTCAAGATATTCGAGCTGGGCAGCAAGATCGTCAACCGGCTGGGCATCCGCAAAACGGCCTACCCCTACCTGGAGGAACTCGCGGCGGTCACCAAAGAGACGGTCAATCTCGGCGCCCTGGAAGAGAATAACGTCTGCTATATCGACCGCATCGAAAGCCGCGAGCCGCTGCGCCTGGGGATGGATATCGGCTC
>MTLD01005269.1_pt1 | contig 14035 bp, 14 predicted proteins | sample 1982471 | NCBI WGS metagenome assembly MTLD01 (sample SAMN05712604, study PRJNA340218) | biofilm metagenome | isolation source: sample SPM anode biofilm adapted to -50 mV | place: USA | collected 2012-02-03
TAAACTTCGATTAATTAAGGCATCCAATGAGAAGGCCATAATTACAGATGGTGAGAATGTGAAAATTGAATGGAAACTTGACCCAAAGTTAAAACCCGACACCTATTTCGTAAACATCCCTTTAATAAAAAGCATAGTAAGCCTTAAAACAGACCAGGATGAAATAAGCTTTCAAACAAAGCCCGGGAAAAACTATGATTTTATAGTGCTACTCAATGAAATGGATAGTTGTTATGTGAGAATTTCATCTTGTCAACCACCGGCTTCTGAGATTATGAATTTTGATGGTAAACTTCCAGAGAGAATTCCTTTTTCCTTAATAGGCTCTCGTATATATTTTAAAGGTAAACTCAATGGTAAACTCCTTAATATTCAATTGGATTTAGGAGCAGGGACTAACGTTGTAAACAAATTAGCTTCAGATACGTTAGGTTTAACATTTTCGCAAAGCACCTTGGTAAGTAATACAGAAGGTGTAAATGAGCAGCGGACAAGTATCAATAATGAGCTAAAGTTAGGCGATTTAAGTTGGTCTGGCATATCAGTAACCGAAGTTGGAAATATGCAGCCATACGAAGATATGATTATTGGTAATGGACTTTTTAAAAATAAAATCATTGAAATAGATTATGACAATAAGATTTTTACCATCCATGACAAATTACCTTCAAAAGCAAAAACGTATTTCAAACAGCCTGTTTATTACGAGCAAAACCGACCCAAATTTGAAGCTGAATTTATTCATAACGGCAAAAAATATAATTTCTGGCTTCTTTTTGATACAGGAAGAGATGGAACAATGCTAATCGGAGAAGATTTTACAGCTATAAATAATAACTGGATAGAACTAAATCCATTGATGACTATTAAAGGACGTAAAATTGTTCGTCTTGATGCTATAATTGCCGGTCAAAAATTTCGTGATATTGTCACAAATGCGGCTGACCCGACAAACCCTCAAGGCAGACCAACTTTGTTTGGAAATCAAATCTTAAATCATTTTAATGTAATACTGGATAACAGAATCGGAATCATTTATTTAAAAATTAATAACCGCACAAATGAACCCTATTCCGATTATAAAGGATACCTTGAAGAAGTTTCCAAAATGCAAAAAAACAAACACAGCAGGTAACAATGTATAAAAATAATAGCCGGTTTATTAGTAAAATCAATGGTTGTAGCCCGCTCCACCTTTTGTGCAACTTGACAGGGATGAAGCCCGAGTTCGGCTACTATTCTTATACCAACCCTTAGCTGCTATAATACCACGACACGACAACAATACAATGGACTGGAGATTTAATACGATATGGTTTGAGCAATTAGAACAAGATAAAATCTTTCAGATAGATTTTAAGGAAGATATTATTGCGACAGAAAATAAAACTTTTGAAAACTCTGAATATGCAATCATTTGGCATCTAAAAGAAAAACTCAAATCGTTTGACAATCTATGTGAAAATGACAGACTATCATATCTTGAATTAAACTGGGCTAACATCAAAAATTTTGATGGCATAGAAAAGTTTAGGAATTTAAAAAGACTGGAATTGCATTACTGCGTGAAACTCGAAAATGATTTTGGCTTAAGTCGACTTAAAGATAGTATTGAGTTTTTACACATAAACACATCGAAAAAATTTAAGTTTACAGACGAATTACTAAAACTTAAAAAGTTGAAAGTTCTATGTTTGAACACTTGTGGACCAATTGACAACCTTGACTTTATAAAAAACTTTCCAAATCTTATTGACTTTCGTTTTGTAGACACAAACATTATGGACGGAAATCTTAAACCAATCCTGGAACATCCAACAATTAGGACAGTTGGCTTCTTAAACAAGAAACACTACAATTATAAAGACGAAAAATTAAAATTAGAACTCGAAAAAAAATTTGACAGTGAGTATAAAACTATTGTATATAAAGGACAATATTTGACCTATAGATATGACTTTGAATAAAATTACAGCAGCTAACAGCACCTACCCAAAAGTGGCGGTTCAGTGGTTAAATCGGGCTTTGTGCTTCTATCAAAGTTCGTGCTTGGTTGACAGTGAAGCGCTTCGAAATCGCCACCTTCGGGTAGCTGCAAAACGTTAGCACCCATGCAAGAAAGACACTGCAACAATGAAAAAACGGATTATAAATATTGACTCTAAAATTTTTGAAATACCAAGATTCAGACTGATTACTGGAATCTTAATTGGTTTATTTTATTCATTTGCTTTTTATTCTTTCTTGTACTTGATTAGAGAGGTTTTTCGGATTCTCTCAGTTACAGAAGATTATGATTTGTGGATTTTGACCGACAAAGAGGTGTATTTTTATAATCTCTTTTTTGCTTTTATATCTGTAATCATATCTCAATCTGTTTGTTTTGCATTTTGGTTCGATAGACCCAGAAAGTTTTTTGAGAAACGACATTATAGGAAAACTACTATTGTTAATGACCAAAGAGTTTTAAACTGGTATTTCTTAAGCTGGTTTTCAAAATTGGCAATTGTTTTCGGTATAATGTTCGGACTTGCATTTCATGGAGGATTTTATGTTTTTAGCTTTTACCCTGATTACAACTATATTTTCATCCTTATTATAATTGTTCTTTATCTACAAACATGGAACACAATTGGGCTGACTTTTAAAAGAAAAAGCTTAAAATGGATGTTATTAACATGTGTGATTATTTCTATAATCGCTTTCGGTTTATCAAGGATTAATTTGATTGATTACAAAGCAATTAATCACAATTATCTTGCAAAAAACATACACAATAATTATAGACTTGAATTACCAGAAACAAACAGTTACGAAAGATTATTTCGACGTTCGTTGATTGAGAATATTTATGTTGTTAAATCTAAGAATCAAAATGAAAATGAACCATTTATCGTTGTCGAAAATAAAAAAATAGACCTCAATGAGCTAAAGGATAAAATAATGGATTGGCAATCTATGCGAAGTGAATATGAAATACCTCATATGGTTTATCAGCTGCACATAGATAAGACAATAAAAATGGGATTTGTTAACCAACTAAAAAATGAATTGGCAAAATCAGGGGTTACAAGAATTTCTTATGCTATTGTTCCAATAAATCCTGTATATGACATTAGATATTATAAAGATTTTTCATTTCAAACATGGCTGCCAAATTGGTCTGATTGGTTTAATCCTAAAGAGATTTACGATGATATAAATAGAACTCGAAATATTATCGAAATAAAACAGGGTACATCAAGAAAATGTTTCATAAATGACAAAACAGTTGAAAATGATAAAATCAAACAAATATTAAAGCACTTGATAACAAATGATTTGGATTATATAATTAAATTTCACGTAAATGATAGTGTTGAATTTTCTGACTATTTTAGAGTAATATCCTATTCAAGGGAAGTCATTAATGAATTGAGAAATGAATACTCAAAAGAAACTTATTCAGAACAATTTGACTGGTTGGACTTTAAAAAAGAGAAAGAAGTGAAAAGGAAATATCCACTTCGGATTTTTGAATTGACAACTGATTTTAAGAAAATGATAAACGAAGAATAATGCACAGGGTGCTAACACAGTATATACAAAATTGGCGGGACAGTAGTAAATTCAACGGTTGTAGCCCGCTTCAATATCGTAACGGTTTGATAAGTTTGAAGCCCGCAATCGCCCACATTTGCATATACTCAACGTTGTGCATCATTATAAAACAGGACACCAACATGGCAGCAAGAAACTTGAAAATTAATAAATAGTAAAAAATGAAAGCAATTATTTGTACTAAATACGGAGACCCAGAAGTTCTACAACTTGAAGAAGTGGGAAAACCTATTCCCAAAGACAACGAAGTCCTTGTTAAGGTTTATGCTGCGGCACCAACCATCTCAGATTGTTATGTTCGAAGTGGCAAGGTGAGTTTTTGGTTGTGGATTCCCATGCGCCTATATGTTGGATTTCTTCGACCAAGGAATCCTGTTTTGGGATTTGATTTAGCTGGAGAAATAGAGGACTTAGGCAAAGATGTGAAAAAATTTAAGAAAGGTGACCAGATTTTTGCATTTGCTGGAAAAAGTTTTGGTGCTTATGCCGAATATAATTGTTTACCTGAAAATGGGCTGCGTTTTCCGAAAGATTGTATAATGTCGATAAAACCTTCCAACATGACATATGAGGAAGCCGCAGCCGTTCCCAGTAGGGGTCTTTTAGCATTTCATTTTATAAAACAAGGGAATATACAGAACGGACAAAAGGTGCTTATCATTGGAGCGTCTGGAGGTACAGGGACATTCGCAATACAATTAGCTAAATATTTTGGAGCAGAAGTAACAGGCGTTTGTAGTACAAGGAATATAGATATGGTGAAAGCCTTAGGTGCGGATAATGTTATCGATTACACAAAAGAGGAATATCCTAAAAAGGGTGAGCAATATGATTTTATCTTTGATGCTACCCCATTTCAAAAAGGTAATAGGAAAAGCTTGAAATTACTGTGTAAGAAAGCACTTGCCCCGAACGGGCAATATATATCGGTTGATAACGGAACACCAAAGTCTACTATTGAAGATTTAAATTTACTCAAACACATCATCGAAGACGGAAAAATAAAATCGGTTATTGGTAAAGTATTTTCATTGGAACAGTTACCAGAAGCTCACCGATATATCGAACAAGGACACAAAAAAGGAAATGTAGTGGTAAAAATAAATTAACAAATAACGAATGCACAACATCGTGTATAAAATATTGGGGTTTAAGTGGTTATTCGAGTGTTCTGCCCCGCATCAAGTTCGCTGTAACTTGACAGATAAGTCACCCGCAATCCCCAACATTTCATACACGTAGCCGTTGGCAACAATTAGAAAATGACAAAATTATTATCCATATCAATTCTAGGAATTCTTTTAGCAATTGGAAACCCGATTGAAGAACTAAACGTGGGCAAACCACCAACAGAAGAACAAGCCCGAAGACTAAATCATTCCAATGAAGAGTATGAAGTGTTCTTAAACGCTGAAAATAAAGTTGAATATCGAGATTACGAATATAGAAGGATAAAAGGAACAGAATTACCATTCAAGATTACACCAAAAAAAGACGATAATTATTCCTTTGGTGGTCTGCAAGTAAATCTAAAAGTTAATGATGGGTGGCTTGTAGGTGTTGACAAAGGAGAATGGGGAGGTAATTTGTTTTGGTTTAATGAAAATGGAACTCAATACGAAAAAATTGCGAGTGGCAACATTGAGAACATATTCAATATTAATGGTGAGATATATGTTACTGAAGGATTAGCTCATATGTAATTGTCACATGGACAAATATTTACAGTTACCAAGAAGGATGACAAATGGACTGTTAAGAATAAAGTGAATTTGCCAGATGCACCAAATGCCACGGTTCTAACAAATAATAATGAGTTTCTTATAGTGACTTTTAAAGGGCTTATAAAAGTTGATAATGAATTCAAAATAGAAACATTAATCAGTGAAGGTTTTTGGTGTGGACTTCTCTCTCCAAACTCAATTTTGATTGAAGGACAGACTATTTACATTGGAATGCGTGGTGGAATTTTAAGAGCTAAATTGAATGATATTACAAAACAAGAATGGCTAACAAAAAAATAACTATTGCAAACAAAACCTATACGCAATGCCCTTCGGGACACTGCGCATAGCCAAAACGTTAGCACCAATTTTAGGACGACCTACAATAATGACGGAACAGGAAATAATAAAAGCAATTAGTAAAGTTGATGGACTTGGTGGAATGACTGTTAACGAACGACTTTATGTTTGCGGACTTATCGACGAATTTGACAAAACAATGTGTATCGACAAAGATAAAGCGAAGAAAATATTAGAACTTTTAGTCATCGACAAACCTTCAATTGACAAAATAATAAAGTAATGGAACTATCTAACAATAAAAACTGGTGCTAACATCGTATTGGCAATAGGCGGGGCGAACGGCTTCGTATCAACGGAAGTGCTAAATTCAACTTTCGTTCTTTGTATCAGTGTTAGTGCTAAAAATCCCGCCCATAGCCAATACGCGGCCCGTTGGGTGTAATTATAAAAAAAGAACAGAGCATCTATAATAATTGAAATATGAGACCTATAATGATTTTTTCAATCTTTTTCTCTTTGATTATGACTTTTAGTTGTAATTCAAACCGATCAGGAACTACTGCAACTGTACAGAATGATACTTTGAAGAACTCTTTGACTGATTTGAAAGGATTTCAAATTTGGCAACTTGATTATTATCCTGATTCTATTCTAATAAATCGCAGTATTAACGATAATTCAGGTTGGGAATCTGCCTACGCCTATAATATTCAATTCTCCGAAGATAGCTGCCAGTTCATTGGTTGGCATGAATCGTGGTGGAATCGCTTGAAAAAGACAAAAGACAAGGAGTTTAAAACAGTTGGTGATGAAACGCAATACTGGGAATTGAAATTTGTTTCTAATGAAAAGCTATTAATGAGACAAATCTTTATTAGAGACGGTAAAGCGGAAATTGGACAGTTTGCACCATACCATAAAGTTGACAAATTGCTAACCTTAGATTATCTTGACCACAAAATTGCAAATGATATGTTTGCTGGCACATACAGTGTTTTATTCAATGATACCTTTGATTGTGAGAAAACAGTTGTTCTTGATAGTAATTTTGGAGTAAAAGGAATTAAAGGTATTACTAACTACAATTTTGAAACTGCTATTGATTGGGACTTTCCTGTTTTCAATGCTTTTGGATTTACTAAAAAAGGAGACCACATAAATAAGGGATTATCATTTAAATTTTCTGGTGATACCCTTTTGATTAAGGATTACAAATTAATATATGACAACGGTGATTTTGACCACGTTGAAATTTCAAAGACTAGAATAAAAATGATAAAAAAATAACTACACCCAACACGGCATATAAGTAATGGCGGGGTTTGTGGGTTGCCAAGTGCAGTAATTCTATTGTAGTTTCTGCCTCGGTTGATAATGACTTGTTCTGAGAACCGCCACTACTCATATGCGAAACGTTATCCACAATTTTAAGAAAACCGAACAACCCATGAGTTATATAAAATTTACAACAGATGTAAGTAATTTAATCGGAGAATTAAAAAAAAGCGATCAATATAAGAATCGAAATGATTTGTTTAAGATTGCTGAATTAATGACCAGAGATAAGTGGATTCAAGAGAAAAAATATAGGGAATTTATTTCTTATTATCTTGAAAGTTATGATACTGGTGGCGGATATGATTTTATTAAACCTTTTAGTGATATACTTATAAATGATAAAGACCTTGGATTATATAAGAAATTGTGGCGTGGAGCTATTAAAATAGTTAAGGATCGTTTTTATTCACAATTCCACAATTGGTTGAACTTCTCATTATTTGACAAGATTAGATATTTTAAAAGATTAAATGGAAACAGAAAAAATGCAACATTGGCTATTAAATTGTATTTGACTGGTTTAAAAAACTTTAATGATCAAAATGAATACGATTTCTTTAAAAGCGAATTAAAATTAATACAAAAATATAAGCGTAGAAAACCAACACCAACATCTGATAAAAGGAATATTGATCAAAAATTATTTTGGGAATTGATAGATGAGAGTTCTAAAAATGTGAGTTTGACCTATGAGTTCATGGACAATCTACAAACTCGACTTAGTAAATTTGCACCAAAGCAAATTATCAATTTTCAAAGACTATTATATTTAAATATATCAGAGTTAAACACCTGGGATTTATGGGCTTTGGCCTATATTGTTCGAAAAGGTTGTGGAGATGATGAATTTGATTATTTTAAAGCATGGTTTATTACCAAAGGGAGTAAAATATTCAGTTTACGAAATGATTTACGAATTCTTTCTAATGACTTTGAAGTAGCTGAAGATCCTCAATGCGAAGATTTATATTATCTTGCACAAGATATATACCTTTTTAAAACCGGAGATTCGTTCCCAAACATAAGACTTCCCAAAACTGAAATATTAGGAAAAAAATGGGATGAAGAGACCTTGAATAGGGAATATAAATACTTGATAGATAAATATAAATAAAAACTGGGGCTAACATGCAATATAGCAAAAAAGGGTTTTAGTGTTATGCGAAGTTCATCACCCGCATCAAGTTCAGTGTATCTTGAAAGCGACGTTCTCCGCAATCCCTTTCATGCCATATTGCCACCGTTAGGGGTTATTATAAAAATACATATATGGCAGATTTAAAACTTGATACTGAAATAATAAACAAAGCAAAAAAAGAAGTTTCTGATGTTCGAAAAAGAGCATTGTTTTCAATACTTGGATCTCTATGGCTATTTTTCCTTTATTCAGATACTTTTGGTGAAAGTTTAATGTATGATAAATTAGATATTAAGAAAGGAATTCCTTTGATAATATTTTTCTTACTCTTGATATCTTCAGGAATTATTTTAAAGTATGTTTTTTACAATGTACCAACTAAAGGAAGGTTAATCCTGACGAGTGATATTGTTATATTTAAAAAGGGAAAAGAAGAAATAGAAATTAAATCCAATGAAATTAATTCTATAATAATTTATGAACTTGAGAACCTTGAAGAAGAATTAATTGTAAAAATTGAACTTCATACAAACAAAATAAATATAAAAGAACAAATTAATGCTTCATTTAAGGTTGATCGAGAAATTTTAAGGGCACTAGTTGAAAGTTGGAAAACAAAAGGAATTGAAGCAGCAATAATAACAACCTCTAACATTGTGTAAATTTCATTGGCTTAATTTACTATATTTGAGGTTGTAAAGCGGGCTGTGATTGAGGGTGTTGCGACTGTTTCGACTGTCGAGAGCGCCAACGAAACTTATACGAAACCGTTAGCAGTAATTTTACAAAACCGCACGAAAAGTGTCAATTGCCTTAAATAATATGAAAAAGAACTATTCTGAAATATTGCTCTCTTCTTTACCTGACAATTCTTTGTTTATAAATTTTGCTGACAGAATAAAAAATGAATTTAAAGCTGAAATAGTTGACAAGATTAATGATTTAGATACGGTAAATTGGGATTTAAAAATAAACTCAGATTTAATAACTCTGCATCAACAAACATTTATTGGGATAAAGGTTTTCCCTAAGGACTTGGATAATGCATCTAGAAAAGTGAATGACCTTGTTGAAAGAATAGGATTTAAGTTAAAATATTCAGATTCTGTAAAAAGCACTTGGATTAAGATGCCAAACGGTGGAGAAGGAGAAATAAACTATATTTTGGACAATATTCATTATGCTCGCTTAGATAATGATTATAAATATTTGCCCTTTAAGAACCAATCAAAAATAAGCGATAACCATGACCATTGTGATATTTGTTGGTTGACAATTTCAAATCAAGAAAATACGCAAGCATGGTTTTCAGATAGAAATACAGTTTGCAATGATTGTTTTCAGCGATTTATAGCGAAAGATAATTATTTAATTGAATTAGAAAAAATGGATAAAATAAATAAAAACTACCGTTAACATGTGGTAAAGTTAATTGCCGTCGTAGTGGCAGTTTCAAGGTTTTCACTTCTATTAAAGTTCAGTGTAGCTTGATAAGGCAGTTCTTCGAAATCGACAACTTTTCATACCGCTACCGTTGTGCAGAATATTAAGAACCAATCGACAATAATTAATATGGCAAAAATAAATGTTAAAGACACCAACGTCTCTACTCTTAAAATAAACGATGCTGATTATATATCGATTACAGATATTGCAAAATACAAAACAGATGAAACAAGTGCAGTCATTGCAAACTGGATGCGTAACAGGAATACTATTGAATTCTTAGGTATATGGGAAACATTATATAATCCCGCTTTTAAACCCCTCGAATTCGAGGGGTTTAAAAAGGAGGCTGGATTAAACGCCTTTACAATGTCGCCTCACAAATGGATCACAGCCACAAATGCAATAGGTTTTATTGTAAAGTCAGGCCGTTATGCTGGTACATTTGCTCATAAGGATATTGCATTCAAATTTGCCAGTTGGGTATCTGTTGAGTTTGAGCTGTATATTGTTAAGGAGTTTCAGCGCTTAAAGAATATTGAGCAGAAAGAATTAGGTTGGTCTGCAAAACGTGAACTAGCCAAAATAAACTATCATATTCATACTGATGCGGTTAAAAAGAATCTTATTCCGCAAGAATTAACTTCTCAGCAGATATCAATAATATATGCAACTGAAGGAGATGTGTTAAATATGGCTTTATTTGGTGTGACTGCAAAAGACTGGAGAGATGAAAATCCAGATCTAAAAGGCAACATTCGTGTTTATGCTTCAATAAATGAATTGATCTGCCTGTCGAATTTGAGAGGGTTACAATTTATATTAAATTCGTAACGGCAGAATGGAAAGCAATTTCAAATGCCGCCCGAAAATATACCGCCGCCGTTAGCGGTAAGCCTAAAACCATCACCATTCTAGTTAGCTCCTAAAAGGAATAATATGCAGATGTTTTAGGTGTTTCGTTGCTAACAAGCGGACCTTTACCAAGTGTGGCTTTAATAAAAAATTTCTCCCATTTGACCAAATCAGTAGCAAAATAAACTCCACCTTTTTTACACGAAAACACACACATTCCACAGTGTATACAATCTAGTGCATTTTCTTTTACTACAGGCAGGTTGTTTTTCAGGTCAATTCGCATAAGTGGGCATTTCATTGCACAAATGCCGCATCCATTACATTTCGAATAATCGAATGTTGATTTCGGATACATATGATTGTGCCAGAATTTTTCTCCAATAAGCAACTTAGTGCGGATACGAACAGGTGTTTTCTGATAGTTTAAAAAATAACCATTAGTACTAACTTTAATATTTTCTAATTGAAGAAGTTTATCTGTCAATTCATTGAGATAAGGAATAGCCGTTGTGTCAGGTAAGTTTCGGTTGAAGTCGGTACTAAAAGCTTTCGAAAGGCAGTGTTCTGAATTTATTTTTAACCCAGCTACAACCCTTCGTCCGTTTTTACGAAGCAATTTTTCGGCATCATGGAGTGCTTCCCCAGAATTTATACCTCCATAGGTTACAAAAGGAACTACGAATTGGACTTTATCAGTTAATGGAAGCAAATTTTTAATGAAATTCATTACATTATAGTGCAAATGATGAGCATACACAGGGCTTCCGATGCAAAGCACATCATATGTGTTGATGATATTATACAGGTTTTGCCGAAATTGTATAGAATTCCAATACGATTCATTACGTGTAAGGTCAATAACTTCTACTTTAGAAAGTTTTTCTGTAAAAGCCTCAGCCATTTGTTGAGCTACTTTTCTTGTACTTCCCGATGGGCTGAAATAAACAATGATTGCATTCATATATTTTCAAATTAAATTATTTTTGTGCAATTTTACGTCTATAGTTCTAGATAAGGGTTTCCCAAAACGGAGTATGTTTTATCCAAAACGGATTAAATGAAGATAGTTTCAAAATTTGCAAATAATGGTGAAGTATTCTTTGAAGCCAGCGATAATTACTTGCCAGCAAGCGGCATAGAATTTTTTGATAGTTTTGTGGAGGGTAATTTTGGCTCAGCTCAAATCAAGGCATATATTCAAAACGACCTAATGCTACATTATGCGTTCAATAGATTTACAGAGCCAACTGATTTTATTCTTTCAGTTGATACTGATTTAGTAGTAAATACACTAATTCTCAATAGCGAAACTGGTGCTTGGAAGTTAGATTATGAGCCGTATCGTTTAAGTCCAAATGAAGTATTTACCAACCAATATTTAATGAAAGGGGAGGTAGCATTTTGTGCCCCTGAAAAAATTGAACTTTTCCGTATTTTTTCAGTTCCAAGTCATTACATAGAAATTCTTGCAAATTATGGTGACACGTTCAAGGAAATAATTTTGAGGATAAAAGATAAAACTGCTAATATATTTTTGCAGCCCTTTCCCGTTTCGCCAAAAATGAAAATGATTATAAAGGAGATACTTAATTATAATAATTCCAACAAAATTTTAACTCGCAATTTTATTAGGAATAAAACACTTGAAATTATTCATTTGCAATTAGAGCATATTATAACGCTGTCCGAATTTCAAACCACTTCGAAATACACTATACAAGATAAACAAAAGATACTTGAAGCACAGAAAATCTTGAAGATAAATTATCAGAATCCACCCACTATAAAACAATTAGCGGCAATGTTGGCTACTAACGAGTTTAAATTAAAATCGGGTTTTAGTCATCTCTATAATACTTCTATTTATCAATATATTATTGGATTACGGATTGAAAAGGCCATTGAGTTAATGTACAATGAAAACATTTCACTAAAGCAAATATCCGATTTGGTGGGTTATGCAAATTTATCACATTTTACACGAGCCTTTAAAAAGATTAAAGGTATTGCCCCAAGTGTATATAGAACATCTCTTTAGTTTGTTAGATTAATTTGACGAAAAAGGCCAGCACCCAACAGCGTATTTATTGTATTTGGGCAGATGACGTATTTGGAGTTCTTTACGCTTTTTGGTAGCTTTACTATCGAGGGATAAGAAAGAAGTTTCAAACTCCCAAACACAACAAATACGCAAAACGTTATTGCCAATTGTAAATGAGACAGCACGTAAGACCTACTGAACTTTAAGAAATGGATTTAGAGACTTTTAAAAAATTGCATGAGAGATATTCACAATTGCCGTTAGACAGAGAGGTCTGGGACACTGACGAGTACAACGATTACATAAATGCTCTTAATGATTCGAAAGAATGCTCGGACTTTTATTTACGACAGGAAATGGATAAGAAGCAATTTGACTATTCAAAGTATTGTTGCCTGGACATTGCCAGCCATATATCTGACGGAGTCGATATAAATGGACAAATAGATTATGATAATTTTGACATTATTCTTAGAGAATGGGAAGACGGGACAATTGGGATTCCAATTCATGACGGAGGAGCATCAATGATAGAGATACACTTTTGTCCGTTTTGTGGAAAGAAACTTGACAAAATGGAAGATTAGCTTGAAATTGTGTAATGATGAAAAAACCAGTCAGATTGCAGCAAGTCTTAGTAATTGAATGAAAGGGAAACGCCACGACTTCTAGCCAACGAATATGAAATACCAGATAATCCTTTGCCTGTTAACAGTTTTATGGAATTCTGCTTTCTGTCAGAATTCAGATACCATTTTTTTGCATTATGCAAAATCCAAGGGTGATACAATTGTCTATAAAAGAATCATTTCCTTTAGCAGTAAGACGAAGATATATGAAGTCAGAGACTTTTATAAGAACGGACAAATTCAAATGAAAGCAAGTTATAGCTCCCTTGACAAATTCATCAAAGAAGATTACCAATGTAATTACTGGTCGAATACTAAAGAAGGACGCTATCAGCAATGGTATTCTAACGGGCAAATACAATATGATGGATATTTTAAGAAAGGTAAACGAAACGGCATTTGCTCAGAATGGTATTCAAACGGACAGAAAGAAGCTGAAGAACAATGGAAAAACGGACAGCAAAACGGAAGAACAAGATATTGGGCAGAAAACGGAGAGTTACAGTATGATTTAAACTTAACTCATGGCAAAAATAATAATCAAAAGACTGTCAGGTACAACTATTTAACTTATTTACCTGAGAGCTATAGTCTGGACACTCTTCAGCATTGGCCTTTAATCATTTATCTTCATGGAGGCTCAGATCGTGGTGCCAATTTAAAAAAGTTATATTCATCTGGCGTCCCGGATCAGATTTATAGAGGGCGTGAATTTCCATTTATTGTAATATCCCCTCAATGTCCATTAAGTATCAGATGGGAGACCGATAATTGGTTCGAGCCTCTTTATAAAGAAATTACTCATAAGTACAGAATTGATACTAACAGGATTTATTTAACTGGTTATAGCCTCGGTGGGTCGGGGACGTGGTATCTTGCAACCAAATATCCCGAACGATTTGCGGCAATTGCACCAATGAGCGGATTCACAAGCCACAATGAATTTATTTCTAAAAAT
>MTLD01002698.1_pt1 | contig 14021 bp, 15 predicted proteins | sample 1982471 | NCBI WGS metagenome assembly MTLD01 (sample SAMN05712604, study PRJNA340218) | biofilm metagenome | isolation source: sample SPM anode biofilm adapted to -50 mV | place: USA | collected 2012-02-03
CTGCTTCCGTCCGGCGTCAAGGACCGCTGTCTTTCGGAGTTGTTCGCTCAGGATGCTGAGAGATTTTCCCGGTCATCCTGAGTTTCGCGCGCTCGTGCCCCTGTCGAAGGGGGAACTTTTCTCCCTGCGGCGGGTGTTGCGCGGGACCGGAACGCCTAGTTCCGGTCCTCTGGCTGCTCACGTACACCATCGGATTCACGACAGCGCGGACTGACGGCACCCGCACATCCCCACCAGCCCCACCACCGGAATTCCAAGAAGCAATCCCCACCGCGAAGATCCCTTCACTTCAACCGGGGAGTCGGGGACACGGGGACAACCCGACCCGTTACCCCACTGCCCTCAGCAACCCCACTTGGAAACACGTACTGGCGCTCAATCTGTTCACCACATGCCTTGTCAGACCGCCAACCATGCGGTTTCACGGAGGCCATGCCGCCAAACAGCTGACCGGGGCGTGGAGGCTATCGAGTGCTCCGCGTTTTGAGTCGTTTTTGGTTCGATTTTCACCGGTCGCCGGGGTTGTCAGGTTTTTACTTAACATGCTGATTTCATTGATTTTTACACTTGGCATGCTTCTTGGGTTATGCCCCGTGCGGACTTTCCGCTACTTCACCGCTGGAGGCTGTCATGGATGCAAGAAAAAGAAAGATTGTAGTACCCGAGGGCTTCACCCTCAAGAAAAGGTATGGAGTCTTCAAGATCAAAACCCTCAAAACGTCAAAGGGCATCGACAGCACCTTCCTAGAGTTGGTCGCCGGGTGGTGTTACGTCAATGCCCGTGCTCAAGTCGACAGTGAAGGTACGTGGTATCTGAACATCGTGTATCGGGACTTCGATGGGCAGAGGAAGAAAATCCTTGTCCCCCAACGCCTGTTCGTTCAGAAGGCAGCCTTGGTCCAGATACTCACTGACGCCGGGCTTGCTGTAGTTCCAGGAAAGGAGGCTGCACTGGTGGAGTACCTTGCCAGCTTTCAACCGTCTGGTCGAATCGTGCTGACGAAGAAAACTGGAGCAACAAGCGACCTCCAGCACTATGTGTTGTCTTCGCGGACTGTCATCGGCCCGAAAACCAAAAAGATCCGGTTCATGCCGGAGCAGAACTGTCCTGCCGAAACAGCCATCTGTTCAAAGGGAGAGCCCGAAGAATACGAAGAACGGGTTTTGCGGCCTGCCATCGGCAACCCGCTCTTGATTCTTGCTGTTCTGATTGCCTTGGCAAGTGTTCTGGTGCGGATTCTTCGGATCGACAATGGTGGCTTCCACATCAGCTCCTTCACCAGCCGGGGAAAAACGACGTGGTTGCAAGTTGCAGCCAGTGTTTTCGGCATCGGCGCGGACCCGAACCGGGCGCGGGACAGCTACATCCAGCGATGGTCAATGACTCAGGGCGGTGCCGAAGGCTTGGCCGCCGCTTTTTCGGAGAAGCTGCTTATTCTCGACGAGTTGGACTCCTTCACCGGTGACCTTGGCGCGCTGCTTTACTTCTTCAGCGGGGGCCGAGGCAAGGCTTCTATGTCCGCTACCCGAAACCTGCAAGCGACCCGCTCATGGTTCATCAGCATGCTGTCTTCCGGCGAAAAAACGCTGCGTGAGATGATTGTGCAGTTGGGGGGCAAGCCGATGGCTGGACAGTTCGTCAGGTTCTTCGAGATCCCCGTTGGTGACGACATCTTCCGCGAAACGGGCGGGCTGGCCAAGGCTGCCTTTGCGGATCAGATCAAGACTGCCTGTGCCGACTGCTACGGGACGTTGGGACCTGCCTTTATCAAGGCGGTGCTTGCGGACCTTGCAGCGGGAGAAGAGGCGTGTTTTGACGTGGACATGCTGCGGCAAAGCCACGAGGAATTCGTTCAGGAGCTGTTACTTCCGGGCATGCGACCGGAACACCAGCGGGCACTGCGGCGGCTGGCCGCTGCCTGGCTGGCGGGAGAGCTGGCAATTGCCTTCGGCCTTGTTCCTTTCTCTCAAGATGATGTCCGGGAGGCCGTTTTCCTGGCTCGTAACCTCTGGCTGCGGGAGGCCGATGGGCAGGCTTATCTTTCACAAGGTGTCGCCACGCTCCAGGCCTTTATCCGTGACAATGCAGATTCCTTCCCCCTCACCGATGACGGCGAACACTCGGAAGAATCCTGTCACGGCTTCCGCCACCCGACGAAGGGGACGTTCTTTTTTTACCCGAGCCAGTTACAGGCTGCGAGTGGCGACTGTTCGCCGGTTGACGTTGCACGTGAACTCCGCAACCTGAGCATGCTCGTAACCCACGAGAGCGGGCGTTTGACCATCAAGCACCCGATGGCTGGCAACGAGGGGAAAAAAGACAACATCTACGCCGTGCGTGCGGCCTTTGTGGATGCCAAGTTGGGTCCCAAGCGGGTCGAACTGTCGCTGACCGCTGAACTGGGCGACGAATCGGATTGGGACGAGTTTGAGACAGTGTAGCCGGGAAGTCCCGGTGTCCGGGTGCCCTGGGTCGGCAACAGCCGACCTAGGGGGTCAACCAGCAAAACTGAGGCGTGATCCACGCCGAAACGAAAGGAGAGGCAAAGTGGAAAAGAAACTGAAACAGAGAGTGCCGGGGAACAAGCGCCATGCTATCGGGGAGTGTCCCGTTTGTGGCGCTACTGTCTACGCCGGAATGAATGTCTACTACTGCGACAACAACCAAGACGACAGCTGCGTTTTTCGGCTCTACGTCAAAAGCTTGTCCCGGTTTGGCAAAGAGAAAATCAGCGTTGATGAGATGAAGCTACTTCTGGCGGGAAAACCTATCCGCCTTGACGGTCTGGTCAGAACAGATGGCGAGGTGTTCAACTGCGACGGTGTCTTGCGGGAGCATCGAAAGTGGGGATGGGCTGTTCGTCTTCTTCCTCCCCGGAGAATCTTTCAAAGTTCACCGAACCTTCCAACGCGAGTCCGAAAGGTTCCAACGAAGTGAGGATGGCGGTCTGGGGGCACTTCAACAAATCCCACCGCAATACAATCAACCCCTATCACAAAAGGAGTTTCTCTCATGAAACGTAACAGAAAGAAGTTGCAATCCAAGTCAAAGCAGCAAAACAAGGGCGTATCGGGAGTACCAGCACATGACATGATGATCGACAGTGGAATGGAGTTGACTATTCCGTTTTACAATGTGAATGGAAAAGTTTGGATTCCAAGTACACCTTGGGAAGCTGGAGAGTATGAAGGTACGGAGTGGGCAAAAACAGCAAGTCCGACTTCGTTACGTAACGCTGCGGAACGTCTGACAACCAACGAACAGATTGATCAGCTCGTTAGTTGGTGCAAACAGTGCGAAAGCAACGGCCAACCGTACAACGGGGATCTGAGAATCACTCCTCCGTCCGAGTTTGATTCAGATGCTGAGGTGAGGGAATTCTACCGTAACTTAGTCATGAGTTTTCCCTGTTACCGGGGGAACGATCCGGACATCAAGGTCGGCAAGTTTGTTGTTACGGGTGTGCTTGGCCACAATCTGCGAAGCTTTGATGACGGCTGGGCAGCCGCTGTACGAAAGCACTGGAACAAGGTAAAGATGGCTGAGCAACCTTAATAAGGGGGACTGCTAACTGTTATCCCGATCAAGCCAGTTTGGCAGGAGCTGTCAATGCTCCTGCCAAACAATGACTGAACCTCTTTCATGCTTCGAATCCGCAGCGGAGAACCGGGGACCGGGGACGACCGGTACTACCCCAGACCCCACTTACCCCAGCGAAAAACTATGTTCTTGCTTCCCAGGTCGCAATCAAGAAAGTGGCCATGGTTCCCGCCAGGTTTACCGCCAGCTCAGCATGCCGGGGAGCTGGTTTTACACCTACCCTTCCTTTTCCGTGAGCGTCGCTCAAACGGTTCCTCATTGCTCCCAGTCCTTCAACGATTGAGTGACAGCCACCAAGAATCTGCCGGAAAACATCTTCTGTGTGTTGGCTTGGAGAAATGTTCAGAAGCTTGGCGACTTGGTTGTACAGCGTTTTCAAGTCGGACTTGTCGCTGTACTGCTCGTTCTTATCGTCCAGGATGTGCTTGCAGACTGACTCCAGAAGGGTTCTGGCGGCAGTGATTGCACCTTCGGGATCAGTAGCCTTCCGATCCAAGGCCTTTCTCCAGGCTTCTGTGACATGGTCAGAATCGAACTTGCGTAGGGCTACTGTGGTGCTGTCTTCACTCGGGGCTATGCGCCAGTTTTCGAGCTGCGTTAAGAGTGGATCGAACTCTTTTCGGAGGTATTCTCTGCGCTCCGCATACCCTGTCACAAGTGGCTTTATGTACCCCCAGAACTCGTCAAGGCTCCTGCATGTGTGGACAAATCGAGGAAGTTTGTCCTTTGCTCGCTGATCTGCAATGAGTCGATGTCTCAGCTCTTGGTACTCACAGTCATCTGGCGCTCCCCCAGTTGCTCTCGCCACAAACATGTTCTTTATGGACTCGACAATCCGAAGCAGTTCTTCGGTTGTGAGTTGGATCTTCCTATGTATCATTATTGTGCCTGCATTTCCGTCAGTTAGTGCAGAGTAGACGAGTTACGTGCTGCACGCCGAGCAGCAAGAGAGATTACGTTCTGATGCTGAGTTGGCTCATCGCAGCACTCTATGCCAAACACCGACAGAACATCTTTGCTGATGTGAAGCTGCTTTGCCATGTCAGCACATGATACTCCTTGTGTATCCTTGAGAGCTTGAATCGCTAACGGAATGATCTCGGGTAATTCCGGCTTGGGCTCTCGGGGTTCGCCCCGTTTCCAGCCATTCCGGCTCATGTACACATTCGCATTCCTATACTGTACGGCGGTTATGATGCCAAGGTCGTAAGCACGTCGCACGATGGCTTGTACGCTGACACCCCAGCGTTCCTTGAGCTGAAACATTGCCTTCCAGTCAATCTGACTCGTTCTGGGGAATTCACGGACGAATGCGCCTCGTGGAAGCAGGAAAGCGCTAGCAAATCTATTGGCTTCTGCTTCAGTTTCTGGATCGCCCGTCTCGATACCTTCGTGCATCACTAGGTGGCCGCACTCGTGAGCCAGATCGAATCTGGCTCGGGAAGTACTGCCTTTGTCCATGTTCCTGACAATAACCGGACGACCTCGAACGAGCGAAAAAGCATCTACTTTTTCTGAGACCCCTTCGAAGGTTGTCACAACGACACCAGCTCTTTCCAATGTCCGGGTAATGTTGGTGATAGGGGCGTCGAGGTACAATCCCCACTTCTCACGGCATGTTTCGGCAGCCTTTTCTATGTCTTCAACAGTATCTACGGGTATAGATGGAGTATTTACTTCGGGCAGAGACAAGACCGTGTCCAAATAGTTCACGATCATGTTGAACATCGTTCCATAAGATAGGATGCGATATCGAACATTCTGTGGCGTCGTCTGTAGCTTGCGGAAGTGCCCTTGATCTTCCTTGACCTCATCAGTAAGAGGTATGAAGAAGAAATCCTCATCCACGTGAAGAACCTCTGCCATGGCAGCTAGTAGTTCGGCGCTCGGTGCCTGATCTGTTGAGACCTCAAGACGCTGTATATATTGGCGTGTAGTGGAGACTTGCTCACCTAGGTCAGCAAGAGTAAGTCCGCTGAACAACCTGGCCAGACGTAGTCGTGAGCCCTGAAAGGGCATGTCTGGTTTCATTATTCATTCCCTGAAGCTGTTTTTGTCGTATCTACGCGACGAGGAGCAATGACTGGCGGCTCAAGATCCACGCCCTCACGTTGCCTGTGATGGACAGAGGTAATGATAGGCACGTTGCCAGTCAATGGAATCGTCCACAAGTTCTTGATGTCGCTACTTTCGGACACCTGTACCATGACAATACGCATGACCTCTCCGTCATTGTCTGTTTCAATTGCCATGCGCCATAGCCATTGGCTCTCCTCAAGGAGGAACCCGAAAGCAAGTTGCTGTGCTTCAATCTCAGGATATCTACGGCTAAGATGACGCGGGTTAGGGGATTCGGCTTCGCCTCTATAGAATCTAATAGGAACGCCGCCAATGGAGAAGACGAAATGTAGACTGGGATCGATTACATCAAGCCATGTTTGATCGTTTGAAGCCTCTTTGATCGAATAGCACGTTCTTTCATGAACACGGCAACCTAGCCCCCAGTTGGTGTCACCTTTTGATGGCTCGTGTACGAGAAGTGCCTCATGGCGTACTTGCTTAATGATGTTGGCAAGAAATATCAGGCGGTCTTCTTGGAGCTCATCGTGTGCTTCCCATGGCTTACAATCGTACATATTCCCCTCCTCGGAGATACAATGGTTACTTGAGGAAGGAAGTTACAATTTTACATACCATTTGTCAACTAGAATTTTACGTGTCACCTTTTGTTGTATTTGTCTCACAGAGGTGAATCTTCTTAGCTCCGAGTATCATGGATTCCATTTCAGCCTTAGCACTTGCTACCCGTTGGGCCGACTCTTCACGTTGCTTGAGGATAGCTCTGCGCTGTTTATCGGCCTGTTTAACTAACCTCCGCTGAACATCAATCGGGGGAAGCGGGATTGAGTATGCTTCCAGTTCTTCTCGGTTGATACTTTGTACGGTTGTGCTCCACTTCACAAGGCTGAGCAAGTCAGACGAGCGTGCTTCAAGGAAGTAGGCAAGGAACTCAGCATCTAGTCTTTCATCGGTTACAGAGTAGCCTCTCATGTCTTGGTTGATTGAGACGGGTACCTCAGTTATTGCTATAGGGACGCAGCGCTGCAAAATGCCGCTACGTACGACGATCAGTACGGCTTTTTCTGGCAGCAATGGTGCAGATGATTTTGACACAGCATCTTTGCTTATGTGGTCTATGGAGTCTCCGATGCTGAATGTTTTCATGTCCTTCGGAGACACCCAAGGGATATCTCCATTCCAGTAAAGAGAATTGGTTGTTGCAGGTGTTCCCCCGCTCTGTCCCTTAGCCAACCTTGCTAGTGGTTCCGTCGGGAAATGCCATCTGATGGCTCCTTCCCCAAACGATGCACGTAGAAGATACTCAATGCTCCAACGATCGAGTTGAGACCAGGGGAGCGAGAAGCATTTCTTCTTGCCACGAGCTGCAAGGCCGGGCGATCCGAGTGCTGCAAGGAAATCCAACTTTCGTTGCTCTTCGAGCTGACTTGCCTTTGTTTGAACTTCAGCGACCTCCCTACGGGACTGCTGCCAGCGGTCTACTATTGCCTGTTGTACTGGGATTGGTGGAAGAGGAATTTGGAAGTTCAGGAAGTGTTCTTCTTTGAAGCGGTTGCGACTGACGGCGGCTGAACCAATGGACGCCTTATTGACTGCTTTGACAGTACTCTGGCACATGAAGAACAGGTAGAGGTACCGAGCAAGCAGACATGTCTCGTCCACAAGGAATTGAGGGAACTCACTAGACACAAGGCAATTGCGGAGTTCCTCGGGTACGACCGCAAAAGATTCTTTCCAGGCAAAGAGCCTGTTGTAGACGAAGGCTCCGGGTATCAGGGGTGTCAGGTGTGTTGCACTCGTCGAAGTGCCACTGACCGTTTCGCGGTAGAACATGCCTTCGCCGTACCACTTTACACCAGCGAGCTTGTACTCACTTTTTGAATCGACCTTGACCTTCTCAGTAACTTGCTTCACCAATTCAGTGACCCGTACCAATCGCCAACCTTCCGGGAGCTTTCCTGAGTGCTGTAGTGCTGGAACCATCCAGCGGTCGAGTTCCCTCCACCAGAAGGCGTATGCTCTCTGTTTCGATGTCGTCACGCTGCTGCCTCTATCAGAAAGAATGGTTCAGGATTCTCGCGGAACTCTCCGTATAGCTCAACACAGCTCTTCTCCATGTCAGGCGGGAAGTTTTTGTTGGGGTACATCTCGTTGTGGTCTTCTTCGCCGGTGGCGCTGATGCCGACCTTTTCTGCTTCGTACAGGAAGACTGGGTATGAGAAACGTTCCTTGAGCAATGCTCTGGCCTCTTGCTGGATAATGTCCCACATCCGCTTCTCGTATTCTTTCAGTTCCTTCTGAGCGGTCTTGCGTCTCTCGGAGTCACGCTCCTTCTTGGCTTCCTCAATCTCGGCCTGGAGCCGCTTACGCTCTTTCTCCATCGCTGGAGAGTATTTATCACGAATTTCCTGCTCTGCGACCTTTTGCTTGGCGTCGAAGTCGGCCTTCTCATTGGTTGTGAACTTCTGGAGGAACAGTAGTGATGCCTTGACACTTGCTCCAGATGAGAAGAACGTTTCCTGAGGCAGGCTGACCACGGCCCGGATGAATGCTCGGTCCTCACAAAAATCCCGCACATAGGCTAGTGACGGGTTATTGAATATCCCTTCGGGCAGCACGATTCCGAGCCGTCCGCCTGGCTTGAGCAGAGACAGACAGCGCTCTACGAATAGTATTTCCGTCTTGATCTTGCTCTTCTCCCCCTTGGGCAGCTCGAACAGCGAAGCTATAGGTTCTCCCTTGGCAGCTTGAACACGGGCCTGAGCCTCCCGGTACAGGTCACCGTACTCTTCAATGTACCGACGCTCACTCTGGGGGGAAACTGTAATGTCTTCTTCGCGGATCACGTCGTCTGGCTCAACACTGGCCCCAAAGGGTGGGTTGGTCAGGATGATGTCGAAGCGTCCTTCAAAGATGCCATTGACGTTCAGGAAGCCGTCGTGATGGTGTACGCCGCCATGACCGTCGCCATGCATGATCATGTTCATCTTGCTGGTGCGAGCCATTCTGTCGTTAGCGTCGGTGCCGTAGATACAGCGGTTAGCCAGCTTCCAAAGGCGGGAACCGGAAGACTTCTGGTCAATGGTGCCCTGTATCGCTTCGTACTTGGTCCGCAGGGCTTCGGCCTTCTTCTCGTCGGAGAGCTTCTTGTCCAGCTCAATGGCAGCCTTGTATTCCTGGTACTGCTGGTCGGCATCCTCCAGAATCTTCTGCCGAACGATCTCGAAGCAGCGTATCAAGAAGCCGCCGGAACCACTGGCCGGATCGCAGATGACGTCACCTTCCTTGGGGGCAAGCATATGAACCATGAATTCGACGATTGTGCGCGGGGTAAAAAACTGGCCGATCTCTCCCCGGAAGGTGCGGCCAAGGAATCGCTCAAAGGCAATCCCCTTAATATCCTCACTGGTGTCGGAGAGGTTGTACTGTTGCAGGAGACGAACGATCTCCATGCCTGTGGCTGGCTTGAGATTCAATTTTTCGTCGTCGCCGAAGATCTTGTCCGTGGAGTAGTGCTGCTTGGTCTTCTGAAACAGGTCGTCCAGTGGTGTGTCGCCGATTTGCTCTTCTAGAAACTCGACGTTGAACAGGTTCTTCCGGGACTTCTTCTGGCGAAGCTCCCTCTCGACGTAGACTTTGACGAAGAGAATCTTGGCTATTTCATCGAAGGCGGCAGCCGGGTCTTTCTTCTCCCGGTTGCGAATAACATTGTGGCATTTGTGCAGGAGGTCGGCAAACTCATCCTCCTTGAATATCTTGAGGCGGGAAACCAGCTCCTCAATGACCTTGTCCGTGGCGTCCGCATGGGGGATGTTCTCGATCTCGTCAAAGTTGGGCATCATCCGGGAGTGGTCCACTTTCCAGTAGCGTGTCTCTCGGTTGTTGTGAGTGACGAAGAATTGCGCCTGGACGTACTGGGCGTAATTTGCCCCTTGGGCGTAAGTCTTGGCGTCAATGGTGACGTTATCTGACTTGCACTCTACGACTACAAGCGGTTTCTTTTTTTCTTTTTTGTCCTCAGTAGTACGCCAGAGCACGAAATCTGCCCGCGCCTTTGAAGCACCGCGTTCTACCACGGCAATTTCTTCCGCAATCTGGTCGAGACAGAAGCCATACTCATTCACCAGAATGCAGAGATGTTCCTGACGGACCCGCTCTTCTGGAGTCTCGACAAGCCATTTCTGTCTGACATGACTAAAAATTTTCCCGTCTTCGCGGCGAACCTCCAGAGTGTCGGAGGTTGTGGGTGCAGCTGTTCTCTTCTTTGCCATGTCTACCTCATGTGGTCAGTCGTCAAAAACGTTACCGAACATCTCTTCCATTTTGCGGCGGGTTTCCAGTGCAACTCCACGGGTCCCTTTCAGCTTGCCGTCGATCAGGTCAGCAACAATGCGCTGGTGCAAGCCGTTCTTGGTTGCCCATGAGTTGACCGTCTCGCCCATATCCACGAGCTTATGCGCAATCGTTTTTTTTCGCTTTTCCTTGTCCATCGCTGACACCTACGAAAAGTTTATCTGGCTTGCCTGGCACGGCTGAGAAACACTACTCAATCTTAGAGTATTTGTCAACCAGAACCGAGCAGGGGAGAACCGGGGACGCCGGGGACCGAGGACAAAGCCCCAGCCCCCACCGACCCCACCGGAAAGTCGGATAGAGAGAACAACAGAGCTGACCGAATCTTCATCAGCTTTCAAGCAGACATTCTTTCCTCAGCAGCTACAGCCACTCACCCCAAGGAGGAACCATGCTTGCTTTCCGCTCTCTCACCGACGTAGAACAGGCCCAACTCACCCCGAAGCTCCGTCGTGCCGTCACCCGCGCCTTGCGTAGTCTTCTCGATGCGTACGGAGAAAACTACGATCCTGACGACTGTGGTTTTGTCGTCCTTCTGAACCAGCACACCACTGATGCTGATGCCCTGGAACTGATGGGTCGGCCATGGGCGGAAGCCCGTCTGGAGGGCGTGACGTTCGACAAGGAGACAAACTGCTTTCTCACTGTTTGGCTGGCCAACAACCAGTACGGCCTGACTTTCCTCGTGCCGAACGAGGAATGGCTTGACCCTGCCTTTCGTGCCCTCCTGCTTGCTGAGATGGGAGGCGCAGATGTCCCGTGACCAGTACGCCAAGTATCGCCGCCACTACTCGGACCCCGCCTTTCACAAGAAGCTGGGAAAGTTGACCGACTCCCTGCGTGAGGGCGTGATTCTGCTTTTCCTGCTACTCCGTGACCCTGACACGCCGCCTTGGGTCAAGGTTTTAGCCGTCGGGACGTTGGGGTACGTGATTTTCCCCTTCGACCTGATTCCCGATCCGTTGCCTTTCGGCTTCACCGACGACCTTGCAACCGTCACCGGTGTTCTCCTCTCCTTCCGTCAGCACATCACCGACGAGCTGCGTCAACGGTCGAAGAATTGGCGGCAGTGACAGACAACCCACCGTTTACCCCAAAAAGAAGGCCCATGCTCTCACAGCATGGGCCTTCCTCATTTTCCAGGAGGAACATCATGCACATTCGTACCGACTGCTTGCCGTGGCCAGTGAGCGGCAAGCTAGTTGCCATCCTTGAGCACGAGCTGACATCCCTTGCCGCTGGCTCTGGAGCGATCCTCTCTTTCCGCGACCCGAAGTACTCACCTGAAAGGGGCGGTTTCCACCCTGTCGAAGTCGCCGTCGCCACTGACGGGAGCATCCAGTACGTGACCGACTTCGCCTACTGCGGGTGCCCTCCCTACTGCGAGTTGGGGAAGGAGATCGACTTCGACTTTTCTCTTGGGCTCTTCCAGCACTTCGGGCGGGAGTACCCAATCCTGGCAGGCCGGGAACTCTTCCAGCTCTGGGAGAGCAATTTTGTCACCTACTACGGCGCGGGGGTCTACTCCGTGTCGGCTGAACCTTTCTAGGAGAACTGACATGGCACCTGACGAAATCGTTACCACGTTGTCCCGCAAGCTCCCCGATCCCACCGAAGTCGTCTATGTCGTCACCATGGGTGACCTTCTGGCGGCAATTGCCCGGAGGCTGCGGGAAGAGTCCCTGCTGTTGACCGTTGACGACCTGCTCCTGGCCCGTGACGAGTTGCGCGCCACCTTCGGCCACTACCTGGACGAGCGAGAGCTGTTCGATCTTGCCCTCGACCAATGGGAGGTTGTCCGGCACCTCTGACCTTTCCCCCTGTTTGCCCTGGTTTTTAGGCACCAAAACCGGGTCGAAAGACCTTCCTGCCTCGTAGCCGCCAAAGGATTTTTCCTGCCGTTTTTCGAGCCAAAAACCCATCGGGGACCGTCGTTGGACCGAAGATTTTCGGATTCTACGAACAATACCTTATGGGACCTAGCAAAAATCAATTTGACCAACTGACAACGTGACCGGTGACCGGAAAATCTGGTCCTGCGGGCGGGGGGAAACCTCCGCCCTTTTTTGTGTCCCGGCGAAGGAGGGGGGAAAGAATGCAGCATGAAAAAAAACCGCAGAGGAGGGAAAGAATGCAGCATGAAAAAAAAACCGCATACGACCGGGGATACATCGCTGGGTTGGAATGGTACCGCACCGCAGATGCCGACGACGTTAGCTGCATCGTCGGAACGGAAGGATTTCGCCCGATCGGAGACATCAACAGTGAGGCCGAGCGACCTGAGTATGGCATCAAGTTTTTGGCCGATGATTTTCCTAGGGACATCATCAAAAAAGCTCTGGGTGTATCCGGAGAAGTGCCAGTCACTGAAGAATACATTGAATTTGAGTACGGATTCTTGGATGCGGTGACTAACACGGATGACCTATTCAGCTCATGTCACGAAGAACAATTAACGATGTAGGATCTAGCCGGAAAGCTGGTCCTGCGGGCGGGGGGGAACCCCCGCCCTTTTTTCGTTCCGGCAAAGGAGGAGACAGAAGATGCAACACGAAAGAGAAACAGCAACATCAAGGCAGTTCCGGTTCAGTCAGCGTCAGATCGACGCACTTCCGGACCACGACCGCGACTCGGCCTCGGCGATGGCAGAGTACAGCGACACGGATGTGGTTGGGCTCAAGCTGGCGGTGAGCAAGTCCGGGCGGAAGTACTTCTGGCACCGTTACCGCTTCCGTGGTCGAAAGAAGAGTATCAAGCTGGGGGAGTACCCAAGCGTAAGCGTGACCGATGCCCGCCTGATGGTCCACGAGAACAAGAACCTGCTTGCACGTGACCTGGACCCAGCCACTGAACGGAACAAGCGGCGGAAGGTGCCGACACTGGCAGAGTTCGCCGCTGAGACGTACCTTCCGTACGCCAAGCAGCACAAAAAATCGTGGAAGGACGACGAGTCGAAGATTCGCAGGGACATCGGGGCCATGCTGGGGAGCATCCCAATCAATGAGATCACGACCCGAGAGGTGATGCAACTGCACTCTGCAATCGGCAGCCGTGCTGCCGCAGGAACGGCGAACCGCTTCCTTGCCCTGCTGTCCGGGATGTTTTCGCTTGCAATCAAGTGTGAGCTTCTGGATCGAAACCCAGTGAGGAGCGTCAAGAAATTCAAGGAGGCCGACCCACGGGAGCGCTATCTGTCGGGGGACGAATTGAATCGTTTCTTGGTGGCACTGAATGTTGAGGCCGGACAAACAGCCGCCAATGCGATTGTCCTGCTGCTGCTCACAGGGCTGCGGAGGATGGAGTTGTTCAGTCTGCGATGGACTGAGGTTGACCTTGGCCGGGGGACGATTCGGCTCTTGACCACAAAGGGCGGGCGTGGTCGAACCGTGGTGTTGAACAGCTCCGCACTGGATATTGTGAAGAAAATCAAGCAAGATGCGGACCCTGCTTGTCCGTGGGTGTTTCCGGCTTACCGTGGCGACGGCCACTTGGTTGATGTCCGGAAAGCCTTGGCGCGGACGATGATGCGGGCCGACATCTCCGACCTCAGGCCGCACGACCTTCGCCGGTCCTTCGCGTCGTTGGGGATCAACGCGGGGGTTGACCTCTACCAGATCAAGGACCTGCTTGGCCACTCCACTGTGGCCGTCACGCAGCGGGCGTACGCTCACCTCCAGCAGAGCACGCTTCGCAGTGCAAGCGAGATGGTGGCGAAAACCATTGGAGAAGCACGCTCAAAGCCGATTGAGCTGTTGGGCGTGGCAATCCAGCACTGAACCGTGGAGGGGGACCGACAAGATTGGTGGCCCGTAGTTGGACCGAAACAGACAAAAACGCCCTTCCGCACAGAGCGGAAGGGCTGTCTTTTTTTGCGCCGTTGGTGTAAGTTAGCCAGCGTCGTGTCGCGTAACTAGCTAACAAGAAAGGGCCTGACATTTCTGTCAGACCCTTCGAAAATGGCGCGCTTGGAGAGATTCGAACTCCCGAC
>MTLD01003456.1_pt3 | contig 14011 bp, 16 predicted proteins | sample 1982471 | NCBI WGS metagenome assembly MTLD01 (sample SAMN05712604, study PRJNA340218) | biofilm metagenome | isolation source: sample SPM anode biofilm adapted to -50 mV | place: USA | collected 2012-02-03
GAGGGCGCCAAGCGTTTCGGCCGCCAGTGCATCGTGCTGGCGGTGGACGCCCGCCAGAGCGGGCCGGGCAAGTGGGAGGTGTACGTCAACGGCGGCCGCACCCCCACCGGCATCGACGTGCTGTCCTGGGTGAAGGAAGGCACCGCCCTCGGGGCGGGGGAGATCCTCCTCACCAGTATGGACCGCGACGGCACCAAGGATGGCTACGACATCCCCCTGACGCGGGCGGTGTCGGCGGCGGTGGACGTGCCGGTCATCGCTTCGGGCGGGGCGGGCGAACTGGCCCACTTCTACGAGGTGCTGACGGACGGCAAGGCCGACGCCGTGCTCGCCGCCTCGGTCTTCCATTACGGGCAGTTCACCGTCCGCCAGGTAAAAGAATATCTCCGCTCGCGCGGCATGGAGGTCAGATTATGAATTTGGAGAATATAAAATACGACCTGCGCGGCCTAGTGCCGGCCGTCATCCAGGATGCGGCCTCCGGCACGGTGCTCATGCTGGCCTATATGAATGAAGAGTCGCTCAAGAAGACGCTGGCGACGGGCGTGACGTGGTTCTACAGCCGCAGCCGGCAGATGCTGTGGCAGAAGGGCGAGACCTCGGGCCATGTGCAGAAGGTCAAGGATATTTATTACGACTGCGACGGCGACACCCTGCTGGTGAATGTGGAGCAGCAGGGGGTGGCCTGCCACGAAGGCACCTTTTCGTGCTTCAGCCGCCGCCTGGACGGCGGGGAGACGGAACGGGACACCAGCGCCGCTGCCGACTACCGGCCGGCGATGGCCGTGCTCTATGAGCTGTACGACGTCATCAACGACCGTAAGATGAGCCCCAAGGAGGGCTCGTACACCACCTACCTGTTCACCAAGGGCCAGGACAAAATCCTCAAGAAGGTGGGCGAGGAGGCGGCCGAGACGATCATAGCCTCGAAGAACGACGACAAGGCGGAAATCCTCTACGAGATGGCCGACCTGTGGTACCACTGCCTCGTGCTGCTGGCCCACCACGACATCACGCCGACCGAGCTTTTGGCCGAGCTGCAAAGCAGGCGGAAATAATTACAGTTTCTGGTCGTATTCCTCCGCCAGTTCCTCCCAGGCATCGAAGAAGTTGTACTGGTAGCGGCCTGGAGCGAAAGGGTCGAGCAGGTCGGATTGACCGGAAATCTGGGGGAAGTTGATCTTTTCCATGATAATCCCTCCTGTGGGCGCGTTGTGCTGTTAGTGTTCTCGCGCCCGGGCCGGGATTATTCTTTTGCGGCAAGCAGGCGTAGCTCCTCGAAATAGCGAAGTTGTTCCGTGAACGGTATACGGTTGAGGCCGCTGGGGTTGGGCACGACAAAATCGATAATGCCCGGCACCACAGGCGGCGACTGGCGGCCGCAGGCGACAGCCTTGCGGCCGGACAGCTCGCGGTAAACGCCGATGCCGACGCAGCAGGCGATGCGCGGCTGGCAGCGGGCCAGTTTTTCCAGCAGCACCGCCCTGCCGGCGCGGTATTCCTCTTTGCCGAGCTCGGCCGCCGCGCGCGTGGGGCGGGCGACGATGTTCGTGATGCCGAAGCCGAGGGTGAGCAGCTCTTCGTCTTCTTCCGGCCGGAACTGCCGGGGGGTGAGGCCGGCGGCGTGCAGCAGCTTCCAGAAGCGGTTGGAGTAGCCGGCGAAGTGATGGCCGGTGTCGGCCGAGCGGACGCCGGGATTGATGCCGACGAACAGCACGGCGAGGCCGGGACGGATGAGATCGCGAACTTCCTGCATACGAGTCTCCTTGGCGCCGGCGGGCCTAACGCCCGGTGGCGCAATAATAATTTCGAGGGGGATGGTCATGAGAGGCCAGGTTGTTGTCAGTGTGGCGACAGCGAAAAGATTGATCGCTCTGGCAATAAGCGAGCTGCCGGAGGTGCGGGCGGCGCTGCGGCAAGGCAAAATCGTGCTCAAGTCGGGGACGACGGTGTCGGCGCTGTCGGAGCTGCTAGGCGGACCGCTGCTGCGCCTCGGCGGGCGGATCGCCCCCGACGGGGCCCGGGCCGCCAAACGGCTGGCGGACGCGCCGCATATCGTGCTGCTCGAAGGCGGGCGCTGGCGGTGCGTGGACCAGAACCTGTCCGAGGAGCTGGCGGCGCTGGGCCCAGACGATCTGTTCATCACTGGGGCCAACGCCCTGGACAGCCAAGGGGTCGCCGGACTGATGGCCGGGCTGAGCGGCGGCAGCGCCGCCGGCAAGGCGATGGGCATGGTGTACGCCGAGGGCATCCGGACGATCGTCGCCGTCGGTCTGGAGAAGCTTATCCCGGGGTCGATCGCCGACATCTGCCGGCAAATTGGCCGCCGGCAGGTGGACAGGTCGATGGGGATGGCGGTCGGACTGCTGCCGCTGTTCGGCCGGGTGGTGACCGAGAAGGAGGCGCTGGAGCTGCTGACCGGCGCGGCGGTGACCGTTATCGGCGCCGGCGGTCTCGGCGGCGCGGAAGGGGCGACGGCGATGGTCGTCGAGGGCAGCGACGCCCAGGTGGACAAGGCGTTCGCCCTGATCGCCGCGCAGGCGGGCCGACCGATGAGCGGGGCGCCGGACAGCATACCGTCCTGCGACCTCGGCGGCCATGCCTGTCCGTCGCATCTCGGCTGTATCTACCGGCCGGGGCGCGGCGATGGCTGATTTTGCCTCCGCCGCCCGCGCGACAGCCGATATACTGGTGAGTGTCCTGCCGTCGCTGTATCTGGGCCTGTTCGTCGCCGGGCTGTTCGCCAGCCGCGGCGGCGTTATCGGCGGGCGGCGCCTGCTGCCGGCCGTGGCTAGATTGACCGGCCTGCCGCCGGCCTGCGCGCTGTCTGTGGTGCTGGCGGCTGGCGACCGCACGGCCGGCATGGCGGCCGTGGCACTGGCAAGAGAGCAGGCGGCGCTGACGGACGGGGAGGTGATCGCCGCCAATCTGGTCGCCAAGGCGCCGTCCGTCCTGCAGTTTTTCGTGTTCTCTTTTATCCCCATTATGGCGGCCCTTTATCCGCTGAGCGTGGCCGTCCATTTTCTGCTGGTCTATTTCGCCGCTTTCACCGCCATATCCTTGCTCGGCATGGCCTACGCCCGCCTGATAAGCGGAGGCAGGGCGGGCGGCTGCCCGCCGGTCGCGCCCAAGCCGGCCATGAGCTGGCCGGCGGCGGCCAGGGCGGCGGCGGCCGCAAGCTGGCGGCCGTTCCTTGACATGGCCGCCTGGATGGCCGCGATGTCGTTCGTGGCCATGGTGTTCATCAAGGCCGGCTACCTGCAGCGGCTGGCCGACTATTTGCCCTTGCTCGCCGGTCTTGGCCTCGACGCCGGACTGCTGTCGTTGGCCGGCACGGGATTGGTCAGCATGATCGGCGGCGTGGCGGCGGTGGGGGCGGCACTGCGCGACGGCGCGGTGCCCGCGGCGGCGGTCGTGCCGCTGTTGCTGGCCGTTTCCCTGCTGCACAACTTCTATGATCTGTTCGCTTCGTCCCTGCCCCGCGCGGTCGGCGTTTTCGGCCGGCGGCTGGGGGTGAGGGTGGCGCTGGCCGGCTTCGCGGTCACCCAGGTTGTCATGCTGCTGATGTTGGCGCTGGCAAGCAAAGGAATAATATAAAACCCCCCTCGCAAGGGGGTTTTTATATTAGTTGTCATTGGCTCGCGCTTTTACAACTATTGCTGCGCCGCCTAGAACGGCGGCCCCTCCGGCCAACTGGACGGCGGTAAAGTGGTCGCCGAAGAGTAGGGAGGCGAAGGCGAAGGTGATGAGCGGCTCGACCATGCTGAGGATGGCGGTGCGGGTGGGGCCGATGAGCTCGAGGCCGCGGAAGATGGCGAGGATGGCCATGACGGTCGCGAAGACGACGATGCCGGCCACCGCCAGCCAGGCGACGGGGGAGAGGGCGAAATTAAGCTGCCCTGTGGCCGTGCCGAAGGCGAGCACGACGAGCGAGGCGCTAGCGGCGACGAACGCCCCGGTGACGACGGGCGACAGCTCCTTCACTACCCTGGTGCTGATGATGAGGTAGACGGAATAAACGACGGCCGCCGCCAGGGCGAGCGCCACACCGGCGAAGGCTACCGTGGCCTGCGAGGCGCCGAGCACGAACACCAGGCCGGCCATGGCCAGGGCGAAGGCCAATATGTTGGCGCGGGTGAGCTTCTCTTTGTCTACGACGGCGGCGAGGAGGGCGACGAAGAAGGGAAAGGTGTAGAGCAGCAGGCCGGTGAGCGAGGCGGAGATGTAGCGGAGGGCCGAGAAGTAGAAGGTGGACTGGGCGGAATAGAGGACGCCGCCGAGGACGAACAGCAGGGCCAGTTGGCGGCGGGAAACGGCGAAGCGCTGCCGCTTGGCCGCCAGGACGGCGAACAGGACGAGGGCGGTGAGCGAGAAGCGCAGGAAAAGCAGGGTGACGATGTTGACATTCTCGCGGAAGGCGAAGATGCCGAAGATGGGCATGAGGGCGAAGCCGGCGGCGGAAAGGAGGACGAGGGCAACGCCTTTATAATAGCTGTTCAACTTGGACCTCCTTGGGAATACCTCATAACTTGCCCTTTTCCTTGGCAATCATCATCATCTGCTCGCGCTTGTCGCGCGGCGGGACGCGGACCTTGTCGCGGCGGGCGAGGGTGATCGCCCCCTGGGGACAGGTTTTCACGCACGCGCCGCAGCCCAGGCAGCGGTCGGCGTCGATGGTCGCCGCGCCGGCGTCGCAGGCCGCGGCCTTGACGTGGCAGCGCTGGGCGCATGCGCCGCAGCCGTTGCAAATGGCCGCGTCGATGCGGGCGAGGAAGTTGCTGGGGTGGACGGACAGGACGCCGTGCTCGTTGACAGCGCGGAGCGCCCAGCAGCAGCAGCCGCAGCAGTGGCAGATGAACGCCGGGTTGTTGGCGACGTTGTCGGCGAGGTGGACGAGGCCGAGAGCTTCGGTGCGGTCGAGCACGCGCAGCAGCTCGTCGGTGCCGGCCGGGCGGGCGAAGCCCCGCCGTACCAGCCACTCGGCGGCTGGGCCGAGCGAGGTGCAGACGTCGTCGATCGGGGCGCCGCAGGCTTTGCCTAGGTGGCTGGCCTGGTGGCGGCAGTAGCACATCGACAGGGCCCCCTGGCCGGCGGCGCGGATGACGGCCGACGCCTTCTCGTAATCGAGCACCTCGGTGGTTATATCCTGCATGGCGCTTTCGTAGGCGAGGGTCTGGATGAGCTTGGTGTCCGCGCCGAAGAACTCGGCGGCGACATTCTGTTCGGCGTGGTAGCGCTCGAACAGGTCGGCCAGTTCCCCCAGGGGCAGGCTGCCGCCCGTGCGCATGAACGTGTATTCGAAGAAGCCGATGATGAGCGGCGAGAGGGAGTAGAGCGCCCGGTCGCGGCGCGGCATGTCGACGACGAGGCCCTTGGAGGCCATGCTGTCGAGGAGGGGGGCGAGGTCGGCTGCGGCGAGGCCGGTGAGGGCCGCCAGGCGGTCGAGGGTGGTGAAGCCGAAGGGGAATTTGCTGCCGACGGCCGCTTCCTGTTCGGTGTACATTATATGGAGAATGCGCATGAGAGTTTCGTTCGGCGGCGCGCCGACGGGGTTTTTATCCAGACGCTCGGCGAGGGCGCGGAATACGTCGGCTTTGGCGTGGCCCAGATGGCCCATGAGGCCACCTCCTTCTATTTTATCCGTTCGGTGGACAGCTGGAGGCGGTAGTTGCCGTGACTGAGGATGCGCTCCAGCAGGGAATTGAGTTCGTCGGGGGAGGCGAGGTCGGCCCGCAGCCAGTAGCAGCCGTCGCCGCTCACCCGGTGGGCGGCGGTGATCTGCTCCTCGCCGGCCAGGAAGCGGCGGAAGGCGGCGTGGTCGGCGCTGGCCATGATGACGGTTATGAAGGCGGTCAGCGGCCGGCCGAGCTTGGCCTCGTCGATAACGGCGGCGTAGCCGGTGATGATCCCTGCCTCTTCGAGGTCGCGGACGCGGGCGGCCACCGCCGGTCCGGTCAGGTGGACGCGCTCGCCGATCTCCTTCCACTGCAGCCGGGCGTTTTTCATCAGCAGGCGGAGGATGGCCAGGTCGGTCCGGTCAAGCATGCGCAACCAATTCCTTTCGCGGCGAAATGAAAACCGGCTAATCTCTTTCGCCGTGCTATCGCTTTTGGCGGCGGCGTTGTTTACAATAGAGGGAGAAAAGAAATTCGGAGGCTGATAGCATGGAACTGCGCCATTTGCGGCACGCCACGTTTATCCTCACCCTGGGTGGCGTCAGGCTGCTGGTCGACCCGGTGCTGAGCCCGGCCGGGACGATGCCGCCTATTGACAATTCCCCAAACCCCCGCCGGAATCCTCTCGTCGAGCTGCCGATAAATGTAAACGAAATCGCTGCGGCCGCGGACGGCGTACTGGTCACCCACACCCACCGCGACCATTTCGACGCGGCGGCGGCCGAGCTGCTGCCCAAGGAGCTGCCGGTGCTCTGCCAGCCGGCCGACGCGGGCAAGCTCGCCGGGTTCGGCTTCCGGGCGGTGACGGCCGTGGAAAACCGGGCCGAGTGGCGGGGTGTCGCAATCGCCAGGACTGGCGGCCGCCACGGGCGCGGCGAACTGGCCGACAGGATGGGGCCGGTGTCCGGCTATGTGCTGCGCTGCCCCGGGGAGCCTGTCGTGTACATCGCCGGCGACACCGTCTGGTGCCCCGAGGTGGAGAACGCCCTGGGCGAGCACCGGCCGGACGTCGTCGTCCTCTTTGCCGGCGCCGCGCAGTTCCTCAGCGGTGGGCCGATCACCATGGACACCGCCGACGTCGCCGCCGTCTGCCGGGCGGTCCCGGACGCGCGGGTCGTTATCGTCCACATGGAGACGTTCAACCATTGCCTGCTCAGCCGCGCCGACCTGCAGGCCTTCCTGGAGAGGGAGGGCCTGAACGGGCGGGTGACGGTGCCGGCCGACGGCGCGGCGGTGAAACTGTAAAAGGATTCTGGTTGTGCCTGGACGAGCCCTGGCTTATAATTAAGCCAGGGATTTGTACTTTTTAAAACGGGAGACACACGATGTTCAAATCAGGCAAAGCACGGCTGTTCTTGCTGCTGCTCGTCCTCGGCGCCGTCCTCTATTATATGAACACACCGGAGAAAAAACCCCGCGAGACTGCGGATGCTCCTCCTCAACAACTATACACGGTCGAAAAGACGGGGGCCGGTTCGGTGGCCGATTACACCGCCACCGCCCAGCGCATCCACGCCGCCGTCGACAGCGGCCTGTCCGGGGCCAAGCTGGCCGCGCGCAATGTCCAGGAGGGCCGCCGGGAGGTGCCGCGCAAGGCGGTGGAGGGCACAATCCGCTGGCACGCTCGCCAACTGCAGATCAGCGGCGACGTCCAGGCGGACGCCGTGAAGCAGGCCCTGGAGCCCAAGCTTCGCAACACGGGCGGCGTGGTGCTGGCGACCGAGGCCGATACGTATCAGGGGCAGCCGGCCACCCGCATCGACGTCGGCATCCGCGACACGCTGGCCGGCGATCCGCTGACGATCGTCACCGACCGCATCTTCGTGCCCCCGGCGCGCAAAGCCGGCACGCCAACGCCCGGCGCGCCGACACCCAAGCTTTCCGGGACGGGGCGACTGGCGCTCATCATCGACGACTTCGGCTACAATTCCGACACGATTTCTGCCTACGCCGCCATGCATGTACCGATAACCTTTTCCGTGCTGCCTTACCGGCCGCACAGCAACGAGGCGGCGTCCAAGGCGCTGAGCTCCGGCCACCAGGTCATGCTTCACCTGCCGATGGAGCCGCTGTCGTCGGGCGAGCAGTCGGAGGCGAGCACGATCACGGTGGCGATGTCCGACCAGGAGATCCGCGACACCGTCGCCAAGGCCATCCGGGCCGTGCCGGGCGTGATCGGCGTCAATAACCACCAGGGCTCGCGGGCGACCGCCGACAGCCGGGTGATGAAGGCGACGCTGGCTGTCATCAAAGTCAACAGCCTCTTCTTCGTCGACAGCCGCACCAACGGCCATTCTATCGCCGCCGAGACGGCCCGCCAGATGGGGCTGAAAACCGGCAGCAACGATATTTTCCTCGACGGTCAGAGCGATATCGACTACATTAAGAACCAGTTGTGGACCGCGGCCCGCATGGCGGCCCGCAACGGCAGCGCCATCGCCATCGGCCACGCCCGGCCGAACACCGTCGCTGCCCTGCGCGAGGCCATCCCCGAAGTGGAAGCGGCCGGCATCAAGTTTGTTTTCGCCTCCCAACTGGTCAGATAAAAAATCCCCGGTGCCTTGCGGCGCCGGGGATTTTCTGTTTACAGGCGGGTTTTCACGAAGTGGCCGATGCGGGTGAGCGCTTCGCTGAGGTTGGCGGTCGAGGAGGCGTACGAGCAGCGCACGAACCCTTCGCCGCACGCGCCGAACGCGTCGCCGGGCACGAGGGCCACCTTCTCGGCTTTGAGCAGCTCCTCGGCGAAGGCGAGCGAGCTCAGGCCGGTCTGCTTGATGGAGGGGAAGATGTAGAAGGCCCCCTGGGGCTCGAAGCAGTCGAGGCCGATCTTCTTGAAGCCTTCCACCATCAGGCGGCGGCGGCGGTTGTACTCCTCGACCATCTTGAGCATGGAGCACTGGCCGTGGCGGAGCGCCTCGATGGCCGCCACCTGGGCGGTGATGGGGGCGCACAGCATGGTGTACTGGTGGATCTTGGTCATGGCGCCGATGAAGTCGGGGTTGGAGAGGGCGTAGCCGATGCGCCAGCCGGTCATGGCGTAGGCCTTGGAGAAGCCGTTGAGGAGGATGGTGCGGTCGCGCATGCCGGGCAGGGAGGCAAAGCAGGTGTGGGTGCCGCTGTAGGTGAGGCTGGCGTAGATCTCGTCGGAGATGACGATCAGGTCGTGCTTTGCGGCGAAGGCGGCGATGGCTGCGAGCTCGTCCTTGGGCATGATCGCTCCGGTGGGGTTGTTGGGGTAGCCGATAAGCAGCGCCTTGGTGCGGGGGGTGACGAGCGCTTCGAGCTGATCGACCGTCAGCCGGAAGTCGTCCTCGACCTTCGTCGGCACGGTTACCGGCACACCGCCGGCCAAAGCGACGCACGCCTTATAGGAGACATAGCTCGGCTCGGGGACGAGCACCTCGTCGCCGGGGCTGAGGATGGCCCGCATCGCCAGATCGACCGCCTCGCTGACGCCGACGGTGACCAGAACTTCTTTGCGGGGGTCGTACTCTACACCGTAATTGGCGGCGCAGTTTTTGGCGATCTCCTGGCGGAGCTCCAGCAGGCCGTAGTTGGACGTGTAGGCCGTGTACCCCTGCTGGAGGCCGTAAACGCAGCTTTCGCGGATATGCCAGGGGGTGACGAAATCGGGTTCGCCCACGCCGAGGGAGACTACCCCCTTGGTTTCGGCGACGATGTCGAAGAAACGGCGGATGCCGGAGGGCGGGATGGCCCGGACGGTGGGGGAGACACGCTCGGCCCAGCTCATGGCGACACCATCAGCCGGCGGTCCTCTTCCTCGTCTTCGAGGATGATCCCCGCTTCTTTATACTTCTTCAACTGGAAATGGGTGGTGGTGCCGATGACGCCTTCGATGGTCGAAAGCCTGGTGGTGACGAATTGGGCAATCTCTTTGAGGTTTTTGCCTTCGATGATGGCCAGCAGATCGTAGGCGCCCGACATGAGGTAGAGACTGCGCACCTCGGGGAAACGGTAGATGCGCTCGGCGATCGAGTCGAAGCCGACCTCCCGCTGGGGGGTGATGCGGACCTCGATGATGGCGGTGACGCGGTCGGCGCCGGTTTTCTCCCAATTGACGATCGTGTGGTATTTGACAATGACCTTTTCCGCTTCGTATTCCTTGATGAGGGCGGCGACCTCGTCTTCGGGCATTTCGAGCATGACTGCCAGCTGTGCTGCTGTAAGGGTGTGGTCCTTCTCCAGAAGTTCCAGTAATTCGCGCATGCGTATCCACCTCTCAAAAAAAATAATAACTGTTTCGGCGACCGGAAATAAAAAAACCCGTCCTTATACAAGGACGGGTTTAATATCCCGCGGTACCACCTAGATTAGCCGCCGTGCGGCTCGCCTCTGCCCTGTAACGCCGGGGACGCGGTGGGGCTTACTGCTGTTCGGCCCACGGCTCGCGGGGGGCTTTCCGGAACGCTTTTCCTGCCGGCTTTCACCTTGCCCGGCTCTCTGGGAGGATGCGGCGCCCGTACTTTCCCGTTCATCGCCTTTGCGATATTGATTTGCACTTTATGATAGCACGGATGGCCGGGGTATGCAAGGGAAATTTTCAGATAATGATCGCAGCCTATTTGTCGGTATCCTTACCCCAGAATGAACGGTGCTTGGCCTGCAGTTCCGCCCGCGACGGGGTGGGCGGCCAGAGCTCGGTGGCCGGGCTTTCGCGCATGGCGGCCGCCAGGTGCTGGAAGACGTGCTTGTCGGTCTTCTCCCAGCCGCGGATCATCTCCTTGGCCACTTGGCGCTTGGTTTTACCGTCGATAGGGCAAGGGCTGGGCAGGGGGGTGAAGCCGTGCAGGCGGATGGTTGCGCGCATTTCTTTCTCGCGGAAATAGACGAGCGGCCGGATTACGGTGAGGTCGGTGCGGTCGAGGTGGGTGACGGGCAGGAAGGTTTTGAGCTGGCCGGTATAGATGAGGCCCATGACGAAGGTTTCGACCGCGTCGTCGTGGTGGTGGGCGTAGGCGATCTTGTTGAAGCCCTGGCCGACGGCGAAGTTGTTGATGACCGCCCGCCGGAAGTACGAGCAGACGAAGCAGGGGTCCTTGCCGCCGCCCCTGGCGATGGCGCCGGCGATGTCGGCCTTGAGGGCGTGGTGGGGCACGCCGAGGCCGGCGCAGAACGCGGCCAGCGGCGCCGGGTCGAAGTCGGTGGTGAACAGGGGATCGAGGGTGACGGCCGCCAGCTTGAACGGGCGGGGGGAGCAGTCGCGGATGGCGGCGAGGGCGTAGGTGAGGAAGACGCTGTCCTTGCCCCCGGACAGGCCGACGAGGATGCGGTCGCCGGCGGCGAGCATGCCGAATTCGGTGATCGCCCGCCAGAGGCGGGAGTAGTATTTTTGCGGCAACGTAACTTTCACGGCAGGCCTCGCTAGCGTTATTATCCCTTAATTATAGCTTGCCGCGGCCGCCACCGTCAATTTTCCGCTTCGGCCGGATTCAGCAGTTTGCCGGTGAATGAGTCCAGTTTCGTCTGGGGGTTGTCCTGCGGTCCGCCGAACTCGGTCATGTATTTCCAGTAGCGCTTGGGCATGTGGCTCATGCGGCAGCGCGGGTTGTAGCGCTCCTTGATGGCGATGGTGTCGTAGTACATCCGCCAGAGCTCACGGAACGTCTGCTCGTCTGCTGACGTTTCCGGCAGCTTGAGGTCGGCGACGGGCACTACCCTGGCCTGGTACGGCTGATACATGAGCCCCATGCCGTGGGTCTTGTCGACGATGAGGAAGCGTTCTTCGGGATAGCGCTCGCAGAAGTGCCGGGTGAGCAGCGGCAGGACTAAATTCTTCGGCTCGATTTCGCCGACCAGGGCGCCGTTGCAAACCGAAAACCGCAGGAAGCCTTTGAGCAAATGGCTTTCCCGGTTTAAGTGGTTGACCGCCTTGAAAAGCGTGTTGACGACTTCGTCGGTGAGCATGTCCATCACCTGCGGGCCGTGCCGGTAGCCGAGGCGCAGGAAGAGCAGGATGTAAAGCTCTTTGCGCGGCAGGCAGGTCAGAAAAGCATGTTTCACGAAATCCAGCGCCGCCGGCCCGATCTTTTGGGGAATAGAGGCCAGCACCCGGCCCGACTTATGCTGGTCGGTCGGGACCGGCCGGCCGGAGAAGAGCTGGGGCGCGGCGCTGTCGACGAGGATGTCGATGGGGATTTCCCGCTTTTCGTAGCTTTCGAACACGCAGCACATCAGCCCGTCGAAGCTGCCGTCATAATAATAGTTTAAGTCCGCCTGGGTATTCACTTTCGTAAGCCCTCCCGGGGTTCGGCAGAATCGGCGGCCGGTCGAACAGGGCCAACTGCTCGAGCGCGAAATTGTGGCGGTATTGCTCCAGGGCTTTGTCGGACAGCAGGGAATGGAGCATATTATTCTCGGTGAGCTTCACGCCGTCGGCCGCTTTGCCGCTGCAGGTGATGAAGAACTGGGCCCGCTTGAGGACGACGCCGAGTTTTTTCAGGCCCTCGAAGCGGAGGGCGCGTGTCCGGCGGGCCGCAAGGATGCGTTTGGCGCTTATCGGGCCGATGCCCGGCACCCGCAGCAGGTCGCGGTAGACGGCGCGGTTGACGTCCACCGGGAAGAAAGGCAGGTTGTTGAGCGCCCAGGTGCATTTCGGGTCGAGGTAGGGGTTGAAGCTCTGGTGCAGCTGGTCGAGTAGCTCGCCGGCGGCAAAGTCGTAATAGCGCAGGAGCCAGTCGGCCTGATAAAGCCGGTGCTCCCGCCAAAGCTGGGGTTGGGTGTCCGGCGCCGGCAGAAGGCTGTCTTCGGCTACCGGGGTGTAGGCGGAGAAAAAGACCCTTTTCAGTTTGTATTTCTTATATAGGCCTTCGGCCAGGTTCAATATCTGGTAATCGGTATCGGGGGTCGCGCCGATGATCATCTGGGTGCTTTGCCCGGCGGGGGCAAACTTGGGCGCGTGCCGGTATCTGACGATGTCGCGGCTGTTTTCCTGGATGCTTTTCTGGATATGGCCCATGGGCGCAAGGATGGAATGCCTGGTCTTGTCCGGGGCCAAAAGGCGCAAGCTATTTTGGGACGGCAGCTCGATATTGACGCTCATTCTGTCGGCGAGCGTGCCGAGGCGGGTTATCAGGGCGTTGTCCGCGCCGGGGATGGCTTTGGCGTGGATGTAGCCGGAGAAGCGGTATTCTTCGCGCAGGATGCGCAGGGCCTCTATCATTTGCTCGCAGGTGTAGTCGGGGTTTTTCAGCACCCCGGAACTGAGAAACAGGCCTTCGATGTAATTGCGCCGGTAGAAGTTAATCGTCAGCTCCGCCAGCTCGCGGGGCGAAAACGCGGCCCGCGGCGTGTCGTTGGAGCGCCGGTTGACGCAGTATTTGCAGTCGTAGGCGCAGACGTTCGTCATCAGCACCTTCAACAGGGAGATGCAGCGGCCGTCGGCCGAGAAGGTATGGCAGATGCCGCAGGCGGCCGCGCTCCCAATGCCGCCGGGGCTGGCCGTTTTGTCCACCCCGCTCGAGGTGCAGGCGACATCGTATTTGGCTGCGTCGGTGAGGATCCTCAGCTTTTCGAAAACGTCCACGCGACCACGCTCTTTCCGGTACTAATGCCAAATGCATCTCCTGCATATATTATAATTTACAGAACGTCAGTTTGGCAAACGTTTGTTCGCAAGCGAGCGGTAATTTTTCGGCGCGCCGCCGTGCTATAATATGGATAAAGAGACACGACAGACGCAAGGAGGTCGCCATGACCAAACCGCTGTACGTCATTGGCCATCGCAACCCGGACACAGATTCGATCTGTTCGGCCATCGCCTACGCGCACCTGAAGACGGCCATGGGCGAGCGGGTCGTGGCGGCCCGGGCCGGCAAAATCAACACCGAGACGAAATTCGTCCTCGACTATTTCGGCGTGGAAGCGCCGCTGCTCGTAGCCGACCTCTACCCGCGCGCCCGCGACGTGATGCACCCCGTGAACGTGACGGTGAGCGGGGAGGATACGCTGCAGGAACTCGGCCGGGTGCTGAAGCAGCACGGCGTCAAGTCGGTGCCGGTGGTGACGGCCGACGGGCAACTGAACGGCATCGTGTCGGTGGGCGATCTGGCGAAAAGGTACATCGACGAGCTGGAGATGCAGGACCTCAAGGAGGCCGGCGTGACGTTCGCCGGCGTGCTGCGCGTTCTCGACGGCACGGTCGTCGCCGGCGGCGACCTCGAGCGCGCGGTGACCGGCAAGATCTGGATCGCCGCCGCCGAGACGGCGACGATGGCCGCGATGATCAAGGCGGGCGGCGTGGTCATCGTCGGCAACCGCGAGGCGGCCCAGATGGCGTGCATCGACCGCGACGTCGCCTGCCTGATCGTGACCGGCGG
>MTLD01003711.1_pt2 | contig 13994 bp, 10 predicted proteins | sample 1982471 | NCBI WGS metagenome assembly MTLD01 (sample SAMN05712604, study PRJNA340218) | biofilm metagenome | isolation source: sample SPM anode biofilm adapted to -50 mV | place: USA | collected 2012-02-03
GGCCGCCGCCGCAGATGGCGCTCTGCGCGCCGAGCGGCGGATACTGGATCTCGAAGGCCGTCTTGGTGTAGTAGTCGAGGCCGCGCACCAGCCGCGGGTTGAGGCGGTAGGCCACGCCCGCAGCCGTCAGCAGGGCCTGGAGGCCGGCGAAGTGGTCGCGGCACTCGTCGCACAGGCAATCGCCCATCTGGGGCGCGCCCTGCGACAGCTGGCCGCATTTCTCGTTCTTGCAGTCGAGGATGCGCATCGGGTTGCGCTCGAAGCGCGACCGGCAGTCCTCGCAGAACTCGCCCAGCTTGTCGCGCAGGGCGTCCTGCAGCCTGGCGCGGTACACCGGCCGGCACTTCGGGCAGCCGACCGAGTTGACGAACAGGTTGAGGTCCTGGAGGCCCAGGCGGCGGAAGAACTCCACCGCGGCGAGGATTATCTCCACGTCCACCGCCGGCCCCGGAGAGCCGATGGCTTCGATGCCGAACTGGTGGAACTGGCGGAAGCGGCCGGCCTGCGGTTTGTCGTAGCGGAACATCGGCCCGATGTAGTACAGCTTGGCCGGCTGGCTGTCGCCGTACAGCTTGTGCTCCTGGTAGGCTCGGACTACGCCGGCGGTGTTCTCCGGCCGCAGGGTGATGCTGCGTCCGCCTTTGTCCTCGAAGGTATACATCTCCTTCTGGACGATGTCGGTCGTTTCGCCGATGCCGCGCAGAAAAAGCTCGGTGTGCTCGAACACCGGCGTGCGGATCTCGTTATAGCCGAACGCCCGGCAGACCTCCCGGGCCGTCTCCTCCACGTACCGCCAGTGGCCGCTGCTGTCCGGCAATATATCCTTGGTGCCGCGTGGCGCCGAAATTTCCATGTCCAGTTATCCTCCTTACCGCTAAAACAGCGCGGCGACAAGCGCGTCCCGCCGCCGGACGTAATGGTCGATGTTTTTGATATAAGTTGCGACATCTTTCGGGTTGTAGCAGCTATCGAGGCGGAAGACATCGCGTACCGCCTTCGTGCCGGCCGCCGGCCCCACGCCGATGACCGTCTGCCGCTCCTCGATGATCTGGATGTTGTAGATGCATTCCGTGCCCGTCCGGGCGTAGCCGACATTTTCCAGGTTGCCGGTCATGTACTTCTGGCGGTAGAGGTAATAGGGCACGAGCCCTATCCGCCGGGCGGCGTCGGCGGCGACGGCCACCATGGCCGCGGTTTCCTCTTCGCCGGGCAGCGCCACATCAATGAGGCCGGCGGCGAGACGCGACCCCCGCTTGATCGCCAGCGTGTGGACCGTGAGGTTTTCGGGCGCCAGGGCGACGATCTCGTCCATGGTGGCGGCCATGTCGGCGGCCGTTTCCCCCGGCAGGCCGGCGATGACATCCATGTTGACGACCGGGATGCCCGTAGCGCGTATTTTCCTAAACATTACTATTATATCGCGGACGGTATGGTTTCGTCCAATAAGTTTTAGGGTTTTTTCCTGCATGGTCTGCGGGTTGACACTCACCCGCGTCACCCCGGCCGCCGCCATGGCCGCAATCTTGCCGTCCGTCAGGCTGTCCGGGCGGCCGGCCTCGACCGTGAATTCGCGCGTTTCGCCGCTCACGAACGAGCGCCTGACGAGTTCCAGCAGGTTGGCGAAGTCGTCCGCGGCCAGGCTGGTGGGCGTGCCGCCGCCGATGTACACCGTCTCGGCGGCCAGGCCGTGGCGGGCGAGCAGCGCGGCGGCGCCGGCGAGGTCGGCCTCGAGGGCGTTCAAAAAAGCCGCCACCTCAGCGCGGTCGGCGGGTAGGACATTGGCGGGGAACGAGCAGTACAGACAGCGCGACGGGCAATAGGGCACGCCGACGTACACGCTCACCAGGCGGCGCCCCTCCTCCCCTGCGTGCAAAAAAGGCCGCTGCCGGGCGGCGATATCGGTCAACAAGCCCGCTTTTTCGGGCTGGACGGCGTATTTCGCCGTCAGCCGTTCGGCGGCCTCGGCCGTTGTCAGCGCTTTGTCGAGCAGGCGGTGGACGATCTTTATCGGCCGCACGCCGCGCAGGATGCCCCACGGGCCGGGGTTCCGGCCGGTGAGCTTGCGCAGGAGGGCCAGGAGGTTGAGGCGCACCAGCCGCTGCACGGCGGCCGGCCCGTCTTCGCCGGCGGACTTGTCCCGCCTGGTCAGGCAGCCCAGCTCGCCGGATTCGCGCCGGAAATACACCTCGGTGATGACCGTCGTCACCGCCCCGCCGGTTACGGTGTTACGGATGAAGACGGCGCCGGCGGGCAGAGAGGCGGCGAGATCGCCGGCCGCCAGCACGCCGGCGGCCGGCAGGGCGAACAGGGCGGCGGCATCCGCTACGGCGCCGGCCAGACCGCCGTCAGCCGGCAGGTAATAGCCGTCAACTTTCACGTTGCTTCTGGCACTCCTCGCAATAACCGTAGAATTTGAGCTGGTGGTCGACGACGGTGAATTTGCTCCGCTTAGCGATCGCCGTCTCCAGCGTCTCCAGCAGGTCGTCGCCGAACTCCTTCACCTTGCCGCAGCGCAGGCAGATGAGGTGGTGGTGGTGATGGGGAGTGTTGGTCTCGTTGAGCTCGTACCGCTGGCGGCCGTCGCCGAAGTCCAGCCGCTGGAGGATGTCGAGCTCGCCGAACAGCTCGAGCGTGCGGTAGACGGTGGCCAGGCCGATTTCCGGCGCCCGCCGGCGAACGATGGTATACACGTCCTCGGCCGACAGGTGCCTGTCCTGATTGTCGATAAACGCCTGCAGGATGGTCTGCCGCTGCGATGTCAGCTTGTATTGCCTGTCGCGGAATTTCAGCCGCAGGTCGGCCATGGTGATGCTCATGCGTTCAGGCCCCTTTCCCCGCTCATTCGTAACGCCACAGGTGCCGGTAGAGCACCTTGAGCAGCGCCGTCACCGGCACCGCCAGGATCATGCCGACGATGCCCATCAGTTGGCCGCCGATGAGCAGGCTGATGATGACCGTGACCGGGTGGAGGTCGATGGAGCGGCCCATTATTTTCGGGACGATGATATGGTTTTCGAGCTGGTGGATGGCCAGGAAAAAGATGACGACCTTCGCCGCCAGCTCCGGGGCGGTCAGGTAGGCGAGGAAAACGGCCGGGGCGGCGCCGATGATCGGGCCGATGATCGGGATGGTCTCGGTGAGCGTGGCCAGCAGGCCGAGGACGAGCGGGTAGTCCACCCGCAGGAAGTACATGCCGGCGAAGACGAGACAGCCCATGACGATGCTTACGAGCGCCTGGCCGCGGATGTAGCCGCTGACCGTCGCCGCCATCTCTTCGCCGATGACCCGCGCCTTGTCGCGCCAGTCCGGCGGNNTGGCCTCGATCGCCGAATCTTTCAGTTCCCGCCAGTCCTTGAGGAAATAATAGGTCAGCACCGGTACGACGACCAGTTCGACCACCTGGGAGGCGAAGCCCATGGTGGCTCCCAGAGCCCGGCGGCCGATGGTGACGGCATAGGCGGCCGCGCTCGAGAGGACCTGGTCGATCATCAGACGGATGTTGGCCGGCAAATTGATGGACTGGGCCTGCTCTTCCAGGATGCCGGTCAGGTTCTGGATCTTCTGGATGAGGACGGGCAGGTTGATGACGAAGCGGTTGAACTCGCTCACGAACGGGGCGAAGATGACACCGATCACCGCCGCCAGCACCCCGAGCAGCGCGGCGAGCGCCAGGAGCACCGCCAGCCCCATCGGCAAGCGGACGCGGGGCATGATCTTCATGCCGGCGAGCCGGGTTACCAGGGGATTGAGGATAAACGTCAGGATTATGGCGAGCACAATCGGCAGGTAAATGGGCGTGACCTGGCTTAGGAGATAGAAGACCGCCAGGACGATGACGACCTTCAGCCAGGCGTGGTACGGTTTGGACATAAGGGAATCACTCCAAGCCGTAGTTATTGTATAAACGGGTTATTTTTGCGCTCCCAGCCGATAGTCGTTTCCGGTCCGTGGCCGGGGAGGACGCGGACGGCGTCGCCCAAAACGAGGAGCTTCTCCTGGATGCCGTTGATGAGCTGGCTGTACGAGCCGCCGGGGAAGTCGGTGCGGCCGATCGATTCGGCGAACAGCGTGTCGCCGCTGAACAGCACGCCGTCGGTCAGGAGGCAGATGCCGCCCGGCGTGTGGCCCGGGGTGTGGATGACGGTCAACGCGAGGCCGGCGGACACCTTGATGACGTCGCCTTCCTTCAGCAGGGTGTCGGCCGGGCCGCAGGAGACGCTGCCGCCGAAGAAGACCGACATGTTTTTCTGGCCGCTGGTCAGCATGCCGGCATCGGCCTCGTGGATGAGGATGGGGGCGCCGGTTACCGCCTTCAGATCGAGGTTGGCCATGATATGGTCGGCATGGCCGTGGGTGTTGATGATGTACTTGACGGTCAGCTTCTCGCTCTTGATGAAATCGTCGATGTTCGCGAAACTGCCGCCCGGGTCGATTACCGCCGCCTCCTTCGTGGCTTCGTCGTAAACGATGTAGCAGTTGGTGCCGAGGCTGCCGACCTGCAGGGCGAATATTTTCATCTTGTCATCCTCCTCTAAAACAGGCGGCCGCTGTCGAGCAGCATTGTGACCGGCCCGTGATTTTCCAGCTTGACGATCATCTCGGCCTGGAACTGGCCGCAGGCCGTCTTTACGCCGGCGTCGCGGCAGAAGCCGATGAACTTTTCGTACAATTCGTTGGCGACGTCGGGCGGCGCCGCGGCGTCGAAGCCCGGCCGGCGTCCCTTGCGGCAGTCGCCGTACAGCGTGAACTGGGAAACGACGAGCAGTTCGCCGCCTATATCCAGTAGGGACAGGTTCATTTTACCCTGGCCGTCGGGAAAAATGCGCAGGTTGACGACCTTTTCCGCCAGGTAGCGGGCGTCCGCCTCGCCGTCGCCGTCGCCCACGCCAAGGAGTACCGTGAGCCCGCGGCCGGCGGCGCCCACGACACGGCCGTCGACCGTCACCGTGGCGGCGTCGGTGCGCTGCACCACCGCCCTCACAGCGCCCCTCCGACCGTGGGCGCGGCCCGCTGCACGCTGTATACGTCTTTGACTTTCCGCATCTTGTTCATGATATTCTCCAGTTGACCGAGATTGGCGATCTCCAGGCTGAGGTAGATGGTCGCCAGCTTGCTCTTGTGGGTCTTGGCATTGACCGAGCTAACGTTGATCTTGGCCTCGGAGGCCAGCATCAGTATTTCGGACAGGACGCCGGCCCGGTCGACGCAGCTTATTTCGATCGGCACTCGGTAGAGGTTGTCGGGCGCGATATCCCATTCCACCTCGATCATCCGCTCGACCTCTTCGCGGCTGCCGAGCAGGTTGGGGCAGTCGGTGCGATGGATGGACACGCCGCGGCCGCGGGTGATGTAGCCGATGATCTCGTCCCCCGGCACGGGGTTGCAGCAGCGGGCCAGCCTGACCAGCACCCCGGCCTCGCCTTTGACGAGGATGCCGTGACTGGCTTTGCTCTTGGTCCGTTTGGGCTTGACCTCGCTGATGACGGTGGCGAGGTCAGCCGGGGCAGCCGCCCGCTGGGCCTTGCGATAGCTCTCGACAAGCTTGGTCATGACGCCGGGCAGCGACTGGCCGCCGTAGCCGAGGGCGGCCACCAGGTCGTCGGTGCTGCCCCAGTTCAGCTTCCGGGCCACCTCCTCCAGGCGGTCGCCTTTGGTCAGCTCGGGCAACTCGAAGCCCAGCCGCTTGCTCTCTTTTTCGAGCATCTCGCGGCCCTTGGCGATGTTCTCTTCCCGCTTCTCTTTCTTGAACCACTGCCTGATCTTGTTTTTCGTTTCGGTCGAGGCGACGATGTTCAGCCAGTCGCGGCTGGGGCCGTTGGCCTGTTTGCTGGTGATGACCTCGACGATGTCGCCGTTGTTGAGCTTGGTTTCCAGCGGCACCATCTTGTTGTTGACCCGCACGCCGGTGCAGCGGTGGCCGACCTCGGTATGGACGCGGTAGGCAAAATCGATTGGCGTCGAGCCGGCCGGCAGGTCGATGACGTCGCCGCGCGGCGTGAAGACGAAGACCTCGTCGGTGAGCACGTCGAGGCGGACGGTTTCCATGAACTCCCGCGGGTCGCGGAGGTCCTGCTGCCATTCCAGCAGCTGGCGCAGCCACGACAGCTTCTGCTCATAGTCCTTGTCGGCACTCTTGCCGCCTTCCTTGTATCGCCAGTGGGCGGCGATGCCGTACTCGGAGATGCGGTGCATCTCCCATGTGCGGATCTGGATCTCGAGCGGCTGGCCTTCGGGGCCGATGACGGTGGTGTGGAGCGACTGATACAAGTTGGACTTCGGCATGGCAATGAAATCCTTGAACCGGTAGGGCAGCGGCTTCCACAGCGTATGAACGATGCCGAGGGCGCCGTAGCAGTCCTTGACGTTGTCGACGACCACGCGCACCGCCGACAGGTCATATATCTCGTCAATAGCCTTGTGGTCCTTCTGCATCTTCCTGAAGATGCTGTAAAAGTTCTTCGGCCGCCCCATGATCTCAGCCTTGATGCCCATTGCTTCCAGGCGCTCGCGCAATAAATCGACGGCCTCGCCGATCAGTTCCTCGCGCTCGGCCCGTTTCTGCTTGACTTCGTCGACCAGCTTGTAGTAACTTTCCGGCTTGAGGTAGCGGAAGGCCAAATCCTCCAGCTCCCACTTGATGCGGAAAATGCCCAACCGGTGCGCTAGGGGGGCGAATATCTCCAGCGTTTCCCGGGCCGTTTCCCGCTGCTTCTCGGGGGGCATCGCCTTGAGGGTCCGCATATTGTGCAGGCGGTCGGCCAGCTTTATGAGCACCACGCGGATGTCCTTGGCCATGGCCAGAAACATCTTGCGGTAATTTTCCAGCTGCTGTTCCTCTTTGGATTTATATTCGATGCGGCTCAGCTTCGTGACGCCGTCGACCAGCATGGCCACTTCTTTGCCGAAATTCTTCTCGATTTCCTCGGACGTCACCGTAGTGTCCTCGACGACATCGTGCAGGAGGGCGGCGGAGACCGTGACGGCGTCCAGTTGAAGGTCGGCGAGGATTTTCGCGACACCCAGCGGGTGAAAAATATAGTCTTCGCCGGAAACGCGCCGCTGCCCTTCATGGGCTTCGGCGGCGTATTTGTACGCCTTTTCGGCTGCTGCCGCCGCCTCGGCCGGCAGATAAGTCTTCATCAGCGCAATGAGGTCGTCGATGCCGATCGCCGGTTCGCTGCTCAAGGCCACACCTCCTTCGGGTGATATCCCTACTATAGATTATTCCCCATCTATCGCCGCTTTCCACAGCTCTGCCAGCGGGGCGTGCTGCAGCCGCGCCGCGAAGGATGCGTGATGCTGCCTGGCAGCCACGCCGGCCCGGTAGGCGGCCGACTGCTCGAGCGCCAGCTTTCGGGCCGGCGCCGGCGAAAGCCTGATTATCCCCGCCCCGTCCCCGCGGCTGATGAGGCCGAGCTCAGCCAGCACCCGCAGGCAGGCCGCCACCCCCTCCGGGCTTGCGGCCTGGCCGCTCCGCCGGGCCACGGCGCGGGCCAGCGCCCGTAGGGGCAAAGTCACGCCGCCGTCCGGCCCGGCTGCCTCCTTGAGAGCCACATAAACCCAGCCGATCGCCGTCCGGTCGGGGTAGAACGTAGCCAGCAACGGGCCGCTCGTCCGCCCGTCGGTCGGTCCGTAGACGAAGTGAAGCGCGGCCGGCCCGTCCTGGGCGGCCGCCAGGCGGCAGCAGCCGGCCAGCGACTTCCGGGACAGCGGCAGGCCGCATATTACGATGGCGGCAATATCCCTGTCACCGCCCCCGTATTCGCCCGCCACGACCAGCACCGGCACGCGCCCGGCGGCAAAAGCCTCCCGCCGCCGCTGCTGCCGTCCCGCGCTCAGCGCCTCGTGCCAGCAGCTCACGGCGGCTCGTCCCCCGGCCCCCCGGCGCAGCTGCCTGACCAACCGCAACGCCTCGCGGCGATCGCTAACGAAAATCAGCGTCTTGGCACCGCTCACCAAAAATTGCCCTAAATAAACCTGTTTCTCCTGGCCACGTCCGTCCACCAGCCGCACATGACCGGGCGCCGCCTGGCGCACATGGACGTCATGGGCCTTCAGCTGGATATTCCGCTGCCCCTGCCAGTCGTTGAACTCGGGCGCGAACGCCAGATCAATGGTGGCGTCGCCGGCCAGGTTGCCTGCCAGGCTGCCCATATCCCAGCCGATCACGTCGCCCTTGGCGCGTTCCTGCTTTACCCGCAGCTTCAGATGGCGCCCCTCCTGCCCCACCGGCCGCACCCCCGTCACCGTCAACTGCTCGCACACGAACGCCGGGATGGGGTTGCCCTGCCCGTGCGGCGCGAGGCAGGCCAACTGCTCGAGCAGGGCAGCGTCGACCTCTGCCAGGGCGACGTGCGAATCGATATTCAGCACCGGCAGATAATCCTCGGCCGTCAGCGTCTCCGCCGCCAGCGCGTTCAGCCGCTCGCGCAGCCTGTCGATGTTCGCCGCCTCCACCGTCAGCCCGGCCGCCATCTGATGGCCGCCGAACTGGACCAGCAGATCGGCGCAGCCCTCCAGGGCATGGTAAATATCGAAGCCCGGGATACTGCGGCACGAGCCCTTGCCCACCCCGTCACGGACGCTTATCATCACCACCGGGCGGTAATACCTGTCCAACAGGCGTGAAGCCACAATGCCGATCACCCCGGGATGCCAGTCCTCCCCGGCCAGCACCAACACCTTCTGGGCCGCCGGGTCGGTGCCGGCCAGCATACCCTCCGCCGCCGCCAGCAGTTCCTTCTCCACCGCCTGCCGGCGGCTGTTCTCCGTCTCCAGCTCGGCGGCCAGCGCTGCCGCCCGGTCGGCGTCCTCGGTTATCAGCAGCTCCACGCCGGCGGCGGCATGGCCAAGGCGCCCGGCGGCATTAAGCCGCGGCGCGATCACATACCCTATCTTGCCGGTATCCAGCTTATCGGCGGCCAGGCCGGCCACCTTCATCAGCGCCACCAGGCCGACGTTATCCGTCGCCGCCAGGCGCTCCAGACCGACTTTCACCAGCACGCGGTTTTCGCCGGTCAACGGCACGATATCGGCGACCGTGCCGACCGCCACCAGTTCCAGGTACCCGGTGAACGGCGCCTCGCCGCCCCGCAGCCGCTGCCACAGCGCCTGGCACAACTTAAAGGCCACCCCCACCCCGGCCAGGTTCTTGTCGGGGTATCGGCAGCCGCTCTGTCGCGGATTCAGTAAGGCAAAGGCCGGCGGCAAAACCTCCGGCGGATGGTGGTGGTCGGTCACAATTATATCCAGGCGGCCGGCGAGCGCCTTCACCTCGGCGACGGCGCTGATGCCGCAGTCCACCGTCACCACCAGCCGCGTACCGGAACCATACAGTCCCTCCAGGGCGGCGGCGTTAAGGCCGTAGCCCTCGCTCTGCCGCTCGGGGATATAATAATCCACATTCCCGCCAAGCCGCGCCAGCACGCGGTAAAGCAGCGCCGTGGCCGTCACGCCGTCCACATCGTAGTCGCCGTAAACCGTTATCTTCTCGCCGCCGGCGAGCGCTGCGGCGATCCGGTCGACCGCCGCCTCCATCCCCAGCATCGCAAAAGGATCGGCCAGCGTCTCCACGCCGCCGTGCAAGAAGCGCCACGCCTCGCCCTCGTCGCCGAGGCCCCGGTTGAGAAGAATCTGCGCCACCACCGGCGACACATCTAGCTCGCGGGCCAGGCGCGCGGCCGATTCGGCGAAGAGAGGCGCGACGCGCCATTTCTTTTCGGGTCGTGCCATACATCCTCCGACGGCCGTTGATACCCCCCATCTGCGGCGTTGCTCCTTCCGGTGCGCCCCGCACACCTAACGAGCGATTATCGCCTATAGCGTGGAACGCTGACAGAGCCTGAGTAATTAGGACGTGCATCTGGGGATTTCTGAACGGCCTTGGTTCCTGCGAATTCTACTGCGAATCGTCCTTGGCCGTTTCGTTGACCGGCACCTTGGTCGGCTGCTCCTTGGCGACCTGCTCCTTGCCAAGACGCTCCTGCAGCGTCTTTACCTCGGCTTCGAGCTCCCCCAGGTGCTGCCGGCTCTTTTTCAAATCCCAGCGCGCCTTGATCTGCATGGGCACCGCCAGCGATATCACCGCCAGCGCCCCGAAGATCGCCGAACCGAGAATGACGATGACCAGGGAAGTCTGAAAACTCCAGGTCACGAAAGAAACGGTGACCGGAAGAGAATTCTGGATGGCAAATGCTGCTACAACCAAAGAAAACACCAACGCAAACAACAAATATAGCATTATTCCACCACCCCATGAAAATTTTTCTCAATTACCTATTATTCTCGCTGGTCGCGCTAATACCTGCCAAGCGGAAAAGAAACGGGCCGCTACAAGTAGCGCCCCGCCAAGCCGCTGCCGAAACCAGGTTGCCTAGAAAGCTCCAGATGCACGTCCTGTTTACTCTAGCCTATCAGCGTTCGAAGTATCAGGCGATTATCTCTCGTTCAGTGTGCGGGGCGCACCGGATGGCAACGCCGCAGATGGGGCTTTATCGGCAACCTGGGGCCGCTACAAGTAGCGTCCCGTCCGCTCCGTCCACGCCGCCTTCACCATGGCGTACTTCTCGAGCTCCTCGAGCATATACAGACTCCCCCCGGCCCGCTCGGCCAGCTGATTAAGATACAGGCGATGGGGTTTCAGACCGATGCAGGCGAACCCGTACCCCGACTCCTTGACCGCCGCCGCCGACGCCAGGGCATCCTCCATCGGGTCGCGGGAATTCTCGGCGATCGTCGGGATGCCGTCCGTTATCAAAATGATCAACGGATTGCGGGCCCCGGCCCCGCGCAGGTAGCTGAGGCAGGCCGACAGGCCGCCGGCCAGCGGCGTCGAACCGAAAGACGCGATCTCCCCCAGGCTTTCCTCCGCTTTCTGCCAGTCGCGCGTCAACGGCAACACCACCTTGGCCGAACATTCCTGAAAGGTGATTATCGCCAGCCTGTCCGGCGTCGACAGCAGCAGGTGGCGGGCCAGAAATTTGGCGGCCCGCAGCCGCTGGCCGGCCATGCTGGCGCTGGCATCGATCACCAGGCAGATCTCCGCCCTTTGCTTGCGCCGCCGCACGAACTCCTGGAGATCGTCGGCGGCGATCCTCAGCTCCGCCCGTCCGTCCGCCGTCGCCCGCCGGGCGGCGGCATTGACCGTCTCGGCTACGGCCAGTTCGCCCATCGCCCCGCACACATCGCGCGGTTTCAGCCGGCGCGGTCCGCTCCCCCCCTCGCCGGCCGTAAGCAGCTTGCCGCGGCCCGGCCGCCAGACAGGCGGGCGGAAAAGGCGGAAAGCCCGCCGCAGATAGGCCTCGATATCGGGCAGATGCCCGTCGACGAACCTTTTCAGCGCCTGGCCGTAGTCAGTGAGACGCACCTTCCCGCCCTCCACGGCTACTATCCCCTGCCGCTCGAGACGGCGCAGCGCCTGTTCGCCGCTCCCCCGCTTCGCCAGCGACTGGAGCAGCTTCTGTTCGCCCACTCCCCCGTCGACCTCGTCGAGGGCCGCTTTCACATCCTTCACCGTATCGAAATCGTCCGCCAGGTCGGACACGTCCTGCAGGTACTGGTGCCGTTCGAGCGCCGCCGTCGATGCTCTCCCCTTCTGGCGCAGGAACGAATCCGTCTGGTCGCTGTAAGGCGACAGATCGCTGCTGCCGCCGCCGCCCCCTCTGCCGGCCACGATCCCTTCGTTGCGCCTCAGCTCAAGCCCGGCGGCAGCTATCGCCTCCTCGGCCGCCAGAACGAGGTAAAAAAGACAGGCCCGATGCTCTTCCGGCAACATCGCCGCGATATGGACGTGATTCTCATGAGCCCGCCGCAGGGACAACTTGCGGCCATAACTCAGGTTGCCCGTCACCCTGCCGCCGCCCGTGCCGGTCTGGACATCGACGAGATCGGCGCTGACGTCCTCATTGCCGACGGCAAAGCCCAGACGGCGGCTGCCGTAAATACTGTAGTGGAAACCGTACATCTCCACCGCCTGCCTGATATGCGCGGCTGCGGCCCGGTGGTCTACCTGGCCGCATTCGTGGAAAACATCCAGATGAAATACTTCGCCGACGTCCTGGCGGTGATAAAAGGTCTGGCCGGCGTCGACATCAGCCAGAACCGTCACCACCTCCGGCCGGGCAGGGTCGACGGTGTGCATTTTCCTGCTCACCACCGCGCTCTCGCCGATCCGTGCCCCCTTGTTCTGCTGCAGTATCGACAACAGCATGTGCCCCGGCTGATCCAGCTCGGCCAGAAAGCTCGAATCGTAGGCAAGTTTTCCTTTAGCCACGCCGCTCTCCGTCCCCGCCGCTCACATACTTCTCCTTCGGCAGCTCGGCCAGCGGCACGGCGACATGGGGAGGGGCGACGATGGCGGTGTTCATGGGATCGGCGATCCCCCCCGTCCCCGTCGTTCCCCCTGCCCGTCTATCCTCGCCGCCAGTGGCGCCTTCCGGCTTCGCCTTATTCGTCGTCAAACGCCGCTTCAGATCGGACCACCACTGCCCCCAGCGCGACGCCCCAGCGCCCGGCTCGGCCGTTTCCGCGGGCTTCGCCTCCCGTGCCGAACCGTGCGCGCTGTCGGCCTGGATCCAAGTTTCGCGTCCCCCGCTGGCCTGCAGATGATTCATTATCCCGGCCAGCGTGGCGTTATCGGTGCGATGGCCGAGGATGGCCGGCGCCACCAGGGCGACATCCTCCGGCAAAACCTGGCGGCGTCCGGCCTGCAACGCCGCCAACCTGGCCGCCGTCTCCAGCCCCTCCACCGCCCGCAGGCTCTCCAGCCCGTAATCGACATAAATTGACGCCAGAACGCTCCGCAACCCTTCGTCGACCGTAACGTCGCGGAAATCGCCCCGCCATGGCTCGGCGGCAGCCGTCACTTCCCCGGCCGCCCCCGCCCGCTGGGCGAGAATGGCCATCACCGCGCGGTAATCGCTCGGCCGTCCCATCGTCACAACCATATCGAAGCGGTCGGCCAGCTGCTTGCGCACCTGGGCCAGCGCCCCCGGCTCCTCGTCCGGATTGGACGCCGCCCATACCGTCACCTCCACCGGCATCTCCACCACCGGCAGCCCCGTTTCCTCCACCTGCACCCGGCCCGGTTTCGTGCCCATCACGTCCAGCAGGATGTCGGCGAGCTCCGGCGCCGTATCGGCCAGACGGTTGATCTCGTCGATGAACACCACGCCGCGGTGAGCCTGGAGGATGGTCCCCGGCAGCAGAGCGGCCATCGGCCGGCTGTGATCGACGAGCCGGCGCAGGTCGATGCTGCCGAGAACGGTGCCGACCTTCGCCGAGTGGGAAATCTCGACGAACGGGCAGGGCACCACCTCCCGGCCGATCCGTTCGATGGCCGCCGCGTCCAGCCCTTTATGCTCCGGGCAATGCGGCCAGGCCGGATGGCAGTTGTAAACGCAGCCTCGCACCCTGACGATGGGCGGCAGGATCTGCCCGGCCGCCCGCAGGATCGTCGTCTTCCCCGTCCCCCGCAGGCCCTCGGCGTGCAGATGGAAAGGATGCCGGCTTGCCAGGGCGGACACCGACAGGGAAACGGCCTGGAAGAGATCTTTGTTGCCGCTGTGCCGAATCAAACGATTATACACGTACTTCTCGCCCTCCCACCCGCTCTTTGCCCCTTATTGTGCCCAGGGGTCCCGTCCGGTAATCTTCGCCGGACACACAAATCGGACGGCCTCCCGCAAAAGAAGCCGCCCGGTTCCGCCGTCCGTATCTGCCTTACCCCATAACGTACACGAACACCAGCACGATCATCAGCAAACCGCAGCCGAAGCGCACCATGGCCACCGCCGCCAGCCGCAGCAGCACGCGGCCGATCGTTTCCCAGCGGGGCGCCAGCGTCTTGCCGGCGAACAGCTCCCACGCCAGCAGGCCGAGAACCGGTCCCAGCAGGGCATCGGCCGCCAGAATGCCGCCGATGTTGCCAACCGTGCCGTTCACGCAAAAAACCCGCGACAGCGAGTAGCGGCGGGTGAGATACAGCCTCAGCAGCC
>MTLD01003076.1_pt1 | contig 13991 bp, 9 predicted proteins | sample 1982471 | NCBI WGS metagenome assembly MTLD01 (sample SAMN05712604, study PRJNA340218) | biofilm metagenome | isolation source: sample SPM anode biofilm adapted to -50 mV | place: USA | collected 2012-02-03
ATTATTGCCAGACATGAAGACTAGTTATACAGTTGGAAATACTTTTGGTTGTTTCTATCATGAACAAAGAACTTTTGGTGAAAAATCATTTACACAAAAGAGTGTACATTCCCCCGGAAGACTTTGCTCTGCGTTTGTTGAGTGGAGTCTCGTATTCGTTGATGTAGATGCGGTTTTATTTAAGAGCCGAAAAAAGCGTTCCGAACCGTACGTTGACCAGGCACTGGCCCTTGCCGTCTGGGTTTACTGCTTCTACTTTTCTCCATATCTTAAAAGCATTGACGCTACTTCGATTTGCTTAGCTGTCCATTTTTGATTCTCGTATTTCCAGATTGAATAGATATATGCAACCGTGTCGGCGTTATATATCCCTATGACACGCTGTTGGCCTCTGAGTTCGTATATGCCATCGTTGTCTATATCAACAGGGGTTAGCGCCCCCAGAGGATTTACCGAACCGTTCTGCTGGCGAAGCAATGTTCCCCCAGCATCATAAATATTTGCTTTATTATATGTATCTTTTTTATTAGTTAAATCGACAATCGCGCTGCGCTTCGTCGTTTTCTCTATTAGTTCGAATTTTAATCCGTCTAGGAAACGTCCGGTCGCCGTAATGCCTTTGTTTTCTTCGACACCGAAGATTATTTTGGGCTCGCCAACGAATGTAACTATACGGTGCTCAATAATACCGCCGCTGCCGCCAGTCGGAATTGTAACTAATACGTCATTAACTTTGTCGCCGCTAAAATCTCCGATAAATAGCGTACTATTATATCCACCAACCTTGGGTAATTTCATTGTAAGCGGATTTTGGCTTGAGCCATCCTGAACTACAATACTTAGATCGTCGGCATATTGACTATTCGCGTCAGGTTTTCTGCCGACCAGAAAGATATCTTTGGGCTTTCCGTCGCCGGTTATATCGCCGGTTTGCCGATCTAAAATGACATATCCAGCCGGCAGGGCGGGAGTGTTGGCCGCCTTTCCGGGTGATTGATTATCGCCAGAAGGGGCGGGAACGGTCTTGGCGGCGCAACCGGAAGCGAAAACAAAAATAAGTAGTAATAATAGGAGGGAACACCATTTTTTGTTTTTCACGAAAACTACCTCCGTTTAGATTAGGCATCGGTTTTTGTTTCGGGGGAGGCTAAAGGTTCGACCTTAAACCAGGCCGCATACATGGTCGGGAGAACCAATAGCGTCAAAACGGTAGCGCCAAACAAGCCGCCGGCAATGGCCACGGCCATCGGTCCCCAGAATACGCTTGAGGCTAACGGAACCATTCCCAGTATTGCCGCCGCCGCAGTCAGGATTATCGGACGGAACCTGATTACGGCGGCGTTAATAATCGCATCCCAAACCGTATCTCCGTCCTCAATCAGTTTTTCTATCTGATCAATTAGAATAACCGAGTTGCGGATAATTATGCCGGCAAGCGCCAAAATACCCAACTCAGCTACAAAGCCCATTGGCCGCTGGGTTAGTACCAGCGATAGGCTGACGCCAATCAACCCGAGCGGCGCCGTAAGCAGTGTCAGCAGCATGCGCGACATGCTCTGCAGTTGGAACATCAGCAGGATGACAATAATAGCCACCATTACCGGCACCGGCTGCAAGAGATTGTTCGTTGCCGACTTACTTCGTTCAAGCGCGCCGCTGATGTCGATATTATATCCTAACGGCAAATTGTTCCGCACGTCTGCCAGAGCTCCGTAGACTTGCTTGGCGACATCATTGCCGGTAACTCCCGGAGCTATCTCGGCCTGTACGGTAATCGTCGGTTTCAAATCGCGCCGCCAGATCAGTCCTTCTTCCGCATCAAAGCTTATTTTGGCAATTTGCTCAAGGGGAACAAACTTGCCATTGCCGATGTGGATATTAAGGTCTTTAATGTGTGATAAATCCTGGCGGTTTTGCGAGTCGATCCGGAATACGATATTGACGGTTTTATCTTGTTCCCGAAACTCGGCGATCGGCGCACCGGACAGCAGGGTTTGCAAATCAAAGGCCAGATTTTGACTGTTAATACCAAGCATGCGGGCTTTATCCTGGTCGATCTGCAGGTGCATTACTTTACTCTTTTCGTTCCAATCAAAGCTTACAGCGCGAACATTCGGATTTGCCGCCATAGTCTCACTGACCTGCTGGGCAAGTTGACGAACTTTTTCGTGATCGTAGCCCGAAACCCGCAGCATAACCGGATACGGATCCGGCGGGCCGGTTTGGATTATCTTTGTATGGCCGCGCACATTTTCAAATTGCCGGGCGAATAGTTCATTCACTTTATTATTCAGTTCGGCACGCGCTTTAGTATCTTTGGCCACGATTACAAACTGGGCGTAGTTTGTACTGGGCAGAACCGGGTCGGCAGTCAGGACAAAACGGGGTGCGCCTTGTCCGACGTAATAAGCATAGCTGTCAATATTGGGGTCTCCATTAATATACTCACTAAATTTTTGTGCCTCACGTTCGGTTGCCTGCATCGAAGCGCCTTCCGGCAGGTTCAGTTCCACAATAATCTCCGGGCGGGTCGATGGCGGAAAGAATTCCTGCTTAACAAATTTAAGGAGAAAAGTCGAAGCTACAAAACAGGCCGCCGTTACAACCAACACAAGCTTACGATGCTGCAAACACCATACCAGCATCTGTTTAAACGAGCGGTAAAATTTCGTATCATAGATGTCGCCGGTATGTTCATGCGGTTTTATTTTGATTAGATTATATCCCAACAGCGGCGTTACGGTTCCCGCCGCCAGCCAGGATATGAGCAGAGCCATTGTTACCACTACAAAGATACTGCCGGTAAATTCTGACGCCGATCCTTTGGAAAAGCCTACCGGAATAAAGCCGGCACAGGTAACCAATGCCCCGGTCAGACGCGGATAGGCCGTAGCGGTATAAGCGTAACAGGCGGCGTCAAATTTATTCCAGCCCTGTTCCAGCTTAACGCTCATCATTTCTACCGCGATAATCGCGTCGTCTACCAATAAGCCCAAGGCAATGATCAAGGCTCCCAAGGAAATCTTATGGAGATCTATGCCGGATAGCTTCATACAGGTAAATACGCCAAGAATGACCAGCGGAATACTCAGAGCAACAACTATACCGGAACGGAAGCCCAAGCTTATAAAGCTGACAATCAGCACAATTATTACGGCTTCCGCAAGTGATTTCGTAAATTCGCCAATCGATTCTTCGACAATCTTCGGCTGATTTGACACCTGATTTAACTCTAGCCCTAGCGGCAAATCCTGTTTGATTTGATTAATATTTTTATCCAAATTTTCGCCCAGAGTGAGGATATTGCCGCCTTTTTCCATTGATAAGGCTATGCCGATTGCCGGCTGTCCGTTAAAATACATTTTGGGCTGCGGCGGATCAACATAAGCGCGATATACTTTGGCAATGTCGCCTAACCGAAAAGTGTTGTTATTAGCCCTGATCGGCAAATTGCGAATGCTTTCGAGATTTTCGAACATCCCGCTCACCCGCAAGTACACGTTGTCCGATTTCGTTTCGATCATCCCGGATGGCGTCATAGCATTTTGCATTTTTACGGTACTGACGATAATATTAGGGTCAATACCCATTTGCGCTAATTTGCTGCTTTCCATTTCAATATAGATTTTTTCCGGTTGAACACCAAGCAGATCAACTTTTTTTACGCTTTTTACTCCCAATAAAATACGGCGTATTTTTTCGGCCCTGTCACGGACTTCTTCGTATGTAAAGCCGTCAAACGTCAAAGCATACATACAGCCGAAAACATCTTCAAATCTATCATTAAAGGCCGGTGCGGAAACGCCTTCCGGTAAAGTACCCTTTATATCGTTAACCATATTCCGCACTTCAATCCAGGTTGAGCGGATTTCTTTCGGATCTATGGTATCTCTTAGATTTACGTAAATCACTGACTGTCCCGGCTTTGAATAGCTTTTCAGATAATCGAGCCCGGGAGTATCCTGCAATTTTTTTTCGATTTTATCGGTAACCTGCTCTTCTACCTCGCGGGCAGTAGCACCCGGCCATGATACTGAAACAATCATCTGCCGGATTACGAAATCGGGATCTTCCATTCGACCTAAATTTTTATACGAAAATATCCCGGTTAAAAAGGTCATGGCTATGAAAAAATAGATAAGCTGTTTATGATTAAGCGCCCATTCTGTAAGGTTAAAACTCTTCATTGGGCATCACCGGCGGTACGTACCCTTTGTCCTTCCCGCAGCTTATGTACGCCTGCCGTAACAACGACATCACCGTTTTTGAGTCCGTCCAATACCTGAACTTTTCCATCGCTAAACGTACCAATTTTGACGGGTCTCAGGCTAGCCACACCGTCATTTACAATCCAGACATTAGGCATATTTCCCGTTTGATAAACTGCCGACAGGGGAATATAGACCGCGGCTTGGCCTCCGGCATTAGCCGCAATAACAGTTGCCGTCATGCCCATTTTCATTTCCTGTGGTGGATTTAATAAGCTGATGCGCACTTTATATGTACGGGTTATTTTTTCGGCGATCGGCGATATTTCCCTAATCTTCCCGTCGACAATCAAAGTAGGAAGCGCCCAGAATTTGATTTTTAATTGCGAAGCCTTACGCAGTTCCTCAATACGATTTTCCGGAACACTTATTTCAACTTCCCTTTCGCCATCCTGTACTAAGGTTAACACCGATTGACCGGCGCCGACTACCTGACCAGCTTCGGCATTTATGCTGGCAATAACGCCTGCACAATCAGCCCGCAAATTAGTATAGTCAAGCTGGTATGCGCTTTCCGTATACTTGGCGGCAGCCGCCTGCATCATCGCGGCGGCATTGTCCCGAGCAGTTTGATATCGATCTAGTTCCATACGACTGATTGCATTTTGTTCATACAGTTTTCTATAGCGCCGCAAATTAGCCTCCGCAAAACTTAGCTGTGATTCGGCAGCAGCTACTTGTGCATTGCTAGCGTTGACACCTTGCTGTATATCATTTTGATCTATCTGCATCAGTATGTCGCCAGGCCGCACGGCACTCCCCAATTCAATATTACGTTTTATAATCTTGCCGCTAACCTGAAAAGCCAGTTGGCTTTCATACCGGCCGCGTACTTCACCCGAATATGCATATCCTTGAGCCGCTTCCGCAACGCCCACGGTTTCAGTCCGTACCAGCGGCACATCTTCTACTTTCTTGGCCGGTTTAGCGTGACTGCTAAACCAGATGCCTGCGATTAAGCAGAGGGAAATAATACCTGCCGCTGAGCTGTAGTAGAATCTTTTTTTAGTCATTCTGCCTTTTTCCTTTTCGTGTAATGATATTTAATATAAAGAGCTCTTGCTAATGTAATTAAGTTTAAATAAACGTTTATTTAAGAACGCTCAAAAAAATTGCATGACTAAGTTCATTAATTTCTGTCCAATTCTAATACTCCGCGTCTATAGCTGAGTGCCAACTATAGAAATGACATTAAGCCTCATAGGATAAATTCTCCATTTTTATGCGCCTTAACTTTTGGTTCACTAAATTTTTATTTCATTGTAGTTTGGATTTAGAATTCCTTTTAGATAGGTTTCAACTGCTTGGTATACGCAATCTTCAATTCGGTCGCCTTCAGGCAGATATTTCTGACTCAGACGTCGGGTAATAAAATAAAAATTAATAAGACTATTCAATGCGATTGCTACATATCCGGGTTCTAGGTCAGGGGCTAATTGCCCTTTAGTAATCCCTTCGTTTATACAATCATAAAGAAAATTACTTACCTGAGATTCTACCTTTTTCACGATAGTGTCGAAACAGCTCGTAGGGTTGACTATTTCACTGTATAACAAATGGCTTAGATAAGGGAGACGTTTATGTAGCTGAACAAAAGATTCCGCATAATGTCGTATTTTTTCGACAGGAGATTCTTTTTTTTTGCTTATAGTATCAACTACTTCTGCAATGGCTCCTACATGCTTTTCCAATATCAGTGAGTATAGTTTTTCTTTTCCGTCAAAGTAATAGGAAATTAAAGCAATATTAACATCAGCAGCTTTGGCTATTTCCCTTACCGATACAGCCGCAAATCCTTGCATCGCAAACAAGGGGATTGCCACGTCAATGATTCTATTGATTGGGGTTTTTCCTATTTCATCATCCAATAAATTTCCTCCTCACGAATAAGTCATTATTAAACAAATGTTTAACGACTTTCAAAAAAATTATACATAAGTTGGTTTAAGTTGTCTATATGGAACGTGCCAATAAATTTACTTTATGCTAGCTTTTAATAACGCTCCGCCTTGTTACAGCTAAGCTCTCCAGTTCAAAGATTGATGTTACACGAGGCCCTTATTATGTATCAAATCCTGGATCAAAATTATATTGGGATATTGGATGTTTTATCATAGATTTTAACCTATAATCCATCATATGGAAGGAGAGGACCAGTTTAAATAAGCGAAGGAGAGCAATACTGGCGACCGTATTTCTAGGATAATTATTTTGGATTTTAGGTGTTCTGTTGGCATTCTTTGAAACAACCGATCGACATTTCGCTCGTGTAATAGCTGTCCCTTAAATTTGCAGTCAGTGAAAAGTTCCCTGGGGTTGTTCGACAATATTGTTATTGACATTTACCAATAATTAATATATCGTATAAGTTAATTAAAATGTTTTGTACTAATTTTGTCATTTGGTTACAAAAGCGGGGGAATACTATTTTGCGAAATCGCATACTCATGGCTGCCGCCGATGAAATGATGGACCATGGCGTAAAATTTACAATGAGCGACCTTGCCAGACGTCTTAGTCTAAGTAAAACTTCCATCTATGAGCACTTTGCTTCCAAAAATGAACTTGTTCATGATGTATTAGCTCTCGCTATTCAGGATGTCCGGAGACAGAGACAAGAGATTTATAGTAACAACGAACTATCTGTTGCTGAAAAAATACAAGGGTTACTAAAAATTACCCCGAAAATATATGGCCCCATTAATAATCGTAGAATTAGTGATGATCTTCGTAATTACTATCCTCATGAATGGCAATCAGTATCAGATTATGTCGAGGAGTTCCTAGATGACTTGATGGATTTTATTGTACAAAATATAGAAAGTAATGTGTTACGTCCTATCAATATACCTGTTTTAAGGGAAATAATTGCAAATTCGATTAAAAATTTATTTGACTTCCGGTTTCTTGAGGGAAACAACATGACACGTGCCGATGCACTGGCCTCTTTTGGGGATATTATCGTATGCGGATTATTGCAACCAAGCAAATAAAATAATACTTGTCTCAAATCGCACAAGCGTGCGATTTAAACATGGCGTCCGGTACCAAATGTACTGATAATGTAATATCGGTACAAAAGACATTCGCGAACAAAGGTGAAATTATGCTGAGGATATCAAAGGATCCACAGGTACAAATGAAAGAAATCATCGATGCCGCCGAGACTTTGTTTTATGCCAATGGTTATCACGAAACGGCGGTTAGCAACATCGTTAAAAAAATCGGTGTGGCCAAAAAAACATTCTACCACTATTTCACCTCTAAGGAGGCTGTGCTGGATGCGAGCGTAAACCGTCAGGCCGCGAGGATTCAATCTAAGATCGAGGAACTTGCCTACTCTGATATGACCCCGACCCGGAAAATAGAACTTATTGTGTATACAACGGTTGACAATCTCCATAACGGCGATAGTTTGATGTTAGAGTTTCTTTATAATGATCAGCATCTTCATGTTGTGGATAAGTATGTTCACTACGTAAGCGAGAGGCTTTCACCGTCGCTGTTGAAAGTCATCGAGGAAGGTAACCAAAGCGGCTGTTTTAAAGTTGCTTATCCGCTCCAAGGGGTAGATTTTATTAACGCAATAGTCGCGATCCTTTATCATTCACTTTATCAGAAGCTTTCCGAAGAACGATTGGCGCTTAGGTTTAAAATAGCGAGCGGCCTGCTCGAACAGATACTGGGATTGAAGGAAGGTACGCTGCACCTAAAGGCTGAACCGGGTGATTAAGTTATCGAGTTCAAAATGTTTAGTCTGATTTTTGCGGCTCCTGCTTGACAAGAAAAATGGAAAATAATATAATATGACTGACGTCAATCAAAAGCGTGTTTTTGAGTCCCTGCACCATTTGTATTTTTTTACCGCATAATGACTGACGCCAGTCATTATGCGGGTTGAGGAAATCCTCCGCCGCCCTTTCAGGCTTCGGAAGTAAGTCCATTGTTCAGTTCGCTGGAAGAGGAAAATTATGGATAAATTTAAATGAAGGCGTCCGCTTATCCCAAGTCAGCCTTGTGAATCGGCCGACGCTGGGCGGAAACTACCCGGAGAAATATGGCGAAAAAGATGCAGAGTGAAGAAGCCCAGAGGAATACCTCATTTCGCGTATTTGAATATGGATGCTTGTCCCCACTTGCTAATGAAGATATTGCGCTTGAGCAAATGCGGAAACGAAATGAATTCTGGAACCGCTTAGTTTCGATAGAGGGTGAATATCGTAAAAAGTCGATGTCTTTAATCGCTTCGGAAAGAAATGATACCTTGGATAATCTTGAAGGAAAAATTGCTGATTTGCGCGATGAAATCGATAAGCATCGTAAGGTTGCTCTTAAAGACGTTGATGCTTTTAGTCTTGTCAATGAAGTCAAAAAACTGCAAGAAGATCGCAAAATATTATACGCCGAACAAAAGATGCGTCGCAAAGAATTTATTGAGATGAATAAGCCAGCGTTTGAATTGATCGAGAAGGAGCGCCGTGATGCCGTAAAAAAGGCGCAGGCCGAAAGTGGTTTGTGGTGGTGTAACTATGACGATGTGCTAAGCAGTTACAATGTGGCCAGAATCAAAGCGATGAAAGAGGGGAAAGAGTTAAAGTATCATCGTTTTGATGGTTCCGGCAAAGTTTCGGTGCGATGTCAAAGGGGTCTGGCTATAGAAAAAGTTTTTGGTTCGAATAAACATATCCAAATAAAACCTATTGACCAGACCGCGTGGGATTGTTCGATTCGTGCCGAACGCCGAAAGATGACTCGCTCCATTGTTAAGATTCGCGTCGGTTCTGATGGACGAGACCCAATTTGGTTTGAATTGCCTTTTGTTATGCATCGCCCTATCTCTTTTGAGTGTACAATTCGCTCGGCATCTGTCGTGAGAGAAAAATATGGTAACAGTTTTCGTTATAAATTAATCATCATAACTTGCTTTTCTCAGTTCGCGGAAAATACCGCCGATAAAGGGGCTGTAGGAATTGATTTAGGATGGCGGCGTGTTGATGATGGCCTCAGGGTTGCCTATTGGTGTGATGAAGAGGGGCGAAACGGTACACTCACTATTCCGAATGATATCATCGTCCGCTTTAAGAAAGTGGATGATTTGAAATCTATTCGTGGTAGACATTTCAATAATGCTAAAGCTGTTCTGGCTGGGTGGCTCAAAGACAAGCCAACACCTGAATGGCTTAAAGGGGAAGCAAAGTTTCTCTATAAGTGGAATTCGCCCAGTAAGTTTAAAAAACTATTGTTTAAATGGCATCAGAAGCGATTTCCCGAAGATCAAGAGATGGTCGCTTTCATTGAAAAATATTTGAAACGGGATTTGCATCTTTGGCAATGGGAATTTAATCTTCGCGATAAGATTCAAAGGCGGCGCCGGGAATTATACCGTATTTTTGCCGCTGAATTGGTGAAGAGATATTCCACTGTATTCCTGGAAAAGTTTGATCTGCGGCGAGTAGAGGAAGAATCGGAATATGGTACGCAAGGTGCGCTGCTTTCTAATTATCACCGGACAATCGCGTCTGTTAGCATATTACGGAATGTGATTAATTCCACATTTTCCCGCAGGGGGAAATATATACTGCAGATTGAGGCTAAAAATACTACGATGAAATGTCATAAATGCGGACAGGTTGAAAAGTTCGATTCTAAGAGGCAAATTTTTCATACATGTTCCGCATGCGATGCAGTTTGGGATCAAGATCATAACGCCGCAATCAATATCCTAGAAAGGGGACTCTCGCAAAAAGAGTAGAGGTTTGAGGTAGGGAATGTGAAGCTTTAATATACTTTTTCCGACCGATTTTAGAGTCAGTTGCAATGCCTAGCACAGAGGCTTTAATACTGTGACGGAACCTAAGGTGCACAGTTGACTAGTTTATATGGTCGTAAGTGAAGAAAGCAAGCCGTGACCTTAGGTAAGCTAAGTACATAATAGGGTTTCAGGTAGGCATCCGCGATCTATTCACCGCAGAGGCGACAGGGGCGGAAAGGAGGTGGAACCTTAGGTTTCCCTGGGACCGATAGGTGATGGATATGAGCTCTCTGACAAGGGAATATTGAGGCAACCAGGAAACTCAATCGTTTCCCTTCCTTAGGGCTCATCAATACAAAAAAACCTAAGGAGGAAAACAAGTGAAAAAAACTCTCGTTACTCTTCTGGCGCTCGTTTTCGTGCTCGGCATCGCCGGCACGGCCCTGGCCGCTCCGGCCAACCCGTTCGTTGACGTTCCCGCGAAACACTGGGCTTACGGCGCAGTGGCTCAGCTCGCTAAAGCCGGCATCGTTGACGGCTATGGCGACGGCACCTTCCGCGGCGACCGGTCCATGACCCGTTATGAAATGGCTCAGATCGTCGCCAAGGCGATGGCCAAGTCCGAGAAGGCCGACGCTGAAACCAAGGCCCTCATCGACAAACTAGCCGTCGAATTCGCCGCCGAACTCAACAACCTCGGCGTCCGTGTAGCCAAACTCGAAGCCAATCAGCCGAAAGTCCAGTTCGCTGGCAACTTTGCCGTCCGCTACAACGCCGCCGACTACAAGGCTGATGGCGAGCCAAGCAAAGTCTACGGCCAGTACCGTCTGCGCTTGGACGGCACCGCCAAGATCGACGACAACACCTCGTTCGCGTTCCGTTTCGTGACCCGCGAACCTGATAAGGGCAAGCTGGGCAACGACACCTGGCAAAAATTCGGTGAAAACGGTCAGTCCGGCAACAACTTGAACAACATCGACCGCATCAACTTTACCACCAAGCTCGGCGAAGTCAAGACGACCATCGGCCGCCAGGCCCTGTATGTCGACAGCCAGGCTGTGGCGATGGACTCCGGCGCGTTCAGCTTTGACGGCGTAAAATTTGGCGCCAAGACCGGCGACCTGAACTGGAATCTCCAGTACGGCCGCTTCCTCAAAGGCGCTGCTGGCACCGATTTCGACACCCGCCTAGGCGACCTCGACGTGCAGTCGCTCGCCGTCAGCAGCAAGATCGGCAAGTTCGACTGGACCCTCGGCTACTACGACTTCAGTAACCCCGTTGCCGACAAGTCCACCTTCAAATGGACCTTGTTCGACACCAAGTACACCTTCGACAGCAAGTGGACCCTGCAGGCCGAATACTTCCACAACAGCGCCGATAAGTTCGACGGCGATTCCGGCCAGAACGCTTGGGCAGCCAAGCTGACCTTCGGCGACTTCGTCCTCAACAAAGCTGGCGCCCAGAACTTCCAGGTTCAGTACGTCAACGCAAAAGCCAATGCCTTATGGAACGGCTTCAGCTCCCTTGCGGCTACCACCGGCAACAAGCTTACCAACCACGTTGACTACAGAATGTACTGCATCGATTATAACTACGCGTTCAGCAAGACCTTCACCGCTACCCTGGAATACGCCGTCGTCAATCCGGATAACAACCAGGATCAGAGCACAAACAATGTTAAACAATACCGCGTAATCACCAACGTCAGGTTCTAAGCGAGCAGCAGTGAAAACACCCGGGAATTTTCCCGGGTGTTTTTCTTTTGCACGAATGGAACTTTTTTTGACCGTCTAAATTAACGCGTATAGAATTAGTTGCAATAAAAGTAAATATCTCAAAAGTAGGATTTGGCGCATATAAAGTAAAATACTACAAAGCTATAGCCTGCATACAACGATCCTCTCGGCGAAGAGAGGCGACGGGGAAGGAAGTGCATCTTCCTCGGGTGCGGTTTTTGAAGTAGCATAGGATAGGAGTTCTTTGAAAAGGAATATTGAGGAAACACGGAAACTTAACGTGTACTTCCTTAGGGGCTCATCAATGCCCAAAAATTTAACAGGAAAACAAATACTCTAGTTACCACGGCAACTTTGCACTTAAAGGGTAAAAATGGTAGAGGCATCTGTCTGCAGCAACCATTTCTATATGTGTAAGGATATCGCCGAAGACTAGCGTATTAAGCTACATTTGGCTATCTTAGTTTAATGATCAGCGGCATGCAATCTCAAATACAAGTACGGCAATCGTCATTTCTTGGCCAAGGGGTACTACGTGAGTACTTCCGAGCCTAATAAGGCTATCATACAAAAATATATTCAGGAGCAGGAGACAAGACGAGCGAAAAGAGTACGAGACCTCCTTTAACAGCAGTTGGCGGAACCAAGAGCACTTTGAGGTTTCGCTGGTAATAGATATTACTGGTAATAGGCATTATAGGATCAATAACGCTTCCACCTGCGCTACGCGGATGTAAGCGTTATTGATCGAACACAAATTAGACTGGTTAAGGAAGAAGGCTGCTGTCTGAACAAGCAATATCGTAGGAGGCGGCTTTCCTGTTTCTATAATGAAAAGCCACCACTATTTTCGAAGTGAAGGTAAAATCTATCGCTCTTGTTGACTGACATCGGTCATTGAGACCAATAAAAACAATATTTCCCGAATAAGACTATATCGATAAATGCAGGGGGATTCTTTCCAACCCGAGAGCACTTGCAATCATTTTTCCGGCGATTTCTAGCTGCCAGGTCAGTTGCTCTCTTGGTTGATTCTGATATAGCGAATGGCAAATGCATGTCAAAACCGCTGAGACAAAATGCAATACATCGTCAGGATGCAATACCTTAAAATAGCCTAGTTGATTTCCTTCTTCGATGATCTTCTTGAGGAAAGGTGCAAATAGGATATTAGCCTGACGAATAAATTTATCTACAATATGGAGAGTCTTGTGGTCGTACAGGAAGTCAAACATCCATCTATCTCTATAGCGGAGATTATTTAATATCGAATAAATCAATAATTCAATCTTGTTTGGCGGGGTTATATTGGAATCTACTATGTCTTCAATCTGTATGCAAATCTTCGACAAGTGCCGATATATAATTGCTTCCAGAACTGCTTCTTTCGATGAATAATAATTGTAGAAAGTACCCTGCGCAACATTGATCGATTTTACGATATCGCTAACAGCAGTTTCATCATATCCTTTCGAATAAAATAAATCCTCCGCGGCATCTAAAATTTCATTCATTCTAACCAAGGGTTCCTTTGAGATTCGCGGCATTCCAATTCCTCCAATCAATGACTGGACTCTGTCATATTGTACTTTTTCCCATTTTATCTGTCAACAAAATCGCAAACGATCTTTATATACAAAGATAATAACGCCAGGGTAATGAAAATGAGCTGATAACATTGTAAACCATTATGCCGATAACGCGCAAACAAGCAGTTTCTCGGCCCAGGCGAACTGCTCAAAATATATGCTTCACGATAGAGTTTCCAATGAAAATGAAAACCACCGAGTAAGAATTAAAATGTTCAACTAAAAAAAACGGAAGAAATCGTCCAGCAACGACTGAAGAAGCGAATAGCCGACAGCACCGGCGCGCCCATCAGCCAGGTCTGCCGCTGGATCGGCCTGAATAGAAGCAGCGTTTACCGACGAAGCTCTGTCCACAAGAACGGGCCGAGTCCGCCGACAACGAAGAGTTGCTACGGATTATCAAGAAACCTTTGCCGGATGTATCCTACCTACGGTCATAGGCGGATTTGGTCTATTCTGCGGCATCGTTACGGGATAGAATTCAACCTGAAACGAGTACACCGGCTGATGCAGAAGGCGGGGCTGCAGGTACGGCAAAAACAACGTTTTCCTCATCGGCGATTGGCCACGGGTATCGTTCATGTTAAAGAGTCGGATTGCCGTTGGGCGATTGATCTGACCAAGATATATTGCGGCCGAGATGGCT
>MTLD01000195.1_pt1 | contig 13972 bp, 12 predicted proteins | sample 1982471 | NCBI WGS metagenome assembly MTLD01 (sample SAMN05712604, study PRJNA340218) | biofilm metagenome | isolation source: sample SPM anode biofilm adapted to -50 mV | place: USA | collected 2012-02-03
GCTTCCAGTGACGGCGAACTCCTGCCAACCTCGATAAAACTCACATATTTCGGATCGACGCCGATCTTCTCCGCAAGTTTCTCTTGAGTCACCTTCCTGAGCTTGCGGAGTTCTTTTATCCGCGCCCCAAGCAATTCCTTTGTCGTTTTCATGGCCCCTCCAGTCCGGTAATGATCGGACTTATCAGAGCCAAAAAGAACTAACCTATTGTTAGCATGTAATTGACATTACTAATTTATTGTTATAGTTATCTAACAGCAAATTAGTAATGTCCACCTTTGTCAAACATTCAATTAGTTATTTGAGTGCATCCGGTTCTGCCGGACACATCACCCCATCGGAGGTATCTACAATGCAGCAGAATGTCGAGCGTGGCCGTTGTTCATCCAACCTATTGAAAATCCTGTTCATTGCTATGTCGATCACTGCCTTGCTCATCTCCGGTTGTTCTGCTGCACCGCCGGACAAAATGATGCAGGACTATGTTACGATCCAATCCAATGACGGGAAAGTTCTTTACAGGTCAAACGGGTCACTCAAGGACGTGATGGATAATTATTGGGCTCCGCTGGCGAAATCAAAAATAAAGACCAGCAAATCGGGTGGGGCATATGTGTTTAGCTTCAAATCTAAGAACTACGACAAAGTTGAGTTCACGATTGCCGAGAATGGCAGCTTGAAGAAGGTATTAATGAAAGGTGGGTCGGATTCAATCGAAGTCGCCGACGATAAGCCGGATGCAATGCACAATATTGCAATGGGAATGTTCCAGTTTGACGCCGCAAATCAATAACCTATTGAATTACATACAAATTGTTTCAATGGTTCGGGCTGGCGGCAGTTATGCCGCCAGCCCGTTCTCTATCATTGGTGGTGAAAACCGCCAGAAAGTCAGAAGCTAATTAGTCTGCATCAAGTATGATGCTTGGCATGTCTTTGCCACCCATCGACCAATCGAGCCGGTCGCCGATACGCTCGAACGTAACCTTATAGGCTCCCTTGTCCTTTGAGTATTTGATATGGCGCGAGTTGCCATTATTGAATAATACAGTGAAATACCTATTGTCTTTGGTATTCTGCTGGGAATTAATCATCTGGTCTATGACATGATCCCTTTCAAAAATGAGCATTTCACGTTTATTGCCCTCAGAAGTAGATATCTCAGCTTCAAAACGATTTCTGGCTTCCTCAATTTGCTCATCACTCGCGATATTGCCACGTGGATAAACCCTAACCTGCTTTACAATCTGCCGAATCTCATTCTGTAAACGAGTTCGATGCAGTATACGCTCTTCTTCGGACATAGATTCATCGTACTGGTCAACCAGTGCCAATATATCATCGACCTTTGTACTGGCTTCACGCATTGAAGCCGTCAAGTCATTAATTTCACGCTGGTAATCGTCAATGAGTTTTTGAATTTCAGCCTGTTTATGCAGTAACGCACTCAGTCGTTTCCTGAAAAACCCAAGTTCAAGTTGATCTGCAATCGTTGGCAGTTCGTTTTCCAGCAATGCAATCTGCCGGCCTAGGTCAAGCATTTCCCCCTGCTTTGCCGTAGCCTGCTTGGTGAGCTTTTCCAATTTGCTCTGGTCAGCATCCTTTTCCCGTCTCAACACGTTTAGAATGTCGGGTTCTTTGCAGTAAGTCAGAAATGCCCTCTCGACCTCGTTGCATTTTATTGAAATATAACTGCATTGGACACCACGACGGGCGTGATCGCAGACGAGATAACGGGTTATTTCACGCTTATTATGCTTGGTTATTATGTCCATCCGAGCGCCGCAGTAACCACAAAGCGTTCTGCCACTGAACAGATTTTCAACTTTAGCTTTTCTTCCGGCAACATGTGATCCGTTGCTAATCCTCGCCTGAACCGCGTAAAACATGTCATTATCGATTATCTGCGGGAAATATCCGTGTACCACATCTCCTTCTGGTAAATACTTTTTGGTAGCGGGTTCGTAAATATGTGGCTGGAAATCTCCGATCACTGACCTGCTGGATAGCAATTTCCGTATTGAAGATTGATACCAATTCGGATTACGAGGCGCGGGAACCTTCTCCTGATTCAGGACTCGCGTGATAGCTTTAATTCCCATTCCGTCGTAAGACATTTGAAAGATTCGTTTAACTATTTCAATACGTTCAGGAAGTATTATAAACGTATTGCGATTTGGGTCGTCTTTGTCGAGTCGAAGCCAAGTCGGGCAGTTGGCAGTAAACTTCTTGTTTTGAAGATTCGCACGTTTCTTTGCGAAGCCATTAAGTATCCTCGATTTTCTGTCGTTAATCTCGCTGTGAGCTTTATGCATGCTGAACATCATGAACAGCAACTTGCCGAAATCAGCAGCCAAAGAATCTTTTGTATATTCGACCCCGTCCATAAGGGTCACAATTTTAATGTCCTTCTTTACGATTGAATTGAAAATTTCAAAAGCATCAACTGGGTTTTCTCTGCTTAAGCGGTCAATATGTTCTATTAGTAGGACTGATCCAGAGGGGATGTCACCACGCTCCACACAATCTAGGAAAGTACGTAGGTGGCCTGATTTGGCGTGTTTCCCTGTATACGCAGATACTCCAAGATCTTCGTAACGGTATTTGCTATCGAGTACCATCCCGTGCTTGTTGGCATATTCTTGGGCCGCATCAAGTTGGCGGTCATAGCTGGCGCCATCTGCTTGTGATGACGATGAAAATCTGATGTAAGAAATACAGACTGGTTTTTCCATTATCGGTGAACCTCATTATTGAGTTCGACTTCTGGAAAATATTAACAGGTAGGGGTTAAATGGTATACTAGATTTTGATTCAGTGTACCTTATAATCCGGGGTTTAGTGGATTAAATGGTACACTGAACCCTGATTCAGGCTCCCTTCCGAGACCTGTACGCGGCGGATGATGCGGTTCTTGCCGTCCAGCAGCAGGGTCAGGAAATATTCCTTGCGGCTGTCGCGAAATTCATGGTGGAAGTAGTCAAAGACCTGTTGGGGAGAGGTAAAGCGGTCCAGGCGTTCCAGTTTTCTGGCCTGGAATCGTGATGCCAATGTGAAAGCTGCTTTTACGCTGGTGGCCTTGGCCAGTCCCATACCTTTGATGGCGCAGATTTCGCTGATGTCGGCGCTGGCCAGTTCGCGCAGGTTGCCGCTGAAATGCTTGATCAGTTCGCGTCCCAGGTCGATGGCGCTCTGTCTGGAGCCCGGATCACCGGTTCTGATGATCAGGGCCAGTAATTCGGCGTCGGACAGGCTTGCGGCGCCGCTCTTCTGCATTTTCTCGCGCGGACGCTCGTCAGCCGGCCATTCCTTTATCCCACCGCTCATCAGATACCCCCTGCTCCCAAGTTGGCTGACCGGAATAATCTACGATTTGAATCCGGACAGAATGGCGATAGCCAGACCCCCGCCGACCATTACGCGGTACCAGACGAAGGGTGAAAGGGTCTGCTTTTGAACATAACGGAGCAGGAAAGCGACGCTGATATAGCCGGTGACCGCCGAGACGATAATTCCGACCAGCATCGGCAGGCCTTCACCGGCCGGAACGCCGTGCTTGGCGATCTCCACGGTTTTCAGCAGGGCGGCTCCGGCCACGATCGGCAGCGACATCAGAAAAGAGAAGCGGGCGGCGGTTTCGCGAGTGAAGCCCAGCATCAGTCCGGCGGTGATGGTGATGCCGGAGCGGGATACGCCCGGGATCAGAGCCAGGCATTGCAGCACTCCGATCACCATGGCATTGCCGCTGCTGATTTCATCCAGTACCCGTCGTTTGCGACCCAGCATATCGACCAACCCCAGAAGCAGTCCGAAAATGACCAGAAAAGAGGCGATCAGCAAGGGGCTGGAGCGGAAGATATCCTCAACCTGGTGCTCGAACAGTTTGCCGACCACCGCTGCCGGAACCGTGGCGGCCACGATCAGAAACGGGAGCCTTTTAGCCGGAGTATTCAGCGAGCGGGTCGAGATCGCGTCATAAGTGTTGAAGATCAGTTCGATGATATCCCGGCGGAAATAAGCCGCCAGGGCAATAAAAGTCCCGAGGTGGAGGGCAACATCGAAGGTCAGCCCGGATTCGGGCCAGTTCAGCAGCCATGGTATCAGGATCAGGTGGGCGGAACTACTGATGGGGAGCACTTCGGCAAAGCCTTGCAGGGCACCGAGGACAACGGCGTGGAGCAGATTCATGGACGATTCCTTTCAGATTGGAAGCGGGAAGAATACTGCAACTATTTGGTAAAGGCAACTACGCAGAGGGTTTGGTCGGGATCGTAACATCAAGATTACATTTCTGTGGGCAGTTTTAAAAAAATATGCTACATGTGACCGGTTTTCATTCAACTAATTAGCAAGGCGCCCGGAGGCATACACAATGTTCGGACTTATCCCAAAAGAAGAAAAATTCTTCAAGCTTTTCAAAGACATGACAGAAAATATCATCGAAGGGGCCAAGCTGCTCAAGGAGATGCTCGATGATTTCGAGAACCCTAATGAAAGCCAGCGCAAGATCAAGGATGTGGAGCATAAGGGAGATTCCATCACCCATGAAATCATCCAGACCTTGAACAAGACCTTTGTCACCCCGCTGGATCGTGAGGACATCTATTCACTGGCTTCCAAGCTGGATGATATCCTTGACCTGATCGACGCTTCATCTCAGCGGGTGATCATGTACAACGTTGAGAGTATTCCGTCAGAAGCAAAATCACTCGGTTTTATCATTCTGCAGTCCTGTTATGCGGTTGACAAAGCGGTGGCGATGCTGGGCAAAAAGACCAACGAGCAGATTTTTGCGGCCTGCGTCGAGATCAATGCGCTGGAGAATGAGGCCGACCGCGTTTCGCGTGAAGCGATCAGCCGCCTGTTTGACGAAGAGAAGGATCCGATCCAGCTGATCAAGTGGAAAGAGATTTACGAGACACTTGAAAGGGCCACCGACAAGTGTGAGGATGCGGCAAATATTCTCGAAAGCGTGGTGGTAAAAAATGCTTGATCCAGCTTTTATCATGCTCTGCCTGGTCATATTGGCAGCGCTTGTGTTTGACTATATCAATGGCTTCCACGACACCGCCAATGCCATAGCGACCTGTGTTTCCACCCGGGCCCTTTCGGTCAAGGCCGCAATTATCATGGCGGCTACGCTCAACTTCGCCGGAGCGATGATTTCCACCAAGGTTGCCACTACGATCGGAAAGGGTATCGTAGACGGCTCCAACATTACCCAGATGGTTGTACTGGCGGGCATTATCGGCGCGATTGTCTGGGATTTGATCACTTGGTACTACGGTCTCCCCTCTTCTTCGTCACATGCCATTATCGGCGGGATCATAGGAGCGGTTTTCGCCCATGCCGGTCTCAACGCCATCAAATGGGGCGGCCTGAACAAGATCATTCTGGCGTTGGTCCTCTCACCGATCCTGGGAACGGCAATCGGTTTTATCTTCATGGTAATCATTTACTGGGTTTTCCGTAACAGCGCACCCAGCGGACTTAACAAAAACTTCCGCCGTCTGCAGGTTGTTTCGGCGGCCCTGATGGCCTTCTCCCATGGAACCGCCGACGCGCAGAAGTCGATGGGCGTCATTACCCTGGCCCTGGTCAGCTACGGCACTCTGAAAACCTTTGCAGTCCCATGGGAAGTCATGGTGGCCTGCGCCACGGCGATGGCTTTTGGAACGGCGGCCGGCGGCTGGCGGATCATCAAGACGGTCGGCAGCGACTTTGTCAAGCTGCAGCCGGTGCACGGCTTCTGCGTAGAGACCGCTTCAGCCGGTGTTATCCTGGGGGCTTCGGCTTTCGGTATGCCGACCAGTACCACTCACGTTATTACTTCCACCATACTGGGAGTCGGACTTTCCAAGAGACTCAACGCAGTCAACTGGAATGTTGCCAAGCGGATTCTGATTGCCTGGGTACTGACCATTCCGGCTTCGGCGCTGGTAGCTTATTTGACCTATCAGGTCATGAGCCCGTTGCTGGGCAAGTAAAAAGGTCAAGGGTAAAACTTCTGAAACCTAAAACGTCAAACTTTCCAATCGTCTGGCCGACCCTGTGTGTCGGCCTTACTATTTTGGTGCTCTGGCTGTCGTTGATCCCTTCTGACTCTGTCCCCTCGGTTGGGCTGGGCTGGGATAAGCTCAATCATGCCGCCGCAATCGCTGCGGTCACTTTTCTCGCCTTTCTCAGTCTCAAGTCAAATCGTTGGGGTGCTCCAGCCGCCTTTTTGTACGGCATCACCCTGGGCGGTTTGATCGAAATCTTCCAGGCGCTCTTTACGACTAGCAGAACTGCCGAATGGGGCGACATGCTGGCTGATCTGATTGGTGCCGGGCTGGTCTGGTGCCTGATATTCATCGTCCAAAAAAAGCGGGAGCGATTATGAAACGACGGCTGATTTCTTCACTACTGGCAGGCTGTTTGACAATTTCAATTGCGGTCGGCGCTTTTGGGTCCGAGGCTGGCAGCTTCTCCGTTTCTGACGAGGCTGGCAAAGCCGGTGCGCGTCTGCTGGCTGAATCAAAGGATTTTGCGACAAGACCCTTTCAGATTGAAAACGGCAACCTGCTGCTGACCCTGGGTGTGGCTGGAGCGGTGGGGTTGACTTACACCTTCGATAGCGAAATCCGGGACGGCGTCCAGAGAAACAGATCCGGCGGGCTCGACAATGCCGCTGATGCCGGAGCTGTCATCGGTGATCCGTTTCTGCATCTGGGAGCGGCCGCGCTGCTGTATGGCGGCGGAATTCTGGCCGATTCTCCGCGCTGGAAGGAGGTCGGGGAAATGCTGGGAGAATCCCTGATTCTGGCAGACGGTGCCACACTGATCCTGAAAGAGGTCACCGGTCGCGGCCGGCCAACGGTCACAAGCCGCAAGGGGGATTTTCGCCCCTTCGGCTTCAAATCCGACTACGACGGCTTCCCTTCCATGCATACCGCCAGCTCCTTTGCTTTCGCCTCGGTTCTTGCCAGAACTTCCGACAGCACGCCGGTTGCGGTGGCGTCCTACTGTGCCGCGGCCTTCGTCGGCTTTTCGCGCATGAATCAGAACAAACATTGGGCCAGCGACGTGCTTCTGGCGGCGGCGATTGGGGAGCTTGCCGGACGGGTAGCCGTCAGCCAGCATGCCCGGTTCCGTTCGTACGCCGTTGTTCCGACCGCCCTGGACGGCGGTGGCGGTCTGGCTCTGACAGGGCGTTTCTGAAAGATTCTAACCGGTTTCCCCCTCATTCCCCCCTTGCCTTACCGGGCACAAGCAGGCATAATGCATCAATTTTATGATGGGAGCCTGACTAATGCCATTACGTGTCTACAATACCCTCTCCGGTGAAAAAGAAACCTTTGTCCCGCTGCTGCCCGGCAAAGCCGGCATGTACGTTTGCGGGGTAACGGTCTACGATTATTGCCACATCGGCCACGCCCGCGCCAACGTGGTTTTCGACATCATTTTCCGCTACCTGAAATACGCCGGCTACGATGTGACTTACGTTCGCAACTACACCGACATCGACGACAAGATCATCAACCGCGCCAATCAGGAAGGGTGCGATTACAGCGTCATTTCCGAGCGCTTCATCAAAGCTTTTGATGAAGATATGGCGCGCCTTGGCTTGGCCAAGCCGACCGTCGAACCGAAGGCGACCGATCATATCGGCGGCATTATCGCCATCATAGAGGCGCTGGTTGCCAAGGGGCATGCCTATGCCTCCGATGGCGACGTTTACTACGCTGTCGATACCTTTCCGGAGTATCTGAAGCTGTCCGGACGCAATCTGGAAGAGATGCAGGCTGGAGCCAGGGTCGAGGTCGGGGATAAAAAACGCAATCCGATGGATTTTGCCCTCTGGAAGGGTTCCAAGCCGGGCGAGCCGTGGTGGGAATCTCCCTGGGGACAGGGGCGTCCCGGTTGGCATATCGAATGTTCGGCCATGAGCATGGAATTTCTGGGCAAGACCTTTGACTTCCATGGCGGCGGCAAAGATCTGATCTTCCCGCATCACGAAAATGAAATCGCCCAGTCTGAGGCGGCCAACGGCTGCCGTTTTGTGCGTTACTGGCTGCACAATGGTTTCGTTAACATCAATTCGGAAAAAATGAGCAAGTCGCTGGGCAACTTTTTCACAATCCGTGAAGTGCTGGACAAATTCGACCCGGAAACGCTCCGTTTTTTCATCCTGTCGGCCCATTACCGTTCGCCGATCGATTTTTCCGACCAGAACCTGGAGGAAGCCCGTACCGGCCTGGAAAGGATTTATTCCTGTCTGGCGTCAATTGACGAAGTCCTGAACCGGATTCCGACATCAGCCGAGTTGCCGGCCGTGGAATGCCTGTCGGCGATCGGGCTGGAACTCCAGGAAAAGGTTGCACAGTTCATTCCCCGTTTTGTAGAGGCTATGGATGATGATTTCAACACAGCCCAGGCGCTGGGGGGGATCTTTGAAACGGTGCGGGCGACCAACCGTTTTCTGGCCGAGTCAAAAGAATTTTCACCGGTGGCTCTTTCACTGATCGCTCATGTCCAGCACCTGTTTGATGAAGTCGGCTCGGTTCTTGGCCTGTTTACGTTAAATCCCGGCCAATGGCTTGACGGGATCAAAAGCGCCAAGGCTGACCAGATTGACATCGCTTCCGATGAAATCGAGCGTTTGATTATCGAGCGAACCGAAGCGCGCGCCGCCAAAAATTTCAAGCGTGGCGACGAAATCCGCGATTATCTGCTGGAGAAGGGAATCCAGTTGCTGGATTCGGCTCAGGGGACCACCTGGAATGTGAAATAAGCCACAGATATTCCCAGCGACTTATTTCCAGGTATTTGCTTCCGGCGATTCAACAGCCAGATTGCATACCGGTATTTGACTGATATAATCCATCCTATTACATCTGGCGAGGTTTGTCGTGAATTGGGAGTGTTGTTGGGACAGAGACGTTATCGAGATGGGGGATTGCCCTAACATCCATGAGGGCGATGAGGATCTGCTCGTCTCCAAGCGCCGCCGTGTGCTGGAAAAATGCTGTGATTGCGAGAACCTCCGGCGGGATCTGGACCGTTTTAGTGACAGTGACCATCCACTGGCCCCCGTTTTTAATATTGTTCACAGCGAATTTTTGCGACAGAAAAACCAGATCCACTCCCTGGTAAGCTTCCTCGACAGTAAAACCCTTGAGATTCGTTTCATCCATGAACTTGGAGTTGTTCTTCAGAGTTCGGTAGATCTGGAAGAGGTGCTTTCAGTTGCCCTGACCGCCATCACGGCTGGCAAGGGTTTTGGAATGAATCGCGCTTTTCTGCTGATGGCCGACCGTGAGGCCGGGTTGCTGAAAGGTTATCTGGCAATCGGCCCCAGAAATCTTACGGAGGCCAGCCAGACCTGGAGCGAAATCCTCTGTAACGACATGGATCTGCAAACCCTGGCACAAAATTTCCGCAACAACAAACTTTCGGCCGAACGCGCAAAATTCCACGACATCCTGGAACAACTGACGGTTCCTCTTTCAGAGCACGATCACATTGCCATCAAGGCGCTGGACAGCAAGCACCCGATACTTGTTGAAGACGCTTTTCATCATCCGGAAGTAAGTCCCGGTTTTGCGGCTCTTCTGGGAGTAGATTCCTTCCTGCTGATGCCGCTTGTTTCCAGGAACCGCCGGGTCGGACTGATAATTGCCGACAACTGCATTACCCACAGGCGCATTACCGATGAGGACATGCATTCGCTGGAAACCTTCAGTTTTCCGGTGGCCTTTGCGATCGAACGCGCGTCCTTGTATGACAAGCTGCAGATTGAACTCAACCGGGTCACCGAAGCGGGAAAAAAACTGAAGGAACAGCAGGAGCTGATCGTCAGGATGGAAAATATGGCTCTGGTGGGGCGGATTACCTCAACTGTTGCCCATTCTGTCCGCAATCCACTGATGATAATCGGAGGATTTGCACGGTCAATGCTTAAAAACAGCCCGGCCTCCGATCCAAAGCGCGATTTCATCGAGTCGATTGTTTCCGAAACCCAGCAGTTGGAAGTGGTGCTGGACGAGATACTCAATTATTCCGATTCTCTATATCCAACCAGGGATTTCTGGGACGTAAATCAACTGGTGGAAACAGCGCTCCGGGACGTCTCGGATGTGCTGATTGAACGGGGATATTCAAGCCGCTACAGTTCCGTGCCCGATCTTCCGCCGGTATATATCGATTTCAAACAACTTTCCTACTGCCTTCGCACCGTTATCCTGAGTGACATTGTCGGCATGGGCGACGACCGGACGATCGCGGTCAGCTCCCAACATAGCGGTGATTACGTCGTTATCCGCATTGTGGACCATAGCAGGAACGTGCCACAGGCCGACCTGGATCACATAATGGTGCCGTTTTCAGAAACCCGTGAACTGGGAAGCGGGTTGGGACTGGCATTATGCAAGACGATGCTGGAAAAGCAGAACATCCCGTTTGATGCGCTTGCTGTTCCGGAAAAGGGCATTATCTATACCATCAAACTTCCCACCCATAAGGAGGAAAAACAATGAGCAAACTACTGGTTGTGGACGACGAAGCGAATATCCGGCTGCTGTATTCGGAAGAGCTGACAGACGAGGGGTATGATGTTGTCACGGCCGGCAGTATCGCCGAAGCAACTGAAAAATTGAAACTGGGCTCTTTTGATCTGGCCGTGCTTGATATCAAGCTGAAAAATGAAAGCGGCATAGAGCTTTTGCAGCAGCTGGTTAAGGAGCGGCACGAAATGCCGGTGATCCTCTGTTCGGCCTTTTCCTGCTACAAAGACGATTTCTCGGCCTGGCTGGCGGACGGCTACATTGTGAAATCGGGCGATCTGACCGAACTGAAGCATGAGATTGCACGGGTGTTGGCCAAGAAAGCCCAGAAAGTCAAGACATCAATGTAATTCCCCTCTTTACAAAATGGGGACCTGAAATTCAATTCCATTTTCAAGGAGCTCTTTATGAAAGCTGTGATTATGGCCGGTGGTTTCGGCACCCGCATACAACCGCTTACCGGCAGTATTCCCAAGCCGATGATACCGCTTTTCAATCGGCCAATCATGCTGCATATCGTGGAACTGCTTAAAAAGTACGATATCACCGAACTGGTGATGTTGTTGTACCATCAGCCGTTTTACATCAAAAACTTCTTCCGTGACGGAGCCGATTTCGGCGTAAAGATCACCTACGTCACTCCGCTCCAGGATATGGGGACTGCCGGGGCTGTCAAGGCTGCCGAAAAGTATCTGGATGAGCGTTTTATGGTTATCAGCGGCGATCTGCTGACCGACTTCAATCTGAAGAAAATCATGGATTTTCATGCCGATAACAAGGCTAAGGCGACGATAACCCTGACGTCGGTCAAGGATCCGCTCCAGTTCGGAGTGGTAATCACCGACAAGGAGAAGCGCATCACCCAGTTTCTGGAAAAGCCGGGCTGGGGCGAGGTTATCTCGGATACGATCAACACCGGCATTTACGTGCTCGAACCGGAAGTGCTCAAATATATCCCGGAAGGAGAGAACTTCGATTTTTCGCAGGATCTGTTTCCATTGATGCTGAAGAAAAAAGATGCGCTGTTTGGGGTAACTGCCAAGGGGTACTGGCGCGATATCGGCAACACCGATTCTTACCGCGAAGCGTATCACGACATTTTCAGAGGCAAGGTGAATCTGAAAATCGATGAGCCGAAACAGGATTTTGTCGGCAAGGATCTGCGGATCGGGGCCGATGTCAAGCTGGAACATGCCGGCGGCCTGGAAGGAACGGTTGTCATCGGTGATAACAGCCAGGTGCTGGGGGATGTGCGTATCAAGGATACGGTCATCGGGCGCAACTGTACGATCGAAGCCGGTGTCAAACTCAGCCGCTGCATTATCTGGGACAACTCCTACATCAAGAAAGGGGCCAAAATCACCGACAGTGTCATCTGCTCCAATGTCAGGGTTGGGCAGGGTGCGGTTCTGGAAGAAGGGGTCATTGTTGCCGAGGATACCGCGATTGGTGATGAGGCGGTCATTAAGGCGGATGTGAAAATCTGGCCCAAGAAGCTGATCGAGGGTGGGGCAACCGTTACCTCCAACATGATCTGGGGGGAAAAGTGGAAGAAGGCGCTTTTTGAAGGGGCCATCATCAAGGGGCTTTCCAATGTGGAGCTGACTCCGGAGTTTGTTGCCAAACTGGGCTGCGCTTACGGCACATCGCTTCCCAAGGGTAGTTACGTGCTGGGTGGCCGCGATTCTTCCCCCTCTTCTCGGATGCTGAAGCGCTGTTTTGTCGGCGGTCTGCTGTCGGCCGGCGTCAACGTGCGCGACATGAAAATGACTTCCTTGCCGCTGCTGCGCTACAAGCTGAAAACATTCGGCGAGCTGGGGGGGGTTCATTTCCGCCAGGCACAGGATGACCCGGCATCACTGGAAATTATTTTTCTGGATGGTGACGGCCTCGATTTTTCCAGCAACATGGGCAAAAATGTCGAGCGCACCTTTTTTAAGGAAAATTTCCGGCGGGCACACCACACCGAGCCGGGTGTGCTGAACGATATCAACAATGTCGGTGATTTTTACCGCGAAGGTTTTCTGCGGGCACTGGATCGCGAAGTGCTGAAAAAAGCGGCCTGCACGGTTGTGGTTGACTTCAGCTTTTCACCTGCCAGCCAGACCCTGCCGCAACTGCTGAATGAACTTGGTTTCTCCGTAATTGCCCTGAATGCCTACGTTGACGAAGGGCGCGGAGTGCAGCTCAAATCAAAAAGCGAAGCGCTCAGGCAGTTGTCCACAATCGTATCCTCGCTGGGGGCCCAGGCCGGTTTCTGGCTTGACCCGACCGCCGAGGCGATTACGCTGGTGGACGAAACCGGCCGGATTTACAGCGGAGTGGAGCTGCTTTCACTGGTGGTGGCAATGCTGTTGAACTCCGGGCAGAAGGGAACAATTGCGGTTCCGGTACAGGCCCCTTCCACAATCGAACAGATGGCCGGGCAGAAGCGTTGTCAGGTGACCCGTACCAAAAGCAGTGATCGAGCCATGCTGGAAGCTGCCACATCATCGGAAATCGTGTTGACCGGAACCACTGACGGACGTTTTGCCTTTCCCCGCTTTCAGGCCGCTTTTGACGGCATGTTTGCGATCGCAAAATTAATGGAACTGGTCGCCATCTGTGGCGTTCCGCTTTCGCACGGGCTATTAACAGTCCCGAACCGTGCTTTTCTGCAGAGCAGTCTGCCATGCCCCTGGGAGATAAAGGGTGGCCTCATGCGTAAAATGAGCGAAGACAGCCTGGAAAAGGAAGCTTCCTTTATTGACGGGATCAAAGTCCAGTCTGGAGAAGACTGGGTGCTTTTATTGCCGGATCAGTACCTCCCCACAGTGCATATCGTAGCCGAAGCCAAAGACCAGAAAACGGCTCAAAAGCTGTTGTCCGAGTGCCAGAAGAAAGTTGAAAACTGGAAGAAAGAGTTAACCTAGCAATAACAGCGGTGCCGGTTGGAGCTGCTGTCAGTTCCGGGCCGGTACTCAAGGAATAATTATCCAATGCCAATACCTCTCGACGTGGTCATCGTATGGCACATGCATCAGCCGTACTACAAAGACCCGCTTAAGAATGAATATGCTCTGCCCTGGACCTATCTGCATGCCATCAAGGATTATTTCGACATGCCGGCCATCGTGGAGGATACACCCGGAGCGCAGGCGGTCTTCAATCTGGTGCCGTCGCTGATTGAACAGATTCTTGACTATTCGGTCGGAATGGCGGTCGATCCGTTTTTGCAGAAGGGAATGGCCGACCCGGCCGATCTCTCCCAGGACGACCGCATATTCATTCTGGAAAATTTCTTTTCGGCCAACCGGCAGCATATGATTGAACCGTCACGGCGCTATCTTGAGCTGTTGTACATGGCCGGTGAAGGAAAACCGGGCAGTGCCGCCGAACGGGTCAGGCATTTCACCAACCAGGACCTGCTGGATCTGCAGGTCTGGTTT
>MTLD01000161.1_pt1 | contig 13968 bp, 10 predicted proteins | sample 1982471 | NCBI WGS metagenome assembly MTLD01 (sample SAMN05712604, study PRJNA340218) | biofilm metagenome | isolation source: sample SPM anode biofilm adapted to -50 mV | place: USA | collected 2012-02-03
GAAAAAGGCGGCAGTTCAATGCGCGCCAACACCGTTGGTAAAATGTCCAAGCAACCGCCGTTACCGGAAGCTGAGCCCAACGATGAATTGGAGTGGAATCGGTATGGCCTGCCACGGCGCGCGAAACTACCGTTACCGAAGCCGCCCCGAAAAAGGAAATCGAGGCTGCGCGATCGGAGCGAACTGCCCGACCGCCACCCGCTCTTGCAGGGAGCACAGCAGTATTTCGACGAAGCTCGTGAGACCAGCAGCGGTTATCTGAGGCCGAGCAAACGGCTCATGGTGGATGTCATCGCGTCCAAACAGACATGCAGCCGGGCACTGGACGTAGCGAACGAATTGTTTCTGCTCTTAGAGGAACGCAGTTATTCAGTCGCTTTCGAGAGGCACGGCCTGGCTCTGCGGCGCTATGGCGTCGATGAGCGTGAAAAGGGTGGCAAGGATCGAAACTATTCCGATCTCTGGAGCCCTTCTCGGGATACCATCGTCACCATCGGCTCGGTGCTGATCGGACTGACCATCTTTGAGATGAGCGAAAATGTCGAGGCGAAGTATCAGGACGGAAAATACGTCCGCGTTTCGGAACTGCCTGTCCGGAAAACGAGACGCTATGAAAGCTACTCGTGGACCAGCATGCACGATCTGCCCAGCGGCAGACTCTGCATCCAGGCATACTCGCCATATCAAAGGGCAGACTGGAAAAGGCAGTGGCGGGAGACGAAAACTGGAGATTTTCCCGGCAAACTGTCGGCTATCGTCAAGGAGCTGAAGCGAGAAACTGCAACCATTGCCCAGCTTGTTGAAGAAGGCGAGCGTAAGGCGGAAATTGAGCGCAAGGAATGGGAAGCCCGGCAGGTAATATGGCGCCGGGAAGAGGAAGAACGCCGGCGGGTCAAGGCGATCAAGGACAGCAGGGAGGAGTTGGCCGAAATCATTAAGGCATGGGTAAAGGCAAAAGGGATCGAGGACTTCTTTACCGACGTTGAGAGAAGAGCCGCAAATCTGGATGAGGAGCAGAGATCCGTTGTCCTGGAGCGGTTGACCCAGGCCCGAACATTGATTGACAGTACCGACGCCCTACAGTGGCTCGTTGCCTGGAAAACACCGGAGGAGAGGGCTGCGGAATCAGGTAATAGTTATTGGTAACTCGGGATATGTAAAGCAGCAGTGGGAAAACAGATGAACCGACCCATTAACTCCACATTTTTCAATAAAGTGGAGTTAATGGATTGATAATATGATAGCTGATATTTGTTTTACCGTCGACCGCAAGCATTACTGAAAGAATAAGACGAAGATGCCAACGCCTCCCGGCGGAAGAACAATTGAATGTTTTGTTAATAATGCATGCCTGTTTTTTTAACAAAATACTTTTCTATGATTGATGTTGCATGCCACACAAATAATGGACTATTTAAGTCTATTGATTATATTTATTGCATCAAGAGTCCCTTTAAAGGTTTTTATGCAAAATCCAAAGGCACCAGAAGAGATGGAAGCCGCCTTCGGGCAGCAGTTGCGTGATCTGCGCCTGCGCCGGAACATCGATTAGCGTCAGTTGGCCGAGCAGGCCGGTGTTGCCCTGAATGACGTGAAAAACCTGGAAAACGGCAGAGGGTCAACCCTGACTTCACTGGTGAAGGTGCTCCGCACGCTGGGGCGGGCCGACTGGCTGGAATCCCTGGCTCCGGCAGTTACCATCAGCCCGATGCAGATGCTGAAACTAAAGAAACCTCGGCAACGTGCTTCTAAAAGAAGAGACACCTCGAATGTTATATAACCCGGGTCAGGACGGGTTAAATTATCTGGGTTGATGAATACCACTATGTGCTGTAGGATTTGCTGAACTTCTCAAAATTGCAGTAACGGCAGGTAAGAAAATTTGGCCTCAATTGGTAGGCAAACTATCTTTTTGAGGTATTTTTAGAGGTATCGTAAAATTACAGGTAAATTTTATGTATAAATTTCAGATAATTATGGAATCAGTTCGATATCGTCCCTGGCACCACTAAAAAACTTAAGAAGTACAGATAGATAGCGAAAGGCTCCCGATACCAACCGGGGGCCTTTCGCTTTTGGAGTAACCTTTGGAGTGACCTTTTTTTGTGAGTAACCAGTCAATAGGTTACTCGGTCTGTCTAGCACTTGTAACCTTGCAATTCTCGTCAGGTAGTGCTGTCGATGGTTCAATTCCGGAATAAGCAGTCCAACAGAATTGATAACATGTTGTAATATCTGTGAGGGGGCGGGTGATTATTAAGTAATTGAAGTTGCAAGGGGTATGGTTTGCAATGGTTGGCAAATGCTTGATGATGCTTGACATTTGGGTGGTGAGGCGGGTGATTTTATGGCGTGCGTCGGTTTTTTAGTAAAGTCGGAAAAAGAGCAATTTGCAGCGTGCAATTTTTTAGTAAGTGGTGTTTGATTTTCCTGGCGGCCGCGCCGCCATCAGGTTGTGTGTTCTTCCTTCTCAACTGCCGGCAACTCGCCATCACCGTCATTAAGAAGGCCCCCCAGTATATTTATCGTCATTCCAAAAAGGTTTAATTCGTCCGAAATGTTGAGCACGTCCATGTTGTGTTTCAGGTTCGCGGCCTTCTTGGTAAATGATTCATGATCCCGCAACAACAAATAGACAAACCCTGATTGTCCAGCGATGAATTCCTTGTTTGCCAGCGGCTTTAATTGCTCCTCAGAAAACAGCACATACAGCGTGTAGATCATTGCTGTGCGTTCTCTGGGAGTCATTAAGGCCATGTCATAGATATTCTTTTTTTGCGCCTCTTCAACAGCCTCCAGGACTGTCAGCAGTAAGTCCTTACCTTTACTCTTCTCCTTATCCCTCTCCCCATCAAACATTGCCCCTAAAGCCTCTAGCGCTTCATCACCCGACCGCATATCGCCTTCACCCAACAATAGCCAGGCCGGTTTAATATTAGGATATTCTTTTAAAATTTTAGTCAAATTATCAGCATCAGGTACACGTTCTCCCCTTTCCCATCTGCCGACAGTCATTTTAGAGACGCCCACCTCTTGGGCAAAGATATCCTGAGACTTGCTTCCCCTGATCAATTTTATTCTCTCAGAAATTACCATTTGGAGCCCTTTACATTTAGCGAATCGGGTTTACATCTGTGCTTTCAAAGCCTGATGATTGGTGTAACATGTTGTTTTACAATAACTTTTGCTAAAATATTTACAATAAATTTCAACATGTAAGTGTAAAGATACACAAAGAAAAAATATTGACAAATACCAGTATGGTCATTTATAAGACTTACATGACAACCAAACGGAAACCAAGGCAACCATTCGGACTTGCATTTGTTGAAAAAGCCCCGGAGGCAAAATGAAAACATCTCGCCCCCCTCTGAATACTTTTGAACGTCAAATTTGGATAGCAGCAATGCTTCGAATAAAAAAAAGTTCATATGCGGCAATCGCAAGAGAAATTGGAGTAACCCGACAGTCAGTCCGCATTGCAGCTGAAAAACCAAAAAGTAAGCGTATCGAAAAAGAAATAGCGGCCAAGATTGGTTACGTACCAGAGTTGATCTGGCCGGAACGTTATCAAGCCCGTTAATCGGAACAATACCGGAAATTACCGGGGGATTCAATGACAAAGCCCATAAAAAGAATTGTCGATGACTATAAGCAAATGAGTTTGCTGGATCTCCTCCTGGCTGAACGTGACGAATTGACAAACAAGCGGGCTGGCCGGATGTGCATTTCAGCCAAGCTGCTTTCTGCGGTCAAAAAGGCAATCAAGGAAGCTCCAAAGAGCCGGGAAACCCTGGCTGATGAGATGGCTGAACTTTCAGGGGCTGATGTAACAGTAACCGGAAGTTAAAACATGATTGGCAACCAATCAATGAAAATGGAGCCGTTAGCTTTGACATCAACACTGTTCCGGGCCTGAAACCAGAAGAACGTGAGCGAATCCGTAATTTCCTCGAAGCGCAAGAAATCTCCAAGCGGTTCCAGGAAGAACGCCGCCGCGATCAGGAAGCCATTGCCGCTCTTCAGACCACCCTCGATGCTGGAAAAAACAACCCTGCCGCCTGCACTATCACCGGTATCCGTGACTATGCCAACGCCATGAAGGATCTGGGATCCGAACAGCTCAAGATCAGCGACGATAAATACAACGACAAGCTCAAACAGGTCGTGGAACTCTACAAACAGGGCAAGGTTGCGGTCACTGACATGACTGCCCCATTGCGTCGCCATAACGTGGAAATAAACGATATCTACAACCAGCGTCTCGCCATAGAAAAGAGCGCCCTGACCAAGATCGGCGCCGAATACGACAGATTCAAGAGCACTATCTCACTCTCTGCCTCTGCCAAGGAGGCCCGGGAGCGGGGCGCGGAGATCGTCAAGGCCTATAAGGACACTGCGGCCAATATCCTCGCTGTTGAAGGGGACCGTTATAAAACCTTGCTGGATGGCGAACGTAAATATGCTAATGAAGTGTTGTCGCTGCTTAACGCCAAAAAGGCCGAAATAACCGATCTGCAAAACCGCTTTGATGAAGCCAATAAAGCCTTTGAGGAAAAGAAGCGCCAGGCCCTGGGCGATTACAGCGGTGGTTATGGTTATCTCGATCCCAACCTGGATGCCTTGGCCAAGCGCCAGGCCATGATCGACAAAATCCGTAACGATGAAGCTGCCGCCAATGCCATCGAAGATCCGACCCGCAGAAAGGAAAAACTGCTGGCCGTGGCCGATGCCTACGGCCAGATCACGGACGCCGTGGAATTGGGCGGCCAAACCGTCATCACCCAACAACAGGCGTGGGAGTTCGCCCAAGAAAACCGCCTGCGCATCCAGGATCAAATCAAAACAGCTTTGGAATCGGAAAAAAACGCCCTGGAACAAACCTATACCACGGCACTGAACAAGATTGATCAATATCAGTCCAAGCTGATGGACCTGGATGCCATGATTAAGCGTTTGTCTCAGACTGTAGAGATCAATCTGAATGTCAACGGCATGGACGCCATCAACCGAATACAGTCCGTGGTTAGCGGTGCTACGTCGGCCAACGCCGGTTCTGTTTCCTTCAGCAGGGTTGCATCTGATTATTATCAGGTTGGCGATTCCATGTATTGGGGCGATGGCAGTTATGCCGGCCCCGCCTTTGCCAATGGCACTCCCTATGTATCCCGCACCGGTATTGCCCTGGTGCACGAGGGCGAGGCTATTATCCCGGCTACTCAAAATCGTGTAACCCCGGCCGGTCTGGCCTCCGGAACCACCGTCAACATCGGCGACATCCGCATTGAGCTGCCCAACGTCTCCAAGGTGACCTCAGCCCAGGCCGATGAACTGGCCCGCGCTATCTATCCCAAAATCAAAGAGTATGCGCGGCGGTCGCTATGACTTTCATCTTAATGCAGATTTAAAAGCGAAACAGATGTGATGAGTTACCTCATTGCATTTGTCTTCTCGTCGTGGCGGGCGAGAACTGATGAGCAAGCCAGGATGTAACAACTTATGGTCGGTCCGGCCGGGGAAAAAGGAATCTATAGAGAAAAACAACTACGATAAACGGCGTAGACATATAACAGGTGGATGAAATATGAATTTATGATGGGGATTTAAGCCGCTGACTCGCTAGAGTTGCGGCTTTTGTATAACTAACTGATATTGCTAAAGAATGTTATACTTGTTGTTAAAAAACATGCCGCACCGTTACAATATCCATCAAATATTTTTGGGGGTCTTTTGGGGGGACACTTCAGCGCGATCTCTTCATCAGGTCTATGGTCACTCCTTCTTCAGTTTCTGCGATGTCGTAATATGATTTCAATTAATTTTACAGTTCCCCCACGCATCATCCGACAATCCCTATCAACTGGTTTGCAACCTGCTCCCAAGGAGCATTCAACTCTAACGTGCGTACCTTCATTTGTTTTCCTGCCAACTGGAGGTCTTCCTGGAGACATGTATTCACCACAGGATAGACTAGAATGCCTTCCAGTTCACAACCTGCTGGAACGTGGCTCCGGAGGTTCTCCACATAGGCCGAGAGCTGGTAGAGGTGATGGGATCTGAGTTTTGGCTTTTCCGACCACCGACCTGACTGCAAGGTCTCCTGATAGAACTTGCACTCAATGACTAGGGTCCGTCCGGGACTCCGAAGCACGGCATCGGCGTTCATCTCTGGCAAAAGGTCGCAGGGAGTGGAGGTATCCCAAGGAATCTGCTCTTGAGGGGAAACATCCCAATCTGTCTCCTTGCGGTAGAAGTTGGCCACGAAGCGCTCAAAGAGCCGTGCCATCTGACGCTCGTCGCGCAAAAAGTCCCGGAAGGTCCGCTGGCCTGCCTGCTCATTCACCAGCAGGTTGTCGTAGACCAACTCGCACAGGTGCATGAGCAAGCGATAATGGGCGTTGTTGCGATGCAAGCGTACCTCTGAGAAATGGGCCTTTCGCAATTGTAGATGGCTAATCCCTTTCATCCGTCTCAACAGAGTGTGCAGGTCCATTCGTTGCCGGGAAGCCAAACCTTCTGTCCCGGCCAACGCCTGGAGGGTTGTCTTCAAGATCCGGTTGTGCAGGAGATCAGGCAGGAACTCTTCGAAATCACACTGGGCTTTGCCCTGGTCCAGGAGCAACTTCCGAATCGAGGCACCAAAGTCCACGCGCCCCCGCAGAGTGCACAATACCTCCGTTTGGGGGAGGTATCCCCTATCCATGCCCCGACGCAACAAACGTTGGGTGCCATGGATGAGGAGCCGAGCCAAGAGGTCCGCCACCTGGGGCAAGTCCTCCGTCTCCACAGCTAATTCCTCTGCTTCCTCCAACAGATCCCAGGAGTAGCTCAGAAGGTAATAGATGTTTCGGATCGGGATCGAGGTCATGTCAGATGCTCAGCAGTTCCTGAATCCGGTCATCTGCCTTTCGGGGCTGATCGAACCAGTATTCCCTAAGCAAGGGTGCTATCTGGAAACGGATGACCTCCCGGTAGTCCTCCACATTCTGAACACGGCAGAAGTAGCTGTGCCCTAGACAGAAGCCTGGTCCCAGATTTGCCGTATCCTTGGCGATGTCCTCGTTCAGCCGTCTCAGTCGCAAAATGACACGGTCAGCAAGGTCTTCGCCGCAGACCTCTGATAGATGCTCGCGAAAGGATGCTCTTTCAAAAGCGGGCTCAAGGGTAGCGAAGCGGAACCGGCGGCGCAATGCGTAATCCACTACTGCCAGGGAACGGTCCGCTGTGTTCATCATACCCAAGATATAGACGTTGTCCGGGACAAAGAAACTCTGGCCTTCCTCCTGATATGCGAGCCGCAGGGCGTGTTCTTCCCCGCGTTTGTCTACTTCGATGAGCATCAGCAGCTCACCTAAGATTCGCGACAAATTGCCGCGGTTTATTTCATCGATAATGAACACATGGGGACGCGGATCTCCTTTGGCCTGTAGGCAGAACTTATAGAAGACTCCGTCGCGCAGGTCAAATACGGTTCTTGTAAGCTCTCCCTCTTTGACACGTACCGGCTTGATGCCCTGCACGAAGTCCTCGTAGCCGTAAGATTGATGAAACTGCACAAAGGCCACCCGCTTAGGATCTTCCTCTTGCATCAAGGCATAAGCCAGGCGCCGGGCCACAAACGTCTTGCCCACGCCGGGTGCCCCTTGAAGGATGAGGTTTTTCCCAATCTTCCATTGCCTGAGCCACTCGCTGAAGCTGGCCTCTTCGACGAAGAGACCGCCCAGTGCATCTTCTATGGTATAAACTTCCTTCACCGGCTCGGGCTCGGGCACTTCCACATTTTCTATGAGGGGCTTTCCCAGGATCGCATCGTACTCAACTTTGGTAAGTTGGAATAGGCTTCCGCGGCGTTCACCCTTCACTGGATCGCAATCTGCCAGCGCAGGAATCTCTCGTAATTCTTGGAGGCGGCGAGGCTCATCCAGTTGCTCAACAATTTTTACGCGGACACACTCACCTTGACCCTCTTCCTCGTGTACACCTTGGGTGATTTCCAGTAGGGACGTCACCTTCTGGATTGGCGTCGTCTCATAGCCAATAACCATATCCCCGGGCTTCGCGGCCAAGAAGCAGGCATAAACCTGACGTTTGTTCCCGTATTCGTTGTGGCTGGTAAAAGTCTCTTCAGTCCCAACCGGGTATTCTGAGACCCGCCATACGTCTGGAGCGCAGTTCAGCCAGAAGTGGCGCGATTCAGCTTCTATCGGGGCCTCCCGAGAATCAAGGCCGACTACGCTCGTTACCTTGGCTACAAAGTCCCGGTAACGTGTGATGTTGGTGAGGGCCTTGGTGGCAAAGCTCTCACCATCCGGCAGAAGCCACTCTCCTTCGTGGGTCCATTCTACATCCCGGACGTTTGTGTATTCCGTCCGGTTTGGATCGTGGCGATAAGGGCCACTGACGACACCTACGCCCACGATAATGCGGTTCCCCTTCTTGGCAATGACGAGATCACCTTCCTTCATCACGCGGCAAAACTCCCAGGCGCCAAGAGCGTCGTTCGTGGGCTCCTTGCCCTTTTCCGTTGGGTAAACCACTTTGAGTCGCTGGAGGATCTCGTCCTTAGAACCATAAGCATCCAGCGGGCCAAGAAGTTCAGCCCCATATACCGCAATGGAGCCGGCACGGCACTCATCCCAGAACCGGGCCTTGGGGCCGGGGGCGAAGACCCAGATCTGCTTACCTTCCGGCAAGGAAGGGCCGGGGGTTGCTGGTTTCTTGGGAATCTTGGTCTCATAGAGCCAGCTCAGAAACTGATCAACCTCCAAACCTATTGGGACGTCGGCGCGGGCCCCCACGACCTGCTGGTAGGCAACGAAGAGCTCCCCCAGTGCAGCGTTGAACTTAAAAAACCGGGTCGGGAAATCGTCACCCCGCTCATATATCGGCTGGATGCCCAGAAACTCGGCTGACTCAATGTCACGGCGGTTCATGAACACGAAGCGGTCGGCAAAAAGCTGGCCCACAAGTTCTGAAACTACGCTGTTACCCAGATACTTGCTTGCGTAGGCCTCTTTGTCACCCATGAAGGCGCGCATACGATCTTCTTCGCTTCCAGGGCCATGCGCCAAGAAGTTAAAACTCTCACGGTACTTTTCAATGGGGTAGTTTGGGCGTCCGAAGGCATTGCCCTTGGCCAGGGCCACGCTGTTGAAGGAGTGAAGATGGTTCGCAAGCGACTGGAAATCTGACCACTCCGCTGTCTGAAGCTTCTCTGGCTGGAAGAAATCCTGAATAAAGCGGTAGTACTCCGTCACAAAGGGGCGTGCTCCGAACCAATTCTCTGCCGATTCTGCGAATTCCCGCAGGAGTTCTTCCATCTGATCAGGATTCGGGCCTGACGGAGCGTCCGAAGTCGTTTTGGATCTTTTCCGGAAATCAGCAAACGAAGGAAAACGCTCAAGGAATTTAACGTCGATATTTTGCTCCCCCGATTCGAGGACCTTCTTGCCTTCTTCCGTAATCTGAAGCATGCCACGCTCAGGGTATTCTAGAAGGTTTGCTTGCTTAAGGTACGTCCTCGCCCATGCGACCCGGTTATAAAGGATATTGACACCACTCTCCCGAAGTTGCGTTCGTTTTTCCGGAGGTAGGTGCATATGGTCAGCTATCGCATCAGCAGCCTCCTTGAGGCTATGCGTATGCCCGTCAGCAGCGAATCGCAGTAGAGGAAGCAAACAAGCTTGAAAACTTGGAATGTCCATAACCTCTCCTTATCATTTGCCGATCATGTTCACTTGGTATCGGCATTGGAATGCTCCTTTTCGGCACCTCACAGATGAAACATGCCGTTTATCAGCGACCTGTGAATCTCCCACTGTTCGCTCTTGCACCGGTCGCGATACCCTTTTCCGGAATCCTCAACACGACGCTGTACCATGGCAAGGACGGTTATTCGCTCCACGCTGTCCAACATTCCCCTCCACTTCGGTGTTTGACGAATGTACATCAGCTGCATGTCAAAATATGCCATTTTAAAAAAGTTCTAAACACACTAAATGGACATAACTCCCCTGCAATTCACTATTAAGCTCTTTTCTTTCCTTGCCATGCGGCAAACTCCTTGGGCCGCAGTCGGAACCTGGCAATATTCCCTTCGTGCAGTCCGCGCAATTCAGCATCCACCAGATTTATAAATTGCAATCTATCAGTCTCCGGCAGGTGCTCAGCAACCCAAGCGGCTACCATGTCCTCGGTTGATCCCGTACTCCGGAGAACTACCTCACGTATGATCTCGGTCAGCAATGAGCGGTATTTCATCCGGAAAGGATCAGGCTCTCCCAGCTCCTCCCGTTTACTCAGGTAACGTTTAACGGAGCGCTCATACCCCCAGACAAATATATCGCGCAGTAACTCGATGCGGTTCTGCTCATAGACTCCGAGAATTCCTTCCACATATGACTTTTTCGGCACATCTATGAAAGAGAGCGGACAGAGATTGTGTTTGACCAGCGGTATATTGGCCGCCAGGCGGGCCACCCGCTTGTTCACATCTTCAAAAGGTTGCAGATAGGAGAGATGCACTAAGGCAAAGAAGGATTGCTCGAAAGGATCGTTGATAGCCGTTGCTGTATCGAGAGCAATCTGAAAATATTCATCCAGGAGCTGAGGAGTGGACAACGGCGAGTAGACTGATCCGCCGATACCGACAGCAATCTGACGGAGACGCCCGCAGGCCTCCGGGTTTGGCAGGAGGTTGTCCGACAAAATAGCATGCAGGTTCAATATCGAATACCTGTTAAAGCCAATTTCATCAGCGGATTCGACAAGAAACTCTATAGCCTGTTTGTGGTTCAGGATCATCTGGGTTTCCAGTGCATCCTTCCCTTCTGCTGCCTGACCGAAGGAGATCAGTCGTTCTGTTTCCAGCAGCGAGTAGGTATTGCCCTCCAGATAGCTGGATGCCCAGGAGAGGTCAATCAGCAGCCTGCCCATAACCTGACGGGCCATGGTACCGGCGGGGATATTCTCTTGATGGGCGCGACCAATCTGGTGCAGATGCTTACGAGTGGTATCATCCAGATACGGTCCGGAGTTGGGGTAGGACAATAGAAAATCACGCCGGTACCCTACTGGTTCACGACGCTGGATTGGTTGACTGACATAACCGCGAATCTCACGCCCTGCCACTGAAAGAGGAATGACCGATTCTTCAACACCCCGATCATCAGAGAGCGGTGAAGCTAGCGGCCAGTAAACTCGCCCTTTGAAGGCACCGGTAGCACGAATACGGTTGCTTTCGATGAGAATGCTGAGTCGTCGCAGCAGCGAGCGCCGGTTCATGACGATCCCGATCTCCGAAAGAGCTGCCTCCAGCTCAGTTATGCCAATCCCTTTGCTGTGGACCGCTATCTGTTGCGTTATGGCATCAAGATCTTGCTCATCGATTTGCTTTGGCACAGGACGTCCTTTCCGTCACAAAAAGAGCTTCGTGACAGAATAATACCCTTTTCGTCACGAAAATCAATATTTGTGACAACAAAACCTGTATTAGGCGATCTGGCTGGGCAAAAATTGAGATAGGCGTGGAAATCCCGGAATCGAACCGGCTGCATATATTCGGGAGTAGTGTCCAGACTCCAAATCCGTCCCCAGGCATCACTAAAACCAAAAAGGCCAAGCATTTCGATTGCTTGGCCATCTCCGAGCTGCACACGCTTGCGTCCAGGCAAACGTTCGCTTCATACATACCGGTGATCGGTTCGTCCCGCTGAAATAGCGACAAACCCGGGGCAGCGGTTGTATGTAGCTCGCTATTTTCGGCCAATCGGGCAATGCTCTTTGCCAAGGCTTCGATCACAAGTCTCAAGCCGCTAGCCTTAGTTTCCGGCACAACATCCTCCTTCACCATCAATTCTTCCTACTAAAATAGTACCCATCACCACCTAGTGCTTCAACTGTTATCCGGCGCTCCGTAAGATTAGGCAAGAAATGAACAGGATTGGTCTACCGGCCTCAGTTGTTCCTGGAGTACGCTATAATCATCAACGAGGTAATCTTAGCCCGAACTAAAGGCCTTGGGGGCTCAAAATCGACTCATGGTTACTCGGATTTTGAATCTGTAATAGTGAGGTAATCTGGAAACTGAAATAAACAGGGGCTGAACAGCGAAAGGAGAAAAACGATGCAAAAACGAATATTGGGGAATAACGGTCTGGAAGTTTCGGCGCTCGGACTCGGCTGTATGGGGATGAGCTTCTCCTACGGGCCGCCCAAAGACAAGCAGGAGATGATCTCGCTCCTCCGGACCGCCGTGGAACGTGGCATCACCTTCTTCGATACTGCAGAGGTCTATGGGCCGTTCACCAACGAGGAACTGGTCGGTGAAGCGCTCTCTCCGCTACGCGATCAAGTGGTGATTGCCACAAAATTCGGTTTCGATACCAGTGTCGATCCCAGGGCGATGAAGGGTGTCGGGCCTGTCTTGAACAGCCGGCCGGAGCATATCAGGCAGGTGGCCGAGGCCTCGCTCAAGCGGTTAAGGACTGAAGTAATAGATCTGTTCTACCAGCACCGTGTTGATCCGGATGTGCCCATCGAGGATGTGGCAGGAGCGGTTCAAGAGTTGATAAGGGAAGGCAAGGTCAAACACTTTGGCCTTTCCGAAGCCGGCGTCCAGACCATCCGCCGCGCCCACGCAGTACAACCGGTAACCACAGTACAGAATGAGTACTCACTCTGGTTCAGGCGCCCTGAAGAGGGGCTGCTGCAGACACTGGAAGAACTCGGCATCGGCCTTGTTCCCTACAGCCCGCTGGGCAAGGGATTCCTGACTGGAAAGATGGATGAGAAGACGTCCTTCGACAGTACCGATTTCCGCAGCACCCTGCCCCGCTTCACACCGGAGGCGCTGAAGGCGAATCAAGCCTTGGTAGATCTGCTGGGGAGAATCGCGGCAAAGAAGAATGCCTCCCCGGCCCAAGTCGCGCTGGCGTGGCTGCTGGCCCAGAAACCGTGGATCGTCCCGATCCCGGGCACTACGAAGCTGGAGCGCCTGGATGAGAACATCGGCGCCCTCGCTGTCGAACTCTCGGCCGATGATCTCGGCGAGATCGACAATGCCGCCGCGCAGATCACGGTGGAAGGGGCGCGGTACCCGGAAAAACTGGAGCAAATGACCGGCCGGTAACAAACAACATCCAAAACAGGAGGATAAACTATATGTACAACGCTAAAGCCTATTCCGCTGCCAGTGCAACATCGCCGCTGGCCTCCACCACGATCCCGCGACGCGATACGACCGAACACGACGTGCAGATCGAAATCCTTTTCTGCGGCATTTGTCACTCCGATCTCCACACGGTTCGCAACGAGTGGAGCAGCATCATGCCCACGACCTACCCTTGTGTGCCGGGGCACGAGATTGTCGGTCGGGTTACCTCGGTCGGCTCGGCAGTCACCGGGTTCAAGCCCGGCGACCTGGCAGGGGTCGGCTGCCTGGTGGATTCGGACCACACCTGCCCCAGCTGCCAGGCAAACGTAGAGCAGTTCTGCCACAACGCGACCTTCACCTACAATTCTCCTGACAAGCACTTGGGTGGCGTTACCTACGGGGGCTACTCCGAAAGCGTCGTCGTCGATGAACGCTTCGTTCTGCGCGTCCCTGTCAACCTTGATCTGGCCGGAGTGGCGCCGCTGCTCTGTGCCGGGATCACCACCTACTCGCCCATGCGCCGCTGGGGCGATATCAAGGGGAAGAAGGTGGGCGTAGTCGGCCTGGGCGGACTGGGGCACATGGGGGTCAAATTTGCCCGCGCCTTCGAAGCCCATGTCGTGGTCTTCACCACCTCGCCGGGAAAGAAAGAGGATGCGCTCCGATTGGGAGCCCATGAGGTTATAATTTCCAGCAACGCTGAAGAAATGCAAAAACACGCCGGTACGTTCAACTTCATCCTGGACACCATTGCCGCCGAACACGACATCAACGCCTACATCAACATGCTTGGCCGTGACGGCAACATAACCCTG
>MTLD01006387.1_pt1 | contig 13967 bp, 17 predicted proteins | sample 1982471 | NCBI WGS metagenome assembly MTLD01 (sample SAMN05712604, study PRJNA340218) | biofilm metagenome | isolation source: sample SPM anode biofilm adapted to -50 mV | place: USA | collected 2012-02-03
AGCCGCACCCCTGGCGGCGTTGCCGACCTTGAACGATGTCCCGCATCGCCCTGCGGTCGGCGCCTTGCCATGGGCGCGGCTGGCCGGCGTCGCGGCTCACATCCACTTTGGAAACAGACCCGAGCTCCTGGTCCCGCGGGCCAGGGCATCCAGCTCCTGCGCCGTGATCAGGCCGTCGGAAGTCCCCCGCAGGGTGCAGGCGTGGCGCGCCGCCAACTGCCCCCGATGGATGGCGTCCTCCAGCGACCGCCCCTCCAGCACGTAGGCCGTCAGGAATCCCACGGCGAGGGAATCGCCCGCGCCGTTGGTGTCCACCACGGGCCGGTCCAGGGCCTCCGGCGGGAACCAACGGAGGCCTTCGTGGGTGCCGAGGAGGCAGCCCCTGGCGCCCAGGCCCGACACCACGATCCGGTCGGGCCGCCCCTCCAGGAAGGCCCGGACGAGGGGGGCCGGATCCCCGTGGTTGGCGGCGGAGAAGAAGAGGATGCCCGCCTCGCGGACGAAGTCGGTCCGGTAGGGATCGGCCGGATCGACCACATCCTGGAGGTCGCAGGCCACCGCGAGGCCCAGGTCCTGCGCCATCGGGAGGAGGCGGCGCGCCCAGTGCGGGATGCCGAAGTGGGCCAAGCGGGCACCAGACAGCACCTGCCGGCAGAGCTCCAGGTCGGGCGTCAGGCTGGCGTGGCCCTTCCCATCGTAGAAGTTCCTCCGGCGGCCGTCGGGGTACATCAGGTTCACGCTGCGAGCGGTGCCGGCGGGATCCTGGAAGAGGCCCCGGAGGTCGATGCCGTCCGCCTCGAAGGCCGCGCGGACCATCCACCCGGCCGCGTCCTCCCCCACATGGCCGATGAAGGCCGTCCGCCGGCCGAGCCGGGCGTAGCCGCGGGCGGCGTAGCCTCCGGCCTGGCCCACGGAGTCCAGGTTCTCGGTGAAATTCCCCTCCACGGTCCAGTCGATGTCGCCGCCGGGGAGGTATACGTTCGTGTCGACGCCCGCGTTCCCGACGACCACGACCTCCGGGGAGTTCATCCCCGCCACCGCCGGGCGTCCGGCTCGCTCAGGCCCAGCTGGTCGAGCACGCGGGTGGCGAAGGTGTCGAAGAGGTCGTCGAGGGACTTCGGCCCGCTGTAGAAGCCCGGCATGATCGGCATCACCACGGCTCCGGCGTCGTGGACCCGCAGCATGTTCTCCAGGTGGATGCGGTTCAGGGGCGTCTCGCGCAGGCACAGCACCAGGGGGCGGCGCTCCTTCAGGCAGACATCCGCCGCGCGGCTCACCAGGGACTCGCTCACGCCCGCGGCGATGCGGCCCAGCGCGCCGGCGCTGCAGGGCACGAGGGCCATGCCATCCTGCCGGAAGGAGCCCGAGGAGATGTCCGCTCCGAGATCCCGTTCGTCGCGCAGGCCCACCTTGGGCAGGGCGGCCAGATCCTTCGGTGTCAGGCCAGTCTCGTCCAGGAGACAACGCTTCCCCGTGGGGGAGAGCAGCAGGGCGACCGCTTCGACGTCGGGATTCGAGATGAGCCGCCGGAGTACGGCCACGCCGAAGGCCGAGCCCGAGGCGCCCGTGATGGCGAGGGTGATGCGCCGGCCCACGGTCACTCCGGCCGGTCAAGGTCGAGGAACTGGGGGCCCGCGTGGGTGATGGAGCCGGCCCCGAAGGTGAGGAGCAGGTCCCCCGGGCGGGTGAGGCCCAGCAGGGCCGCCGGCAGGTCCTCCACCCGTCCCGCCAGGTGGACCTCCTTCTGGCCGTGGGCCCGGAGGGCCTCCACCACGGCGGCCCCGTCTACGCCCTGCAAAGGTGGCTCCCCGGCGGGATAGATGTCGGTGACCACCACGACGTCGGCCTCGAAGAAGGCCGTGCCGAACTCATCCAGCAGGGCCTTGGTGCGGCTGTAGCGGTGGGGCTGGAAGGCGGCGACGATGCGGCGCTCCGGAAAACCGGCCCGGGCCGCGGCCAGCGTGGCGGCGATCTCCGTGGGATGGTGGCCGTAGTCGTCGATGACCAGGACGCCACCCTTCTCCCCCTTGAGTTGGAAGCGCCGGTCGGCGCCGGTGAAGCTGGCGAGGCTGGCGCGGATGACCTCCCGCTCCACGTTCAGCTCCAGGGCCACGCCGATGGCGGCCAGGGCGTTCAGCACCATGTGGTGACCCGGCACGCCCAGGCTGAAGGCGCCGAGGTCCTCACCGAAGGCGCTGACCTTGAAATGGGTGCGGAAGCCCTCTTGGCGGATCTCCCGGGCGCGGATGTCCACCTGGGGATGCGTGCCGTAGGTGTGGACCTGGCGCTTCAGGCGGGGCCGTACCGCCGCGGCATGGGGATCATCCATGCAGAGGAAGACGGAGCCGTAGAAGGGCACCTTGTTGGCGAAGGCCACGAAGGCGTCCTGGATCTCCTCCAGGTTCCGGTAGTGGTCCAAGTGCTCGCGGTCGATGTTGGTCACCACGCCGAGGGTGGGGTTCAGCATGAGGAAGCTGCCGTCGCTCTCGTCGGCCTCGGCCACCAGGAACGGGCCCTTGCCCAGCTTGGCGTTGCTGCCGATGGTGCCCAGCTTCCCGCCGATGACGATGGTGGGGTCGATGCCGCCCTGGCTCAGCACCTGGGCGATCATGCTCGTGGTGGTCGTCTTGCCGTGGGAGCCGGCCACGGCCACGCCGTACTTCATGCGCATCAGCTCCGCGAGCATCTCCCCGCGGGGGATCACGGGCACCTTGGCGGCATGGGCGGCCACCACCTCCGGGTTGTCGCCCTTCACCGCGGAGGAGATGACCACCACCTGCGCACCCTCGATGGCGCGGCCGATGTGGCCCAGGTGCACGGTGATGCCCAGGCTCCGCAGCCGCTGGGTGACGGCGCTCTCCTTCAGGTCGGAGCCGGAGACCTGGTAGCCGAGGTTGGCCAGCACCTCGGCGATGCCGGACATGCCGATGCCTCCGATGCCCACGAAATGGATGTGCTGGATCTTGCCGAACACCGGATCTCCCCCGAAGCTGGATGGGGCCAGCATATCGCCTCACGCCATCCCGTGGCACGGACCTCGCTTCACAAGGCTGACGCCACGGGGCGTCCAGCGAACTCGGAGGTAAGACATGACGTCCGCCAGCCTGCAGTTCCGCACCCTCGGCGCCCTGGCGCTGACGACCCTCCTGTGTGGCGCTTCACCACAGCAGGAGCGGGAACGTCGCGCCACGCCACAACCACGCGAGCCCATGCCCATGCGCAGCATGGACGAGCAGCGGCGGGCCACCCCCATGCCCACGGGTCCGCGGGGGAACCGGCTGGGCGGGGGGGATGACGGCGCCCTGGGGCGCCGGCCCACCCCCATGCCCGGAGGGGGCCGGGTCGCCACCTACGCCGGCACCCGGATCATCGTGCCGCCGGCCTGGGAGCGCTGCACAATCCTGCCGACCCCCGCCTACTGGCAGGGCCGGGATCTGATGGCCCAGATCCAGTGGCTGTCCAGGAAGGGCTACCTCCCGGTGACCCCCGTGGGTGTGGGTGTCGACGCCCTCGCCGACTACACCCAGCGGCCCGCGGGTTGGCGCGCCTACGGCATCGCGGTCCCGGCGGGAGGCCGGATCCAGGTGGAGGTGAAGCATCCCAAGATCGCGTGGTTCCGCCTCATGCTGGTGAACAAGTGGGGGGAACCGGGTGCAGGCATGCTTCGGGCGGCCATGGCCCACCAACCCGTGATGGTGACGTACACGAACCCCGGCAAGGAGGCCACGGCGGTCTACGTCATCGTGGACGATCCCGCCTGGTGGTCCGACAAGGATGATCCCTACACCCTCGCCATCCGGAGGGACTGGGATCCCCTGAGGGTGGACCTCAGCCAGGTGAAGATGGTCTCCGGCCTCTGGGGCGCCTCCCCCAGCGTCAGCGCCCAGTTCAGCGGGCCCAGCCTGACCGGGCCTGCCGTGTACCCGCAGTGAAGCCTTTCCCTTGCGCAGGAACGGCCCCGCTGGGGGCCGTTCCTGCGCAAGGACGGGCCTAGGTCCAGGGACACCCCCCCGTCACCTGCAGACGGAAGGCGCGGGGCTCCAGGGTGAGCTCGGCGCGGTCGCGCTCGGGGGCGGGTTCGCCGTCCAGGTGCCAGGGCAGGGGGCGGTCCAGGTGGATGATGGCGCGGAGGATCCGGCCCTCCTGGCGCAGCGGCGTGTGGCCTCCTTCCCGGAACAGCACTGGAGCCTCGGCCAGCAGGTCGAACCAGGAGGGGCGGCCGAGGCGGGCCCACTGCAGCGCGCCATCCGTGGGATCCGCGTGGGGCGCGATCCAGAGGCCCGAGCCGTACTGGGGCAGGTTGGCGAAGCACAGGCTCCAGGCCCGCTCCGGGAGGTCCGGGTCGTGGCCCCGCCAGGCCTCCCGGATGCGCTGGAAGCCCGTCGCGGGCTCGGGATCCGGGCCCCGGAGGGCATCCCAGCGAAGGCCCACGTCGGGCCAGGTCCGCCACAGATGCCAGGTGGCCCGGGCGTAGGTGGCGAAGCCCCGGGCGGGCAGGGCCGCGAAGCGGTGGGCCACGGCCGCCTCGAAGCCGGTGCCGCAGAGGTTCAGGAAAGGCTCGCCGTCCAGCCGGGGCAGGTCCACGCGCAGCTCCCGGCCCTCCAGCAGGCGCTGCAGGGCGCCCTCGGGCTCCAGGGGCGTGCGGAGGCCTCGTGCCAGCCCGTTGCCGCTGCCGCCGGGAAGGACACCGAGGGCCACGGGGCAGCCCTCCGCCAGCAGGGCCCTCGCCGCATGGTGGGCCGTGCCGTCGCCGCCCCACACCAGCAGCGGGCCGCCGGCCGCGGTTGCAGCGGCGATGGCGGGGCCGAAGTCCCAGGGCGGGCCGAAGGGTGTGGGTGCCACCCGGTCGCGGAGCTCCTTCGGGAGGGGGCGGAGCAGGGCGTCGGGATCCTTGGGATGGGTGCCCGAGGCCGGATTGAAGAGGACCGGGAGCCTCATGCCCGGAACCTCGCGGGCGGGGCCTCCAGGCGGAGGTCCACGCCGGTGACGGGATGCTTCAGGCCCAGGCGCCAGGCGTGGAGCCAGAGCCGGTCGGATGGGGCGCCACCGTACAGGGTGTCGCCGAGGATGGGGCAGCCCAGGTGGGCGAGGTGGACGCGGATCTGGTGGGTGCGGCCCGTGTGCAGCCGCGCCACGATGTAGTGGCCGGGCACGAGGCCAGCGGTCTCCTCGGCGGTGGCGGGCCGGAAGTCAGTGCGTGCGGATTTGGCTTCCATCAGGTCGCCCTCGCAGCCGAAGCGGCCGGGATCCGCGCCCCGCAGCCGGCCGATGGGGGCCTCCACGGTGCAGGCCTCCATGGGCGCGGAGAGCCGCGCCAGGTACAGCTTCTCCAGTTCGCGGCCCGCGAAAGCCGCGGCGAGGCCGGGGTTGGCGGCGGGATCCTTGGCGAAGAGCAGCAGGCCTGAGGTGCCCAGGTCCAGGCGGTGATGCAGGAAGGGCTTCAGGTCGGGCCGCTGGGCCTTCAGGAGGGCCAGCAGGTCGTGGCGGTCCGAGGCCCAGGTTCCCTGAGTGGCCAGCCCCGCGGGCTTGTCCACGGCCAGCAGCCAGTCGTCCTCGTAGACCACGGGGATGGCCACCTTCGGCACCGGCGGCAGGTCTGGATCGAAGGCCACGCGGACCTCCGTGCCGGCCCGCAGGAGGCGCCCCGCCACCCGCACGCGCTTCCGGTCCACCTGGACGCCGCCCAGCTTCAGCGCCTCCCGGGCCGCCCGGCGGCTGAGGCCGGTGCGTTTCGCCACCAGCTGGTCCAGCCGGAGGTCCGCGTCGTCGGGCGCGACGGTGAAGGTCCATTTCTGCAAGGCCATCCCTTCAGACTACCCGCAGTTGCCGGCCGTCCTGCCGATGGCGGCGGGCTCCCGGACCAGAGCCGCCACGCAGAAGGCATGAGGCCAATGGGTGAAGTGCCCGCCGCCAGGATCTCGTCTCCCGAGGTCAGCAGGCGCCTGGGTTCCCTCGGTCTGCGGCGGGCCCTGCCGACGCCCGTGCCACAGGAAACGCTGCCACAGCCTCAGGCAGCCCTCCGGGGTCGGTGGCCGTTTCCTGCGGGTGCCCTTGCCGCGCGTCAAGCGGGGAAGACCTCCTCCTTGGCCGTCTTCAGGATGGCCACGACCGCGGGGTGGACCAGCCGCCGCGCGGCGCTGATGGCGTAGACGCGCTCCTGGAGACCCTCCAGGGCGCAGACCCGACGGACACGGTAGCTGCGGCAGACTTCCTCCGCCAGGGCGGCAGGGGCGGCGAAGAAGCCCTCGCCTTCGGCGCCGAAGGTCTTCAGCAGGGCGCTGTCGTCGAAGTCCCCGGCCACCACGGGGGCCAGGCCCCGCCGCTCGAACCAGCTATCCAGGTCCCGGCGGAGTGCCGTGCCCTCCGCCGGGAGGAGGACCGGAGCGCCGTGCAGGGCGGCGGGGAAGGGCCCGGGATGCCGCCTCAGGAGGCCGGGGGCGGCGAAGAGATCCACCCCGCAGACGCCAAGGAGGTGGTTGAACGCGCGGGGTGCGGTACGGGGCGGGCATGGGACGTCGGAGAGGACCAGGTCCACCTCGTGGGCCAGCAGAGCCTGCACCTGTTCTGCCAGGTGGCCCTCACGGCAGGAGAGGCGCAGGGGCTCCGCCAGATCGAGGGCGGGCCGGAGCAGACGGTGGACCATGAGCTTGGGGAGGACGTCCGACACCCCCACCACCAGCCGGAGCGGCCGTCCGGTGGGCCGGCCCTCGAGTTCGCTCTGGAATTCCCGGCCCAGGGTGAAGATCTCGTCCGCATACCGGTAGGCCAGGCGACCCGCCTCAGTCAGCCGGAGCCCGCGCCCCTCCCGCTCGAAGAGGCGCTCGCCCAGGCTCTCTTCCAGCTGGCGGATCTGGGTGCTGAGGGCGGGCTGGCTGAGGTTCAGCTCCCGGGAGGCGGCGCGGACGGAGCCCAGCCGGGCCACGGCCCAGAAATAGTGGAGATGGTGGTAGTTCAGCCAGGACACCCGGGAAATATATCCAGAAAATGAATCAATTTTGTTAAAATTATAAATTTGATGGAATCATGGATTTGCCTCATCTTTCCCCTGCGCCCCTGACAGGCGGGCAGGAGAGGAACGATGAGAATTGATGTGCGGAGCGCCGGGTTCTCCACCAGCGAGGCGCTGCGGGCCCATGTGGAGCGACGCATCGGCAGTGCGGTGGCCCGCCGGGTCGACGGGATCCTGCGGCTTGTGGTGCGGATGCGCGACGAGAACGGACCGCGCGGTGGCCTGGACAAGCGCTGCCGGATCGAGTTCGATCTGCGCGGACGGCCCCGCCAGGTGGTGGAGGCGGTGGCCTCGGATCTCTACGCGGCCGTGGATGCGGCGTCCCGTCGCCTGGGCCGGGCCGTGGACCGCTCCCTCGACCAGGGCCTCGGTTGACCTTCCTGGAGGAAACCCCATGAACCGCCTGAAGACTTTCCTGCTGCTCGGCCTGGTCACCAGCCTCCTGGTGGTCCTCGGGGCCCGCATGGGCACGGGCTGGCTGACCTTGTCGATCGTCGCCGCCTTCGCGCTCAACCTCGGCGCCTACTTCTGGAGCGACAGGCTGGTATTGCGGATGCAGGGCGCCCAGGAACTGCCCGAGGCCGAGGCGCCTTGGCTGCACCGCGACGTCGCCCAGCTGGCCGTCGGGGCCGGCATCCCCAAGCCCCGGATCTACGTGATCCCGGATGAGGCCCCGAACGCGTTCGCCACCGGTCGCGACCCCAGGCATGGCGTGGTGGCCTTCACCGAGGGCCTCCTGAGGACGATGCCCCGCCGGGAGCTGCGGGGCGTGATCGCCCACGAACTGAGCCACATCCTCCACCGGGACATCCTGGTGGCGACGGTGGCCGCCGGGTTGGCCGGGGCCGTCAGCCTGCTCGCCCAGGCGGTGCAGTGGGGCGCCCTGTTCGGCGGCGGGCGCCAGGACGAGGAGGGCGCCAGCCCGATGGGCGGCCTCGGCTTCGCCCTGCTGGCCCCCCTCGGCGCCAGCCTGATCCAGTTCGCCATCTCCCGCTCCCGGGAGTATCTGGCCGACGAGGGGGCGGCGCGCCTGACCGGTGATCCCGAAGGCCTCGCCATGGCGCTCCGTCGGCTGGCCCGGGGGCAGGATCCCGACCGGCAGGGGCCGACGGCCCAGCCGGCCACCGCCAGCCTCATGATCGCCAGCCCCTTCTCCGGCGGGGGCCTCCTGGGCTGGTTCAGCACCCATCCCCCCATCGAGGCGCGGGTGGCCCGGCTGCTGGCCATGTCGCCGACCCGGCACCGCGCCGCCTGAGAGGGGAGCTTTGATGGAATCGATCGGATCGTTCTGGATGTGGGTGGGCTTCCTGGCCTTCGTGCTGGGCATGCTGGCCCTGGACCTGGGGGTGTTCCACCGCAGGGCGCACGTCGTCTCCCTCACAGAGTCGGCGGTCTGGAGCGCGGTCTGGGTGGCCCTCGCGCTGGCCTTCAGCGGGGTGCTCTGGACCGCCTTCGGGGCGGACTCGGGCATGGCGTTCCTCACCGGGTACCTGATCGAGAAGGCCCTCAGCGTGGACAACATCTTCGTGTTCGTGCTGGTCTTCGGCGCCTTCGCGGTGCCCGCGGCCTACCAGCACCGGGTGCTGTTCTGGGGCATCCTCGGTGCGCTGGTGATGCGCGCGGTGTTCGTCGGCCTCGGTTCGGTCCTGATCGCCCGGTTCCACTGGGTGGTCTACCTGTTCGGCGTCTTCCTCCTGGTCACCGGCATCAAGATGCTGGTCCTCCGGAGCCAGGCGTTCGATCCCCGGGCGAACCCGCTGTTCCGGCTGTTCCGCCGCCTGGTGCCGGCGGTGGACACCTACCATGGCCCCGCCTTCACCATCGTGCGGGACGGCCGGCGGTTCGCCACTCCGCTCCTGCTGGTGCTGGTGGCGGTGGAGCTGACCGATCTGGTCTTCGCGGTGGATAGCGTGCCGGCCATCTTCGCTGTCACCCGGGATCCGTTCATCGTGTTCACATCCAACGTCTTCGCGATGCTCGGGCTGCGCTCCCTGTACTTCCTGCTGGCCGGGGCGGCGGAGCGGTTCCACCTGCTCAAGGTCGGCCTCAGCCTGGTGCTGGTCTTCGTGGGCGCGAAGATGCTGCTGGCCGACGTCTTCAAGATCCCGGTGGTCGGGAGCCTCGGGGTGATCGCCGCGCTGGTCGGCGGGTCGATGCTGGCCTCGCGGCTGTTCCCGCGCCGGCTGGCGGAGGTCCGATGAACGCCGTGGTCATCTCCCGCGATGCCTATGGAACGCTGCTGCTGGTGCTGGCGGCGCCGACCCTGGTGCCCGGCCTGGGGATGCTGGCCGCGCCGGTGGCGGGCCTCGCCGGGCTGCTGGTCGGTGCCCAGTTGCTGCTGGGCCTGCGGTCGCCCTGGATGCCGGCCCAGGCCAGGAGCTGGATGGACGATGCCGCCATGGGGCCTCGTCTGGCCGTGTGGCTGCAGACGAAACTGCGTCCGCTGCAGGGACTCCACCTGCCCGCCATGCCCCCATGGATCGCCGGGCTGGCGGTGGTCTGGAGCAGCCTGCTGCTCGTGCTTCCCCTGGTCCTCGTCCCCTTCGGCAATACGGTCCCGGCCCTCGCCCTCGGGCTCCTCGGGGCTGGGTTGGCCGCCCGGCGCAGCCTGCTCGGATGGCTGGGCGCAGCACTGTCCGGCGGCTACAGCGCCCTCCTGATCCTCTTCGGCGAAGCCCTTCTCCTGTCCGCCTGCCACCTGGGCGGACGGCTGTCCTGAACCCCGGCGGGGCGCGGCCCCGCCCTCTCCGATCCGGAGTCCCCATGCCCGTGAAACCCACCCCCCAGGAGGAGGCCTTCTTCGCCAGGCAGGAGGCCGAACGCGTGCGCGACCTCGCCCGCAGCCGCGCCGCCGATGCCCATGCCCGGGAGCGGGAGGAACGCCGCGCGCTCCACTGGATGCGCTGCCCGAAGTGCGGCGGGACCCTCGCGGAGATCGGCTACCGCGACCAGCGGGTGGACCGCTGCGGGGCCTGCGGCGGGGTCTGGCTGGACGCGGGCGAGCTGGAGGCCCTGGCGCGGAAGGAGGGCGGGTTCCTCGAGGGCCTTCGCCGGACCCTCATCGACTGAGGGGGTGGGCGTGCGGTGGCGACGCGGGGCCCATCAGATCGAGTAGCCGTGGCTGCCGGCCTCCAGGGCCTGCTGGCGGGCGGCGAGGTCGGCCAGAGTGGTGGCGCGGAGGACCTCGCGGGCGGACTCGGTGCTGCGAATCCAGGCCTCCCGCACGGCCCGGGCTCCGGCGGTGGCGCCGGGCTCCGCTTCCGGGGCCCCCAGGCGGCCCTCCAGCGCCTCGATCACTTCGAGGGCGGTGATGTGGCTGGGGTGCCGCGCCAACTCGCAGCCGCCGTTGGGGCCCCGCTGCACCTTCACGAGGCCCGCGGCCTTCAGGGGGCCCAGCAGCACCCGCAGGAACTTGGGGGGGAGGGACTGGCGCGCGGCCAGGGCCTCCACCAGGGCGGGGCCGCGGCCCGCCTGGAGGGCCAGCTCCACCATGAACTGCAACCCGTAGCGCCCCTTTGCCGTGCCCTTCATGCCGAACCTCCAGGAGCGAGGATATCCGAATACATAATAAAATCAATTGACAAACTTGACAATTACAAAGCCCGAGGCCATGCTTCTGGTCTCGGGCAGCGCCCGCCCCCTTCGGAGAACCCCATGAGCCGTCCCACCGACCGTCCCGACCGCGTGGACCACGCCTACCAGCTCATCGGCCGCACCCCCGTGGTGCGCCTCAACCGGGTGGTGCCCGCCGGCGCCGCTGCGATCTACCTGAAGCTGGAGAGCGCGAACCCCGGCGGCTCCGTGAAGGACCGCATCGCGCTGAGCATGATCGAGGACGCGGAGGCCCGCGGCGTGCTGAAGCCCGGCATGCGGATCCTGGAGGCCACCAGCGGCAACACGGGCGTGGGCCTGGCCTTCGTGGCCACGGCCAAGGGCTACCGATCCACCCTGGTGATGCCCGACACCATGACCCAGGAGCGCCGGTCGCTCCTGAAGGCCTACGGCGCCGAGCTGGTGCTGACGCCCGGCAGCCTGGGCATGAAGGGGGCGGTGGAGAAGGCGGAGGAACTGGCGGCCGCGGATCCCTCGTATTTCGTCGTGCGGCAGTTCGACAATCCCGCCAACCCCGAGGTCCACCGCCGGACCACGGCCCTGGAGGTGCTGGCCCAGGTGCCGGAGCTGGACGCCTTCGTCGCGGGTATCGGCACTGGCGGCACCGTGACCGGCGTGGGCGAGGTGCTGGCCCAGAAGAAGCCCGGCACCCTCGTGGTGGCCGTGGAGCCCGTGGACTCGCCCCTGCTCACCCAGGGCAAGGCGGGCCCCCACAAGATCCAGGGCCTCGGCGCCAACTTCGTGCCCTCCATCCTCAATCGCCAGTCCTTCCAGCGGATCGAGGACGTGGCCTATGACGATGCCCTCGCCATGGCCCGCCGCCTGGCCCGGGAGGAGGCGCTGCTCTCCGGCATCAGCACCGGCGCCATCGTCCACGCCGCTGTGCAGGTGGCGAAGGAACTGGGCACGGGCAAGACCGTGGTGGCCGTGCTCTGCGACACCGGCGAGCGCTACCTGAGCCATCCCCTCTACGCCGAGATCGACGGGCCCGCGGTCTGAGGCGCCATGCGCGCGGGAGGCCACGTTCCAGGTCCGAGCTGCCCCATCGCCCCGGACGTCCTGGATGGGACGGCGGGGCGGATCGGCGCCCTGCTTTCCCTGGGGGTGATTCTGCTGGCGGCCGGGAAGGGCTGGGGACTCCTCGCCCTGGCCCTGGCCGCGGACTTTGCCCTCCGGGCCCTGGGCCGTCCCGCTTTCAGCCCCATCTCGCGTGCGGCCGGACTGCTGCGCTGGGTGACGGGGTTTCCCGTCAGGCCCGTCAACGCCGGTCCGAAGCGTTTCGCGGCGTCGGTGGGCGCCATGTTCTCCCTGGGGACGGCGCTGGCCCTGCTGGCGGGGGCCTCGGCCCTGGGCTTCGGCCTTGCCGGGGTCCTGGCCCTCTGTGCGGGCCTGGAAGGGGCCCTCGGCTTCTGCCTCGCCTGCCGCCTGCATCCCTGGTTGATCCGTACCTATCCTGGAGGTCACCACCTGGGGATCCCATGAGACCCGTCGCCTTCCTCCTCGCCGCCTCGTTCCTCCAGGCCGGAGTGCCTGCGCCGGAGAAGGCCACCGCCTTCGAGCGGGCCGTGGTCCAGGAGATGAGCGACGCCCGGGTGAGGCCCCTGGGCTATGCCCGGTACCTCAAGGCGCTTCGGCCCTACTTCGAGGGCACGCTCTGGCGGCTGCCCGGCCAGGTGCCTCTGCGCACCGAGGAAGGCGTGGCGGCCCTGGACGAGGCGATCCGCTTCCTGGAATCCACAAAGCCCGTGGGTCCCCTGCGCTTCAACGAGGGCCTGGCCCGGGCGGCCCGGGCCCACGCGCAGTACCTGGGCTCGCATGGCCTCCTCAGCCACCAGGGCGCGGACGGCAGCGGCCCGGCGGCACGCCTGGACCGCCTGGGGCGCTGGCAGTCGCGCGTGGCGGAGAACATCAGCACCGGCGAGGACGACCCCCGCAGGGTGGTGATCCAGATGCTGGTGGACGACGGCGTGCCGGGCCGCGGCCATCGGCTGAACCTCTTCAATCCCGACCTCCACCAGGCCGGCGCTGGCGAGGCGCCGCACACGGCCTATGGCACCGTCTGCGTCATCGACTACGCCGACGGCTTCGTGGCGGGCCGCTGAGGACACGGTTTCCTGCTAGCCTGGGCCCACCCCCACGTGGAGATGGCATGGGCTTCCTGGCGAGGCTGGGCGCGCCGGCGCGCCGGTTCCTGGTGTTCCTGGGCGACCAGGCGCACCTGGTGCTGCAGACCCTCCGCTACGCCCTGACCTTGCGCCTGGACCAGCTGCCGCTGGTGGGGGCCCAGGCCCGGCTCCAGATCCGCTTCACGGGCCTCGACGCCCTGCTGCTCACCTGCGGGACGGCCCTGCTGCTGGGCGGCGTGACGCTCATCCAGGCCTTCAGCCAGCTCTCCGGCCTGGGCGCCGAGAACTACATCGGCCTGCTCATGGTGCTCATCATCATCCGCGAGCTGGGCCCCCTGCTCACCGCGGTGCTGGTCATCGGCCGCAGCGGCACGGCCATCGCGGCCGAACTTGGCACCATGCAGCTCAACGGCGAGGTGGACGCCCTGGCGGCCCACGGCGTGAACCCCTACCAGTACCTGCTGCTGCCTCGCTGGCTGGGCGTGTCCATCTCCATCTTCGCCTTGATGGTGTTCTTCGACGCCTCGGCCCTGGCCGGTGGTCTGCTGGTGGCGCGGCTCAAGCATGGCGTGACCCTGGGCTTCTTCATGGATTCCGTGCGCGACGCCCTCATGAACCGCGACCTGGCGGCCACCCTGCTCAAGGTGGCCCTCTTCGGCGGGGCCATCACCTTCCACGCCTGCCACTACGGCCTGGGCATCCGCCGCAGCCAGACGGAGATCCCCCAGGCCGTCACCAAGACCGTGGTCTCCGCCTTGGTGGCGGTCTTCCTGCTGGACGGACTCGTGGCCGCCTTCCTCTACTTCTGACCATGATCCTCGTCGACGATCTCACCCTCGACGCGCCGGACGGACGGCCGCTCCTCGCGGGGCTGCACCTGTCCCTGGCGCCCGGCGGGAACCTGCTGGTCCTGGGGCCGGGCGGCTGCGGCAAGAGCCAGCTTCTCCGGACTCTGGCGGGCACCCTGCCGCCCCGCTCGGGGCGGGTCCGCCTGGGCGGCGTGGCCCTCTGGCCCGGCGAGGGGGCCCTGGCCCTGGCGGGCCGCATCCGCCTCGGTTACGTCTCCTCCCAGGGGGGGCTCCTCTCCAACCAGTCCCTGCGGGACAACGTGACCCTGCCCCTGCGCTTCGCGGGCGTGCCCGCGGGGGAGGCGGCGGCGCGTGCGGATCGCGCCCTCGCCCTTTTCGGGCTCGAGGCCGTGGCGGGCCGGCGCCCCCATT
>MTLD01001373.1_pt1 | contig 13961 bp, 12 predicted proteins | sample 1982471 | NCBI WGS metagenome assembly MTLD01 (sample SAMN05712604, study PRJNA340218) | biofilm metagenome | isolation source: sample SPM anode biofilm adapted to -50 mV | place: USA | collected 2012-02-03
TCCTCCTGGACGAGCCGATCCCGGGTGCGGGCCAACTCCTCCATACTCGTCCTCACCTCGGCTTCCTGGTGCCACTGCTGAACCACGAGGACACGGACCACGATTGCAAAAAGGAGGAAGATGAGCGCGACCGTAGTGGCTTCGAAATATTCGGTAAGCACTCCTGACAGTGCAGGGCCGATCGGCGCCCAGACCTGAAACAGAGTCAATCCTCCAGCGACTAAGACTGTGACTCCCAGCCCCGCCGTGGACAACCAGAAGGCTGCGGCCAGAACAGGAATCACAAGGAGCACCACATAGTGGCTTTCCTGTCCGTGGTTTAGGCGCGCAAGAATAGCCGCGAACAGGATGTGTACCCCGACCGTGGCCCGGGCAAAAATCCTGGGTCGGATGTGATCTCGGGCAGCCATTAGCCAGAGTTCGCCAAGGAGGGACACGAATCGAATGCCGAGCGCCAAGGCAATCGGCGCAGCAAGCGGGCCCAACAGAGGGCGGAAGAGCAGGTGAATCCCTAGAAGGCAGAGCAGAACCCAGAGGCTAAGCAGGATCAGGAGGCTGTTCTGCCGACGAAAGGCGGCCGCTTCCAGCGGAGGAGGCGTCCTCCAGATGCTTCGGGTGAAATCCGAAAAGGTCATCCCCATTGGATCATTTGATCCCGATTCAACACCTGGCGCCAGCCAGTCCTTCACCGCACCTGCGTGTCAATTGCGGCGTGATCTTCCTAGAGCGCCTCGGCGATTCCTCGATATTCTCGAATGGTTCAAGTATGCCTCGCCATACTCGTAATCATCACCCAGGAGAGCCATGGCCTTGTTCGAAGAGTCCGGAATCGTTCCGGTCGGCCCTCCGCCAAGGGCTGTCGTTCGGCGTTCGGTTTTTCTGCCTGCCATCTTGATTGCGATGCTCACACTGACGCTGGGTGTTTCCTTGTGGGGTCGCCCACTCTGGGAATGCATCCTCCCGCTAACCGGGTCCTCCGCTTTGGCCAATTTCTTCAGTGCCCTGGCGATCTTTGCCAGGGCAAGCGAAAGCCCACGGGAGGCACGCGGGTGGCGTTTGCTCGGAATCTCACTGGTCGTCCTGACGGTCGCCAATCTGCTTGCAGGCCTCTCCTACCTTTTCCCCGACCTATTCCATGCAAAGACCTCGGGTCCTGTAGTTCTGGGAGTCATCAGCCTGGGGCTCGCCACCTCCGCACTGCTGGTCTTCCCTTGGAAATCATCTGGTATGCGCCTTAGGGCCCGAAATATCCCAGGTAGCTTCCTATTCATAGGATCAATTCTTGTAATCTTGTTGCCCTTCACGGAATGGCGTGGGGGATTCGGCTCGCACAATGTAATCAATCTCGCGTTAGTGGCCACTTGTACGCGTTTGATCCTCCTGGGAGGAATCACTTTAATCCTCCTGGAGCAGGATCCCCGGCGAATCCGAGGGGTGCTCGGGTTTGTCCTCGTCAATGTGATGCTGGGGGCTATATTCATTGCGCTCATTCAGCATCTTTTTGTCCAAGATTGGGCGCCCGCCCTACCGATGGCCAGCATCTATTCACTCTCGCCATTAATCCTTGGTCTTGCTGCTTGGTCCAGGGCGCCTTTAGAATTCCCGGGCTTCCCCAGAAGAACTAGCCGAACCCTAGAGATAATTCCTTACATCACTTTTGCACTTGCTGCGACAGCGATCCTCCTTCGCTTCCTTATCGAAAGGAGGCTGGCAGGTGCCATCCTAATCGGTTTCATTTCGCTCACCTTTATGCTGCTGTTCCGTCAATTCCTGTTACTGCGGGACCTGAGGAAGCAGAACTACTCCCTAGAACGACGAGTGAAAGATCGTACTCGGGACCTAGAGGCCATGCAGGCGGTGATCTTACGCACAGAACGATTGAACACCCTCTCTGCACTAGGAGCTGGGATCGCTCATGATTTGAACAATTTTTTGAGTGTCATTCACACCAGTGTGCAGCTTATCGAGCAGCAATTAGAGGCGGTCCCCGCTGCACTGACACAGCATTTGTCTCGCATTCATGCCACCACCGGTCGAGCGGCCTCACTCACCAAGCGTCTGCTTGGGTTCGCTCGGAAGGATCTAGAACCACCCGAAGTCCTAGATCTTGCCTGGGAGTTGACTCAAATGGAAGAGTTGCTACGGATACTGCTCCCTAACAACATCAAGCTACATACGGAACTCGCACCAGGGGTGTTCCCTATCCTCAGCAGAAAATCTCACCTAGAACAGATCCTCGTCAATTTAGTCAGCAACGCTAAAGATGCGATGCCAGACGGCGGCGAAGTTACGATTCGGCTGATTGAATTAGGAGGCCAGCAGGTTCAGATCCAGGTGGGGGACAACGGCCCTGGACTTCCACCTGAAGTCAGGGAACATCTTTTTGAATTCTTCATCACGACGAAAGGCGAGGGCGAGGGAACTGGCCTAGGACTCCCTACCGTCAAGCTCTTGGTGGAAGGCGATGGAGGAACCGTGAGAGCCCTGAGCAACCCAGGAAAAGGCTGCAGGTTTCTAATCACCTACCCGATGGCCTCACTCAAGGTCATTTGAAGCCTGAACAGCGCGGCCTAACCCTGTACGAAACATCATCAGCGAAAAGCCATCCATGATTACCGACGTCCTAGAGGCCTTTGTCACTCTCGTGGTTCGGACGAACTTCGGGGATCAGCCCTCTGGGCTAATGAAACGCACCGGCAAGTTTTCTCTGGATCCGTGGGCGCGATTCGAGTTGACGGCCTTATCGCGTACGCCCTGGTATTGGTAGGGTCTCCGCAGGATCTACATAACGGAATGATGAACACTTCTGGGTCCGTCTTCCCGGGCTGCGATACTTTCCTAACACGCCCCCCCACTTCAAATTCACCAAAGCACCCATCTGCAGAGCAAATAGTTGAAGGACGGACCTGAGGATGAGAAGGTTCGGCGTAACGCAACCAGTGTTCCTTCCAGTCCTGGCAGGAGCATGTGAGTTCTTCCACATTCGCCACATTGACCACAAACATGCTCCCCTCTCCATTGAGTGGACTCGTCATACTCCCAAATGTCGAAGACTCCGAGCGGCAACCTTCAAATTGAAGGAATCCGATGACTCAGATCGATACATGGGAGCAGCACGCGGAATCGCGTGCCTCTCCCAAGTTCAGAATCGCAAAGGACTATTCCGTCGTGGCTCTTCACGATGGCCTGGACCATCGCTAGACCAAGACCCGTCCCCTGCCCTGTTGGCTTGGTCGTAAAGAACGGATCGAAGATCTTCTGACGAATACCTTCCGGGATGCCGTCGCCTGTGTCCTCTACCTCGAAGAAGGCATAGAACCCTGGCGACCGCTCGTGGATCTCGGCCTCGCCAGCATCTAGGACCTGCTCCCCGGAGCGGAGGGTGATGGTGCCTTCCTTTTCGATGGCATCCCGAGCGTTGATTCCCAGGTTCATGAGCACTTGAATGATTTGTCCAGGGTCCACAAACACTTCGCAGGGGGACTCCTGGATATCCACCTCCAAATGGATATCAGAAGGGAGGGCATGTTTCAGCAGGCTGGCGGCCTCGTACACCAGTTCGTTAAGACCATGGGGAACCCGGCGAGTCTCCTGGCTCTTACGGGCAAAACCCAGCAGCTGCCGGACCAGCTCCTGCGACCGTTTTGCTGCCCGCTGGATGTTGGCAACTAACCGTTGGTGGGCCTCGGGTCGCGCCCCTTTCGCGAGGGCTTCAGCGTTCGCCTGGATCACCATGATGTGATTGTTGAAGTCATGACAGAGCCCACTGACCATCACACCGGCCGCCTCGGCCTTCTGGCTCAGAATAAGTTGCTCCTGAGCTGCATGCAGCTCAGTTACATCCTGGAGAATCCCCCGGAATACATCAGGACTTTTGGCCATCGTCCACCGAGTCCAGATCCATGGACCCGCCCCGTGCCTCATTCGACAGTCGAAGCCGACCGCCTGCCCAGTCTCACTCCTGGATCGAGCCGACACGAATCGATGCACGTCCTCGTTGTGGATGAGCGATTCCACCATCTCGGGGTCCTCCCTCAGTTGCGGGGGGTGATACCCCAACACGGTGGCGGCCGAATCGCCGAACACCCAGACCTTGGATGGAATCTCCTGTTTCCATGGCACCACCTTGGCCAGGCTGGCCGCCTCGAGGAGTGATCGACGTTCTTCCTCAACCCTAATGCGTTCCGAATGCTCTTGCACCTCCGCCAGTGCCCGTTTAACAACCATGGGCAAGCGCTGAATGTTTCCTTTCAGTACATAGTCTGTGGCTCCACGCCGGAGGACCTCCACGGCGCGCTCCTCCCCGATGGTTCCCGAAATCAGGATGAAGGGGAGGAGCGGACGGACCGCCCTGCAAAGTTCCAAGGCTGCAAACCCATCGAAAGTCGGAAGCATGAAATCGGAGAGAACTAGATCGAGATCTGGATCCTTGAGCATCTCCGCGTATTCATGCTGATCCTTGGCCCAAAGAATATCGCAAGGGCCTGCGTGTTGATGGAGCGTGGCCATGGCCAGTTTTACGTCCAGTTCGGAATCTTCGAGGTAGAGGATCCTCAGCGACACGGCTCTTCCTCTTTAGGCAAGGTGATGTAGAAGGTGGCGCCGAGGCCCGGGCGCCCCTCTGCCAGGACGCTTCCACCATGGCGGTGGACGATTCGTTGAACGTTTGCCAGCCCAATGCCCGTTCCCTCGAATTCATCCTCGTGGTGCAGCCGCTGGAACACTCCGAACAGACGATGGGCATAGGCAGGATCGAAACCGGCCCCGTTGTCCTTGACGAAGATCGTCCACTCAGAGGTACCGGATTCCTTGGTTCCCACTTCGATCACAGCCTCCGATTGGCGGCCAGTGAACTTCACCGCATTCCCCAGAAGGTTCTGGAAGGCTGCCCTCAGGAGCGTCTCGTCGCCGCGAACCACGGGCAGAGGTGCTAGCCGCCACCGGACCGACCGCCCGGCGGTCTCAGGACCGAACCCCTCGACGATTTTCCCCACGACGAGATTCAAGTCGAGCCAGGATCGGTGCATTTCCTGGCGGGCCACCCTCGACAGGCCCAGCAGGCCGTCAATGAGCTGGCCCATGCGGGCAGATGCGATCCGGATGTTGTCGAAATAGCCCCGCGCGAGGTTGGTCGCTTCCGCATCACATTCCTGCTCGAGAAGTCCGAGGAACCCCTGGATGTGGCGGAGGGGCGCCCGGAGATCATGGGACACGGAGTAGGAGAACGCTTCCAGTTCCCGGTTTGCCGACTCCAGCTCCTGCGTGCGCAACTGGACGCGCCGCTCCAGTTCCATATAGACCTGGACGTTCTCCATGGCCACCGCAGTCGTGTCCGCCAGGGCCTGGAGAAGTTCGACCTCTTCTGCAGAAGCCTTGTGATGGTCGGCCCAGTAGGTGCCGATGGCACCCAGCGGAGCCGCTTTCCGGATGGGCACCATGACCAGGCTTTTCACGAAGGTGGGGCGGTAGGCATCGGCCGGAATCCGCGGATCGAGGTAGATGTCCGGGATCACCGCAGGCTCGCCATTAAGCATGGCCCAGCCGCTGATGCAGTTCTCCATCGGGAACCGCATCCCCTTCCAGAGGGGGGAAATGGCATCCTCGTCCACGTAATGGCACTTGTCGCCATCTCGCAGGATGAACGTCGCCCCGTCAGCTCCAGTGAGCTCCCTGGCGGCGCATCGAACGATTTCGCGGATTCGTTCTACGCTTCGGGATTGCGACAGATCGCGGACGGCTTTGACTAGGCAGGCGAGACGACCGTTGCTGGCCTGGAGGTTCTCGACGGTCGGATGATCAGCCGAGGCCATGGGAGGAAATTCCCGATCCGAAGTCATGATCCTGTCCCGAAGGCCTGGACCCTCCCGATCGGAGGGGCTTCGAGGGGAAGGCAGGGCCCGGCCGCCCTCGATCCGGCATGCAGGTGGACCAGATGTGGACGTTTAGACATTGATGGCGCCTATGTGCCCACGAATCGGTATATTGTGGGCCAGCCAAATGAATCCATGCCTTGCTCGAGATCGGTAGCAAAACCGGTGAACGGTAGTTCTTCGGGGCCCGAGCGGTCGGGGCAAAAAAAGCCCTCCAAAGCCCATGTGGATACCAAATAAGAAAGCCCTTGACGCTCTCACACGATTGGCCCGATCTTTGTGCGAAACTTGAGTTGATAAGCGGGCAGTCAATCGCTTTGCACAAGCAATCACCGTTCAGAATTTTGGTCCAGTTACTTGGATTGGAGTCTGTATTCCAAGAAGATTGGCAAAATTCTTTATTTTCTCAATGTGGGCAGGGAGCAGTTCGGTTCCCTCTTGCACTAACAATAGTCCTAGGTGTGTTTTGACGTCTTGGCATAGAACCATTCCAGGGCAAAGCTCTGCTGGCGACACCCCCGTGGTTTCCTGCGCCTCGGACACGGAAGGATTGATAAAGAGGGTCTCAATCGCCTCCAATACACGGGGGTCGTACACCCCCCGCTTAAGTTTCAGCTGTTCCAGCGCGACGACTTTCGACTTTCGCCGCCGTTCAATTTCCACCAAATCGGAGAGAGCCATCAGAATCCGGGACCCGAGGGGGAGTCCCTCTCCCTTTGGACCATCCAGTGGATATCCGCCGTCCCCAAAATTCTTCCGCTGGTACCGCACGGCCCGCGCGACTCCTTCCAGCCGCGGGATCCGCTCGAGCAGGTCGGCGCCAAACTCAGGAACTCGCTGGAGGGTGGTTCTTTCTTGAGAGGTGAGGTGTGCACCGGTCCGCTCCTTCTCGACCAACCCTGGGGGCAGGGTTACCAATCCGAGGGGGGACAGCCGTGCGGCTACCTCGATCTCCCAGGTATCCGCCCACCCGAGATAGCGCGCCACCTGGACTGCCCGATCTGCGAGCACTTCGGCTCGTCCAAACGCATCGGGCTCGGAGAGGGCCAGGATTTCCGTAAGAACCTTGAGCGCTCCTGTCAGTGTCTTCTCCAGCAATTCCCTCTCGGCGGCCTCAAGCTGGAATTGTCTGATGCCCGCCTCGAGTGTCGAACCAAGCTCTTCTGCGCTGCAGGGCTTTGTGAGGAAGCGGAATACCTGCCCCTTGTTGATCGCCCCAATGGCGGTTCGCTGATCCAGATTCCCAGTCAACATGACTCGAATGACCTCTGGATGTAGCTCCTGGACCCTTTGGAGGAGCTCCACTCCATTCATGCCGGGCATCTGCATGTCCGCGACCAGCACAGCGTAAGGGCTTCTGTCGGCCATCAACCGCAAGGCCTCGGTCCCTCCAGCGGCCAAATCCATTTCGAAGCGGCCACGGAGTGCTCGAAAGTGGCTGGAGAGGGCGTTCACTTCATCGTCTACCAGAAGAACCTTTCGAAGCATCATCTCCCCCTGATTGGCGTTCCTTGTCCTTATGGGCAGATAATTTAGATCCGAATCGCTCCCTCGAACAGGACCTGAGCCCTATCATTCTCGGATCTATGTTTCTAACTCGTCGCTGCCCCCCCCTCCCATCCGTTGGGACCGAAAAATCCACCGTTCAGCAGAAAATGCATAGTCGCGGGCCAAAACTTTCTCTGGAAGGGCCTGAGGTGACAGCCTTAGCTTGATCATCATAAATACATGATAATTAAATATTTGTGCGCGTTCAACACGGCGGCACAACGAATAGTGGGCATCCATCATAACCACATTTATTCTTATTAATGCATGTTTTATACAACAAGCCCTTGACGGGTCGGCTGAATCCTATCAACTTCCCAGGGGACCTCTCCAGCCTGTGTCCCTGGAGAGAGGCTGGGTCAACCAATCGAGGCGGAAATGCGACGAATCCTGCTCCTTGAAGATGATTCCGTATCCGCAAGGATGCTTCAGGCAATGCTGACGAGTCTCGGATACTCAGTCACCTGGGCCCAGAATGGACGGAAAGCTCTAGAATTGTTGCATATAGGCCCTCCACCAGACCTGGTTCTCACGGACATCCTGATGCCAGAAATGGATGGGATTGAAGCCATTCGACATCTTAGGGTGGCGATCCCTAAGGTTCCTATCATTGCTATGACAGCACAGGCAGAGTCCTCCTACCTCAAAGCCGCCGAAGTATTTGGGGCTGAACTCACTCTCCCAAAACCTCTGAGCCCGGGACCTCTGCTCGAAGCAATCAACAAGGTGCTGCACAATCACGGTCGCGACCTATCTACCGAGGGATGTTCTAAACCTAAGTTATGATTCAACGACGATATAGATGGGCGATTTGACGCCAAACAATCGAGAAAAGTTTTCAATTTTCTGCAGATGGGAATGACTTAACCGACTCCCCTTCGAGCAGAGGGTGAGCCCAGATAGGGTCACGACATCCGCGGCCAATTCCATTCCTGGGCGCAGGTGCTCGAGGCGGGTGGCTTGAGGCTTCGGTGGTGGCGGAGGCGCGGGCCCAATCAGGGTCGAAATGGCTTGAACGACCTTGGGATCCCAGCGGCGATCGGCCTTCAGGGCCTCTACAGCGGAAATCGGGGAATCCATCTGGGATTCAAGCTCCAGGAATTTCCGAACACATCCCAGGATGTGCGCTCCCAATGGGACAGATTCAGAGATTTCTGGCTGGTCTACAGGAGAATGCCCGAGATACGGATGATTCTGATATTTCACGATTCTGACCACTTCATCTATTCGAGGAATATGCGCCAAGAGACGGGCAGAGATCTCAGGCAGCGCTTCGATCATCTCGCGTTCGTGCGCCGTGAGATCTGCTCCGCCTTTGGAGCCGTCGAGAAGATCATGAGGGAGCGTCAGCCTCCCGATCTGACCAAGCATCGTGGCCATTTTAATGGCCCACAAGTTATCCACTTCCAGCATTTTTGCAACGGTAAGGCTGTAGTCCAGTAGGCCCTCTATCTGTCCAAACCCCTTGGGGTCGGTCATGGAAAGCAGGTCAGTCAATAGCTGTACCGCCCCCCATAGAGTCTTATCTAACAGCTCCCGCTCGGCGGTAACCAGGTGATATTGCTCGATCCCAACCTCTAATGCCCGGGAGATGTCGGGTACCTGGCATGGCTTACTCAGGAAGCGAAAAATCTGTCCTTTGTTCACTGCTTCGGCAGCCGTGCGTTGATCCGCGTTTCCGGTGAGCATCATTCGAACTGTTTGTGGAGCGAGATTCTGAATGTGCTCAAGCAGCTGGATGCCGTTCATTCCAGGCATCTGCATATCTGCTACGACCACTGCGAAGGGACCATCCTCTTGAATTTTCCTCAGAGCTTCAGTACCGCCAAGCGCAACCTCAAGGTCGAACTGGAGGCGTAGCGATCGCTGGTAAGACGAGAGAACTCGTTCGTCGTCGTCGACCATGAGGACCCGTCGGCTCATCCTGGCTCCTAGCCTGAATACACTTCAGCCCACTGCAGGTATGGAACTCGCATTTCAAGCTGGTTTAGGTGCGCATGATCAAAGGAGATGCGCCACATGGGGTGGTCGAATCCCTTCTTGTCAGACAATCCGACGCAAGCTCCATGAAGGGATGTAGCGACACTCGGGATGGGTGGGGTCTCAGAAGGGGACAGGTGGTAGCGGACGGCCTGAGCCATGGCCTCAGGAAGGCCCCAAAGCCCAATTAAAAATGCGCCAAGTTGGGCATGATTCAATCCAAATGCATCTTGTTCCATGATCCAGGAAGACGTCCCGTGTTCGGCCGCGTGCTTGAAAATAGCCTCCAATTCCACTGGATACGCCGCTGCGAGCATGAGTAATCCGGATTTGTGGAGCAGACCGGCCCCAAAGGCGAGGTCTTGAGGAATGGCGGAGAAATTTGTTGCGATCGATCTTGCGAGCTTTGCCACTTGGAGGCTATTTGAGGCCAACCTAGAAAGGTCGAAACCATCAGGGAGGCGATCCGGTACCTGATCCATGAAGCCCTGCTGGATCACTAGGGCCTTGATTGTTTCATTACCGAGGAGGCGAATGGCTTCTGAGATGGTCGATACGGAACGCCTCAAGCCAAAGAATGCATTATTGGTTAGCTTGAGCAGGCGTGCAGATAATCCGATGTCGCTTTGGACCACATCTGATAGCGTGTCTAGCGTCACGCTCGGATCATCCAGCAGCTTACGCAAGGCTTCATGCCGTGCAGGTAGGACAGGCAGGTCTGGAATTTTTGCAAGGATAGCTTTGCACTGACTTATTTCTTCGCCTAGTTCTTGATGTAATGCGTGAAGAAGTGCCTTCTTTAATATTTCCGGCTCGCAAGGTTTCGCGATGAACTGGTGGGCCGAGGATACACATTGAAGTATGAGGTCTTTGTCCGCATGCCCTGACAGAACCAATCTAGCAGTCGAAGGATACAGACGTCTTACTTCGTTCAGCAATTCTGCCCCATTCATCTGCGGCATTCTCATATCGGAAACGATCGCGTCGAAAAGTTGACGCGCCATCACCTCGAGGGCCTTAACTCCACTATCTACGAACACCATTTCCCATCCTGGGCTCATTGGAAACAGGCATCGCTGAAGACCCCGCAACACCATTGGGTCGTCATCAACGAATAGGATTCTACGTACCATCATTACTCCTGTGATGGTTGCTCGACTCTTTTACGTGGAATTTGCAAATAAAATGTAGTACCAGATCCAATACTGCTCTCAAACGTAATACATCCATGGTGTTTTTCCATAACGACATGAGCAATGGCGAGGCCTTGCCCTGTTCCCTTCCCGACCTCCTTAGTTGTAAAGAAAGGATCGAATATTCGGTTTTGAATTTCGATTGGAATGCCATTTCCAGAATCTTTTATTGATGCAAATACATTATTTTCATCACTCCATGTTTTCACATAAATTATTCCCTTTTCGCCATTTCGATCTTTTTGCGTATATTGAATTGCATGAACACTGTTTACAATTAAATTCAAAATGACTTGGTTAAATTCGCCTGGAAACCCTGCAACATGCGGAAGATCTTTGGAAAGGTCCATGGTGAGTTCGGCAGAATATTTCCATTCATTACGTGCAACCATAACCGTTGTCTCAATACAATGATTCACATCCATCATGACCGGTTCATCACCCATCGGGTACGAGAACTCCTTCAGTGCTTTTACGATATTTGCAACGCGAGATACTCCTTCAAGAGTTTCTTCTGCCGCGCGCGGTATCTCTTCGTTTAAATATTCGAAGGTCTTGTCTTCAATCAAAGAATTACGTAAATCGCGTAGATTAGTCGATATGATTGAAGAATCTAGGTCCATCATAAAATTTCTGTACTTTGCAAGCAAATTGTTAAGACTTTTAAATGAATCACCAAGAAATCTAGTATTATCTCCAACATATTGTATTGGCGTGTTGATTTCATGAGCAATTCCAGCTGCGAGCTGACCAATAGCCTCTAGCTTTTGGGCAGAACGAAGTTGGAGTTCCATTCGATCACGTTCTAGCTCGGCTTGAACCTTGGATGTAATATCTCTAGCACTGAATAAGACAGCATTTTCATTTCCTTGGGGGTCTCGCACCAGCGAAGAATGAGATTCGAATGTCAAATAGTGTCCATCTTTTTTAATCATCCTGTATACTAGTTGAACACCTACCCCGCGTCGAGATACATGTTCTAAAGCTTGTTTGACACTAAATCGATCATCAGGATGAACCAGAGCAAGCGGAGGATCTGCTTCCATCTCCTCTTGTGTCCACCCAAGAGTTCGCTCATAGGATGGGCTCGTATACAAACGCTTCCCAGATGAATCAACAATGGCAATGAGATCTGTAGCGTGATCTGTAATCAGCTTAAAAAGACGCTGATGTTTCTTCATCTCTGCGATCCGAATAATACGCTCGGTAATATTTGTAACGCAAATTAATAAATGCATGGTTTTATCTATCCAAAAACCGGTTGCGGTTAGTCCGAACCACTTCGACGGTTCTTGGTCATTGGGATAATCAACAACAAAGGTTGGCATTCGGTTTTCAGAAACCGCGATGACTCCCTTGGCGGCGATCGTAGTCCCAAGATGTTGACTATCTTCTAATTCACGACATAAGTTAATATAATCAGATCCAGGACCTAGGCCATTTACTAAAGGATTTGGTTCGGTCCAGCTACGCCATCGTGAATTAGTTGCAAATATTCGTCCCTCTGACCCTACAACAGCAATAGCGGAGTTGAAGGCATCGAGTGTGGACGCGAGAAGAACATTCGAATTCAGAGTTGCCCGTTCTGCCTGCTTCCTATGAATGGCATATCGAAGCGTTCTTTGAATCTCATGTCGATCCAACCGCCCCTTCACAAGGTACTCTTGGGCCCCAAACGCGAGAGCCTGGAAGGCTGTCTCTTCCTCTGTCTGTCCCGTAATTACGACGATTGCGACTCTTGGACATAGTTGCCGAATTGAACGGAGGCCGTCTAGCCCCTTGGCATCAGGAAGACCTAAATCAAGTAATATCGCAATATAGCTTGGATCAGAAAGCAGCTGAACAGCCTCCCGAAGACTCCCGGCGCCAGCGGCCTTCCAGTTAAAGGCGCCATCAATCATTCGGACCTCTGCCTCTCGCAAGAAGGGGTCATCCTCCACGACCAGGATCCGTTGGACGTCCTCCTCGCCCATAAGCCCTCCGCGGTGCATGAGGTCATGCAGTCCTACCAACCCCACGATAGATTCTTCGACTGAGGTTCAAACCCACATGAATCCCGAGCCGTGCGCCCCTTGGTTTTTGGATCATCCTGAAGATTAAATCTGGCAATGTAGAAGTTCGGCCCTCAAAGATGATTGAGGGCGTGCTTGGAACCGCCCCAATACCGAAACATGCGATCTCAAGGCAGCGATGGTGTTGAGAATTTTCATTCCCCAGCCCAATTGGGACTCCAAGAGAAAGCTCCGCCTGTGGCTCCATGAGGTTTCCATAACCAAATTGCAGATACTTGGCGCTTAAGCATCTGGTTCAGGAGCTGGGCAGGTCCGGGCGGAAGGACTATGATCTATCTTAGAAGTTCTCAGAACCATTGCGTGGCTCCAAATCCCTAACGCCCAACTCTCCCCCATTGGCTTCACCACCCACGAGGGTCAGTCATGATGGCCTCGACTACCCCAGGGCCTAATCAAGGCGATCTTAAGTCCTCAGAAGAAGGATGGCTGTCGTCCTGCTGATCGCCACCTTGTCACTCCGTGCGGCTGGGCCCCTCCTTGGTTTTTACCACCCATCAAATAACCGCTTTGTATGGTCCTAACACTCCCACCTGTGACAAAAACCTTTGCTCGGTGAATGGGCCTTACTTCATACACACTAGATATTGGCCCTAGAATGAATCAACAGTACCAAAATCTGCTTTGGAATGACTTGGCCCAGGAAGAAAGATATTCATAATTTCGTAATGGAATGTTGGATTTAATGCAATACTAGGAAGCTGAGTTCTGGGATTCGTCCCACTTTCCATAAGGAGCGAGCATGGCAATGATCAGCTACCATCCAGGAAAAGGCGTCAAGGATAAGGCCGAGTACCGGCTCGGAAAGTCGAGTGTCCCCAAGAGCGTGATCACTCGCCTGCTGAAGGCCGTTGAGGGGAAGACCGGAGTCGCTCTTGACCGGCTCTTCTACCAGGGAATGGCCCGGTATGGTGCATTCCTTGAAGCGATGGAGATTAACAACATCACCCCAGAGAATGCGGTGAGGGAGTTCATCGCTCTGAGACCGAAGAAGGCTGGCAAGCTTCGAATCGAGCGCGAAGCCGAAGGTGTCGCGAAGATTCTCGCGAAGAAATACGCACACCTCTCCCCTAAGGAGATGGTCGAGAAGTTCGTGGCGACGGCTAACCGGCAAGAGTTCAAGGACGAAGTGATCGACATCCTGAAGGGTTTCGAGAAGACCTACAAACGAAACGCCTTTGGACGCATCAAGACTAGCAATCGAATGGGAAATTCGAAGGCAATGAAGGCCTTGGCCGAATTCCGCAGCAAAAAGGGCAATACCAAGAAGCGATCTTAGTTCTCTCTTGACCGGGGACCTC